>Ga0070761_10001877_pt1 | contig 13113 bp, 16 predicted proteins | sample HubBroMetageREF1_FD_66724 | JGI IMG/M metagenome (GOLD analysis project Ga0070761, IMG submission 66724) | Reference soil microbial communities from the Hubbard Brook experimental Forest, New Hampshire, USA - Hubbard Brook CCASE Soil... | ecosystem: Environmental > Terrestrial > Soil >...
GCTGCTCATCTTCTTCTCCATCTTCGTCCTTACTGGTCGGTCACCGTCGCGAGCACATACGGCACGGCGCGATTCATCGCTCCGTCGTAGCACTCCCCGAAATGTGAGCAGCGCTAGCTCGCTCGTGCGACTAATTGACGATGTTCAGGGGGTTCGCGGCGAGCCTTGCGCTGGTCTTTGCGCTTCCCGCCGTAGCCTGCGGCGGTCTCGAGAGCGGCGACGACACCGGTGCGAGCATGGGCTCAGCGAACGTCAGCGGCTTGGGCGAAAGCGGCGTTAGCGCCGCCACGAGCGGAGCTTCGGGCCCTGAAAGTGGAGCGAGCGCGGGTATCCCGAGCGGCGGCAGCGGAGCTCTTGTCAGCAGCACGGGCTCCGGGTCAAACCTCAATTCAGGGTCAGGGATGGACTATGCGCGGTGCGGCCCCGGCGCTTCCCTGGCCCCGGTTTCGTTCGTGAATCAGATTATGCCCATCTTCCAAAGCAATTGCTCGGTCGGCGGGACAGGGCCGGACGCGCTGTGTCACGGAGACCCCTCGGCCGCCATGCCGTCTGGCCCCAGGCGGGACCCGACAGTGGTTCGGACCGCCCTCGCCCGCCGTGAACTCCGGGGCGACACTCACGATGATTTACAACGGGTTCGTGAACCAGCCTTCGGTGGAAGACTTGTCGATGGACGTCGTCAAGGCGGGAGACCCGACGCAGAGCTTCCTTTGGTACAAGATAAACAACATCCAGGGTTCGCCCGACATGGACAACCGATGCGCTCACGGAGACCTGGGGGATTGCGGCAGCGCTATGCCCTTCCCACTGACTGGTGCGACCATTACGCTCCTGCCACAGGCGGACCTTGACCTCATTTGCAACTGGATAGTGCAAGGGGCGCCGTTGCCGTTGTGCCCGGCCGGACAGGGCTATGCCGAAAACGGAATCTGCGCGCCGTGTCCGAGCGGGGACATGCTGTGCGGGACCCTCTGCGTCAATGGGCAGACCGACCTGGACAACTGCGGGGGATGCGGGCACGTGTGTCCCAACGCCGGATTCGGAGCGTACTGTCAGAGCGGGACCTGCGTGGCGTGCCTTCCGGGAGAAGGTCTATGCGGGTACCCCAGCTTATGCGTGAGCTTGCAGACCGACCCGAACAATTGCGGGGATTGCGGCGTTGAGTGCCTTGCGTCAACGCCCGCTTGCCAAGAGGGAAACTGTTCACCGAATTGAGGCCAACGAGTCCACTTCACTCCGGCGGGGACGCTCGACCAGGCTGCGTTTTTCGTTTCCGATGACCGCCGTCGGAATTCGGTGCGCCCGCATCCCGTAGCGCGAGAGGACCCGAGCGTTTGGTTGAGGCAAGACCTCAGCGCGTGGCGGCCCATCACTTCTTCGGCTACGGCGCATTGTCGTGGGCCCTGAAGGCCGCGTCAGAACTTGATGCCGGCTTGACCGTGGGCCGTGAACGCCGGCTGCGAGTCGCTCATCCCTGGGAAAAGGAGCACGTTGGCGTCCACCCCGACAATCCACATACCGAACGATAGAAGGCCCGTGACTCCGGGCCAAGATAGAGGTTGCTGCTGCTGAAGTGGGCTGGATACCCGTACGGGGGTCCTCCTGGGCGGATGGGTGGCGTCCCAGAATAGCCGCCGCTCGCCGTGCAATTGCCGATGCCGAGCTGAGGCCGGAGCGTGAGAAGCGGCACGCTGATGTTGTGACCGACCTCGACCCCGTACAGGACCGACTTCAAGGACTCCGTCAACGGGCCCGCGTCTGTTGCTTGGCTTCCAAGGTAGTCCATGAAGGACACGCCGCCGTAGAATCCGAGGAGCGATACGCCCGCACGCGCACCCAGCCCGAAGCCGAGCGCGTTGGGGGCGTCGGCCACGTTGTTCTGAGGATTCGTGCCGCCGCCTACTTTGGCGGCGACTTCAACGTCGACAGGGTCGAGCGCTGATGCGCTACGTGTGACCGAAAGCGTGCTGAGGCCCGCGGTGGCGGTGAGAAGTAAGAACGAAGCGCTTTTCATGACGCGAAGCGTCCATAGGAGTGGAGAAAATGCGCAAGCCAGCATGGGTCGTGGCGAACCAGCACGCGACCGTCGGCTCACCCACGATGGCCGCCCTCGATGTTGCGATAGCCACGCCTTCCGGTTCCCGCTTGGGTGGATACTGGTCTCGTGAAAGAGTCTTCGCTCGCTCTAGCCGTCGCCCCCGGTCGCTCCTGACGTGCGGGTTGGTGCCTTACGAGCCCGTGCGCCAGTGACGATGCAATTCTTTTCTGACCGCGGCCGACCACGCTGCCGAAGAGGATGTCGAAAGATAACTTCGTCGGAACCAGGGCGCTGAAGCGTGTTCTCTCTTGGGTGTGATGTTGGCGATGAACCCCGCGTGCGAAGCAGCAGCCGACCCAGTCGAGGCAGAGGTCCGGCTGCTGGGCTCTCACGAAGGACGCTCCTTTCCGAGCCTCAGCCGTTGGTCGCCGGGGTCCTTCGTTCTTCTAGCTATCGCGGCCTGCGGTACCCGCCCCGGCGGAGTTACCGGTACCGGCAGTAACTTCGGGACGAGCAGCGGCGTGAGTGCGGTGGGGGCAAGCACGGGAGCCGGCGCAGGCGTGGCCACGGGGGGCGGCGTCGGCTGGGGCAGCATGAGTGGGACGGGAACCGGTTCAACCACGGGAAACAGCTCAGGAGCCAGCGAAGGCGGCGGCGGCTCGGGCAGCGCGGGGTCGAGCGGTACGGGCTCGACCGGAATGAGCGGCTCGAGTGGTACGACTGTCCCCGCCGCCCCGACCTTCGTGAACTACGAGCTCACGGGAACCTGGCCTACCCTCATCGCAGGAACCGCTGCGAACCCCATCAAGCAGACGCCCGGAGCGCTCACCTACAGGATGGTGCAGGTTCAGCCTGACTTCTTGGCCGAGAGCTGCGCGATTGGCGACTACAACGCAGACGGCATCCCGGACATCTCGTCTGGACGGCGATGGTACGAGGGACCCGACTTCACCTCGGTGCACATCTTCAGGGGCGGGCACGACGCGCTGCCTCGCACGGGGGCGCCCGGCGAATTGCAGAACGGCGTCTCGGATGATTGGGCCGACTATCCCTGGGACGTGGACGGGGACGGGTGGACCGACATTGTCAATATCGCATCGCCTACCTACACAGAAGCATTGACCTCCACCTATCAGCCGATGCCTCAGCCCGACGGAACGAGCTACTGGTACAAGAATCCCGGCACCCCTGCGAACGTTACGGACAGCTTCTGGACCGCGAACCTGATGAGCTCCGGCATCCAGATGTACGAACGCGGGCTTGTGGACGTGGACGGCGATGGGAAGCCTGAGATTTTCGCGGCTTGCCTCCCGTGCGCGGGCGGGACCGAGGGTTACTACGAAGGCGATTGGGGCAATCCGACGGCTCCATGGACGTTCCACGTCGTCGCCCCGTGGCCGGTTGAGCTTCCCTTCGGGGAGCCTGACTTGGTGCAGGGTCTGGGCTTTGGCGACGTCAACGGCGACGGGAAGCCCGACCTGCTCGAGCGCTCTGGCGTATGGTTGCAGCCGGCGACGGGCTGGCCCCCTGGCGGCACGTCCGAGGCGACGAACCGGGTCCCGCAGGCTTTCTCGGTTCCCGCCATCGTGGACAAATTCGGCAACGGAGGCGGTTCGCACATGTACGCCGTCGACGTCGACGGGGACGGCCTGACCGACGTCATCAGCGCCGATTCGTACGACGGGTGGGGTCTATCGTGGTACCAGCAGCTCGCGCCCGGGGTGGCGTCCTGCGTTGGGTCGACGGTAACCGCGACTGGGCCCGCGAAGGAATGCTTCGCCCATCATCAAATCATCAACACGAACAGCGCTGCGGACTTGGCCCTCTATGGAGTGGCCTTCTCCGCGATGACCGCGGTCCAGGTGGTCGACATGGATGGCGACGGTCTGCCGGACATCGTCACGGGCAAGATGTACTTGGCCAACCCGTATGACCAGGGCGACCCGGACAGCATGGGCACCCCGGTTGTTTACGTCTTCAAGCTGGTCCGCGATGCCAATCCCCCGCAATCGGGGAAGGCGCATTTCGAGCCTCACTTGGTGAATGCGGGGTTGAACACCGTGGACGCGGGTCCCCCAAACTGGGTGAACGGCTCGGGCATCGGCCGGCAGATTGCCATCGGCCAGATAAACCCGCAGACCGACGGCATCATGGACATCTGCATCGCCTCGAAGCTGGGGCTGTACGTGTACTTCGGTCAGTAGGCCCGCATGATTGCGCAGACACCGGTGCCTGCGGAGCGCCCCGTCGACGGGAAGATCATCACGTTGCCGGTCCTCGGCGGGCTCCATCACGATTACCGACGAGTCGCGTGAAGGGGTCTCGACGCGCCCCGTCGTCCGCAGGACGATCTCCTTGGCGAGGAGAAGGAGCAGATAGGGCGGCGGTCTCGCGCGACGTAGAGCCGCCGACTGCAGGCAAAGTTATTTCGCTTCCGTGCGTTGGTGGACTCCACCACCGTTACGCCAGGGCCGCGTGATTGCAAGAACACGTTTCTCGCCACGACAGCCACCGGCGAAGGGGTAAGCGCGGCGATGAACATCCATTTGTTGTCCGCCGCGTGCCGCGTTGCCGTCAGGTTGCGGGGATTCTACTCCCAGCGACGTTCCGCAGCATCGGGCGGTCACCGTTGCGGCGGTAGCACTTCGCTCACGGCGACCTCGACGTCGAGTAGCTGGGGCACGCGAAGTCTCGCGCCGCGTCCGTGCAGTGTTACCCGCGCGTAGGCCTCCCCCGACGGTCCGGCGTGGACCTCGAAGACCTCTTCCACCAAGTTCACAATCCAGTACTCGGCCACGCCTGCGGCCGCGTACACCCTGGCCTTGGCGCGATCGCGCTCAAGCGACGAGTCAGCCACCTCGATGACGAGCCACGCGGCGGTCGGGTGGTCGTCTAGGTAGTCGCCCGGCGGCACGAGCGCAATATCGGGCTCCGGTTCGGAAGAGTCCGAGACCGCCAGCGGCATCTGGATGCGGACACGCCCCTTGCTGCCGACGGCAAGGATGAGCGTGCGCGCGAGCTCCGTCACGCCGTAGCTGTGGAGTGCTCCTTGCGGGCTCATGCTGATGACGCGACCGTAGATTAGCTCAACCCGCGCGTCGTCGAGCACGCCGCGACGCGTGAGCTCGTCGAACTCCCGACGGCTGAGCGGAGCGGTCGGGCCCCTTCCGGGCTGTTCGAGTGACAGGGCCATATGCCCGCACTATAGCGCCGCCCCGGCCGGCGCCCCAGCGCTCCCGCCGTGCCGGACGAACCTGCAGTGTCCAGAAATTTGTCGTCGGCGATTCTCACATGATTTGCGGCCAAACCGCAGGCTTGAAGATGCGGCAGTGCGCGGGCAGGCTGGGCCCCATCCGATGCTGCCGGTGACGCTCCAGTTCATCATCGCGATGATCGCGTACGCGATCAACGAGCGGATGGCGCGGAGGGTCGACTACTTGCGGGAGGAGGTTCGGGTTCTAAAGGAAGTCCTTGCGGCGGCGACCGGCAAGACCCGGATCGATTTTGAGCGCCGAGCAGCGGCGCCGTCTCGCACTCAAGGGTAAGACGCTGACCGCCGAGGAGCGCAGGGCCTGCTGCCAGATCGTGCGCCCGGAGACGATCGGTCGCACAACTGTGGCGAATATGCTGACGCAGGCCGGCATCGAGCCGGCGCCGGAACGCAACCGCAAGCGGACCCGGAAGCAGTTTCTCAAAAGCCACTGGGAGACGCTGTACGCGTGCGACTTCTTCGGCGTCGAGGTTGTTGGCATGTTCGGGACGGTGCGCCACATGGTGTTTTTCGTCATCGAAGTGAAGTCGCGCGCCGTGCAGATCGCGGGGATCCGCATCGCTCCGGACGGGGATTGGATGAAGCGATTGCGCGGCGTCTGCTCGATCCGACGGACGGATTCCTACGCCATGCGAGCCACCTGATCCACGATGCGCGGTCCGGTATTCACCAAGGCGTGGACGGCGCTGCTGGAGACCGGCGGCGTGAAGTGCGTGCCGATTCCGGCGCAGAGTCCGAATTGCAACCCGCACGCGGAACGTTTCGTGAAAACCGTCAGAACCGAGTGCCTGGACCACTTCGTCGTTTTCGGCGAGCGTCACCTGCGCCGGTTCGCGCGCGAAGCCGCGGGAGACCGATCGAGTTGAAACGGCACGAGTCTATTTTATTCGTCGTCCTCGACCGCGTACTCGGTGAAATCGCCCCAAGGCGTCAGCGGCCGGCCGCTGGCGAGGTCGATGCGCGCGCTCTCGAGCCCTGTGTGCAGCGCGGCTCGCGCGCTCGCGGACAGCGGCACGTCGGGCTCTTTGCTCCTGCCGGCGACGGGCCGACCTTGCAGCTTCCGGGCGGGGAGCATGGCACAAAGGTAGTTCCGTTTACCTGCGCAGGCTAGAGGAACAGCGACGCAACCACGCGGTCCACTATGCCGACGCCACGATTCCCAATCCGGCGCAGACTCTGCGACGCGTCAAATGACCGATGATTCTTGCGTTCCATGGGAGCCGGACCCAATCTCAATGCCTTCGCGGAACGCTTCGTGCGATCCATCAAGCAGGAATGCCTTCGTCACATCATCGCGCTCGGCGAGCGCCACCTCCGCATCGTCGTTGGCGAGTTCATCGCGCATACCATACCGAGCGCAATCACCAGGGCCTCGGCAATCTCATCCCATTCCCGTCGGCCGCCTCGCCGGCAGTCGGAGGTCGCGTCCGCCGCCGCGCACGGCTGGGCGGACTGCTCAACTTTTGCGAACGAAAGGCGGCGTGAAGCATGGGTCAAATATCGGGCACCTTCGTCGACTCCGCGGGAATCCCGCGCTCGCTCGACATCCTGTCGGCGTCCTTTGGGATCGCCCTATCGGAGGCGGACGCGGCAGCTGGATGTGTAGCCGGTGCTCTCGATCGGCCGATGTTCGCTAGACTTCATCAGCAGGCGAACCCATGAGCCGCCAAGTTCAGCAACGATTGGCCCAGAGCTACGCGCTGGATCGCCTTTGGAGTGAGACGATGGGACTTTCGCCGGGCGATACGAAGCAGCAGCCCCTTCGGACGGTTGTGACCGTTCTCGAAGCGTCCGGAACGCCCTACGCGGTCATTGGGGGGGTCGCCATGCAGATGCTTTCAAAGGAGCCGCGCACCACGCTGGACATCGACCTCGCCGTGAGAACGTTCGCGGAGATCCCACGCCAGGACCTCGAGAAAGCAGGGTTTGTCCATGAGCGACGCCACGCGCACAGCGACAATTGGCGCGCACCGGGCGACGGGCCACGTTCACACCGGGTGGCAGTTCAGTTCTCGGCGCAGGACGTCGGCCTCGATGCCGCCGTATCTCGCGCCCGTCTCATCGACGCAGGTGGCTTCGAACTCCGACTCGCGAGCCCTGCAGACATGCTGGTGCTCAAGCTTGCCGCTGCTGAAGAACCGAGACGCCGGGCGAGTAAGAGGCGCCAAGACCTACTCGACGTCGTGACGCTCGCGGAACAATACCCCAAGGCGGCGGCGCGGCTGGCCGATCTGCAGGAGCGCCTGGACCGCCTCACCAAGAACTTGTTGACGCTTTCGCGAGACCGCGGACCGCAGCGCTAAAAAGTGAGCCGTCGTTCGGGTGCGACGGAGCCTGCGCGCCGAACGGATGTCGAAAGCTCGGTTGCGCTCCTTCCGACGCCATCGACCGGATCAGAGCGACCGTTTCCGGAACGAGGCGCGAAACGGGGCGCGTTCGGCTCCACCACCTGTGCCGGCTAGAGGGGATGCCCCTGGGGATGCCCCCGCCTTGTCGCGACGCTGGCGGCACATGCGTCACGTGCACGGCAACGAGTCCGTGTGGTCCGTACATTTGTGACAACGATACTTCGATCCCTGGTCCCATATACCCGACGAAAGGGTGTGATGCCTCCGTTGGCCGGCTTCGTCCAGAGCCTCAGAGGACCTGCAGATCGACGATCCGCGCCGCCACGACCCTTTGCGCGGAGTTCGTTCCGTCGATGATGGCGTCCATCGGATCGCCAAGCGCGCGCCAAACCTTGGTGAGCGCCTTGTCGGTCACAGCCCGGCCCGAGACAGTCTGCAGAGACGAGGTCACATCGAGCTTGAGCGCAAAGCCCCGGCTGCCTCGCGGCACGTTGGAGGGGCGAGCGCGCGCCGCCTTGGCGATTTCCACGGCGACCTCCTCCCACTCTTTCCAGTCCGAAGAGGCGTCGAGCACGTGCACGGAGACCACTGCTCCATTGCCGTCGACCTCGAGCTCGAGCGTAGCGCGACCCGTCATGGGCGCGTTGCTGGTGCGCACCGTGTCGCGTGTGAGCGAGACGAGCTGCCCGCCCGGGACGAGGCCGAGATCGATGTCATGCTGCGTGAACCCACCGAGCACGGATTTCAGTGGATCGCTCTTGGTCCGGCCCTCGGCAAGCGAAGCGCGTACGCCCGCGTGAACGGCGTCGTCGAGAGCGGCGGAAGAAAGTGGCGTGCCGGCAGGCGCGGGCTCGGTCGGCGAGAACGTCCAAGACTCGCCGCCGCTGCCAGCGACATCTGGCGCGGTGGCCTTGGCGGAGGAAGCACGCTCGCGCCGGGGTGCGATACCCGTGGCGGAGGGCTGCGCGCCGGCCACCCTTTCCCCCCCGACGGAAGGCGCCGCGGGCTCGACGACCGCGTTCGGCTCGGCGGCGAGGAGCGATTCGACGTCGATGTCGATCTCTGTCGTTCGAGTGGACGAGTCGCGCTGGACACGCGCGGGTCGCGCCGTCGCCATCCAGACGGAGACCGCTGCATGCGCCGCGATCGCCGCACCGAGCGACCAGCGAAAGCGCGGCCTTGACTCCACGAGTCAGCGATAGCGCGACGCCGAGAGATGTGCTCGCTAACGCTCCCATCGACGGCGCTCGCGCATCCTTTTTCTCCTCCCCGGTCGTTATCCGTTTCGAGGGCCGATGAAAGTGATTGCCGCTCCGGGCTGCAGCCCGCTCGAAGGGCTCGCGCAGATAGACGCCCCTCTTTCCGAGCCCGGGGCGCGGGGAAGTTCGCGTTCGCGTCGTTGCGTCCGCTCTCAACCCCGCGGACTACAAGGTCTTGCTCGGGACTCTGAAGTTTCTCGAGTTTTGCTAGCTGGCACTCGTATAGTTCGTCCAGAGATGACCTCGTTGCACACTGGCCCCTGGGTATTCGGCGTCCTGGCCTTCGGCCTTGCCTCCCCTTCCGGGGCGCTCGCGGCGCTCGGGGGCGATGCGGCATCCATCGCGGCCGACAGTGCCACCCTCGGCGGCAAACGACAGGTCACGCTCGCGGCGGGCTGGGAGGTGCACGAGCTGCGCCTGCCATCGGGCACGCTCGTGCGCGAATACTTGCGGGACGGGACCGTGTTCGCCCTCGCGTGGGGAGGGCCTGTGATTCCAGACCTGCGACGCTTGCTCGGCTCGTACTTCGATCGCTACGTCAAGAGTCCGCGCGGTCGGCCGGGGGGACATCATTTGCGCGTCGTCGCCACTCCCGATTGGGTGGTCCAGTCCGCCGGACATCAGGATGGGTTCATAGGGCGCGCCTGGCTTCCGACGCATCTTCCGACGGGGTTCGACCTCGACACGGTGCGGGCATGGTGACCGTCGGACGCACTCTCAGGATGCTCGTCGGCGCGGCGGCGGTCGCTTGCAGCGGGTCGACTCCGCCGAACGAGACCGGTGCGGACGCCGCGAACGACGGGCTCGAGGCGCAGGGAACCCCCAGCGTTGCGGCGGACGCCAGTGGTGGGCCGACCACCAACGTCGCGCCCGTTGTCGTAGACAACGGTCCCGCCGGCGTCCAGGCGGTAAACACGCTCTACACCACCGTGACCCTATGCCGGCCCGGTACGACCATCTGCCAGACGATCGATCACATCGAGGTCGACACGGGCTCGGCTGGCGTACGCATTCTCTCGTCGTTGCTCGAGCCCGCCCTGATGCTGCCACGACCGATGGCCGCCGACGGCAACCCCCTCGTCGAGTGCTACCGGTACGCGGACGGCTACAACTGGGGGCCCGTGGCGACCGCCGACGTGCACATCGGGGGGGAGCTCGCCGCTGCGGTGCCCATCCAGATTGCCGGGGGGGCCGGCTCTACCCCCATCCCCTCCGACTGTTCAAGCGCCGGCACTGAGGAAGATACGGTGATGGCGCTCGGTGGCAACGGCCTCATAGGAATCGGATTCCAAACGGCTGACTGCGGCGGCACGTGCGCCGGCGCGAACCCGCCGAATGGCGCGTATTACTCCTGCACGAGCACGGCGTGCATGGTCGCCTCGCTGCCCATCCCTCAACAGGTCCAGAACCCCGTCGGCCTTTTCGCGCGCGACAACAACGGCGTCGCGGTGCGTCTCCCGGCGATCGATCCCGCGGGTGCTGCCACCGTCGTGGGTTCGCTGATCTTCGGCATCGGCACCGCGCCCAACAACGGGCTCGGCGCCGCGCAAGTCCTCACGACCGACACCACCAACGGTTACTTCACCACGACCTTCAGCGCCCAGAGCGCCACCGGGGGCCCAGCGGCCACGCTCGTCGGCTTCATCGACTCGGGCTCACTCTCGTACGCCCTCCCCGATACAAGCATCCCTCAGTGCTCGGGGAGCGCGGCCCTCATGGGCTTCTTTTGCCCGCCGATGAGCCTCACCCTCATGGCCACGAACACGGGACATAACCAGGTGAGCATTGTGACGTCATTCAGCGTGGCGGCTGCCGACGGGCTCTATGGGAGCGGCCATGCGGCCTTCGACGACCTCGCGATCACGGATTTCGGGCCCGGTGGCTATTTCGACTGGGGCCTGCCCTTTTTTTACGGCCGTACCATATTCAGCGCGATCAGCGGGGCCATGACACCCGGCGGCGTCGGACCCTATTTCGCGTATTGACCAGTCGGATCACGGGCGCGGGGTTCAGATCCGGCAGGCCTGGCCGGGCGGCCGCAGTGCAGGGGGACGGGAGCGTCCGTGGACGGGGGGTCGTGCATGTATATACTAGGGCATATGAAGCAGATCCTCATCGAGCTCGACGACCGCTGCGCTCGAGAGCTCGGTCGTCTCGCACCACCGAAGAAGCGCATGCGCGCCGAGTTCATCCGGCTGGCGATTCGTCGCGCCATTGACCTCGCGCTCGATCGCGCCACCGAGCGTGCGTACCGAGGGCAACCGCTGACAGGCGAGATGACCCCCGGAGACCTCGCCGGCTGGGACGCGCTCAATGAGCTCGCGCAGGCGAGACCGAAAAGGGCGGCAAGACCCAGGGGCGCCAAGAGCGCGGCGTGAGGCCGCGCGAAGCCTCCGCCGAGCCGCGCCAATTCGAGGTCTGGTGGGTGCGCCTGCCCGATCCGGTGGGGCGCCGTCCGGTCCTGCTTCTCGGTCGCACGAGCGCACTGCCCTATTTAGGCCGGGTGATGGCTGTCGAGGTGACCTCCACGATCCGAGCCATACCGCAGGAGGTGTCGCTGGGGCCGCGCGAGGGGCTCGTGAGAAGGTGCGTGGCGAACCTGGACACGTTGCGGACGATTCCTCGGCGCAGCCTCGAGGCCCGCATCGGCCGCCTGCGCGTCGAGAGGCACGTCGAGGTCAAACGCGCATTGGGTCACGTCCTCCAGTGGCCCGAGCTTTCGGGTTTGTAAGCCCTCACGACGGGGGCTGGTCGTTCGAAGGGATGATTCTGCCAGCGCAGACTCATCGCTGGCATGAGGTGGTCGGTCTGCGACCTCACGTTCGTCCGCGCGAGCGATCCGCTTGCCAACTCGCGGCGGCTTGCCGTATCGCCAGCGGGAGTACGCCCCCCTACTCCGCAGGCGCCACCGAGCGCGCGATCCACAACGCGACCAGGTGCGCGAGCAAGTCGACCCCGTCTTCGGACGACGTCGTGACGGTGGTGGTCTCCCTATCGCCCGCAAGGGTCACGCGCTGGGGAGCGAGCTTGCGTGCCACGAGACGATCGTCGTAGACCGCGTCGGGCACGCGTTCGCGCAGCACGCCGACGGCGGCCCGGAAGTTGTCCCCTGCGGAGGGGGCCACGGGGCGCCCGAGACCTCCCCAGTGCGTGCCGTGCTCACGCAGAATCCACGGCGTCCCGGCGCTGCGGCGGAACATGTAAAGCACGGGATCGCGTTCGTCGGTCGCCGCATGGGTGTCGCGTTTGATGATCTGCGAGGTCACCAAACCTCCGGTCAGGACGGCGCGCCCGACGGATAGCTTGCGGTCTTTGCTCTCGCCGTACTGGACGATGTGTCGGCGATGGACCGCGGCCACGAGCGCGAGGACATCGTGGTAGGGCAGCTGGGCGCCAGGGTCGTCATCGAGCGAGACTCCCTCTGGCCCCAGGCGAAAGCGGCGCATCGACGCCATCTGGCGGGACGAGGCAACGGCAGACGTGTCGCAAGCGATGGCCCCATGGCGACGGGCGCGCAGCCGCCCGAGCAGGTCGAGGGCCTGGGGCTTGTCGGAAGTCTTTTGCACGACCGCCGGGATTCCGGGCGCAAGCAGGAGGCGAGCCTCATAGGCGGTCACACCGAGATCGGACGCGAGGGCGACTGCCTCGGCTTCGAGGGGGGTCTTCAGCTCGGCGATCGCGACGACATACACCTCCGAAGTAGTATCACGCAGCGGTCCCGTTATTTCGCGTTGGTACCGCGTTCGCGTACCCTTCGATCATGACAGACGACGCGGGGCCGAATCGCTCGACGGCGAAGCCAACGGTCATGGACCACGCCTTCCGCGTCGCATACACCTGCGCGTACCGGGGCATGCGCGTCTACTGGCAGCTCGCGCACCCCGAGACCCAGGGCGCCCTGGTCACCCTGTGGAACCGCGGCGAGGTGCTCCTCGTACGAAATTCGTATGTCCCCTATTACAGCTTACCGGGGGGCTACATCCGACGGGGCGAGGCGCCCGTGGATGCTGCGATCCGCGAGCTGACCGAAGAGATCGGCGTTTCGGCGAAAGCCGAAGACCTCGCGTTGGTCTTCGACCGCATGCAGCCATGGGAGGGCAAACGGGATCACGTCCGAATCTTCAGCCTCGACGTGGCGACGCGTCCTGAAGTGCGCGTGGACAACCGGGAAGTGATCGAAGCGTCGTGGTGGCTTCC
>Ga0070761_10001878_pt1 | contig 13111 bp, 13 predicted proteins | sample HubBroMetageREF1_FD_66724 | JGI IMG/M metagenome (GOLD analysis project Ga0070761, IMG submission 66724) | Reference soil microbial communities from the Hubbard Brook experimental Forest, New Hampshire, USA - Hubbard Brook CCASE Soil... | ecosystem: Environmental > Terrestrial > Soil >...
GGCTATTTCATTGATGCGGTGATGGTGCGCCGCGATCTGCATCCGTCAACGTAACCGGGCGAGAGATTGCTACCGCTCAGGGCGCGCGCTTCTGATCGGCGACGGTCACGCCGGCCTCTGCGTAGTCGGTGGGCGGAAGGTCGACGAACGTCACCTGAATGTTTTCGCGCTTCGCGCGGCCGTCTTCGATCAGCGCTTGCGTGATGCGCTCAGCAAGCTTGCGCTTTTGTTCCGGCGTGCGTCCTGCCACCCATGTGATCTGCACGTATGGCATTCGGTCTCCTTCAAAGCGCTTCGATTCTAGCTCAGGAGAGGCAGCTACGCCGCGCGAGGCGACTGCGATGGCAGTTTTTGCCCGCACTGAGGGCAGTTCGCCCACGAAGTTTCCACCGCGCGGCCGCAGTTTAGGCATGTTGGCTGCACAGCTGTGCCGCACTTCGGGCAGAAGGTGAATCCAGATTTCACCATGTCTCCACATCCCGGACAAACCTTCGGCAAAGGGCTGCGCAAGATGAAGTAGAGGATCACGCCGATCAAATCGGGCACGAAGATAGCGAGCAGAGTCCACATCACGTACCGCATCCCACGGCGCTTCGCGTCGCCGTAAACGTAACCGATCAGGCCGACGAACGGGATCACGACAGCCATCATTCCGTATACGAATAACGCTTGGCCCAGGCGGGGCCATTTTCCCAGCTCCGGATCATGGGGAATCGCGTACAGGAAGAGGGGAGTCGTGACGCCAAGATACATCAGCGCGCCAATGATCCAGGCGGCCCGGGGAACCACTCGCAACTCTTGTTTGAAACGGCTCATGCCAGTCTCCTCTCGCGCCGCTGGCGTAGTGATAGCAGTACAGCGGCGCTCCCGCCCGTCAGCCAGACGAGCGTTGTAAATCCTGCAAAAGTGATCCAGGTCTGATTCAGCCGCGGATCGAGCAAGTCGAGCAGCCCTCCCGTGGCGAGCCGCACGAGTGGCCAGCTTACGATCGTGAGCACCCACGCGAACGTTACAACAAAGATCAGCACTCCACGCTGCCAGCGAGCTTCCGCCTCTTCGGCGAAACGCGCTTCCGCCATAACTCTAGCTCGCTGGATGACCGCCGGAGGCGGTTGTGGCGTCGGCAGCCGCCGCAAATGACCCGCGATCGATTGCCACGAAGCCGCCTCTCCCGCGCACGCGCTGCACGACCGAATATGCGCGGCCACGCGGTCTTCCTCTTCCGGTTCCAAAGCGCCCGCCGCAGCCAGCGCCAGCAATGCTCGGATTTCGTCGTGGTCGTTCATTGCCAATCGGCTCCGGGATAGCGACTGTCGAGACACTGCCTCATCTGCTCGAGTGACCTGCGCAGCCGCGACTTCACGGTGGAAAGCGGCGCGCCCAGCACTTCCGCGATTTCCTCAATCTTCATTTCTTCCTCGAACCGCAGTGCCAGCACTTCCCGGTAGATTACCGGCAAGTCCGTGAGCGCCGCGGCGACATGGCTCGCGCGCTCGCGTTCCAGGACGCGGTCGAACGCGCCCGGAGCATTCGACGGCAGCCTTTCGGCCGGCGTCTCCGCGGAGAAGTCATTCGGCCCCGGCTCGTCGAGGCTCTCTGGCCGAATCCGGCGCAGATGATCGAAGGCCAGGTTGCGCGCCACGGTAAACAGCCACGCGTCGAAATTCCGGCTCGGATCGAAGGCGCGGATCCTTTCCACCACGCGTACCCACGTTTGCTGAAAAAGGTCCTCGGCCTCCGCCGGCTGCCGGACCAATCTCACCAGGTAGCGATACAGGCGGTTCTGATACCGCGAAATCAGCTCCGAAAGCGCGTCTACCTCCCCGCGCCGGAGCCGGGCCACATCGCTGTCGACGACTGCCATGCGCCCCTCCCACGGTATCGCTGCGGTGCCTATCATATCCATAATACGGACGAGGCCCGAAAAAGGACGCAAGGGGCAAAGACGCCCGCCGAACGTCCCCCGAAGCAACTCCGCGAGGCCGGCCAGACGCAGGCTGTGTGTTAGAATCAATGGACTGTGATGAAGGTTCTACAGGACCTCCTGGAGCTTCAAAGCGTAGACCTGCGGTTGAACGACGTTCGCACGCGCCTCGCTGCTTTCCCCACGAAAATTGCCGAAGTGGATGCACGGGTGGCAGCCGCTAAGACGGACCTCGAGCAAAGCAAGGCCTCGCAGCTCGCCACCATCAAAGACCGCAAGAAATACGAGCTGGACGTCGAGCAATGGAAGGATCGCGTTCGCAAGTACAAGGACCAGACCTCGCAGATCAAGACGAATGAGGCCTACAAGGCGCTTCAGCACGAAGTAGAAATGGCCGAGGCGGAGATCGCCAAGGCCGAGGACCGGCTCCTCGAACAAATGGTGGCCGCCGAAGAGTACGACCGCCGCGTGAAGGCCTCGGACAAATTGCTGAAGGAAGTGGAAATCGTAGCCGCCGGGCAGCGCGCGAAAATCGACGCCGAAAAAGCTCAGGCGGAACAGGAAATCGCTCAGTTGGACGCCGAGCGCAGCCGCGTGGTGGCCTTGATTTCCGAAAACTTGCTCGATCACTACGATCGTATCTCGAAAAAGCACCACCACGTCGTGCTGGCGGAAGTTCGCGACGAAAAATGCTCCGCCTGCGGGATGCGGGTGCGGCCTCACGTCTTTCAGGAGATGCGGCGCACGGGCACCGAAGAGATGTTCCACTGCGAGACCTGCACGCGAATCCTCTACTATGTTGAGCCTACCGCTGCCGCAGCCGCGGCGGCCGCTAGGCACCCAAACTCCGCGCCCAATGACGCCTAGGCCGGCACCCGATTCAGATTTCGGCAGGCGCAGCGAATCATGACTCGCTTGCCCACTCGGTCCTCCGGTTCACCTCCCGGCAGCGCCCGCCTGTTCTCGGAGACACATTCGGCGCCAGCCGGCGTTTATGTTGCGAACGTCGACGGCGCCTCGCGCGGCAATCCCGGGCCCGCTTCCTATGCCGTGATTCTGCGCGATCCCGATGGAAAAGTGGTTCTCGAACTGGGCAAGAAGCTCGGCCGAGACACGAACAACGTGGCTGAATACTACGCGCTGCTGGCGGCGCTTGACTACGCCGTCACCCACGATATCAAGGCGCTCCGCATTCGCAGCGATTCCGAACTTCTCGTCCGGCAAATGCAGGGGCGCTACAAAGTGAAAAGCGCCGATTTGAAGCCTCTGCACGAGCGCGCCTCGAAGCTGTCGCGTCAGCTCGAGTACTTCGTCATCGAGCACGTTCCCCGCGAAATGAATCGCGAAGCCGATGCGCTTGCCAATCTCGCGCTCGATGGCTCGGGCGCCTCTGATATCGTGTCCCAAGTCCACGCCGGCGCTTCCGGCGCAGCTTCCACCGCACCTCAGCCATCAGCCGCTTCTTCGCGAAACATTCGTGCGCGTTTTTCGGGCGGCGTCTTCGTGCCCGCCGACAAGATCACCCTACCCGAAGGAACCGAAGTAATTCTCACCGTCCGCAAATCCTAGTTGAAACGGGACGTGACTACGGTTGCGGCCGGAGCAGCGGAGTCGCGCATATCACGCGTGGGCACGCCAACGAAAAATAGCTTTGACCTCGCGCCAACGCGCGGTTATGTTGCTCGAGCAGGCCGCACGCGGAGGCAACGATATGTCATTCGACGACGCGATTGAGCTGGCTTCCAGGGACGAGCGCTTCATGGCAACCGTTTACGCCATGAATACGCTGCTGATTCACAAAGGGATTTACACGCAGCAGGAATTCGAGCAATTGTTCGTCGAATGGATGGGAAAGGAACAGCGCAAGAAAATCCTCGCTCACGCAGCTAGTTCCGAGGCTTCCCTGGCCGCCGCCGGGCACTAGACAAATCCTGCCACGTCGGATGTTCGCATTTCGGTTTTTGCCCACAGTGATAACCTGTGTCGCATCTCTTGCAATCGCAGTCACACTTCGGCGGAGGATTTGAGGATTCTGCCTTCCTGGCAGCGACCATTTGATTATTTCAACGCGTAGGAGCGGTAGAGGGTGTCGCGTTGCGCGGGGATGTAGCCTGCGTCGGAGATGATCCGCCGCAGTTCGGCTTCGTTCGTGCGATTGCGCACTCCGGCGGCATACACGACGTTCTCTTCGATCAGAATGCTGCCCACGTCGTCCGCGCCGAATTGCAAGCCCACCTGGCAAATCTTGATTCCCGGCGTCAGCCAACTGGATTGGATGTGGTCGATGTTGTCGAGATACAGGCGGCTGATCGCCAGCGTCTTCAGGTAGTCAAACGCGGTCGCTTCCGGAATTTTCTTTCCCAGCGGCGTATTTTCCGGCGCGAAAATCCAGGGAATGAACGCGGTGAACCCGCCGGTATCCTGCTGGATTCGGCGAATGGTCTCGAAGTGGTTCACGCGATGGCGATATTCCTCGCCGCAGCCGAACATCATCGTCGCAGTGGTTCGCATGCCCAGCACGTGCGCGGTCCGATGCGTGTCTTCCCACTCGCTCGATTTGCACTTCAAACGTGAGATTTTGGCGCGAATTTCGTCGTCCAGAATTTCAGCGCCGCCGCCCGGAATCGAATCCAGCCCCGCGTCGCGCAAGCGCGCGATCGTGTCGCGCAACGAAAGCCCCGAAACTTCGGCGATGCAGGTGATTTCCGGCGCGGAAAAACAGTGCAGGTGGACCTGCGGAAATTTCCGCTTCAGCGAGCTCAGCATGTTTTCGTAGAACTCGATCCGCAAGTCCGGATGCAACCCTCCCTGCATCAGCACGCCGGTGCCGCCCAGCTCGAGCATCTCCTCGATTTTTTCGTAAATCGTTTCGAGCGGCAGGATGTAGCCGTCCTTCGCGCCGAGCGGCCGGTAAAACGCGCAGAAGGAGCAATACTCCGTGCAGAAATTTGTGTAATTAATGTTGCGGTCGATCTGGTACGTTGCGACCCGTGGGTCAGTCTTCGCGCGGCGGACTTCGTTCGCAGCCATTCCGATGCCGATCAGGTCGTCGGAATTGAATAGATCGAGCGCTTCTTGTTGGGTCAATCCCATCGCGTCGATTTTAACCTAAAAAGTCTCGCCTAAACGGCGTAAATCGGGTCATTCACCCGCACGATCCCTTCGCGCAGCACCGCCGCGTAGACGCCCGTGCATCCATCATGCCCGCGCGAGACGCGCTCGAGAATTTGCGGCGACGAAACGGCCGTGTCGGGGTCGAGCGTGATGATCACGCACCGCCCATCTTTCTTCACCACTTGCAGCGTCACCGTTTCGCCGATTTGCAGTTCCCGCCCGATCAGCTGATCCTCGAAAAATGGGCTCGCGTCCTGCCACTCGACGTAGAAATTCTCGCGAAACCTTCGAGGATCGAGCGCGATTCCCGTCTCACCCGAAAGCGCCTGGAGAGTGCTCAAGCCGAGAATCGACACGGGGCGCGCGTCCGTCATGCTGCGCTCGGAAAATCGCAGCCGCAGCGAACGGCCGAATCGCTTCTCGAGATACTCCGTGAACGCCGAGTCGCCCATTCGAAATGTCTCGCCTTCCGGCGTGGTGACCTCCGCCGCGTACCGGTCCGCGCCGGGAATGTCATCGTTCACCGCAGGGGCATCGAGAAAGCGCGGACGAAAAAGGATCATGGGGTGGGCCTGGCGGGCGGTCATCCAGGGAGAGTCGGAGCGGTTCCGCGTGTCGATGAACGCGTACACACGGTCGCCGGCGATTCCCGCGAACGTTACGCGCGCTTCGGCCAGATCTTCGCCCGCCATGCTTTTCACCGGATAGCGGCGCAGCGCCGTCAGCGTGCCGATTCGCTCCACGCCGCTACGCTCCCCGGCGCACTGCCGATTTCGCGCGCGCGGGGGGCTTCACGAATTCGAGCGGGCGCGCGCGCGGAATCAGGCCCGCCGCCGCCGCTTTTTCGAAGAACAGCTTCAAACCCGCAAGATATTCGCGATCGAGATCGAAATGAATGTTCTCGGTCAAATAGCGCTCGAGCGCGCGCGGCGGAAGATCGAGCTTGATGGACGCCGCCTCGGAGATTTCGCGGAACCGTTTCAGGCCGTACTGCTTCGAGGCTTGAAAATCGGCCACAACGCCCGGAGTGACGACGTCGGGCCGCCCCGCCCAGATCGCCAGCACGCACGGCTTCCCGGTCATCTCGCGCCACTGGTGCGCAATGTCGTAGACGAAAATGGTCTCGAACCCCGGCACGGGCAACTCATCGGGATCGCCCTGGCAGCACTGCTCGTTGCTGGGCACTTTTCCGGAAAGCGCGTCCATTTTGAGCGTCACGCGCAACGCCGGGTCGCCGATCACCAGCGCCGCGTCCGCTCGCTTCAGCATTTCCGAAGGATCGGGGGAAGCTTCCACATACTCCGGGCTGATCTTCCAATATTCCTTGGCGAGCAATTTCACCAGCGCCGCCGAACTCCGCGAGCTCGCATCGAGCGCGATGCGTTTCGCCATCTCGATCGGCTTCTTGGCGACCACCAGGATGCTGCGGACCTCGCCCTTCGCCCCGATCGCCATTTCCGGCAGCACCACCAGGTTCTCGATACGCTGATATTCGATGGAAGGAATGATCGCGATGTCCGCGTCGCCCCGGCGCAAGGCCTCCGCGCACTGCGACGGCATCGTGAACGACAACTCGTACTTGCCCACCAGCGGACCGTCCGTGAATCCCCACACCAGCGGAGCAGTATTCAGGTATTCGACAATCGAAATGCGTAGTTTCTTTTTCATGTCCTGTGAATTTTCAATATAACATAACTGCGCGGGACGCCCAGAGGGGGCCGGCGCGAACGGACCGTCCTTAGGAGAAGAGATTTTGACGACACGAAGATTTCTTCCACTCATTGAAGCTCTTTGCGCTGCTGTCCTGTTTTGCGGGATTGGCTCCTCGCAAGAAATCGGCTCGGGTTCGGCAGCTCTCGCGCTACTTGGCGCAAAGGTCTATGTGTCTCCTACGGAGCCTCCGATTCTTCACGCCACGGTCCTAATCAAAAACGGGAAAATCCTCGAGGTCGGGAGTACCGAATTTTCGAAGCCCTATAAGCCCGGCACGTATACGTTTGGCGCTATGCCGTCGGCTGAGAAGGGCAAATATTACAGCTTCCCCGCCGGAGCTCTGCCGCTGCTATGTGAAGGCATGGTGATCACGGCCAGCTTTCAGAATAGCCACGTGCATTTCACGGAGCCGAAGTGGGAGGGCGCGGCGCAAAAACCTGCCGCGGAATTGGCGCACCAGCTTCAGGAAATGCTCACTCAATACGGATTCACGACGGTCGTGGACGTCGGCTCGTTTCTCGCGAATACCGTGGCCCTTCGCGGGCGCGTCGATTCAAAGGAAATTCCCGGCCCTCGAATTCTCACGGCGGGCGCCCCTTTGTATCCCCCGGACGGAACTCCTTTCTATCTTCGCGACGCGCTTCCACCGGAGATTCTGAACCTCCTTCCGGAGCCGGCGACGCCGGAAGCAGCCGTGAAGGTGGTTCAATCTGACATTTCGGGAGGCGCCGACGTCATCAAGCTTTTCACTGGTTCGCTCGTCGGCGGCGGCCAAGTAAAACCAATGCCGCTGGACATCGCCACCGCCGCAGTCGCCGAGGCTCACCGGCAGAATCGCCTGGTCTTCTCGCATCCGTCCAATGTCGAAGGGCTCACCATCGCGCTCAGTGCTGGCGTGGACGTCCTCGCGCACACGACGCCTATCTCGAAAACGTGGAGCGACGCGCTGATCGCGCAAATGAAAGCGCACCACATGTCCCTGACACCGACGCTCAAACTGTGGATCTACGAAGCCAAGAAAGAGGGAGGCAGCGACGAGGATGCCCAGAAGTTCACCGACGCCGGCGTCGGTGAACTCGGCGCGTACGAGCGCGCAGGTGGCCAAGTCTTGTTTGGCACCGATGTCGGCTACATGACGGAGTACGATCCAACCCAGGAATATTTGCTGATGTCGCGCGCCGGCCTTACCCCGATGCAAATTCTTGCCTCTCTCACGACGGCTCCGGCCGAGAGGTTCAAGGAAGCGGATCATCGCGGCCGGATCGCACCCGGCATGGCCGCGGATTTGGTTGTGCTCGACGCCGACCCTGCGGACAACCCGGCAAACTTCGCGAAGGTCCACTACACGATTCGAGGCGGTCACATTATCTACACACGCCCCAACTAGACCGGTGCCGCAATTGCGGATAGTTCGCACATTGTCCTCGGCGAACTACGTAGTTCTACGCGTCTACAGAATCTAGTCCCTGTGCTATAAGCCCGCTCTTTGGCGCAGTCGATGGAACCCGACCAATACTTGGGATGGTTGGCGCTGGCGTTGACGCCCGGCCTGGGCGCACGTATGGCCGGGAAGCTCCTCACCGTGTTCGGCAGTCCCGACGCCATCTTCAACGCTTCCCTCACGGCACTCGAAGGCCAGCGCCTGCCGGCGGCCGTCGCCCAGGCGATTCACACTCGCCGCCCGCTGAGCGATGCCGCCAAGGAACTGGCCCAAGCCCAGGCCGCCGGTTGCCGCCTCCTCACCTGGGATGAACCCGAATACCCTTCGCGCCTCCGCGAGATCTACGATCCCCCACCCCTCCTGTATGTGCTTGGTAATGTTGAACTTCTTAACCGCCACGTCCTGGCCATCGTCGGGGCGCGTCGTCCGACCCCCTATGGGAATCAAATGGCCGAGCGGCTGGCCAAGGATCTGGCCGCCCGCGGCTTGGTGATCGCCAGCGGTCTGGCGCGCGGGATTGACGCCAGTGCCCATCGCGGGGCGCTCAGCTCCGGCTCGGGAAGCACCATCGCCGTCCTGGGCTGCGGAATCGACGTCGTATACCCGAAGGAGAACAAGAAGATTTTCGAGGAGATTGAAAAGCGCGGAGCCATCATCACCGAATTCCCGATGGGAACTTTCCCCGCGCCTCAAAACTTCCCCATCCGCAACCGGATCATCTCCGGGATGTCCCTGGGAGTCGTCGTCGTTGAAGGCGCGCAGTATTCCGGCTCCTTGATCACCGCGCGGCTGGCGATGGAGTTTGGCCGCGAGGTCTACGGCGTCCCCGGAAATGCCACGCAACCATCGAGCTTCGGCCCGAATCAGCTCATCAAGCAGGGCGCGAAGCTGGTGACGAGCTGGGAGGACGTCGTCGAGGAATTGCCCACGCCCGTCCGCGCGGAGTTAGTTCCCGTCGAAGCGGCGAGCGCCGAGGAGCGGACCTTGCTGGTGGAGGAAGCTTTGGGCCCCACGGAGCGCCCGATTTATGAGCTTTTGACGCCCGATGAGGCCCGTCACGTGGACGAAATCGTGGAAAAATCGGGGCTAACCTCCTCAGAGGTGCTCGCCGCTTTATTTGACTTGGAGCTTCGAGGCGTGGTACGCCAGTTACCTGGCAAGCAATTCCTGAAAGTCCTGTTGTAATTATCTGACGGACGACAGGTTAGGATGGTGAGTCGCCACTGTCTCGCAGCGGCCTCCGTCATAACGTTTCATTTTCAAAGGGAACACAGAACAGAATGGGAAGGTCACTCGTAATCGTCGAATCGCCTGCGAAGGCGAAGACTATCAACAAATACTTGGGCCGCGACTTTACGGTCAAAGCGTCCATCGGCCACGTGATGGACCTGCCCAAGAAGACGATCGGGATTCGTCTGCCCGACGAAGAGCCCAAGAAGCGAAAAAAGGGCAAGGGCAAAAAGGGTAAAGCCGCCGCAGAGAAGGCGCCGCCGCGAAAACCAATCACCCTCGACGACGCCAGGATTTTTGAGCCCACTTTGCAGATCATCGCGGGCAAAGGCAAGGTGATCAATGATTTAAGGAAGTCCGCCAACACCGCGGACGCCGTTTACCTGGCGGGCGACCCGGACCGCGAAGGCGAGGCCATATCCGCCCACCTGGCGATGGTGCTCTCGAAACCCGCAAAGTTCACCGAGGAAGAATCCTCGAACGGGAACGGCAAAGCCGCCGAAGAAGCCAAGGACAAGGCACCGGTAAAAGGCAAGGGCAAGAACAAGAAGGACCGCGACGAGATCAGCATCCCTCCGATTGATCCCAAAAAGATTTTCCGCGTCACTTTCAACGAGATCACGCCCAAGGCCATTCGCGCCGCGTTCGATAAGCCGCGCCAGGTAGACGCGAATCTCGTCGACGCGCAGCAAGCCCGCCGCGTGCTCGACCGCATCGTCGGCTACAAAGTTTCGCCGCTCCTGTGGAACAAAGTGCGCCGAGGCCTTTCCGCCGGCCGCGTGCAAACCGTCGCGTTGCGCTTGATCGTCGAGCGCGAGCAGCTGATTCGCGCCTTCGTGCCGCAAGAATACTGGACCATCCACGCGATGCTTGACGCGGGCGAGCCGCCCATCTTCGAAGCCAAGCTCAGTAAATTCAAAGGCGAGGACATCGAAGTCTCGAACCAGGAAGCGGCCGACAAAATCGTCGCCGCAGTGACCAACGCAAAGTGGCAGGTCGCGTCCGTCACGCAGAAGGAAAAGCGGCGCAATCCTCCTCCGCCGTTCACCACGTCGAAATTGCAGCAGGCCGCCTACAACCGCCTGCGCTTCACCGCCAAACGCACGATGGCTCTGGCGCAGCGCCTTTATGAAGGCGTCGAGCTTGGCAACGAAGGTTCGGTGGCGCTGATCACGTACATGCGCACGGATTCCGTCCACGTTTCGCAGGACGCGCTCGCGCAGGTCCGCGAACTGATTCCCGAGCGCTTCGGCAGCAACTACCTGCCGGAAAAGCCCAACTTCTACAAATCGAAAAAAGACGCGCAGGAAGCGCACGAAGCCGTCCGCCCCACCGACGTTTCGCGCGCTCCCGAAGATGTCCGCAAGTATCTCGAGGACGATGTCTTCAAGCTCTACCAGCTGATCTGGCAGCGCTTCGTGGCCTCGCAAATGCTTCCCGCGGTTTTCGATCAGACCTCGATCGACATCACCGCTGGCGACTACACGTTCCGCGCCACCGGTTCCGTGCAAAAGTTCGACGGCTTCCTCCGCGTCTATCAAATGCCGGCCGCAAATGCCGACCGCGACGACGACGAGAAGGACGAAGAGAACGAAGGCAAGGCGCTGCCGCGCGTCACCGAAGGCCAGATGCTGCGCCTCGACCAGATTCGCCCCGACCAGCACTTCACCGAGCCGCCTCCGCGCTACACGGAAGCCACCCTCGTGAAAGACCTGGAAGAAAAGGGCATCGGCCGACCCTCCACGTACGCGTCCATTATTTCCACGATCGTCGAGCGTGAATACGTCAAGAAAGATCAGGGCCGCTTCACGCCCACCATGCTCGGCGAGCGCGTCAGCGATCTCCTCGTCAAAGCCTTTGACGACGTCTTCGACGTCACTTTCACCGCGCGCCTCGAAGAAGAGCTCGACGAAATCGAGGAAGGCAAGCTGCCGTGGCGCGACGCGGTCCGCGAATTCTGGGAGAAGTTCACCGTCGATCTGGCCCACGCCGACGAGCACATGGTTTCCTACAAGATCGGCATCCCCACCGGCAAAAAGTGCGAAAAATGCGGACAGGGCGAACTGCTCGAGCGCATCAGCCGCCACGGATTTTTCCTCGGCTGCTCGCGCTATCCCGAATGCGATTTCATCCAGGACATGGCCTCCGATCTGCCGGGTGACGCCGAGGAAGGCAAAACCGAGTACTGCGAAAATTGCGGCCGCGAAATGGCGCTCAAGCGGGGGCGCTTCGGAAGCTTCCTTGCGTGCACCGGCTATCCCGATTGCAAGACGACGCGCCGCCTCGTCGAGGGCACGCGCAAGGCGCGCCAGCCTGACGTTCCCATCGGCGAGAAATGCCCCACTGATGGCGGCGAGCTCTTGAAGCGCGCGGGCCGCTTCGGCGATTTCATCGGCTGCCAGAATTATCCGAAGTGCAAGTACACGCGCCCGATCACGCTCGGCATCAAATGCCCGAAGTGCAATGAAGGCGAATTCGTTCGCCGCGGCTCCACCAAGGGCCGCGGAGGACGCGCGCGCATCTTCTACGGCTGCAGCCGCTACCCCGATTGCGATTTCACTTCGCCGCACGAACCCATCAACGAGCCCTGCCCGAAGTGCGGCGCGCCCTACATCGTCGAAAAGCGCACCAAACTCGGCAATTTCCGCACGTGTGTTAAGGATGGCTGCGACTGGGAAATCAGCGCGCCCCTGCCCCCGCTCGATTCCATTGGTACGCCCCCGCCCGCCGCGCCACAAACGCAACCCGAACCCGTAGGCGCCGGCGCTCCCTCGAAGCCGTAGCCCAAGTTTTCGTCGTAGGGGCTGGTTGAGACGCGCCCGCCTTTCATCCCAGCTGACAAGCGCCCTAGCGCCGTGCGGCCCAGCACATCTGCCGCATTCGAACTCCTAGATGGACATTGGCACTTCTGTTCGCGCCGTGGTGTCGAATTACGCGGCGGAAGACCGCCCGCAGCATTCCTCAGAAGCCGACCGGAGCGGCGAGCAATGCCGGCACTCGAGGCCCGAAACCTGGTCAAGTGCTACACGGCCGTTCCGGCGGTGAATGACGTTACGTTCTGTCTGAATCCCGGCGAAGTGCTCGGCTGCCTCGGGCCAAACGGCTCCGGCAAGAGCACCACCGTCCGCATGCTCACCGGCTTGATCGAGCCCACGCGCGGCCAAGTTCTTTCCGGCGGCGCAAACATCCAGCGCGACCTGGTGAAGTATCGGGAGCGACTCGGCTACGTTCCCGAAGAGCCAGAGCTGTATCCGTTTCTTTCCGGCTGGGAATATCTCGAGCTCGTCGGAACTCTTCGCGGCCTCCCGCGCGCGCCGCTTGAGAAAAAGATCGGCGCGATGCTCGAGCTTTTCTCGCTCACTCCCGCCCGGCATTCTTCGATAGGTTCCTATTCAAAGGGAATGCGCCAGCGGATTCTGCTGATTGCCGCCCTTCTGCATGATCCGGACCTTTTCATCTTCGACGAGCCGCTCTCGGGCCTCGACGTCACCTCTGCGCTGATCGTGAAAAACCTGATCAAGTCTCTCGGCGACCAAGGCAAGGCCGTCTTCTACTGCTCGCATGTGCTCGAAGTGGTGGAGAAGGTTTGCTCGCACGTGATGATCTTGCGCAAGGGCAAAGTGCTGGCGTACGCCGCGACTTCTGAATTGCAGAAGACCGTGGGCCAATCCTCGCTCGAAGGCGCCTTC
>Ga0070761_10001879_pt1 | contig 13109 bp, 9 predicted proteins | sample HubBroMetageREF1_FD_66724 | JGI IMG/M metagenome (GOLD analysis project Ga0070761, IMG submission 66724) | Reference soil microbial communities from the Hubbard Brook experimental Forest, New Hampshire, USA - Hubbard Brook CCASE Soil... | ecosystem: Environmental > Terrestrial > Soil > Temperate...
GTGAACGAAGCTTTGATGAAAGTCCGCGGCCGGCGGTTCCGGGAAGTGTCGATTGACGACGCGAGCGATGCGGAAGACTACATAATCCCCCACGAGCTCGAGGACTGGGGGCCGAACCCTGAGGAGCGCTATTCGCAAGAAGAGCTGCGCAGGATTCTCGAAACGACCATCAGTGAGCTCGACCCCGGATACCGCGTCGTTGTTCAGCTTCGCGATGTTGAAGGACTTGCGACCGACGAAACTGCGCGAGCGCTCAATCTCTCCGTTCCAGCAGTGAAAACACGGCTGGCACGGGCGCGATTGCAGTTGCGAAACTCACTAGACGTCTATTTCCGCAGACCAAAGGGTTGCGACGGGAAAACGAAGGAACTTGTGTTCGAGTCGAATGCCAGGCCCGGAAGATAGACGGAGTTATTCCCGGCGCCTGCAATGGGGAGGGAAGCAATGTTCGGTTATGACGTCAGATGCTGCGACTACTGCCAGTGCTCAATCGTTGCGGGCCAGAGATGGGTGCGCGAAAAGCTTTACGATCCCGGGTCCACGAACCGAGGCGCGGCTTACCGCCACTTCCACGCCGAAGTATTCGACGGAGAGGAAGTGAGCTGTTGGGAAAAATACTGGATGGAACGAGAAATCGTTCGAACGGGTGTCACTGGACGAAATACAGGCAACGAACAAGGGATACGATTGGTTGCCTGAGTTTGTCGGCGGACTTGACAGGCTTGCCATGCATTGCAGGTTTGGGCTGGAGCAGGCTGGGTGTTCAGGGACGAGACCACTGGCTCTCGGCGTGGTCCAGGCATTGCTCGAGCTGTTTACGGAGCAACTTGAAATCGATCGGCTTTGAGATACAAATGTTACAGCCAGCCCGCAGGACGCGTTCGTGATCGGCTACCATCGCGTGCGCCGTCACCGCGATGACCGGAATGCGAAAGAGCTTGGGATCTTGCCGAATCGATTTTGCTATGGACAGGCCATCCTCCACGCCTAGCTGCACGTCGAGCAAAACAGCATGGGGCGGTTCGGATTTGAGCACGGCAAAGCTCTGTTCCAAATCCACGGCGGCCAGCACTTCGAAGCCTTCGGCTTCCAGCCAGTCGCACAGCAGTTCGCGATTGGGTTGGTTGTCCTCGACGACCAGAATTCGATGCTTCATACCTTCTCCGCGAGTACCGGCGCCACGGTTCGCTGCAACTGCCTGACCAACGATTGTTGCCAAGACTCGTGTTTTTGGAGAAGCGCCCCGGTATTCGTCCTGATGTATTCCCTTTCCAGGGGATTCAATTCCTTGCTCGTGAGCACAAAAACCGGCAAGTCATTCGTGCGCGAGTCAGCTCGCCATTCGGCGAGCAGTTGGAAGCCATTCACGTCTGGCAGAACCAAGTCGAGAATTACGAGCTCGGGAATTGAAGCTTTCACTTGGGCGCGAGCCGCAGCGCCGTCCGCCGCCGTGGCCACGGCATACCCGTGCTTCGACAGCAGTTCCGCAATAAACTCGCGGGTCGGCGTATCGTCTTCTACCACTAAAATCGGCCGCGCTCGCCCAACCTGCGGACGGCGATTCAGGCAGCGTTCGACAGAAGCAAGCAACGTCGCCTTCTCTACGGGCTTCACGATGTATTCATCCGCACCGAGCAACGCTCCCGTGCTTGGCTGATCGACGATCGAGACCATGATCACGGGAATCTTCGCGGTACGGGGATCGCTCTTCAAGCTCGTCAACAGCTCCCAGCCGTTGATCGGCGTCATGACGACATCCAGAGTCACAGCGCCGGGCTGCAACTGCGCCGCTCTCTCGACAACGATTTCCGGTTGGTTGCACAGTTCCACTCGATAGCCCGCCGAGCTGAGGTACGACTGAAGAAGGTGTGCTGCCGCGGCGTTGTCTTCGACCACCAGAATGCAGATAGATTCACCCTTCTTGACCTCACTGATCTGAGGGGCGTCTTCTGTCTCCAGGGTTATGGCCAGAGGTAGCGTGAAGTAGAAGCAACTTCCCGAGCCTGGCTGACTCTCGATACCAAGTTGGCCGCCGTGGAGCTCGACCAAACGCTGCGTGATCGCGAGGCCAAGGCCGGTGCCTTCCACTGCCTTCTCGCTGTTCCTTAGCCGATAGAAGGCTTCGAAGATGCGTTTCTGCTCCTCAGGAGGAATGCCAGGTCCCGAATCGTGCACCTCCACTCGGACCATGTCACCGAGTTGCCGAGCAGCTAGTTCAATCCTTCCGTTCTCAGGAGTGAACTTGATTGCGTTTCCGATCAGATTCATCAGCACCTGTTTGAATCGCGTGCCGTCGGCACGGACACTTAGATCCGCCGCGGCGTGCTGCACCAAGGTTTGCGACTTCTTGTCCGCGAGGGAACGCATCGTGTCAACGGCTTCCGCCAGTGTCGAGCTGACCCGAACGCTCTCAATCGCGAGTTGGAGTCGTCCCGCTTCAATCTTGGAAAGGTCCAAGATGTCGTTGATCAAGGTGAGAAGGTGTTTGCCCCCCGTGTGAATGTGGTTGAGATAGCGTTTCTGGCGATCGTTCAAGGGGCCGTATCGCTCCTCGGTTAGCAAATCGGAGAATCCCAGGACTGCGTTCAATGGGGTGCGCAGTTCGTGGCTCATTGTGGAGAGGAATTGATCCTTGAATTTGCTGGCGCGCTCGACCTCCTCCTTCGCGCGAAGGACAGTGTGAGAAAACGCTTCCACCTCGTCCTTGGCAGCTTGCAGTTCCGCCGTGCGTTCCTGAACGCGCAGTTCCAGTCCGTCGTGAGCCTTTCGCAAATCGCTCTCGCTCTTTCCGATCTGCGTCAGCATCTCGTTGAAGGCATCGATCAAGATTGTCAGCTCGCCCTGGCTCTGAATCGGATTGGCTCGGACTGAGTAGTCTTTGTCGCGCGAAACGATCTTCGCAATGTCCGCCAGCTGTATGATCGGCTCAGCAACGGCTCTGCGGAAGACCGATGAGATAAGCAACGCGGCCAAGAGTGATGCCAACAAAACGATGCCGGCAATTCCTGCGTAACGCCTCAAGCGTCGATTCAGCTCCTCTACGCCGGAACGGATGTAGACGATCCCCGTTGGCTTGCCTTGAAACTCGATCGCGCGAACCAGCACGATCTCGTTGTTCTTAAGCCAATGGATTTCCGTCTGTCCCGAAGGAACCGCCGGAAGCGCGGGCACTCCTTCACTACCCTTGATTGAATACGTGGCGAAGAGGCGGCCGTCCGCCGAGTAGATTGCGGCGGACACTATGTTGGGCGAAGCCTTCAGGGCCGATAGCGTGTTCTCGGCGGACTGGGGATCGTTGAATAGCAAAGCAGAAGCCGTATTGGCGCCGATAATTTGAGCCTGCGTGGAAAGATTCCGCACGGTGGCGTCTCGGAAAGTCACCATGTCGTAGGCGATGAATGCAACGCATGCCAAGATGAGAGCCGCACCGCTCGTCAGCATGTTCATTAACGTGAGTCTTCGGGAGATCGTGCGGTCTTTGCGCTCGAGCATGTCTAAGAATCTCCCGCCCGGGCGTTCTTTCTCACGCTGGTCGCAACCTTGAGCAATTCGGAACTGAGCACCAACTTCGCGGCCTCGGCGCTCGTCAAGTTGATCTCGAAGCGAACCTTGTCGCCGTCCAAGACGAACTGGATCATGCCGCCGCGCCGCGAGAAAGCCGGCATGTCGCTGACGGTTAGAACTGCAGCTCCGTCAAGCTCGGCGAGGATTTCCTGGAGACGGCTCTCCTCTTTCGAATTGATGAAAAGAATTCGGCAATCCGACGCTTCTTGGGGCTTCGCTATCCGCCTGGTCATTACCGGCTTACCGCCTAGTGACTCACCTGCAAGCGTTGAATCGAGAACGGGACCGAATGGATCCTGGCCAAGAACACAGATAGTGAAGGGCCGGTCGTCGCTTACGGCGCTTTTGGTTGGCCACTGGACGAATCTCCCGAAGTTGTAGAGATAGGCGGCCTTGACCTGATATTCATTCGGTTTTGACTGCTGAGAGCGAAGGCACGGAACTACCAGAAGCAACCCGAATAATATCGCCGCAACTGCGCGCGCCGCGCCACGACGTCGTGCGCTGGAAAGACCCTCCGAGGCGCATCGAATCGCGCCAGGTTTGTGGGAATCCTTCACGGCTCTGGCTGGGTTCACCTTTTCCACGTAACCTTTCCGTAGACGCTTCTCTTGATCCCGACGAGCGGGCCGGGATCCCCTCCAAATTCCGCGTGAGACGGCCGCAGCAGATTCTCCCCAACAACCGAAAAGTCGAGACCTTCTCCAAGATGCCATCCCAGGCGGGCGTCTGCCGTGCTATAGGCGCCCACACCTTGGGCGGGAAGCGCGTCCGAGTATCTGTACGTTTGATCGAACTCGAAGTGCTTCGGCAAGTTGAAGAGCGATTGGAAGCTCGCAATATGGCTGGGGCTCGATCCCAGGTAGGAACTGAGCAAACTCCCCGTGTCAGTGAACCCCGGCTTGTCCCTTAGACTCATGTGCAGGAATGAATAAGAGCCGCGCACCTGCCACCAGGGCTTGATTTTCCAATTGGGAGCGATTTCCGCGCCGACCGTGTGGCCCTCGATAACGTTGGCATAAGGTAGGACGAAAAAGAGGTACGGCGAGGGCGGAGTGCCCAACTGCGACTCGAGGAGCCCAATTGGTCCGTAGCCCTGTAGATTCGCATAGGAGTTGTAGAAGGCAGTGAAATCCAAATACAGCCTGCTATTGACCTGGGTTCGGTATCCGGCCTCGTAGCCGATCAATTGCTCCGCTTTGAGCTTGGGATCCCCCTGTATCTCGAAAAAGAGAGGTATTCCCTCATAATATTCGTCAAAAATATCGAACTGGACGTCCGTATCCAGGCGAGAAGGCGTGCGAACCGCTCGAGTGACCGCAGCCCAGAAAGAGTGGCGGTCCGTCGGCATCCACAGCAGCCGCACGCTGGGCTGGTAGTCGAAACCGCTGAAGTTGTTATGCTCCAGCTTTGTTCCCGCTGTCAGCGTCAGCTTGTCCTTCACGATCGGGAGTTCATACTGGACGAAGCCGCTGTAGATGCTGTCGACTTGTTTGTTGGGGAGAAAGTTCACGCCCTGCGAAGTTTGAATGAAGTTGCTGGGGCTGACTCTTGCCCCCAGGCCCCAGGTCAACTCCTGATCGCCATGCACGCGAACGTGCTGGACGAAATCAATGTCGAACGTGTCGCGCGTTTCACCGAGTTCGAAGTCCTGCCGGTTGGTCCTGTCGAAATAACCTTGAATCTGTATGTCGGAGCCTTCCCCGGTCGTATGCTGCCAGCGCGCCAGTAGATTGCCTCCGGAGACGTAGTCCTGGCCCTCTTCCGCCGTCTCCGCCGGAGGAAAGAGCGAGCCGATCTCGATGCTTTCCCCGCTGACGCCGCGATAGATATCGCCCTGCACAGTGAAAGTGTCTTTCTCGCCCCTCTTCCAATCCGTGCGGAAGCCCATCTGACCCATCCGCCAGTGGTCGAATTCGTCCCCGTCGGAGTGAAATTCCGGTCCGCGAATCTCACCGAAACCGTAGATGCGATAGTCGAAATCCTTACCTACTGTGCCGCCATAGCGGAAGGCGCCCGTTCCCTGATCAACATTTCCACCACCCAGCGTGCCCAAGGCGCCTTGGGTGTTGTTTGCGCTCTTCGTGATGATGTTGATTACTCCATTGACTGCGTTGGATCCCCAGATCGTGCCACCGGGCCCGCGGATCACCTCGATGCGCTCCACGTCTTCGAGCATTACGTACGGCAAGTCCCAATACACGCCCTCGAAGAGGGGCGTGTAGATGCTCCGGCCGTCAACCAAAACGAGCAGTGACTTTGAGAACTGTCCCGCAAACCCACGAATTGCGACGGACCAATGATTCGCGTCGATGCGAGCTACCTCTACCCCCGGAGCTAGGCGCAAGGCCTCGGGGATATTCGTTGCTCCGGAACGCCGGATGTCTTCCTGCGTGATGACAAAGACCGCTGCAGGCGTCTTCTGAACCTGTTGCGGATCTTTCGAAACAGTGGTCACCTCGATGTCGCCGAGTTGTTCGAGGCTCATTTGCTTCAGGTCGTCTGGTGCCTTCGCGTCCGTTGATTGCGGGGTTGCCCATGCTCGAAAGCCTCCGGAGAGGACTCCCATCAAGAGTGCCGCGGAGGCTATGAGTCTTCGAGGTGCGAACTGTAGACGGGCGAAACGGAGAGACCGTGCATTGAGCGAGCAGCTTCCGCGGCAGTCACGCAGATTTGCAACCACTCTCTCGTTTGAGTCTGGCATGGCAAAAACCTCTACTTGCCTGAGCGTTGTTCGCGGGGAGCGCAGGAACACCCGCTGGCGATCAGACGGGCTTCGTCACTTCCAGTACCAACGCTTCCAGTTCATCTACGAGCGAACCGTCCCACCATCCCCGTTTCACTTCTTCCCGCATGATCGCGAAGGCTTTTTGCGGCTGCAGCGCCTTGCGATACGGCCGGTCGGTCGTCAGAGCGTCGTAAACATCCGTGATTTGCAGCACTCGCGCCAGGAGCGGAATCTGGTCGCCCTTGAGCCCGTCGGGATACCCTGATCCGTCCAGTTTTTCGTGATGGTGCCGGATGATCGGCAGAACCAACCGAAAGGACTTGAGTGGCCGGCAGATTCGTTCTCCGACAATCGGATGCTGCTTCATCACCTTCCATTCTTCGTCCGTCAGCGGCCCGGCCTTCAGCAGGATGTGCTCGGGCACCGCAACTTTCCCGACGTCGTGAACCATGCCGGCTCGCCGCAGAGCGACGCGCATTTCAACCGGCAATTTGAGGCGTTGCGCGAGCGCCTCAGAAAATTCCGACAACCGCTCGCAATGGCCTTCGGTGTTGGGATCTTTTGCTTCGATGCTCAGCGCGAGGCTAAACACCACTGTCTCGGCATTCTCGAGTTCGTCTGTGAATTCCTTCATGCGCAACAACGATTGAACACGCGCAAGAAGTTCGTGCTTGTTGACAGGCTTGTTGAGGAAGTCATCCGCGCCGCACATGATTCCACGTATGCGATCGTCGGAACCCGTGAGTGCTGTCACCAGCACAACAGGCAATAGGCGGGTTTCGACCTGGGACTTGATCTCGAGACAGGCCGACAACCCCGTCTGTCCCGGCATCATTACATCGAGCAGCGCGAGGTCCACGCCGCCGCCACGCACACTCTTCAACGCCTGGTCGCCAGTATTCACACAGACGACCTGATAGCCTTCTGATTCGAGGATTCCCGACAGCAATTCCAGATTGGCTTCATTGTCGTCGGCGACGAGTATCGTGGCTTTGTGTGAGAGGGGCTCGGACATAAGTAACCTCCGACGGTGGGCCGACACGAGAGAGGGGAGTGCGAGGACCCCGAGGGACGACCCCACTCCTACTCTATCGGCAAGACAGAGAGATCGCAGGTAGATACTGATTACGAAGTTTCCAGTAAGTAAACGCTGAAGAACATTAGAAAGTCCTAATCCTGAGCTCCGGGTTCGTGACGGGATACTTCGTCCAATCGAAAAGGGAATCTTTTGTAGGGGATTGCCAAAGCGGACTTCTTAGTCAGCTTTCTTGGTGAAATGGCAGCCGTAAAACGGGTGCTCGGTGTTGGCGCCCTGGACTCGCACAACCAGGGCGGTTCCCATATAGTGCTCGCCGTCGCTGCCGACGAATACGTCAACGCTCGTGCCTATTTCGATTGGTACCTTGGAACCGCACAGAAATCCCGTTGCACTTACGTTTTCGGTAACGGTGCGCACCTCAAGAGAGGATCCGCTCTTATCTTTCCAACTCAGCTTCACGGCGAGCCGGGTGTTCACTCGCGCTGCTGCTCGCCGTTCGGGTTTTCTTGCAGCCAGCGCATTTGCCAGGCGGACTCTCAATCGGTCTGCGTCGACCGGCTTTTGAAAATAGTCAGAAGCACCGAGGCTCTCGCAGAAGGCCTTGTTTCTTGAGTCTGCCCCACTGACTACGAAGATCGGGATCTGCTGGGTAAAACTGAGAGAAGAAAGAGTCTTGCACAGTTCGAAACCGCTGAAGCCGGGCATTGACAGGTCCAGGAGGATCGCGCCGGGCTTTTGTTCGAGAGTCATCTTGAGCGCCTGTTCCGGTTCGCCCGTGTCGATGATCTCGTACTGGTCTTCAAGGTATGCGCGCAGGAGATCGCGCATCGCTTGGTCGTCATCGACAACTAACACTCTTTGCCTGGGAGCGCCCATTTTCATTCCTTATCCGGATTTCGCGAGGACCAGGGGCAAGAGGAACTCCTGCAAGCGCTTACTTTGCTGGAAGGAAAGATTCTCGAATTGCATACCCATGCAGTCGTCGGAGACGCGCAGCACGCGCGCGGCAGCCGCAAAAAGCGGATCCGACCTCAGATCTATAGTGACTCGCGCCAGCGTGCCCACGTCGAGCGCTGCAGAGGCCTGGACGAACATTCCACCAATGCTCAGATCGAGCGTCGAACCAGAAACTTTCCCCTCATTCGATTCGATGGAGACTTTGCACGACACCTTGACACGCCGGAAGCGCCGCCTTTCCTGTTCCATGGAATCGTGGGTGGCACGCAGCAGGCGGAGAATGTCGTGGCGGTCGATGGGCTTGTAGAGGAAAAAACTGGCGCCTGCCCCGAATGCACGCGACAGCAGCGCTCGATCATCCTCGCCGGTGATGATCATGACCGGCGTCGCAAGGTTTAAGCCGCCCGAACGAATTTTCCGCGTAACCTCGATTCCGTCGGGCGCCGGCATGTGCACGTCCAGAAACACAGCGTCGAATTTCTCTTTGGCGAGAAGAGCAAGCGCGTGGCGGCTATCCGTCACCGCAAGCGACTCGATTTCGACGGACCGCAGCACTTCCTGAATCAATTCGCAAACTGTCGAGTCGTCGTCCACCACAAGAATCTGGCCGGCCATAACTTTCTCCACGGGGAACGGGGCTCATGAGTACATCGCACAATCTTAGAGGCCCAATATGGCAACAGCCCCGGTTTCCGCGAAGCAATATCCCGATGAGTTAACGGGAGCCTTCAACTCCCAACTCTCGGGCGGGTGACGAAGCCTTTGATGTGGCGGATCCCTATCAATTTGCATCGAATAAAAGGAGTATGAGGATTGGGAGTTTATCTGGAATCCGCTGGAAGAGCAGGCGCCGGCAATTCAGCAGGGAATTAACAAGCCGCGCTCATGCTTGCCAATTAGCCAAGCGGGCTCGGCAGCGCGCCTGGGTGGTGTTCAATCCCAACCAAGGGTCCGCATTCATGGGGTCGAATCCCACCCTCTCCGCCCAGCCTACCAAACGTGGACCGCGCTGACCCGCGGCGGCCCGGAACGGTCTTGAATTACTTGGGTTTCGAGAACGATCTCGATGTTTTTTCGTCTCCAGTTGCCAGGAAGCTGACTCAGCATCTCGTCCATGCGGTGGGCGTCCACCAGAAACTCACCGGCCGCCACAGTGCCACCTCGAGCGATGCCCGCGGCCACCGCAACAGATTGATCTGTGTTGGGATCCAAAAATCGAGCGACGATGGCGTAGTCTTTGTAGACCCCGGTTTGCTGTTGAGTGCGATCCAGCATCCATTCGCGTTTTCCAGGATTTTCGCGGTCCTCGATCCAAAATTTTGTCATCTGCGGATCATTGGCAAAATGGAAGCGCAAAGGTGAAGTCAACCTGAGCGTCCAACCATTGTCAAACGCACCGATGAAGACGGAAGGCCCGCGGCGGAGATCGGTCAAGCTGGTGGTCGATTCACCAAGCACGCGATAGGTTTGTCCATAGGTGCGAAGCATGCCGGCGACATTAACGAGCGGACTGACGTCATCAATGATGACCGTCACCATGCTGTCAGTTAAGGTCGTCTCGCGCGCGGGATCAGCGGCGTCGCGCAAACGAAGGGTGACATATTGATTCTGGTCGCCGATGCAGAAAAGTACTGGTTCGGACGACTTCACGAACGGTTCCCAAAACTGGCTCAAGATCGACGGCCGAGACACGCGCCAGAGGGTCGCCGCTGCGATTGCCACGAGTGCCAAGACAGCCACCGCAAACGCGAATCTCCTGTCCAGAACGAAAGCTCGTATCGAACGCGAAAGAACGGGAATCGTCGGAGCGGGGTGGACTTTGATCGCGTCCGAACCCTTGCTCGGCAATTCGCTTCCCTCGAAACCGGCAGGATGGCCAGGCCAGGAGAACTGCGGCGCATAGGATCCTGCCGGCAAGAACAACCGGATTTCCTGGCTGTGCTGGGGGTCCTGATAGTACTGTTCGATGCGTTTGCGAATCTCCGCCGCGGTAACACGGACAATTGGGTCCGTGTTTGTGTCATAGTCGGCAGGACGATCGAAGATTTCCACGCCTAGGATGCGCTCTTTGAGTTGGTCGGTCTGACCGCTCAGCACACGCGCCACAACAAAACGCAAAAAGCTGGGGTATCTCTTGCTGGCGTGGAACAGAGGCGAAGCGAGCAGACGTTCGACTTGCTGTTGAACGGCACCCCTCTCGAGTTCGTTAGAAGGTGTCCAGCTTTTCGTTGCCTGCTGGGTAGCAAATGTCGCCATGCCGCGTGACCAAGTGTCTTCCCCGCACCCAATAACAAGCGACAGTACCATTCGTTCTGTCGATTGAATAAGTCTGTTTCTTGGATAATACTGCGCCTGTAAGCCGGGTGCAACGTAAAAAGGGGGAATCGGAGGCCCTTTTCGGCAGTTCTCGCTCAGCCATAAGCGCCTGGAAACAATCGGCCTAGCGTCGTTTTCCAGCTCTTATCCTTCTTATCCCGCTCTTTTAACCTGCAAACAGTTGCCAGCCTCGACGCGGTTCTATATCTATGCGTGGGTGCTCTTGTCGGGTTTCAGGGGTTGGTGGGGTTTTTGCGGTTTTCGCGGGGGTGAGTTCTTGAGATTAGCCAAAGCCAGGAGGTGTGTCTCTATGTCCGGAAAAGAACGTTTTTGGAAGGCCGGCTTCTTGCTATGCGCTCTGGTGGTTCTGCTTCTGAGCGGCAACCCGCTCTGCGCTCAGTCGTCCAGCGCATTCACGGCCACGCTGAGCGGCAGCGTCCTCGATCCGTCGGGCAGCGCCGTCAACGGCGCAAAGGTAACTTTGACGAGCCCCGAGATCGGTTTTTCGAGGACCTATTCGACCAAAGACACTGGTCTGTACACTTTCACGTTCCTGCCTCCTGCTGTCTACACGCTGGAAGTGGAGGTCTCCGGCTTCAAGCACTATAAGCAAGAGGGGATCACTCTGGCGGCCGGGCAGGCGGCCGAACAGCAGGTTAAGTTGACTGTCGGAGCCGTAACCGAAAGTGTGCAAGTCACCTCTCAGGCGCCGCTTGTGGATAGCGACAACGCCAATATTTCGCAGGATTTGTCATCGAGGTTCGCCGAGGATCTGCCTTTGAACTTCCGGAGCGTCATCAGCCTCACGCTGATCAATTCCTCGGTCAACAACGCTGCGGAAGAGCAAGTTGTGGGATCGCCCGGCCTTTCGCAAACTGCCGACCAGGACATTTCCTTCCTCAATTTCGGCGGCACGTTCTTTGACACCGCAGAATACCTGTTGGATGGAACTTGGGATACGCGGGCCGACTGGGGAGGCGTGATCTACGTTCCATCAGTCGACGATGTGCAGGAAATGAAGATTCAGACGAACGCGTTTACAGCGCAATATGGCTGGAGCAGCGGCAACGTAGTCAACATTGTTACCAAGTCGGGCTCGAACCAATTCCATGGCGATGCTTGGGAGTTTTACGCCAACAGCTCCGCGGACGCCAAATATTATTTTAACGACGGTGCTCAGCCCGCGTTCCATCGCAATCAGTATGGCGGCACGATTGGCGGTCCCATCAAGAAAAACAAACTCTACTTCTTTGCTTACTACGAAGGACTGCGCCAAGCGTCGCCGGGGTCTACTTTCGAAACGGTGCCTACTTCTGCAGAAGAGGGCGGAGACTTCTCAGGGCTGCTCGGAGCAGCATCTGAAGGGACTGACTATCTCGGAAGGCCAATTTACCCTGGCGAAGTCTACAATCCGTTCAGCACGCGGCAGGTTACTTGTGGAGGGGCTGACCCCGTCACTGGAGACCATGTTACTTGTCCCGCTGGCGCCACTACGGAGTACATCCGGGATCCTGTCTCGGGTAACGCCGCAACCGGGCTAGGCGTCACGAACATGATTCCAGGAGGGTTGATAGACACCATCGCTGGCGCCATCGCCACTGGACACTATTGGCCCGCGCCTACGGGCAGTAGCGTGACCGGGCCGAACTTTTCAGCGACTGCGGCTGCGCCAGAGCATTCCGACGAGTATTCAGGGCGCATCGACTACAACGTCAGCGACAACACCCGCTTGTACGCGCGCTGGTCCCAGAAGTACCAGACAAAGACGAACACGCCGGATTTCTTCGGGGCGTCCGATCCGGGAGGCCCAGGCCTGTTGAATCCAAACAATCGCTACAGCACAAACTTCGGCGTCAACCATGCTTTCGATTCGACCTTTACCATGAATTACAACTTTGGCGTAACTCGTCACGTCGAGGGCGGAATTGGCCAAGGTTTTGGATTCAAGGCGTCGGCGCTCGGCCTTCCTTCCTTTATCGATGGGATCGCTCCGGAATTTCCCCAGATTACAGAGCAGGGTTACGCTGGCGTCGGGGCGGTTGGCGGCAACAACGATTACGTCACGCCGCAGGCGCATTGGACCAATTCCATTGATTTTATGAAATTAAGCGGCAGGCATGAATTCCAGTTTGGCTTTACCGACGTTTGGCTCCGGATTGACGGCGGGCATTACGGCGAGACGGATCTGAATTTCGATACTGCAGCCACACAGGGGCCTGATCCGGAAAATCCAGCGACGGGAACTGGAAACGGGTTCGCCACCTTCTTGCTTGGCGTGGGAAACAGCAGCTCCACTGCTTACCAAGCCTTCCCGGCGACTGATAAGCACTTCCTCGGTTGGTACATTCAGGACGGCTTCAAAGCAACTTCCAAGGTCACGTTCAACCTCGGCCTGCGGTATGAAATCCAAACCGCCCCAACCGAACGACACAATGCACAAAACTATTTCAGCTTTACAGCTACGAATCCCATCAGTTCTCAAGTGGGTTTCACGGTTCCGGGAGA
>Ga0070761_10001884_pt1 | contig 13092 bp, 11 predicted proteins | sample HubBroMetageREF1_FD_66724 | JGI IMG/M metagenome (GOLD analysis project Ga0070761, IMG submission 66724) | Reference soil microbial communities from the Hubbard Brook experimental Forest, New Hampshire, USA - Hubbard Brook CCASE Soil... | ecosystem: Environmental > Terrestrial > Soil >...
ACCGCGCGCGGCGCGGATTCCAGGGCCAGCGTAGATAGCTGCGCCTCGACCATTTCGACGGATACGTCTTCGACCTCCGCAACCCGGAAACTGTTCTGCGCGATCACTTCGGTGATGACGGAATAGCCGTAGACGCCGAGTGCGGCGAAAGTTTTGAGGTCGGCTTGCAGTCCGGCGCCGCCCCCGGGATCGCTGCCCGCGATAGTCAGCGCGACTGGATGTTTCGAGTTGTTCGAGTTGAGAGAGGCCAAGAACCTGGCTCTGATGCGATGTGATAGATCTTATCTGACGGCGCAATTGGGCGAAAGACGGGCGCTTAGTTGATCCGTCGGGGAAGCGCGCGATACTTTGCGTTGTGATGCAACCAATGCGGCGAGGCGTATGGCGGTAAGAGGCGAATCGGAATTTCTCAATCTTCCGTTCCAGGAGAAGCTCGAGTTCCTGTACGGCCTGCCCGCGCGCCAGAAGCGTGACCTGATTCTCTCCGCGCCCGAGGCCGAGCGCCTGGTGCAATCGTTTTCGCCCGAGACGCTTTTCTACACGCTTAAGGAAATCGGCAGTGCCGACGCCGGCGACCTGCTCAGCCTCGCGATGCCCGAGCAGGTCAAGTCGCTGTTCGATCTCGATTGCTGGAACCGCGATCGCCCCAATGTGCATCGCATGCGCGAGTGGATCGAGGCGATGGCCGATGGTGGGCGCCGCAAGCTCGCCGACGCGCTGATGGGGCTCGACATGGAGATGATGTCGATCCTGCTGCGCGGCTATATCAAGGTGCATCGAATCGACGACGCGGCGTCCTCGCCGGACGCGACCGCGAATCGCTTCGCGCAGTACGACGAAAATTATCTGATCGAGTTCATCCGCCACGACGCAATCTCGCAGCATATTTCGGATTTCATCGAAGAGGCGTTCGAGCGCGACTACAACTACTTCGGCGGCCTGATGGAGGAAATCTATTGGGGCGTCGAGGCGGAGCTCGAGGAAGAGGCCTACCAGTTCCGGCGCGCGCGACTGAACGACCGCGGCTTTCCCGATTTCTTTGATGCGCAGAGCGTGTTCGCGTATATCAAGCCGGATCAGTTTCTGACGATTCGCGCCGGCTACGAACCGCCGAGCCGCGCCGACCTGCCCGACGACAACGAAGTGATCGCGCCCGAAATGGCGCCCGCGATTGCCGACGGCGACGTCTCGCTGTTCAACACCGCGCTCACCGCGGGATTCGCCTCGCAAGGGAAACGCCAGCTGCGCAGCGAGATGGCGATGGTCAGCAACCAGGTGCTGGTCGCGCGCGCGGTGGACTTTGGCGACCTGGAGGCGGTGCGCGTCGCGGTCGAGATGACCCATCACTACCTGAACCTCGCGCTCGAGCACCTGGCGGGCGGCGACCTGCAAAGCGCGATCGAGCATCTGCGCGACACGCCGCTGAAGCTGCTGTTCCGCCTCGGCGTCAGCTTGACGATCGATCTGCGCACGAGCACCGAGCTGACGCTGAAGCGACTGGGCCTATCGAGCGTCAAGGTGCGCGAGATCCCTTATCTCGATTCACCTTACAAGGAAGCGCTGGCCGGCTTCATGGCGCGGCAGCCGAGATTCTACAGCGGCCTCGACGGCAGCGGCGCAGTCGAGATGCGCGACTTTGCCAGCATCCGCGACCTGCATCTCAGCTACGCGATTCTCGATCAGATCGACTCAGCCGCCGAACTGTTCCGCGCGATGTTCGCGATCGACATATCGTCGCCAAACTTTCGCGCGCAGATGGCGGCGCGTGAGGTGCGTCTCAGCCAGCTGGTGCTGACCGGGCTCGCGCGGCTGGCGTTGGACAACCGCCTGACGATCGATCCTATCGAAGGCAGCAGACTGACCGCGATGCGCGCGGCGATCATGACCGGGCAACCGGGCGTTCTCAGCGACGAATTTCGCAGCAGGATAAATCAAGCACTGAACGAACGGATGGACGAGACGACCCGGAAGCGCACCGCCGCGTTCCTGAATTCGTGCCTGAACCTGCTCGAAGAAGAGTTCGCCCACCTGGGCGGCGAGCGCGAGATCGATGCGCGCTTTATCGAAAGCGTGCTGGTGAAAATCGGATAGGAACATATCGTGGCAATCGAATCATCAAAGGCCGAATGCAAGCAGGAAGCGGGCGTCTTTGCGCCGGTGATCGATCGCACGCGATGCGAAGCCAAAGAGGATTGCGTCGAGGCTTGTCCCTACGACGTGTTCGAGGTGCGCAAGCTCGGCGACGATGACAAGCGCGCGCTGCCGCTGGTGGCGCGGGTGAAGGCGTGGGTCCACGGCAATCGGCAGGCGTTCGCGGTTCGCGCGAATGAATGCCACGCGTGCGGCCTGTGCGTGAGCGTCTGCCCCGAGCATGCGATCAAGTTGATGCGGGTGGCTAGCGCCAATTAGCGACCGACGCCGTCCGCCGCGAGTGTGACGGTGCGGCTCGAGCCGTCGCGATTCAAGGTCAGGGTCACGCTACCATTTTTGAGCTGCGAAGCTTGCGCGCTGAAATCGTCGAGCGCCTTGACCTCGCGGTCGCCCAACTTGATGACGATATCGCCGCGTGCGACGCCCGCTTTCTGCGCCGACGAATCGACCTCAGACACCAGCACGCCGCGCGCACTTGGCTGGCCGAATGCACTCGCGAGATCGGGAGTCAGTTGTTCGACGGTCATCCCGAGTGCTCGCGCGGTGTCGGGAATCTTCCCGCCGCCAACGAGCCCGGCCGCGGCCGGCGACTCGAAGAGCTTGTCGTTGACGTAAATCGGAACGTTCATGTTCATCGCGAGCGCGATTGCGTCGCTGGGGCGGCTGTCGATCGAGTAGCGGCCGCCGTCCATGTAAATCGTGGCGTAGTAAATCTCGTCGCGCATGTCGCCGATCACGATTCGATCGACGCGGTTGCCGGTTTGTCCGATGATCGAGCGAATCAAATCGTGGGTGAACGGCCGCTCCGGTTTGATTCCGTGCAGCGCGAGCAGGATTGCTGTCGCCTCGCTCTCGCCGATCATGATCGGCAACACGCGCGACTCCTTATCGTCGACGAGCAGCACGTAGTTCGAGCCCGTGTCGTCGTCAAAACCCACTCGAGCGACCTGCACTCTGACTTCGTCGGGTGAAATCCTAGCTGCCGCGGAGGAGCTGAACGGCGAACGGCCGCATGAGCAGGCCGCCACGACGGCCGCGAGAAGCAGCAGGCAGAGATGACGCCCGCCCAGAGCCTTCATATTCCAGACTTTACCCGCGTCGTGCATCTTACGCCAAGCACGCCTCAGCCGCGGAAGTCGCGGGCGATGAGGTACAGTTCCGACGAGCCCGGGCGGCTGGCCTTGGTGCGCGTTACCTCGACCTTTGCGAAATGCTGCTTGAAGGAATCGACGATGTCCTTGAACTGCGCGCCCATGAAGAGCTTCGCGACCATCGCGCCGCCGGGTTTGAGCATCGTCGTGGCGAAGGACAGCGCGCAATCGATCAGCTCGCGCGAGCGCGCCTCGTCGCGCGCGGCGATGCCGGTGAGCTTGGGCGCAAGGTCGCTGGTCACCAGGTCGGCGCGTCCGCCGAGCTCGCTCTGCACGTTCGCGGCGACTGCCGGATCGAGAATGTCACCGGTGATCGTGACGGCGCCGGCCGGAGGATTCTTGACCGGCGCGAGATCGACTCCCACCACGCGTCCGCTCGCTCCCGCCGCGGCGACGAGGATCACCAGCCATCCGCCGGGCGCGCATCCCAGGTCAACGACGCGCGCGCCTTTGCCGGCGAGCCGGTTGCGCGCGACTATTTCCTCGAGCTTGAACGCGGCGCGCGACGGCAATCCCATCGCGCGCGCCTTGCGATAAAATTTGTCGTGTGGTTCGTAAGTCGCCACAAATTCACTCGTTCGCTTTTCCGCACGCGCCTGAGCCGCTATCGTGATGGACTCCGCTCCGAAGTTTTGAAGCTGCGACGGTCACTGTGAATCTCGACGAATTGAATCCCGAACAGCGCGCCGCCGTGCTCGCGCCCGACGGCCCGATCCTCATCCTCGCCGGCGCGGGCTCGGGCAAGACCCGCGTGCTGACCTACCGTATCGCCCACATCCTGGCCGAGCGCAAGGCGGCGCCGTTTGAGATGCTGGCGGTCACGTTCACCAACAAGGCTGCGAACGAGATGCGCGAGCGGGTCGCGGCGCTGGTTGGCGACGATGCGCGCCTGCCGTGGGTGAGCACGTTTCATTCCGCGTGCGCGCGAATCCTGCGCCAGGAAGGTCACGCGCTCGGCTACGACCGCAATTTTTCGATTCTCGATGAAGGTGATTCGACGACTACTATTCGCCGTGTGCTCGAGGACGCAGCGCTGGCCGAATCGCCGCCGCTAGAACTTGCGCGCGCGCGAATCGAGCAGGCCAAGAACGAGGCGATATCGCCCGACGAGATGATCGCGAGCGCGCAGCCGGGACGCGAGACCTCGATCGCGCAGATCTACCGGCTCTACCAGGAGCGGATGCGGGCGATGAATGCGATGGACTTCAGCGATCTGCAATTGCAGACCTGGATTCTGTTCCAGCGCTTCCCCGAAATCCTCGAGAAGTGGCAGCGGCGCGCGGCGCATCTGCTGGTCGACGAGTACCAGGATACAAATCGCGTGCAGTATCTGATCGTCAAGGCGCTCGCCGCGCGATCGGGCAATCTGTGCGTGGTGGGCGACGAGGATCAATCGATCTACCGCTGGCGCGGCGCCGACATCCGCAACATCCTGGATTTCGAGCGCGACTATCCAACCGCGCAGATTTTCAAGCTCGAGCAGAATTACAGATCGACGAAAACAATCCTGGCCGCGGCCGGCGGCGTCATCCGCAACAATACCGAGCGCAAGGTCAAAAACCTGTGGACCGAAAATGCTGCCGGCGAGCCGGTCACGTACTTCACCGGTGTGACCGAACGCGACGAGGCTGATTTTATCGCGCTCGAAATCGCGAAGTTGACGGGCTCCGGCGGATTCAGACCTGCCGACGTCGTCGTCTTCTACCGCGTCAACGCCCAATCGCGCGCGATCGAAGAGGCGCTCGTGCGCCGGCGAATTCCCTACTACATCGTCGGCGGCGTGCGTTTTTACGAACAGCGCGACGTCAAGGATCTGCTCGCCTACCTGCGCGTGCTCGCGAATCCGGCGGACGCCGTGAGCCTCGAGCGGATGGTCGGCACGCCGCCGCGCGGAATTGGCGCGAAGTCGGTCGAGGCGATTACCGAGCTGGCCGCGCGCCAGCGTATCACCGCCTTCGAGGCGATGGGCCGGCTCGAGACTTACTCGAAAGTCGCGCTCAGAATCGCCAAGCAGGCCGGGATGCTCTATTCGTGGATGCACGATCTCGCCGCGCGCATGCCCGAGCTGAGCGTTCGCGGAATCGTCGAAGAAGTCGTCGCGCACAGCGGCTTCGAGCCGTATCTCGATACGCTCGATGACGCCGCGATGCGCAAACAGAATCTTGCCGAGATGCTCACCGCGGCCAGCGCCTTCGACGCCGAGAAATCCGGCGGCGGCTTGTCTGAGTTTCTCGAACGGGTCGCGCTGGTCAGTGACAGCGAGCAGATCGATTCCAGCGGTGGACGCGCCGCGCTGATGACGCTGCATACGTCGAAGGGCCTTGAGTACCCGATCGTGTTCATCGCCGGGATGGAGGAGGGCCTGTTTCCGCACAGCCGCTCCGCCGATATCGACGACGAAGTCGAGGAGGAGCGCCGCCTGTGTTACGTCGGCATGACGCGCGCGCGCCAGTTGCTGTATCTCACCAACACGCTGTCGCGTGAAATTTACGGCGTGCGCCAGGAGTCCCGTCAATCGCGATTCATGCGCGAGATTGACCCCAGTCTGATTCGCCGTATCGCGCCGGAACGCCACGCCTCGCCGGTACGCCCGCTGTCGCCGCGCGAATCTTACGTAGATCTCAGCGACAGCCAATTGCCCGACGACGAGCCGGGGCCCGACGGCGACGGGCTCTCAATCGGCGCGCGCGTCGTTCATCCGACGTTCGGCCGCGGAATCGTGCGCCGGCGCGAGGGCCGCGGCGACGGCGCCAAGGCGTGGGTGAATTTCGAACGCGGCGGTATCAAGCTGCTGGTACTCAAGTTCGCAAACTTGAGGTTGATTGCAGACTGATCGCGCCGGTATCATTCCACGAGTGCGACCGAGACTCCCGCATCTGAAGACTGCCGCCAACCCCTGGAAGTTAATGAAGCGCTGCATTGATTTCGCGATTCGATTCTTCCCCGTCCTGTTCCTCATCGCGCTGGTCGCGATTCCAGCCGCCCACGGCGCGTGGACCGAGGACGCGTTCGAGAAACGTCCGCTGTTGGCCTATCCGCTCCCGCACGGCAAGGACAACATCATCGGCAATCTGATCACGTACCAGATCCAGAAGGGCGACACGCTGCTCGATGTCGGGCGATGGTTCGGGGTGACGGCCAAGGAAATTTCCGACGCCAACACCGGAGTCGACTGGTGGGCGCCAACGCCAGGCCGAATAATAATTCTGCCCGACGAGCATATCCTGCCCAATACGCCGCACGTCGGGATCGTGATGAACATCCCCGAGATGCGCATCTACTATTATTTTCCGTCGCCGACCGGGCCGATTCACAGCAAAGGCAAGGTAACGCCGGCCGTGTTCACGCCCGGGAAGAAGCATGCGGGCGGAGTCACCCCGACGGTGGTCTACTCGTTTCCGGTCGGCCTCGGGCGTTTCGATTGGAAGACGCCGGTCGGCAGTTTCACGGTCCGCGGGAAGACCCGCAATCCAACCTGGGTGGTGCCGCAGGACATCTACGAGGAACATCTCGAGCGTGACGGCGAAGCGGAGCACGTTGTCTCCGGCGACGATCCCGACAATCCGCTCGGCCATTACCGTATCGAGCTGACGCTGCCCGAGTACGCCTTTCACGGCACCAACGTACCGTGGGGCGTCGGCATGGAAGTCAGCCACGGATGCATCCGGCTGTATCCCGAGGACATCGAGCGCTTCTTCAACAAGGTTAAAATCGGGACGCCCGGGATGTTCGTTTATCAACCGGTGAAGTTCGGATGGCGCGGCGACGCGCTCTACGTCGAGGTCCATGACGATCTCTACGGGATGTACGCCGGCTTGTGGGCCTACGCGCAGAAGGAAGCCGAGAAAGAGGGACTGACCGATCAGATCGACATGCAGAAGCTCGAGAAAGCAGTCGAGCAGAAGTCGGGAGTCCCGACCTACGTGATGCCCGGTCCAGCGCCGGGCAGCGCGAGTTAGGGATTAGGGAAAGGGAAATCACTTTATTTAATGTGAAACCCGCGGTGGGTTTCACGCTTCCTTCGGCAGGGCTGAGCCCTGCACCCAGTATTAGGAAGATAAAGATGCGGGACTTCGTCCCTGTTCGAAGGGGTGAGGGGATCTATCTCGCGGGCGGCTGGGGCACCGCTACCGGCTTTTTTACCAGATAGAAGTATCGATGGCCCAGGCCGAACGGGCCGGGCCATTTGAGTTTTCGCACGAGTTCCATGCCTGCGATCGGTTCGCTCGCGATTGTGTATTCACCGACTTGCTGCGAGGTGATCATCGGGGTTCCGCCTTCGAGCTGCATAGTCTCGATTCCATGCTTGGGATACCGATATAGATCCTCGCCGTTGAGCACGTAGCCGGCGTCGATCGATGAGCGCGGAACGCCCTCGTGCTCGAGTTCGTTGCGAGTCGCGACGATCACGCCCATCCCACGCTGATACGCGTACGTGCCGCCGAGCGACAGCAGGCCCATCGCGAGCGTCATCGCAAATCCTAGTGCCATGACCAGCCGGCGGCGCGGCAGCGGCGCGATCGCCAATACAATCGCGCCCGCCGGCACCAGCACCAGGTAGTAGCGGTCGTTGTAGAACCACAACGGTATCGTCGCCGCCCAGTAAATTATCGCCGCTATGACGAGCGCGGCTGCACCGCGGCCGAGCGTCCTGAAAATTTCGGCAAACGCCGCGAGAAATCCCGCCGCGCCGAAGCTCGCGAGCAGCAGGAACGCGTATTGCCAGTCGCTGTCCCACGAAAAGCGATTCGGCTCGCCCCGCAGAATCAGCACGTTGTGCCATCCGCCGAAGCAACTGTACTCCGGGGTCACTGGCAACCGATCGTCGAGCCACATCAGGAGCAATGCGGATGCAAAAATTCCCGCGCCGCCGATCGCGACCCGGCGCCATCGCGGCGTCGTGAGCTGCAAAATCGCAAGCGGCGAGAGCATCGTGCCGAGATAGAGCGCGGGACCAAGCGCGCCCGCGCGCAGGTAATTCGCCAGCGGCACCCTGAAAATATAGTGAAAATGATTTTCGTCTTGCTTCAGATCCCACGGCTTCGGACCCAGCACGGTCAACCAGATCCAGAGGCCCGTGCAGACCGCCAGCGCCGCGGCGAACGGCATCATCAGCTCGAGCAATTTGATCCATCGCGCGCGATCCCAACGATTCAATCCTCGAAGCGGCAAATCGTAAACGACTATCGCGCCGACGCATCCCGCAATCGCCATCGCACCGAACGGCCGAATCAAAAAAGCGATCACCGCCATCGCCGCCGCTAGCCAGAGCCACAACTGCCCGCGGGATCCGTCGGCCTCGGCGAACGCCAGATGCGCAGCGACCATCGCGGTCAGAAACGGAATTTCGGTCATGAACGAGAAGCTCAGGAACGTGAAGCATGGATTACAGATCAGGAGCCCCGTCGCCGCCAGAGCCTGCCAGCGCGGCGCACCACATCTGATCGCGAGCGCATGGAACATGACTCCGCACAGGATCGCTAGAGTCACCGTCGAGAGTTCCAGCGACACCGAGTTGCCGCCGAATGCGTGCGCCCACGCGACGCCGTACACGACCTGCGCTATCGGCATCGTCTGCGTGAAGCCGGCGAACCTGATTTCGCCGGTGCGCAGAAATAGCCGCACGGCCGAGCCGTACAGCCAGCTATCGACCACCGGCGCGTCGGTCAGCGGATGCAAAATCCAAAGCGCGAACGCGTACCATCCCACCACCACCGCAACCGCGGCCCATCCTGCGCGCTTCATCGAGACCTGCCTTGCTCCGCTTTTAACCTATCCCTTATACTCCGAAATTAACCCGACTCATGGGATTTCGCCGATTTCAATCGAATCACACACGATGCGACAAATAGCATTTCATCGTCCGTCGATCGGACCCGACGAGGAGCGCGAGGTGATCGACACGCTGCGCTCCGGATGGATCACGACCGGCCCCAAGGCCAAGCGCTTCGAGAGCGACTTCGCCGACTATGTCGGCGCGAAGCACGCACTCGCGGTCTCGCATTGCACCGGCGCTCTCCATCTCTCACTGTGGGCGCTGGGGATCGGCCCCGGCGACGAGGTTATCACCACGCCGTTCACTTTCACCGCGACCGCCGAAATTCTCGGCTACCTCGGCGCGCGTCCGGTGTTCGTCGACGTCGATCCCGGCACCTTCAACATCAACCCGGCCCGCATCGAGGAGGCGCTCGAGAGCGGCGAGCACAAACGCGTGCGCGCTATTCTGCCGGTGCACTTTGCCGGTCACGCCTGCGACATGGATCGCATTCTCAACATCGCGCGCAACTACAATTTGAAAGTGGTCGAGGACGCCGCGCACGCGGCCGGCTCCGCGCGCCACATGGACGGCCGCGGGATGGCGAAGGTCGGCACCATCGGCGATCTCACTTGCTTCAGCTTCTACGCCACCAAGAATTTCACCACCGCCGAGGGCGGCATGATCACCACGTCGGACGCCGCGCTCGCGGATAAAATCGCGGTCGCCAGCCTGCACGGGATGAACAAGGACGCGTGGAAGCGCTACGACAAGAGCGGCTCGTGGTATTACGAAATCCACGACATGGGCTTCAAGTACAACCTCTCCGACGTACACGCCGCCATCGGCCTGGCCCAGCTCAAACGCGCCGACGACTTCATGCGCCGCCGCACTGAAATCGCGCGCGCATACAACGACGCGTTCCGCGCCGACGACAGTCTGCAGCCCGCGTATTCCGAGCCCGGTATCGAGCACGCCTGGCATCTCTACGTCCTGCGCATCCGCCCCGAGCGCCTCAAGCTCGGCCGCAATCAGTTCGTCGAGATGCTGCGCGAGCGCGGCGTCGGATGCTCCGTGCACTGCATCCCGCTGCATACGATGCACTACTATCAGCGCATGTACGGCTACCACGACGGCGATTTTCCCGTCACCGAGGACATCTTCAGCCGCTGCCTGTCGCTGCCGATTTACGCCGCGATGACCGACGACGACGTCGCTTACGTGATAGAAACCGTCCGCGCCATTGCGCGCGAAAACCGGCGCTGAATCGGGAGAACAAGAACAACTGTGCGAACATTGGTGACCGGCGGCGCGGGATTCCTCGGCTCTCATCTATGCGAGCGCTTACTCAACGACGGGCAAGAGGTCATCTGCCTCGACAATTTTTTCAGCGGCAAGCGCGCCAACATCTCGCACCTGCTCGGCAACCGCAATTTCGAATTCATCCGCCACGACGTGGTCGAGCCGATTCTGCTCGAAGTGGATCGCATCTTCAGCCTCGCATGCCCGGCGTCGCCCGTGCACTACCAGTACAACCCGGTGAAGACCATCAAGACCAGTGTGATGGGCACGATCAACATGCTCGGGCTGGCCAAGCGCGTGCGCGCGCGGATACTGCTTACGTCGACAAGCGAGGTTTACGGCGATCCCGAGGAGCATCCGCAAACCGAATCGTACTGGGGCAACGTCAATCCGATCGGCGTGCGCTCTTGCTACGACGAGGGCAAGCGCGTCGCCGAATGCCTCATGATGGACTATCACCGGCAGAACAAGGTCGACACCCGCATCGTGCGCATCTTCAATACGTACGGGCCGCGGATGGCGATCAACGACGGTCGCGTGGTTTCCAACTTCTGCGTCGCGGCGCTGCGCGGTGAGGACCTCGAAATTTACGGCGACGGCAATTCGACTCGCTCGTTCGGCTACGTCGACGACATCATCGACGCGCTGGTGCGCATGATGAATCAGGACACGCACATCGGCCCGGTGAACATCGGCAACCCGGACGAATTCACGATCGCGGAACTCGCCAAGCTCGCGATCGAACTTGCGGGCAGTTCATCGAAGGTGGTGATCAAGGGTCCGCGCGCCGACGATCCGGTCCGGCGCAAACCGAACATCGCGCTCGCGAAGAAAGTGCTCGGATGGGAGCCGCACATCGCATTGCGCCCCGGGCTGGAAAAGACCATCGCGCACTTTCGCGAAGTCCTCGGCCTCCCGCGCAAATAGCGCGCTTGCGCACGCATCGCGCCGCTTGCGATTCACCTAATCTGGCGCGAAGATAAATGTAGCCTCTCTTGCGCCAATCTGCGCCGCATCATGAATCGGAAGATTTCGCCAGCCGCGTTTTCCCTGTTTTTGCCGCTCGCAATCGCGGGATGCGCTACGACGCCGCCTCCTCCGCCACCCGCTCCCGCGCCAATCGTCTACATGCCGCCCGATCCCAATCCGCCGCCGCCCGACGAATGGAACCTGCTGCCCGATCCGACCACGGGCCAAGTCGACGTCTATCACAAGGGTGGCTACGTCGGCTCCGTCACCGGCAACGAGCCCGCCGACCAGGACCCCCCAATCCCGCATCCAGTTCAACCCGCGGAACCCGCAGACTGACAAAAAAGTCCTAACAGGGACGAGGTCCCGCATCTTTGTCTTAATTCTAAGGTGCAGGGTTTAACCCTGCCCAAGGAAGCGTGAAACCCACGGAGGGGTTTCACTACAATAGAGTTCCTTCACTCCTTCACTCCTTCACTCCTTCAACAAATTCCGCGCGATCACAACGCGCTGGATCTGCGACGTGCCCTCGTAAATCTGCAGTAGCTTCGCATCGCGCATCAGTTTCTCGACCGGGTACTCCTTCATGTACCCATACCCGCCGAAGATCTGCACCGCGTCGGTCGTGATTCGCATCGTCGCGTCGGCGCTGAAGGCCTTCGCATACGCCGAAATCGTGTTGGCACCCTCGCCGCGATCGACCAGCCACGCCGCCTTGTACGTCAGCAATCGCATCGCTTCGATTTCGATCGCCATGTCCGCCATCATGAACTGGATCGCCTGGAAGTTTGCGATCGGCTGCCCGAACGCATTGCGCTGCTTGGAGTACTTCAGGCACTCGTCGAGCGCGCGCTGCGCGATCCCAACGGCGATCGCGCCGATCTCCGGCCGGCTATGATCGAACGTCGCCATCGCGTACTTGAAGCCCTCGCCCTCGCGCCCGACCAGCGCGCTGGAAGGGATTCGGACGTCTTCATAAAAGATTTCACCGGTGTCGGCCGCGCGCTGCCCGAGCTTGCCATGCATCCGGTTGCGCGTGATTCCCGGCACGTTCGACGGAAACACGAAGCACGAGATCCCGCGATGCTTGAGGCGCTTGTCCGAGGTCGCAAAGGTGACGTACCAGTCGGCGCGCGAGCCGTTCGAGATGAAGTGCTTGGTGCCGTTGAGGATGTACTCGTCGCCCTCGCGCCGATACGTCGTGCTCATCGCGGCGACGTCGGAGCCCGCGCCCGGCTCGGTTATCGCGAATGCGCAGAACGTCAGCTTCTTGATCAGCTGCCCGAGGTAAGTGCGTTTCTGCTCGTCGTTGCCTGCGATCAGAATCGGCAGCGTGGCGAGGTCGTTGGCGCCGACCGCGTTCGAGATTCCCGCGCATCCGTAGTTCAGCTCCTCGACGATCAGGCTGGTGTCGAGCACGCCGAGTCCCGGGCCCCCAAGTTCCTTCGGCACCCCGAAGTTCATCAAACCGGCCGCGAACGCTTTCTCGCAAACGTCGACCGGAAAAATTTCCTTCTCGTCGTATTCGCGGGCGCGCGGAATTATTTCCTGCTCGGCAAATTTATGCGCCAGTTGTTTCAGCTCGCGCTGTTCGTCGGTCAAATCAAAACCAAGCATCGTGATATTCTCCCGTGTTCGATCGTCGCAAATTGGTGTTAACCGACCGCGCGATGCAATGAAAGAGCCGACGTGCCTCGTTTCGATTCGCCTTGAAAAACCGCGCGCATGCGGATACCACGGTAGATGAGTTTGACTCTCAAGGAG
>Ga0070761_10001885_pt1 | contig 13087 bp, 18 predicted proteins | sample HubBroMetageREF1_FD_66724 | JGI IMG/M metagenome (GOLD analysis project Ga0070761, IMG submission 66724) | Reference soil microbial communities from the Hubbard Brook experimental Forest, New Hampshire, USA - Hubbard Brook CCASE Soil... | ecosystem: Environmental > Terrestrial > Soil >...
GCAACTGGCCCGGCACGGCGCCGAAGTCATCGTGCACGGACGGGACCTCGTCCGCGGCCAGGCGGTGGTCGACGCCATCACCGCCGACGGCGGCAAGGCCCGCTTCGCCGCCGCCGACCTCAGCAATCCCGCCGAGCTAGATGACCTGGCCAGGCAGGCCGACACGGTCGACGTACTAGTCAATAACGCGGGGGTTTCATGGTTCGGGCCGACACCGGAACTCGATACAGCAACCTTCGGCCGGCTCTTCACCGCCAACGTCCAGGCGCCGTACTTCCTGACCGCCGCGCTCGCCCCGAAGATGGCTGCCCGCGGAAGCGGCAGCATCATCAACGTCGGCAGCATGGCCGGAGAGATCGGCATGCCGGGTAACGCCGCCTACGGCGCCACCAAGGCCGCGCTGGACTCCATGACCCGTTCCTGGGCGGCCGAGTACAGCCCAGCAGGCGTCCGGATCAACACCGTGGCGGCGGGTCCCGCTTACACTCCCATCCAGCCTGCCGAGGCCGCCGAGGCCGTCGGCGCCACCACCATCATGGGGCGGGTCGCCCAGCCTAACGAGATCGCCAACGTGATCGTCTTCCTGGCCTCACCCAAGGCCAGCTACATCACCGGCGCGGTCATCGCCGCAGACGGCGGCCGCGCCGCCATCTGACCACGCACCTGTCCGACATGGCGAGCCCTACCTGTTCACGATGCCTGGTGTGGTCACTCAAGAGATCGACCCCTGGAACGAGGACGGCGAGGTGTGGCGCCGCCTGCAGGTTAACTTCCCTGGCCCTGCCGAAGCTCGGGGCAATGGGGAGCCTGCCTTATGGTTTCGGCTGGCCGTCGGCGAACTGCTCAAGCAGGCCTCGTTCGACCGTGCCTGGCTGGTATCCGGCTGAGCAGATGCCTGCCGCGTATTTGAGCACGTCCATGTGGTCTGTCATTCCTGCGATGCGGCCGCCCGCCGCGCGGTGGTCTGGGCCGTCGGTGAGGTTGTACCGCCAGGTTCCGGAGACCGGGCCTTCGCGGGCGGACAGGGAGATGTGTACGGGCCCGGCACTGAGGGTGGCGCGGGCGGTGAGCATGACGAGCACCGTGGCGCCGTCCACGCGGGTGCTCACCGACGCGCCGTCCGGCCGGGTTGCGTGCTTACCATGTCAGCCGGGCCCAGGTGATGCGGCCTGCGGTGCCGGTGGGCTGGGTTCCCCATCCGTCTGGGCCGGTGAGGGCTTGGACGATGTCCAGCCCGTGGGGCCGGTCATCGGGGGTGCGGGGCCGCCACGGTCCGCCCATGTCTTGGACTTCGATCCGGGCCGCTCCGGGGGACAGTTCGCAGCGGACGGTGAAGAACTCGCCGGTGCTGCTGGAGTGCAGCAGCGCGTTGGCGGCGAGTTCGCTGGCGATCAGGACCGCGGCGTCGGCTGCGGGGCAGCCGTCCAGGTGGGCCGCGATGTCGCGGCGTACCTGGCTGAGCTGGTCAGCCCGGCCGTGGAACGTGCGCTGGTACCAGGTGGCCGGTTCTGCCGCTGCCCTGCTCACCGTGTCTCCTCACGTGGTCTTGGCGGCGTGCCCGGAAAGGTCCAAGCTCCCCGGGCGCGCAGTGACAACTCTGCTGCGCCGCGCGTAATGTCCTCTACGGGCACAGACGATCCGTGCAGGGCCGGAGACGATCGGTAAGGACGGGTGAGGAATGGCGGCAGGACGTAAGGACCGTGACGCGCTCGCCTGGTTCGCTGACGAGCTCCGGGCGCACCGCAATGCGCACGGCTGGACGCAAGCCGATGTGGCCGCCAAGACCAGCTACAGCGAATCGCTGATAGCGCAGGTGGAGACGTGCCGGAAGGCAGCGACTCCGGAGCTGGCCAAGGCCCTTGACCGGGTGTTCGCCACCCCTGGCTTCACTGAAGACGCCCCCGGCGCGCCGGGTACCCCGGGCACGTTCGGGCGGCTGGTAGCCAGGCTGCGCAACTTGCCGTTTCCCGCCTCGTTCCGGTCCTTCGCGCCGCACGAGGCGGAAGCGACGGCGCTGTACACCTTCGAGCACAGCATGATTCCGGGCTTGCTCCAGACCGAGGCGTACGCGCGGGCGATCCTGGAGACACACCCCGATGTCACCGAGGATGTGGTCAGCGAGCGACTGGCGGGACGGCTGTCCCGGCAGGCGATCCTGGAACGCGACGAACCGCCGCCCCCGGTGGTGTGCGCGCTGATCGACCAGAGTGCGCTCAACCGCGAGATCGGCGGGCCGGTGGTGATGCGTGATCAGCTCGTGCACCTGGTCGCGATGTCCCGGCGGCCGAACATCACGGTTCAGGTCATCCCGAACACCGGCGCGCATCCCGGCCTTCTTGGCGCGTTTACCGTCGCGGACCTGGGAGGTTCGCCCGGTATCGTGAACGTGGAGGACATTGCGGACGGGCGGGTGGCCGAGGACGCCGTCACGGTGTCCATGGTTGCGCTACGTTTTCATAGCCTCCGGGGTGATGCTCTGTCCAAGGGGGCATCGCGGGACCTGATAGAAGGTGTGATCCGGGAACGATGGACGGAAATGGCGCCCTGAGCTGGCAGAAGTCAAGCTACAGCGGCAGCAACGGCGGCCAGTGCGTTGAGGTGGCCGCGTCGGGCCGCGTCCTCGTGCGCGACAGCAAGAACCCTGACGCCGGACGCCTGGGGTTCAGCGCCCCGGTGTGGCGTGAGTTCGCGGCGAGAATCAAGAGCGGTAACGCGGGCTAGGAGCCTGCGGGCTCGGCGCCTCGCCGCAGATTCGCGACGGGAGGCCTTGCCGTGCCTGCGGGCTGTTTCCTCGCGGGCCGGAGTCGGCGCGGTGCCGGGGTGCCACAGGCCCGAGAGCGTGGGCGTCTGGCCATGTGGCAGAGCGCGTTTTCGTCCCTTCTGCCTCACTTGTCACAGCAGCGTGGAGGATCCGGCTTCCGTGGTGGATCCGGGCGACTCCTGTCGCCCGGATGCTCCGTAACGGTCCGATCCACCGCGATAACCGGAGAGCCGCTCCGCCTGACGTGACGCCTGTGGCGTCACGTGATGGCTGCGGCGTCCGGACGACGCCCCGGGCCCGCCTCCGGCAGACGTGGTCCCCAGCCGCCGGGTCGGGCGACCCGGTCACATGCTTACCGTGACCCAATGGTCAGCGGGCGACCAGACCGGACCATTGCACGGTTGGCAGCATGCTCCTCTCTGCGGGCAGGGTCTTCGGCGCGCTGGCCACCGTCGATCCAGCCGAATGCGGGCTGGTTGCCTCCCGGGCCCGGCGGGCCCTCGGCATCGCCGCCCTGGCCGACGGCAGCCACCTGCTGGCCTTCACCCAACTGCGCCAGCTGTTCAGCGAGGAGGGGGCACCCGTCCATAACATCTTCTCCTACCTGGGCCTAGCCGATCTCGCGGCTGCTGCGGTCCGTGCGGACCGGCGGATGGAAGGGCAAGATGTCCTTGGGCGGGCGCTGAGCCATCTGGGCGGCACGGCGTCTGCCCGGCTCGAGCAGCTCCTCGCCCGCGCGCGCGGCATCCTGGCCCGCCCCGACGAGGCCGAAGCCCATTTCGCCGCGGCGCTCGCCGACCCCGCCGGGCAGCAGTGGCCGTTCGAGCGGGCCCAGCTTCGCCTGGACTACGGGGAATGGCTGCGGCGGCGGCGCCGGATCAACGACGCCAAAGCCGTCCTGACCGAGGCCCTGGGCACCTTCCGGCAGCTGCGGGCCCGGTCATCGGCGCAGCGGGCCGAGACAGAACTCCGAGCGTGCGGGGTCGCTGTCACCGGCGCGGCCGCCGAACCCGATGCCCTGTGGGAACTCACCCCCCAGCAGCGCCAGATCGTCCGGCTGGCCAGCGACGGCCTGACCAACCGCCAGATCGGCGACCGGCTCTTCCTGTCCCCGCACACGGTCAGCTCGCACCTGTACCGCTCCTATCCCAAGCTCGGGGTCGCCGGCCGCAACCAGCTCCGCGACCTGATCGCCCGCGCCAGCACGCCAGCACCAGCCGACCAAGACGCCGAAAGCGGAACCCTTCGTTAGTCGTCCTCCGGCCGCTCCCGCGAAGGTGCAGTCAGCATTGCGATACCGCCGCCGGCGCTGCGCTGCACACCCTGAAGATGTGCACGCATCCGCATCCCGATGGCCTCTTGAGGGGCGTCTGTCGTCGAAGGGATCGCTGTGATCATCTTTGAGCACGTGACGAAGCGCTACCCGGGTGGCACCGTCGCGGTCGATGATCTCAGCCTGGAGGTTCCCGACGGGAAGATCATGATCCTGGTCGGGCCCAGCGGCTGCGGCAAGACGACCACGCTGCGCACGGTCAACCGGCTGGTCGAGCCGACCACCGGGAGGGTCCTGCTGGACGGGCGCGACGTGGCGCAGGCCCACCCGGCGGCGTTGCGGCGAGGTATCGGCTACGTGATCCAGCAGAGCGGGCTGTTCCCGCACCGGACCGTCGAGGACAACATCGCCACGGTCCCGCTGCTGAACGGCTGGCGCCGGGCGCGAGCCCGCGCCCGGGCCCGGGAGCTGATGGAGCTGGTCGGCCTGGACGCGGCTCTGGCGCGCCGCTATCCCCAGCAGCTGTCCGGTGGGCAGCAGCAGCGGGTCGGCGTGGCCCGGGCGCTGGCCGCCGACCCGCCGGTGCTGCTGATGGACGAGCCGTTCAGCGCGGTCGACCCGATCGTCAGGGCCTCGCTGCAAGACGAGCTGATCAGGCTGCAGGCGGGGTTGCGCAAGACCGTGGTGATGGTCACCCACGACGTGGAGGAGGCGATCAAGGTCGGGGACCTGGTGGCGGTGTACCGCCCGGGCGGGCACCTGGCCCAGGTCGACACGCCGGAGCGGCTGCTGGGCTTCCCCGCGGACGACTATGTGGAGAGCTTTGTCGGATTCGACCGCGGGATCCGGCGGCTTTCCTTCTTTCCTGCCGATGGTCTGGATCTGGACCTGGAGGCGGTGCTCGGGGAGGGGGCCACCGTCGCCGAGGCGCTGCAGGTCGCCAAGAGCGTCGGCCAGCCGTGGGTTCTGGTCATTGACGCCGAACGCAAGCCCCTCGGCTGGGCCGCCGCCGCCCAGCTCGAGCTGCTTCCGGGGGAACACGCGCTGTCCGACGTCCCGCTGACCGGATACGGCCACACGTTCCGGCCGGGTGCCGAGTCGCTCCGCGCAGCGCTCGACGCGACCGTGCTGTCGCGAACCGGCCGGGCGATTGGCGTAGATGAACAGGGCAGGGTGCTCGGCGTAACCTCCTTCGACCAGCTGCGCGCGGCCATACACGCCGCCGACGAGGCGGCTGCCGAGGAGGCGCCCGCGGACGGCCGCCCGGCGGCAGGGGAGACGCGGGCGTAATGGTCTGGTCCTGGATACCGGGCAACCTCGGGCTGATCGGGCAGCTTACCCGGCAGAACGCCTACATCGGGATCGTCTCGGCAGTTGTCGGCCTGGTCATCGCCGTTCCGCTCGGGATTGCCTCCGCGCGCTGGCGGTGGCTGTATCCGCCGGTGCTGTCGACCGCCAATGTCATCTACGCGCTGCCCTCGCTGGCGCTGTTCGTCGCGCTGATCGATTACACCGGTCTGTCGGACACCACCGTCATCATCCCGCTGACGCTGTTCTCGCTGGTGGTGATTCTGCCGAACGTGGTGGACGGCCTCCGCTCGGTGCCCGATGATGCCCGCCAGGCGGCGACGGCGATGGGCTTCGGGCCGCTGCGACGCCTGGCGCAGGTTGAGCTGCCGCTCGCCGTGCCGGTAATAATCGCCGGGATGCGCGTGGCCACGGTCTCGAGCATCAGCTTGGTCAGCGTCGGCCAGCTCATCGGGATCGGCGGCCTCGGGTACCTGTTCACCGACGGGCTGGACCGCGACTTTCCCACCGAGATTTACGTCGGCCTGGTCCTGATTATCGTCCTGGCCCTCGTCTGTGACCTGGTGCTGGTGCTGGCACGCCGGCTGCTGACCTCGTGGCAGCGCGGGAGTTTGCCATGAGCTTCCTGATCTACGCCTGGAACTGGCTGCGGCAGCCCGCCCAGTGGCATGGAGCCGGCGCCATCCCCGTGCGCATCCTGGAGCAACTCGGGTACAGCGGCCTTTCGCTGCTGATCGCGGCGGTGATCGCGCTGCCGCTCGGCGTGGCGATCGGGCACACAGGCCGCGGCGCGTTCCTGGCGGTCAGCCTCACCAGTGCCTGGCGTTCCATCCCCACGCTCGGGTTGCTCGTGCTCCTGGTGGTAGTGCTCGGCTTCTCGACCCTGACCTGGCTGATCCCGCTGATCGTGCTCGGAATCCCGCCCATCTTGGTCAACGCCTACGAGGGGGTGGCGGGGGTCGATCCGGGCCTGCGGGACGCGGCCGCCGGCGTGGGCATGACCCGCTGGCAGCAGGTGCTGCAGGTCGAGGTGCCGGTAGCGCTCCCGCTGATCATCGTCGGGTTGCGCACCGCGGCGATCTTCGTCGTGTCGACGGCGACGATTGCCGCCTACATCGGTCTCGGCGGCCTGGGCCGCTACATATTCGACGGCCTGGCCAACAACAACTATGGCGAGGTCGCCGGAGGTGCCGTGCTCGTGGTCCTGCTCGCGCTCGCGGTGCTACTGCTGTCTGTCCTGGTGCGGCGCCTGGTCGTGCCAGCCGGGCTCCGGACGCAAGGGCGTCGTTCCCGGTAGCAGTTCCCTAGCGGTACGGAAGGAAAGAACTCATGGACCTGACCACTCGACCATTGAAGCGGGGGTACGCGGTCGGCCTGGCGATCGCGGCCGGCATCGCGCTCGCCGCCTGCGGCAGTTCGGCATCAGGCAATCCGCTTACCCCGGCCGCATCCAAGGGTTCGGTGGTCGTCGGTTCCGCCAACTTCCCCGAGGATGAGCTACTCGCCCAGATCTACGCCACGGCGCTGGCGGCCAAGGGCGTCACCGTCACCGACCAGTTCAACATCGGGGCCCGCGAGGTCTATTACCCCGAGATCGAGAAGGGCGCCATCACGATCATCCCGGAGTACAACGGCGCCCTGCTCACCACGGCCGTGGACCCGTCCAGCACCGCAGCCACGACGGCCCAGGTGGACGCGCAGCTCAAGGCCACGCTTCCAGCGTCGCTGGAGATCCTCAACCCGTCGCCGGCCCAGGACAAGGACTCGGTGACGGTCACCCAGGCGTTCGCGAGGCGATACCACCTCAGCTCGATAGCGCAGCTCAAGCCGCTCGCGGGGAGCATGATCTTCGGCGCCCCGGCCGAGTTCAAGACCCGCGCCGACGGACAGGCCGGGCTGAGGGAACGCTACGGGGTGGTGTTCAAGGGCTTCGACGCACTCGATGAGTCCGGGCCGATCACGCTGAAAGCCCTGATGGACGGTCAGGTGCAGGCCGCGGACGTGTTCACCACGACGCCGCAGATCCTCACCGACCATCTGGTGTCACTGGCCGACCCGAAGTCGGACTTCGCCGCGCAGAACGTGGTTCCGCTGGTCTACAGGAAGGGTGTCAGCGCCACGATCGTGAACACTCTCAACGCGATCTCGGCCAGGCTGACCACAGCAGGCCTGCTCGAGATGGATAAAGCCATCATCGTGGATCACGCCAACTACTCGACGGTGGCCACCGCCTGGCTCAAGGCGGAGGGCCTGCCCTCCTGATCTGTCCACCCCAACCAAAACATTACGGAGGTACATCATGCGCTCAGACATCGTCCCCGGCGGGTTGTTCCCCGATTATGAGCTGCGCGACCACACCGGAACCAAACGCAAGCTCTCCGACCTGCAGGGTGCCGATCCGATGGTCCTGGTACTGTCGCGCGGCGCGTTCTGCCCGAAGGACCGCGAGCAGCACCGGCTGCTCGTGGAGATGGAGCCCGAACTGAAGGTCGCCTACACCAAGATCGTGACCATCTCTACCGACGCGATGATGGAGGCTAATGAGATGCGTGACGGCCTCGGCGCGCACTGGCCCTTCCTCATCGATCCCGAACGGACCGTGCAGCGCGACCTCAACATCGCCGAGTACACCGACTCTTACCACAATCCGATGATCCCCCACACCCTCGTGCTTGAGCCTGGCCTCGTCATCTACTCGGTCTATAACGGCTACTGGTACTGGGGGCGGCCAGCACCCGCCCAGCTGCGCGCTGACCTGCGCGCGGTCACCGAGAAGGTGCGCCCGGACTGGGACATCACCGCTCCCGGTCAACGGGATGCGTGGGAGCGAGGCGACAAGAGCGGGTTCTGGCCCTACGGCCTGTCACTGCGAGAGGTCTTCGCCGCAGACGCGTCCGCGGGCTAGAGATCCCGCACGTGGTTAGACTTTGTCTATGTCCAAGCCGGCCGGCGAGATCGGCCATCTCCGCGACGAGGAACTGCCCGCTGTCCGCGTGATCGTCCCGCCCGACCTCAGCGGCCGCGTGTTCGAGGACGACCTCGATCCGGCCGACGTGGTGTTCGACGGCGACCGGACCGCGATGCTCGTCTGGCACGAGCGCTACCCGCTCGGCCGCGGGTGGCGATCCGGCTGGGTGCTGAGCTACGACACCGACGGCCAGGGGAACACGGACGACTACATCGTCGGCCTCAGCCTGGCCGACGTCGACGCCGCGGTGGCGCAGGCCCGCGACTACTTGCGATCCGTGGGCTATCGCGCCCGCGGCTGGCCGCTGCCATAACCGCCGTATCAGTTCCTTGCCAGTCCACCACCGTCGCCCGGTGGGTTCATGGCCTGCGGGCAAGGCGGAGTAGTGCACGGGCCCGGTGGCATGACCGAACGCGTGGCTGGGGCGGGCCGGGCGGGGTTCGGGCCGCGTTGGAGCAGCAGGAGGCCGACTGCCGCCGCGGCTAGGACCGCGAGCGACGCGGAATAGACCAGGGCCGTGGAGTGCAGCCCGTACGCCGTGGTTGCGACGCCAGCGATCAGCGCCGGGACGCTGAACGCGAGATAGCCCACGATGTAGATGGCAGCCACCAGGCCGGCGCGGTCGCCAGACTCGGCCAGGGCGGTAATCACGCGGAAGGACCCCAGGAAGGCCAGGCCGAAGCCGACGCCGGCGACCGCGGTGCACGCGAGGAAGGCAGCGGACGCGGTTGCCGCGATCGCGCCGAACGTCCCCGCCATGCCTGCGAGCAGGAACAGGCAGCCAGCTAGCATGGTCGCCCGGGCGTTGATGGTACGCAGCGCGAACGCCGCCGCGGCTCCAGTACCGCAGAGCAGGAAGATCACCAGCCCGCCCCACAGCAGGTTCGGCGAACCCGTCGCCTGAGCGGCCAGCGACGGCCCCAACGACAGGTACAGGCCGCCGAGCGCCCATCCCGCGACGATGCACGGAACGGCTGAGGCGAAGGCTCCCCGCGTCTGGCGCGGTACGGCAACCCTGGGCCGCAGCGAGGCCAGGACACCGGGACGCCGGGACCCGGGTTCGGCCATGGCCAGGACGGCGGCGATCGCGGCGGCGAAAACGGCCAGCAGCGCCCACCAGATCAGCCGGGTCGGCGCCGGGGCGTACTGGACCAGCACGCTGGTGACCAGCCCGCCCAGGGCCAGGCCCAGGGCGGAGAAGACGCTGGTCACCAGCGGTGCCCGCTGAGTGCCGGGCGGTTGCAGGTCGATCAGCGCGGCCCCGATCGCCCCGCTGGCCAGGCCGGTCGCGATGCCCTGCAGGGACCTGGCCACATACAGCGCCGCGACATCGTGCGCGGCCAGGAAGACCGCGCATGCGGCAGCGCTGAAGACTAGCGCCGTGATGATCACCGGAAGTCGGCCGAGATAGTCCGACACCGACCCGAAGAACAGCAACGTGACCAGCAGGACCACGACGTACGCCGCGAACACGGCCGTCAGCGTGGCCGCCGAGAAATGGAACTGGGCCTGATACACCTGGTACAACGGCGACGCGGCCGCCGAACCGAAGAACAGCATCAGGAACAGGCTGGCCAGGATCCAGAACGTGGCCGTTCTTGGCAGCGTCCGCGGAATCATCCCGGCTGTACCGCCTGTTCACGGATCCAGGCATTCGCCAGCGTGGTCCAGATCGCGGCCTCGCCAGCGTCCTGGGCCAGGCCAAGGCCGTGCGGGCCGTGGGCGAACACGTGTACGGCGTGGGGAACACCGCTAGCCGTAAGCGCCGAAGCGAAGCGGTAGGTGTGTTCGGCAGGGACATAGGGATCCTCTGCGGTATGCCAGACGAAGAACGGCGGCGACTGGGGCGTGACCAGCGCATCCAGCGACGTCGACCGGCGCAGCTGCGGGCTGGCGTCCTCGCCGAGAAGGATCAGCCGGGCCGGACGGTAGGTTTCGGTCTGCATCGAGGTGATGGCGTAACCAAGCACCGCGAACTGCACCGTCTGGTCGGGCGCGGCGCCTGGCGCAAGGGCGGCCAGCCCGGCCAGATGACCTCCCGCGGAGAACCCTATGAGCCCGATGCGCTGTGCACCTGCGGCCCGCCGGCGGCCGATCTCAGCGCGTAGCGCGTCCAGCGGCACCGGGTGCCGGACGTTGAGCGGATAGCGGAACACGCTCGCCTGCACGCCTATCTCGCCGAGCCAGCTGGCCACTGGCTCGGCTTCGTGCGCAGCGTGCTGCGCATACCCGCCGCCGGGCAGGACGATCATGTGCGTCCCGGGAAATTCCGCGTGCGTTGTCGTCATTACTGTTCTCTCCGCTCCTGTCAGGAGTCTGCACCACGCCTAGTCTCAAGTCATGATCATCTGCCCGGTCAATGCGGCGGAATCCGCATGTCGACTGAACCTGGCGCTGGCGCGCCCACAGTGGAACGGGTAAGGCACGATGACAAGGAGGAGCCATAATGTGCAGTCAATGTCCACGGACTACCCAGCCGGGCGGGAGGTCGTGATCGCGCCGTGAACGTGGCAATTGCAGGTGCCCACGGACAGATCGCGTTGCGACTGGCGCGGCTGCTCACGGCCGGGGGCGACCGCGTCACCGGACTGATCCGCAACCCGGATCACGCGGCCGAGGTCAGCCGGGCGGGAGCATCTCCCGTCCTCTGCGACCTCGAGCGGGCGAGCGTCGAGGAGATCGCCACCGCGATCGAGGGCGCAGACGCCGTCGTCTTCGCCGCGGGCGCCGGACCCGGCAGCGGGGCGGATCGCAAGCTGACGATGGATCGCGACGGAGCGATCAAGTTGCTGCGCGCCGCGACGACCGCAGGCGCTCCGCGCTACCTCATGATCAGCGGGGCGGGCGTCGAGAACCCGCCGGACGGCGATGGAGTATTCGCCGTCTATATGCGGGCGAAGGCCGAGGCCGATGCGGCGCTGGAGGCGAGCGATCGGGAGTGGACGATTCTGCGGCCGGGCGGCTTGACTAACGATGCGGGGGCCGGGACCGTTCGCATCGACAGCGTGCCCTTCAGCAGGCCAGTACCACGTGATGACGTCGCGAGGGTGCTAGCCCGCTTGCTGGCAGATTCACGTAGCGTCAGCCGCGTCCTTTACCTGAGCTCCGGCCCGCAGTCGATCGAGGAAGCTCTCGACGAAGTGCTCGGCCGGTTCCGCTAGCCGTGACCAGGCAGGCGTGGTCAGGTGGCGATGATGCGGACGAGACGCAATCAGCTCCAGCCGCTCGTCATGGCTGAACGGCAGCACCGTGCCGGTGACGCTGCCGGCGAGCTGCTCGGCCTGGCCGGTATCGGCGAATGCGACGTAGCTGGCGCCCAGCAGTGCCTTGACAGCAGCCAGGTCCAGCCGGGCGTCGCCGGGGACCACGGCCAGCACGTAGCGGGTCTGCCTCTTGCCGATCTTGACCAGGAGGATGAGGCACTTCGCGGCGCTGGCCAGAGCGTGACCGCGCAGCGCGCTGACCACCTCGGTGCGCCCCTCGGGCGCGTGCTCGATGAGCCGGTAGCGAGCTCCGGACGCGTCCAGGTCAGCGATCAGGCGGTCATAGACGTCCGGGCCCGCAGCCTCACAGGCCGGCACGCGGTCACCAGTCACTGCTCAGCAGCTCCTTCGCCGCGGCGATGCGGGCTTCGTCGCGCTGGTAGAACACCCACTGCTTGATCTTCGTGCCGCGGATCAGCCCGGCGCGGCTGAGGATCTTCAGGTGCTCTCCGCACGTTGGCTGGCTCACGCCGAGCTTGTCTGCGATGAACAGCGAGCACACCCCGTCCCGCACCAGGTCACCGTCACGCTGCGCCGGGAAATGCGCCTCCGGGTCACGCAGCCACTCCAGGATCAGCAGCCGCTTGTCGCTGGCCAGCGCCTTGACCAGTTCCACGTCCATAGGCAGATCGTCCTTCGACACATAGCTATTATGGCAACTAGCTAACTACCTGTCTACAAGGAGGACGCCTATGCCCGTCCCAGCCGGGCTGCGGTCCCGGACGGCAGGCCCGGACGACGCGCATGCCATCGTCGCACTGCACGCCGGCAGCTGGCAGCGGCACTACCGAGGGGCCTTCTCCGATGCCTTCCTCGACAACAACGTCGCCGGGTACCTGCTGCCGCTGTGGACCGAGCGCCTTGCCGTCCCGGACCCGCGGGCACGCACGATTCTCGCCGAGATCGACGGCGCGCTCGTGGGTCTTGCGCACACCCTCCTCGGCGAGCACCCCGTCTGGGGTGCGTTCCTGGACAACCTTCACGTCGCACACGGGCTGAAAAGACAAGGGATCGGCACCCGGCTGCTGACCCTGACCGCGCAGGCCATTCTGGATCGATCACCCTCGTCCGGCCTGTACCTGTGGGTCCTTGAGCAGAACAGCGACGCCCGCGCCTTCTACGCGGCGCGGGGCGGCGCCTGCGTGGAGCGCGCCGAAGTCCCGCCGCCAGGCGGAGACGCTGCCCGGCTCAACGGCCAGCCGATGGGCCTGAGATATGCGTGGCGGGACCCATCAAAACTCCTTCCGGGCCACCTATAACAGCCCGTGCGGAGCTAACGGTCCCGGGCCGCATCGGCACCGCGACCGAGCCCGGGTCATCCAAGTTAGGCTTTATGACTGGCGGCCAAAGACAGGTAGCTCCGGTCGATGAAACTGGCAGCAACCGCGATAAGGGTACTGGAGGTTAGATGGCGGACGCGGCGCCTGCTGTGCTCATCACCGGCGCCACTTCCGGGCTCGGCCGCTACCTGGCCTGGGAGCTTGCTGGTTCCGGGTGGCAGGTGCTGGTCCATG
>Ga0070761_10001886_pt1 | contig 13085 bp, 7 predicted proteins | sample HubBroMetageREF1_FD_66724 | JGI IMG/M metagenome (GOLD analysis project Ga0070761, IMG submission 66724) | Reference soil microbial communities from the Hubbard Brook experimental Forest, New Hampshire, USA - Hubbard Brook CCASE Soil... | ecosystem: Environmental > Terrestrial > Soil > Temperate...
TGATCGAGCTGCTGGTCGAGCTCGGGCGTGTCGAGCTCGGCGAGGAGCTGCCCGCTCTCCACGAGGTCGCCGATGTCCACGAGCCAGCGCCGCACGTACCCGTCGGCCCGCGAGTAGACGAGCGTCTCCTGCAAGGCCTGGACGGTCGCAGGGAGCGTGAGCGCGTGATGGCTCGACCCGACCTTCGGCGCGATGACTTCCACGCGAAGGAGCGCGCCGTCCGACGTCTTGGCCCTCTCCTCGAGCACCGCTCGATCGTGGCGGCGCGGCAGGTAGCCGACCACGAACGCGCCGCCGAGCGCGCCCATGCCGACGACGGCGAGGACGGCCACGCGGGTCTTCGAGAGAGCCGCCGGTTGCGGCAGGTCGAAGCCCAGGTCGTCGTCGCCTTGCGGCCCTGGCGCCACCGGGGGCGGGCTCTCGGTCCCGACGGTCATGCGTGCACGAGCTCCGGGTCGACCACAGGCGGCTTCTTGCGAAGGATGACGTACATCACGGGCACGAAGAATAGCGTGGTGACGGTCGCCACCAGTAGTCCTCCGATGACGGCCCTCCCGAGCGGCGCGTTCTGCTCGCCCCCTTCGCCGAGCCCCAGGGACATTGGGAGCATGCCGAGGATCATCGCGAGCGCCGTCATGATGACCGGCCGCAGCCGCGTCATCCCTGCCGTGAGCGCCGCCGTCGTCGCATCGTGCCCCACGTGACGCTGGCCGTTGGCGAAGGTGACGACGAGGATGCTGTTGGCCGTCGCCACGCCGACGCACATGATCGACCCCATGAGGGCCGGGACGCTGACGGTCGTGTGCGACAGAAAGAGCATCCACGCGATGCCCGCCATCGCGCCCGGAAGCGCCATGAGGATGACGAGAGGGTCGAGCCACGACTGGAAGTTCACGACCATCAAGAAGTAGACGAGCACGACGGCGAAGAGCAGCCCGTACGCGAGACCGCGGAAGGACGACTGCATGCTCTCGATCTGCCCCTTGACCCGCGCGCTCGTACCGCGCGGCATCTCGGCTTGCATCGCGTCGACGGCGCGATAGACCTGGTCGGCGACCGCGCCCAGATCCGTGCCGTCGATATTGGCTTGCACGTCGTACGTGCGGGCCACGTTGAAGTGCGTGATGTTGGTCGCGCCGAACGTGCGCGACACCGTGGCCACGTTGGACAAGAACTGCGGCTGCAGACCGAGAGTGGACAGAGGCGTGGCCTTGAGCGCGTCGAGCGAATCGACCTGAAACTGCGGCGTCTGCACGGCCAAGAGGTATTGCACGCCCCGCTTGTCGAGCCAAAAGCTCGGCGAAACGAGGGCGCTCGACGAGAGCGAGACGAGCATGTCGCTGGCCACGTCGCGCTCGCTCATGCCGAAGGCCTGCGCCATCGTGCGGTCGACGTCGATGCGAAGCTCGGGCGTGCGTGAAACCTGAGCCAGGTGCACGTCGACGGCCCCCGGGATGCTCGCGATGCGTTCCAGCAAGCGCCCGGCGACCCCCTGGGTGGCGTCCTCGCCCCCGATCGGGCCGACGACCTGGATGTCGATGGGCGCGGGCAGGCCGAAGTTCAGAACCTGGGTCGAGATGTCGGGGGCCAGAAAGAAGAAGGTCGTATCGGGGAAGTCTTTCCGCAGCTTTTCCCGGAGCGTACGGACGTAGCCCGCCGTCGGCGCGTGGTCGGGCTTCAGCGAGATGAGGATGTCGCCGTCGGCCGGTGACACGAGCACGCCCTCACTCAGCGACAGGTTGATGCTGCTGTAGGGGACCCCGATGTTGTCGAGCATCGTGTCGATCTCGGCCGGCGGAATGACTTTTCGGATCGCATCCTCCGTGCTCGCAAAGCGGCGCTCGCTCTCCTCGATGCGCGTGCCGGCAGGGCCCCGCGCGTGCAGCTTGATGAGGCCCGCGTCGACGTTGGGGAAAAAATCGCGTCCGAGAAAGGGCAGAAGCGCCATCGAGGCCGCGACGAACACGAGAAACGACGCCACCGCAGCCGGCTTGTGCGACAGGGCCCACGCGAGAAAGCTGCCGTAGACCTGGCGGATCTCCGCGAAGCGCCTTTCGAAGGCAGCCAGAAAGCGCCCCGCGAGCGAGCGCGGAGGCGCGTGGGCATCGTGCGCATGGTGCGCGATTTCTTGCGTCATCAGGTAGCGCATCATCGTCGGCACGAGCGTTCGCGACAGGAAGTAGGACGTCAGCATGGCGAAGACGACGGCCATGGCGAGCGGGATGAAGAGCGACTTGGCCGAGCCGGTGATGAACGCGACGGGGACGAAGACGATGCAAATGCACAGCGTGGAGACGAACGCGGGCACGGCAATCTCCGACGCGCCGTCGAGAATGGCGCGCACGATGGGCTTTTTCTTCGCGAGATTCCGGTGCACGTTCTCGATCTCGACCGTCGCGTCGTCGACCAGGATGCCGACCGCCAGCGACATCCCGCCGAGCGTCATGACGTTGAGCGTTTGACCGAGCAGGTTGAGAACGATGATCGAGACGAGGATCGACAGGGGGATCGAAACAAGGACGATGATCGTGCTCCGCCAGCTTCCGAGAAAGAGAAGGAGCATGAGCGCCGTCAGCCCCGCGGCGATGGCGGCCTCTTTCACGACGCCCTCGACCGCCGCGCGCACGAACACGGACTGATCGAAGAGCAGCGCCACCTTGAGGGCCTTGGGCAGGCGCGACAGCGTCGCCGGCAGGATGTCGCGGATGCGCTTGACGACGTCGAGCGTGCTCGCGCTGCCCTGCTTGAGAACGGACATGAGCACCGATTTTTTGCCCTCGACGTGCACCAGGCTCGTCTGCGGGGCGTAGCCATCGCGCACGTTGGCGACGTCGCGGACGTAGACCGGCGTTCCGCGGACGGTCTTGATCGGGATGCCCCCGATCTCGCTCAAGAGCTCGGGACTTGCGTTCATGACGATGGGATATTCGTCGACGCCTATCTTTGCGGTGCCCGTCGGCAGGATGACGTTCTGTAGCCCGATGGCGTCGTTGACCTCGCGCGGCGAGAGGCCCCACGCGTAGAGGCGCGGGAGGTCGAGGTCGACCATGATCTGGCGCTGCTTGCCGCCGTAGGGCCAGGGAAGCTGTGCGCCCTGCACGGTCGCGATGTCGCTGCGCACGAAGTTGGTGCCGTAGTCGAAGAGCTGCTGCTCGCTCAGCGAATCGCTCTCGAGGGCGAGCTGCAAGATGGGGACGTTCGACGCGCTGTAGCGCAAGATGAGAGGAGGCGTCGTGCCGGGCGGCATCTGGCGGATGGCGGTCTGCGCTGCCGCTGTGACCTGCGCCGTCACTCCCTCGGGGCTGGCTCCCGGCTGGAGAAACAGCTTGATGACCCCCATCCCCGTGAGAGACAAGCTCTCGACGTGCTCGATGTCGTTCGCGACGGTCGTCACCGTGCGCTCGAAGTTGGTCACGATCCTCTTTTCCATCTCCTCCGGCGCCAGACCGCCGTAGTTGAAGACGATCGAGACGACCGGGATGTCGATGTCGGGGAAGATATCGGTCGGCATGCGCGCGATCGTGAGCACCCCCAAAAGGACGATAAGGAGCGCCATCACGACGAACGTGTAGGGGCGCCTCAGGGCGATGCGTACGAGCCACATGGATCGGCAGGGGGGAAGCTTTCATGCGGAATCGAGTTGCGCAAGCAAGCCTTCGCTCGCGATTCCGCATCTTTCCGGCACCCCGGCGGACTCGGGCGGCTCAAAAGGCCGACCGGCGTCCCCTGGTTTCGGACGGGCCGCCAGGCCGATACAGAGCTGGCCTACGCGCAAAACGGTGGTATGGAGGCGCGTATGAAAGCAAGCGTGCTCTTGGGTTTCGTGCTCGCCGGCTGCTCTTTCGGTACCCCTTCCACGCAGGGCACGTCGACTGGGGCGACGTCAGGGCAGGATCAGAGCGCCGGCTCTTCCACGGGAGCGGGACCCAGCGGCAGCATCACGCCCACGACGGGGGCGAGCACCGGCACGTCTCAGTTAGCGGGAGCGTGAGCCCGACGACGGGATCGAGCGGCAGCGGCACCGCCAGCGGCACGACCTCCGGCGCCGCGAGCGGGTCAGGCAGCGGAACGGTAGTGGCCAGCGGCTCGACCAGTGGTGCGGCGAGTGGGACGGGAGGCGACGACGACGGGGGGGTGCCCGAGACCGGAACCATCGTACTGTCGGATGCGGGAATCAACGCGATCCCCGCGGGGTACACGGGCAAGCCGTTCACCGTCCCCGCTGGACACGCCATGACGATCCCCGGGACGATTCACCTCGCCGACTACGACCTAGGCGGCGTCGGCAACATCTTCTGCCACACGAACGTCACGCCCCCCACGGCCGCCGCGTGCGGCGGCTTCAATTTCAACGACTGGCGCCCCGCCGGCACGCCGATCTACCGGCCGGTACCTGCGGGCGACACGAGCGGGACGTGCAACGCCGCCGCGTGCGACGACAACGCCGGGCTGTGTCACATGAACTCGGGCGAGCCGGACGACGACCCGACGGGCAAGCCCATCGTGCCCGCAGACGTCTATCCTTGTTATACGGCGACCGGCGAGTGGATTAAGTACACCGTTCAAGTGCTCGAATCGGGGACGTACTCGGTCGGCGGTTTGATGGGCGCGCCCCGCCCCCCACAGAACGACACTCCCACCGTGTCGCTCGATTTCGGCACAGTCAACGGGACCGACATCACGACAGGCGTCTTCACGGTTCCCTCGAGCATTTGCGGCATGCCCGACCCCGGTTGCACGGAGGGCTACCACGTCTGGCAAACCGACAACAATATGGCGATGGTGACCTTTCCGGCACCAGGTACCTACGTGATGACCTTCAACCTCGTGTCCTCGTACCTCAATCCCGACTACTTCGTCTTCACGAAGATGTGACCAAGCTCGTCGCGCACGCTTTCCTTGTCCCGGAAGACAGCGTGGTCGTCACGGGGCGCGGCGACGACGCGGCCTGGGCGCGCGCAACCCCCGTCGCATGGAACAGCGACTACGCCGGAGAGCCCACCGGGATTGTGACGCGCGCGCGCTTTCTCTACTCGCCTCGCGCCCTCTACGTTCTCTGGGAACTCGAGGGCACGGGACTGAACGTGGATCGTTCGTGGGCGCTCGGAGTGCCCCGTCCCAAGCTCTACGAAGAGGACTGCGTCGAGCTCTTCTTGACCCCCGATCCGCTACGTCCCTGGCACTACTACGAGATGGAGCAGGGGCCGTTCGGGCACTTCTGGGACCTCGACATCGACCGGCGCCTGGGCACCTCCGATGCCACCTGGACGAGCGGAGCGAAGATCGCCACGGCATGCGATCCCGGCAAGCGCAACGCGACGATCGAGTCCATTTTCACGGCGCCCGATATCGTGCGCGCGCTGACGCCCGGAGCACGGCTACCCATCGGCCTCTATCGCATGGAGGGCCGAGACCCTCGCTTCTACTTGGCGTGGAGCCCACCTCGAACCGCGCAGCCTAGCTTTCACGAGCCCGATGCTTTCGGGCTTCTCGCGCTCGACGTCCCGGAGCCCGCGAGCGTCTTCGGCGCCACGGCGCGATAGCTCTTGGCGAGTCGCTCTGCGACGTCCTTCCAGTCGACCGGCGCGGCGTCGAGGCGCACTCCGAGATATCCGCGCGGTCCAAGGTAAGCCGGCGCGTAGAAGCGCTTCGGGTTGCTTCGGATGAGCGCGGCGTTCGCTCGCTTGTCGCCCCGCACGCAGGCCGAGATGATCCCGTCGCCGTGATGGTTGTCGAGGAAGTATGCGAAGACTTTCTTTTGCACGCGAAACGTGGCGTGACGCCCATCGGGCACGGGCTCGGCACCCGGAAAGGCGAGGCAAAGGGTCGTGATCTGCGCGAGCGCCGCCCGCGCCACTCTCGCGTCGGTCGTCACGCGCGGCGATCGCGGAGCGACAGGGTTCGTCGGCACGACGACCTCGCCGCGAGCGACGCGGGGCGGCGCGACGGCGGCCCATCCCTCTTCGACGAGCATGGAGAGCTCGATCCAATCCGAGCTCGGACCGTCGAGGCGTACGCCGACCCATCCCCCGACGCCGACGTAAGGGGGAACGAAGAATCGAGCGGGGTGGCTCGCCACCAGCCTTCGCTGCTCGGACAACGTCGACTTGCACCATACGGCCACGCGCCCGTCGCCGTGGTGGTTGTCGACGAACGTCAGAAACATCTTGCCGCGCACGTGAAACGACGGCGCACCGTGCGAGAGCTTCTCCTCCGCCGCCGGAAAACCGAGACCGATCGCGCGCACTTTTTCATAGGCCCTATCGGCCAGGGACGCGGACTTCTTCACCACGCGGGCCTAGCCTATCAGGGTCGAAACGAACGAGCGCAGCTCAACCGTAGCTCCCCCCAACGAGACGCGGTGCGCGCCGCGCGTGAGACCGGACGCGGGCGCGGGCGTCGCGATCGGCTAGATTGCCGCCCCATGATCTACGAGACCTTTCGACAGATGAAGAAGATGCTCGCTCAGCTCGACAAGTGGCTCGACACCGCCGCGGCCCATGCGCAGGCGAAGGCGTTCGACCCGAATGTCTTTCTCGGACTCCGCCTGGCGCCCGATCAGTTCGCGTTCGTCCGCCAGGTGCAGTCCGCATGCGACACCACGAAATTCGCAGCGGCCCGGCTCACGGGCAAAGAGGCCCCCGCGAATCCCGACACCGAGCAGACTCTCGACGAGCTGCACGCGCGCGTTCGCAGCGCGATCGCATATCTCGACGGCTTCTCGGCCAAAGACTTCGAAGGCGCGGCCACTCGCGTCGTCACCCAGCCGCGCTGGGAAGGCAAAGTCATGAGCGGGGAGGACTACTTTCTTGAGCACGCCGTCCCAAACTTCTTCTTCCACCTCACGCACGCGTACGCGATTCTCCGTCACAACGGGGTCAACGTCGGCAAGCGCGACTACCTGGGCGCGCTGAGCCTGCGCGCTCCCTGAGAGCGCGCTCGCGCCCCTTCTGGCCTCAGGCCGCACGCGCACGGCGGCAAAGGCCGGCGAGCGCTTCGACGCGGGCGCTTACCACGGCCTCGTCGAGCCCTTCGGTGAGGGCCTGCTCCACGGCTGCGGCGGCCTCGGTGATGGCGGGAAACCCGTAGCTCCCCCCGGCCCCTTTGAGCTGATGGGCCAGGCGTTTCACGGTCTCGGTATCGGCCGTTTGCGACGCGCGAAGGATGGCCGACGAACGGTCGGGGAGGTCGCGCACGAACTGACGCACGATCTCTTGGAGGTCCGGGTCGTCCTCGCGCAAGGTGCTGGTGACGATCTTCCCCGAGAGGGCCTCGGAGGTGAGCCGCGCGACCGTGGCCACGAGCTTGGCGCGGTCGACGGGCTTGGTCAGATAGTCGTCGCATCCCGCGCGTTCGCAGCGCTCCCGGTCGCCCGCCATCGCGTGCGCGGTGATCGCCACGATGGGGCCGGCGTAGCCCGCGAGCCGGAGCTCCGCAGTCGCGCCGTAGCCGTCGAGGACAGGCATTTGCATATCCATCAAGATCACCTCGTAGGGCGTCGTCGCCGCTGCCGCCCGGAGGGCTTCGTCGACCGCGAGACGACCGTCCCCTACCACGTTCACGGTAGCGCCGGCTTGGGTCAAGAACGTCGAAATGAGCACCTGGTTGTCGTGCCCGTCTTCCGCGAGAAGCACGCGGCACGAGGCCGGCAAGCTCGCCACGTGGCGCGGCGCGGGCGCGGAAGCCCTCCCCTCGATCGGAGTGCGTGGCGGAGGCGTCGCCATGACGCCCGCGACCTGCCCGGTGGGCAGCGTGAGGAGGAAGACACTCCCGCGCATGGAGGTGCTCTCGACCGCGATGTCCCCGCCGAGGAGATGGGCCAACCGCCGGCTGATGACCAGTCCGAGCCCCGAGCCGCCGAATCGACGCGTCGTCGAAGAGTCGCCCTGCGCGAACGGCGCAAAAACCCTTCGAGCTTGTTCTTGCGTCATGCCGATGCCGGTGTCGGCGACCTCGACGCGAAGCTCCGGGTGAGCCGACTCGGGCTCGTGGCAGCGAACGACGATGCGAACACTGCCGGCCTCGGTGAACTTGATGGCATTGCTCACGAGGTTGAGCAGAATCTGCTTCAAACGGGTCGGATCGCTCTGCATCGTCTCGGGGATGACCCCCACGTACTCGACCTCGAACGCGAGATTCTTGTCGGTCGCGCGCACGCGCATGAGCGACGCGACTTCGGCGACGACGTGACCGACCGACGTGGCGATCGCTTCGACCTGCATCTTTCCAGCCTCGATTTTGGAGATGTCGAGGATGTCGTTGACGAGCGAAAGGAGGTGCTCTCCGTTTCGGCGAATGGTTTGGATGTGATTGACGCGCTCGGCCGACGGCAGCTGCGGGTCGAGCAGCAAATCCGCGTAGCCCATGACGGCGGCCATGGGGGTTCGAATCTCATGGCTCATGTTGGCAAGAAACTCGGACTTGGCGCGGCTTGCTTCGAGACTCTCGCGCCGCGCGGCGTCGAGCTCGGCGGCTTGCCTCTCGAGAAGCTTCTCGCGAATCAGGCCCTGGAAAAAAGAGGCGTGCGCATGCCGGGCCTGCACCCAGAGAAAGGCCGCATAGGCCAAAACCGCGACGACAAACCCGACGATGAGCCGGGTGGGGCCCTGCATGAGGAGCGCTCCCGCCGCGAGGGAAGGCGCGAGCGTGAGCGCGACGTGCAACCGAATCAGTCGCTCATCGGCCGCGAGCGACGCAACCCCCGCGGCGCAGATTCCCGCGAGCAGCATGATGAGGAGCACCGACTCGCGGTCGAAGTTGTTCAGCGTCAGAAGCAGCGCACCCCCCAGGCCCCACGTCACCGAAGACGCGACCAGCCCGGCCAGAAAGAGACGTCCCCAGACAAGGGGCCGCGAGGCGCGCATCTCGACCCACGATCGCGCAACGACCAGGCGCCCGACCCCGACGAGCCCCATCCACACGGCGGCGACGGCCATCGCCCCGGGGTGGGCCCGACTGATCGACGCCGTCGTCAACACGACGACGACGAGCACCCAGTGAGCGAAGATACCGGGCACCGATTGACGCGCGAGCGCCTCCGACGCCCTTCGCTGAACGTCCGCCAGCTCCACGGGGTCGAGGCTTTCTGTCCCAGACAAGAGACCCCCAGTGTCGTACAAACGGCGCAAATCGCCATTGAGATAAAACATGGGCAAGGGCCCCCTGCCCGGCCCTTCCCCGCCAAGCGCGAGGGCGGGAGTCGTGCGACATACGCCAACAGGCGTATTGCGCAACGCCCGCAGGCCAGCGACCATCTCTTAGGTTCATGATCCGGGGGTTTGAAGCCGGGGGGCGATTGCCGCGCGTCGACACCGACGTCGAGGGCTGCGCCGTTTGGTCGTGAGCGCGACGCCCAGCAGCGCGCGGCCGCTCCACATCCTCCTCATCGAGGATTCGCCGGACGACGCCGCCCTCACGGTCCTGGCGTTGAAGAAGGGCGGGATCGATCCGCTGGTCGAGCGAGTCGAGACTCCGCAGGCCCTGGCCGCTGCGCTCGATCGCCAACGCTGGGACGTCGTCGTCTCCGACTATTCCATGCCGCAGTTCAATGCCACGGAGGCCTTCAAGATCCTCCGAGGGCGAGACCTCGACATCCCGTTCATCATCGTCTCGGGGACGGTGGGCGAAGAGACGGCCGTCGCGGCGATGAAGCTCGGCATCCACGACTACTTGATGAAGGGCAGCCTGGGCCGCTTGCCACCCGTCATCGACCGCGAGCTCCGAGACGCCGAGCAGCGACGCGCGCGCCGGGCGGCCGAAGAAAGCCTGCGTAGGACCGAGGAGCAGCTCCGGCAAGCGCAAAAGCTCGAAGCCGTCGGCAGCCTGGCCGGCGGAATCGCCCACGACTTCAACAACGTGCTCTCGGTCATTCTCAGCTGCACGACGCTGGTCCTCAGCGATCTGAAGCCTGGCGACCCGCTGCGCGCGGAGCTCGAGGAAGTCAAAAAGGCCGCGGACCGAGCGGTGCTCCTCACGCGGCAGCTCCTCGCCTTCAGTCGCAAGCAGATGCTCCAGCCCCGGGTCGTCGACCTCAATCAGGTCGTCAACGGCATGCAGGTGCTGCTCACGCGCCTGCTCGGAGAAGGGGTTCAGTTGACGCTGCTGACCGATCGCAAGCTCGGGAGGATCCACGCCGACCCCGGACAGCTCGAGCAGATCTTGATGAATCTAACCGTGAACGCGCGCGACGCCATGCCCGAGGGCGGCAAGGTGATCGTCGAGACCGGCAACGTCCATCTCGACGCCGCCTACGCCGCCGATCACGTGGAGGTCGTTCCGGGCGACTACGTGCTGCTCGCCGTGACCGACACGGGCGAAGGGATGACCAAAGAAACCCTGTCTCGCATCTTCGAGCCGTTCTTCACGACGAAGGAACCGGGGCGGGGCACGGGCCTCGGGCTGGCGACGGTGTTCGGCATCGTCAAGCAGAGCGGGGGACACATTTGGGTCTACAGCGAGCCCGGCAAAGGGACGACGTTCAAGATCCATTTCCCGCGTACCGCTCGCTCGGCGGACAGTATGCCGTCCGAGCCGCCGTCGGCCCCTGCAAGTCTCCTGGGCACCGAGACCATCTTGCTGGTCGAAGACGAGCAGGAGGTACGCACCGTCATGCGCACGATCCTCCGAAGGCAGGGCTACAATGTGCTCGAAGCTCAAAATGGCGGAGAGGCATTTCTCATCTGCGAAGACTTCTCCGCGAAGATTCACCTCCTCGTCACCGACGTCGTGATGCCGCGGATGAACGGACGCGTCCTGGTCGAGCGGCTCGCAACGCTGCGGCCGGATCTCAAAGTTCTCTATATCTCGGGCTACACCGAAAACTCCGTCGTGCATCACGGGGTGCTCGACGCCGGCGTCGCCTTCCTCCAAAAACCGATCACGCCCGACGCGCTCGCGCGCAAGGTGCGCGACGTGCTCGACGCGGGGAAAGCTCCCGATTCGCGCCCAGTGACTTGAAATCCGGACCCGCAACGGCGCGAGCGCAAACGCGAATCCGTCCTCGTGAAAATACGCGGGGGACCGCGCGGCGGGGTCGCCTATCCTCAGCCCTCATGAGACCCACAACTCTCGCCTTCGCTTGGCTCGTATGCGCGTGTCCACTCTCCTGCGGAAGCTTGGGCATCGGAGTTGGTGCCACCAGCGGCGACGACAGCGGCTCGTCCACCTCCCCGACGGGTCCCGCGATCGTCGGCGGCAGTGTGGGCGACGCGTGCACCGTGAGCACGCCGTGCCGCGTCGGCATTCTGTGCGCCGACGGCATGTGCGAAGCTCCGATGGGCAGCGACGAGGCCGGGGCCAGTTGCGAGATTGGGCCGGAGTGCAGCACGGGCAACTGCGGGCCCAATCGCACGTGCGACCCGGCAGGCATGAACGCCGCAGGGGTCGGGTGCGCGGGCGACGCGGACTGCGCCAAGGGGCTGCGCTGCGCGTTCGATGGCGTCAGCATTTTTCCCAACTGCATCCCCGAGGGCACCAAAGACTACGGCCAGCCGTGTGCGACGACGCGCGACTGCTACCAGGGGCTGACCTGCAACACCACGACCGAAAAGTGCGACGTGCCCCCGTTGCCGCCTGGAGCCGGGGCGGCTCTTCCTCATGGTCTACCCCCCTACTTGCCCTTCCCGACCGACGTGCCCTGGGCCGGCGCGATGTGCCCCCCTCCCGTGACCACGGGCGCGGTCACGGCCCGGTTCCACGTTCCGCGTGCGGGCGATCCCATGGATGGCGACTTTTACAAGCTGCCGTTCCCCAACGATGCCGCGCGCGACGCTACGGGCATGGTCTCCTATGCCAATCACCCGCATGACCCGAGCCCGCCCGTGGGCTTCGATGTCCTCAAACCGTACCTCGACGCGCTTTCGTCCCAGCCGTTCGGCAACTATCCGACCGTCTTTTTCACGTTCAACGGCCCGTTCAACTTCGGCTCGATCAGCGCCGCCGGAGCCGATCCTCAGCTCCGCTGGGTCGACCTGACCGGCCAAGACACGGACCCGAATTGGGGCCAGCGCCTGGGCTTTCAGTTCATCACGACCAACGGCGGCAACAAGTACATCTGCCCCAACTTCCTGGCGGTTCGGCCGCCGCGCGGCGCGCCGCTCAAGGCAGGCGGCGTCTACGCCATCGTCCTCGAGGCCGGTGTGACGACCGTGGGCAACAACATGCCCGTGCTGCAAGACGCCGATCTCACGGCGCTCCTGGCGGCCACCGCTCCGACCGATCCCGCGCTGATGACGGCCTACACGGCCTATGCGCCGCTCCGCGACTACCTGGGCAAGGCCATGCCGACGGCCATCGCTCCGTCGCAAGTCGTCTCCGCGACGATCTTCACGGTGGGCGCTCCGGGCGCGGCGGCCGCCCAAATGCGACCGTCGGTCCGAGCCCTCACGACCGCCCCTGCCGTCACCAACTGGACGCTGTGCAGCGCGGGGGCCACCTCGCCCTGCCCGCAGCACGATGCCGATCGCAACTGCGGCACTCCGGATCCACGATTCGACGAATACGCCGCGCTCGTGCAGATGCCGATTTTCCAGCAAGGGACCGCGCCCTATCTCGGGGTCGGCAATGGCGGCAACATCGACTTGAGCCAGCCCATCGTCACCCCCGCACGGATGGAGGCCGTTTGCATGGGCCTGACGGTCCCCAAGGGTACGGCACCCGCAAACGGGTGGCCTGTCGTCATCTATGCGCCCGGGACCGGCGGCTCCTACCGCAGCCAGGCCACCGACGGGAGCGCGGCCATGCTTTCGAGCATCGACCTCGGCGGCGGGACCACGGCCGGGTTCGCGGTCCTCGGCATCGACCAGATCGGCCATGGACCTCGGCGCTGTGGAGGCATGGCCGTCTGTACGCCTGACGTCAGCCCGGACGACGTGGTTTTCAACTTCAGCAATCCACAAGCCGCCCGTTTCAACTACATCCAGGGCGCCGCCGACCAGCACACGCTCGAGCGTGTCGTCGAGACCTTGGCCATCGACCCTGCCGTGGCCACGTCTCCCACGAAATTCGACCCGACCAAGACCGTCTTCTGGGGTCACTCGCAGGGCGCCACCGAGGGCGCGCTCTTTCTCGCCACCGACGGCGCCATC
>Ga0070761_10001889_pt1 | contig 13074 bp, 9 predicted proteins | sample HubBroMetageREF1_FD_66724 | JGI IMG/M metagenome (GOLD analysis project Ga0070761, IMG submission 66724) | Reference soil microbial communities from the Hubbard Brook experimental Forest, New Hampshire, USA - Hubbard Brook CCASE Soil... | ecosystem: Environmental > Terrestrial > Soil > Temperate...
CCTTCGGTTAACAGCCGAATGCTCTACCGTTGAGCTACCGGGGAACAGGAACAGGCGTTGAGGCAAACAACCCGAGGCAAAAGTGTAGATGAGCGGTAACGTGGAGTCAACGCGAACGGGCCTGCATTTCCGCTGGGGGCGAATCTCGGCGCGGAGCAGAAAATTACCGGCGAGGGTGCGATTTCAGGGCGCGGATTTGCAAACGGAGTGCTACTGAAGCTTCTGCGTCGCGGAATCGTGGCACACGAGATTTTCGAAGATGGCCAGAACGTGCCGGCGATAGTTGACGATGCGCTCGAGCAGGGCGCGTAACTGCGGCTCGCGTTCGCTCTCGCGGTCCCACTTCGCCAAAACCGCCGCCGGAACCTCGATGTCGCGCCGCAATTCGTCCGGCGAGTGCCCGCGGAGAAACAGGCCATAAAAGAACGCAGCTTCACGTTGCGGGAATTGAAATTCCTGCAGGGCGTCGTCGAGCGGAGTTGGCAAAGTCGCCATGGGCGAAAGTGCAGTTTACAGATTTTCGTGCGAGCGTCAAGAGTGCGCTGCGTAGGTAGAAACTTGAAGGGCAACTGGCCGACACCAGTTCTGGTACTGCCCGGAAAGGCATCGGCAAAGTGCCTTATTTTCACTGCATGATTCTTGCCGCCGCGGGCCGCAACTTTCCGGCGGCACCCGGGTTTAACCCAGAGCTGGGAAAATGCCTCGGGACAGGCGTCCACCCGGCTAACCAAAGTTGTTGATCCGCTGCACCCCCCAAATGGAGGCTCGGCAGGACCGAGCCTCCATACTTTTTTATGGGCCAGATGGCGCTTCGTGCACACCTCCGCAGCACGTTGAAATATTTCTCCGCGCCGCACGTTAACCTAGTAGAGGGAATTGCGAGGACCATCATGAAGACAAATCTAACCGCCATTTTCGTTGCCGCCGCGCTGCTCGTTTCGACGGGCGTCGCGGCGCAGCAGTCCCAAACTTCACAGAGCACGCAGCAGCAGAGCCAGAGCGACATGGCCGGGATGAACATGGAAGAGATGCACCATGACTCGACGAAGGAGCCCGACGCCGCGCGCTCGGCAACCGATTCGATGTCCGACCACATGGACATGAATCCGCACATGTTCATGACAACGCTGCGACCGGCGAATCCGGACGATCAACAGCGCGCCCAGGAAATCGTCGATACCGTACGCGAATCGATGGAGAAATATAAGGACTACAGAGTGGCGCTCGCGGACGGCTTTAAGATTTTCTTCCCGAACGTTCCGCAGAAGCAGTATCACTTCACGAATTACCGGTATGCGTACGAAGCGGGTTTCGCTTTCAATCCGGCGCACCCCACTTCGCTGCTCTACAAGAAAGTAAATGGCGGCTACGAGCTCGAGGGCGCCATGTTCACGGCTCGAAAGTACGCCACCGAAGAAGAGCTAAACGAGCGCGTGCCGCTCAGCGTGGCACGGTGGCACAAGCACGTGAATTTCTGCATGGCGCCCCTGGGCGCGCGCCGCCAGGACGTCAGCATGAAGCAGTTCGGTATGGGTGGCTCGATCGCGACGCAGGACGCGTGCGAGCAGGCCGGCGGGCATTGGATTCCGCAGGTTTTTGGCTGGATGGTGCACGTCTATCCGTACGAAACCGATCCGGCGAAAATCTGGGCCCACTGATCGTTTCACGGGAAAGACAAACCCTTACGCGCGATAGGCAAAACAAAAGAGGGCGTCTCGCTCACGAAACGCCCTCTTGGAAATAGCTGGTTCTTGAAACTGCCCGACTCGGACCGTTCTTACTTCTTTGCGTGACTGAAGTTCTCGGCCACCTGATCCCAGTTGATCACGTTCCACCACGCCTCGATGTAATCCGCGCGGCGATTTTGATACTTGAGGTAGTAAGCGTGCTCCCAGACGTCGAGCCCGAAGAAAGCCTTGCCACCGTCCATGATCGGATTGTCCTGGTTGGCCGAGGATTCGATCACAAGCTTGCCGTCGCGGAAGAGCAGCCAAGCCCACCCTGAACCGAATCGCGTGGTAGCGGCCTGGCCGAGTTTGGTTTTGAAGTCGGCGAAGGTTCCGAACGCGCTCTTGATGGCGTCGCCCAGCTCGCCTTTCGGCTCGCCGCCTCCGGCCTTCTTCATGATCTTCCAGAACATCGAGTGATTCATATGGCCGCCGCCGTTGTTGCGGACAGCCGTGCGGATGTTTTCGGGAACCTTGTTGATTTGCGCGAGCAGTTGCTCCACCGAAAGGCTCTGCAAGTCTGCATGCCCTTCGAGCGCCTTGTTCAGGTTCGTAACGTAAGCGCCATGATGTTTGTCGTGGTGAATCTCCATCGTTTTTGCGTCGATGTAAGGTTCGAGTGCGTCGAATGGATACGGCAAAGGCGGCAACGTGAAAGTCATCTGGGGAGCGGCTCCTTGACCAGAAGTTTGAGTCATTTCTACCTCCGTAATTCTGAATGCTTAATTCCCGTATTGCCCCATAATTATACGCGCCTCGCGGGACTCTGCGGAACCGGCGCTCAAAATATTAGATGTTCGGGAGGGATCGTAGATGCCATCCGTCGAACACGTTGAAAAGCACTTCACAGCCACAGCCGCCGTGCGGGACATCGTCATCGGAATGTCCGATGGCCTCACGGTTCCATTCGCGCTCGCAGCCGGATTGACCGGTGCGCTCGCCTATTCCGCGAAGGGTCCTGCGATCATCGTTACCGCGGGCCTGGCGGAAATCGCGGCGGGCTCGATTGCCATGGGACTCGGCGGATATTTGGCGGCGAAGACGGATTCAGAGCACTACGCGTCGGAACTCGATCGCGAATATCGTGAGACGGTGGAGCTGCCGGAAGTGGAAATCGAGGAAGTGGCGAAAGTGTTCCGCGAGTACGGACTATCCGAACAGCAGATGCAGCCGGTGGTGACCGCAATCACTGCCAACCAGAAGCGCTGGGTGGATTTCATGATGCGATTCGAGCTCGGCCTCGAGGCGCCCGATCCGGCTCGCGCAGCCCGCAGCGCCGCAACGATTGCCGCGTCCTATATCGCGGGGGGACTCGTCCCACTGGCGCCCTACATCTTGATGAAGCAAGTGGTTCCCGCGCTGTGGGTGTCGATCTGCGTGACGCTGCTGGCGCTGTTTGTGTTCGGTGCGATCAAGGGCCACTACACAGGCGTGAAACCCGTTCGTGGAGGATTTCAGACGGTTCTCGTGGGTGGTCTCGCGGCAGCGGCAGCCTTCTTCATAGCGCGTCTGATCAGTGTTAACTGAGGGAGTGTGCACCAGCAAAGCGAGCGGCGCCGTCCGAAACCTCAGAATAGCCCTATAATAGTCGCTGGAAGAAGTGGGCTGAAGGCTCCCATTCGTAGGATCCTAATCAAATTCAGCTAAGAAAGCTCGGAACTCTGGGCGCTGGGCGCCATATCGTCGCGCAAACCAAATACGTGGAATTTACGTCTAATAGTTATACAGCGAGATGCCTGCGGCGGCGTTGTCGCTGAATCCAAGGAGAGACAGCTATGAATAGCAGTACCTTACGTGTACGCCGCTGGGTGGCCACCGTCGTGGTCCTCGCGGCGCTTGCCGGTGGCGCGATACTCGCAACCGGGCTTAGAAACTGGTCTGGCAGTCCCGTTTACGGTTCCACGAGCCTTCCGGTGACAGTTGCGGGCGACAGCTCGCCGGTGCCTCTCGGCGCATTTGCAAACGGCTTTGCGTCGGTGTTGAAGCCGGCGCTTCCCGCAGTCGTGAACATCCACACTTCGAAGATTGTGAAGCCGAAAGCCGGCGAGTCGATGCCATTCTTCAATGACCCGCTCTTTCGGCAATTCTTCGGGGATCAGGGCGGACGAATGCAACAACCGCAAGCGCAAAGAGAACAGAGCCTCGGTTCGGGCGTGATCGTCACTTCGGACGGAACCATCGTGACGAACAATCACGTAATCGACGGCGCGACCGAAATTAAAGTCGAGCTGGCCGATAAGCGCGATTTCACGGCAAAGCTCGTGGGAACCGATCCGCAGTCGGATATTGCGGTCCTTAAGATCAATGCCACCGGCTTGCCCACTCTGCCGATTGGCGATTCTTCGAGATTGCAGGTGGGCGACGTGGTGCTCGCGATCGGAGATCCCTTCGGAATCGGCGAAACGGCCACGATGGGAATCGTGAGTGCGATCGGTCGAGGAATGAACCAGCAGATCGAGCGGTTTGAAGATTTTATTCAGACGGACGCCGCAATTAATCCGGGAAATTCCGGCGGCGCGATGATCGATCTGCACGGCAATCTGGTGGGAATCAACACCGCGATTCTTTCGGGCGGCACCGGCGGAAACCAGGGCATCGGTTTCGCCATTCCGATCAACATGGCGCACAACGTGATGACTCAGCTCGTCGAGCACGGGAAGGTGAGTCGCGGTTATCTGGGCCTTCTGCCTCAAGACGTCTCGCCAGAGATTGCCAAGGAATTCGGTCTCAGCGAGCCGACGGGGGCGCTGGTAGGGAGTGTGGAAGCAGACAAACCGGCCGCACGCGCGGGCTTGAAGCGTGGCGACATCATTTTGAAGGTGAATGGTCAAGCTGTCAGTTCGGCCAATGATTTGCGGCTCCGGATTTCCCAGACGGCGCCCGGATCTTCGGTGGATCTCACCGTCTGGCGTGATGCCAAAACTCAGGACGTAAAGGTCCAACTGGGCGAATTGCCTCCTCCGGACCAATCCGCCGAGATGGGCCAGGGCGAAAACGGTGGTACCGGCGCCTTGCAAGGAGTGCAGGTGCAGGATCTGACGTCGGACCTGACGCAGGAACTCGAAGTGCCAACCGGCACCCACGGGGTAGTAGTGACTTCCGTCGATCCCGCCAGCGCGGCCGCAGCCGCCGAGTTGGAGCGGGGCCTCGTGATTCAGGAAGTGAACCATAAACCTGTTAGCAACGTTCAGCAATTCAAGCAAGCGCTGGAAGGTGCAGGTAACCGCCCGGTGCTCCTGCTCGTGATGATCCCGAAGTCAAAGGGGATGACGCGCTACATCGTCGTTGAAGCACAGTAAATTCACCAAAGGCGCAGGGGTCGGAACGCAAACCGTTCCGACCCCTCGCCGTTCCTCTCCCATGAATTCCCGGTTCGCGCCGCCTCAACCTCAGGTGAATCTGGTAGCGAAAGTGCAAGTCACGCGGGCGCGCACTCAGAAAACCCGCGCAACGTAACGGCGCATCCAGGGTTAAGTGGGGCTAAGTGCCAAATGGGAACATGGCCGTGCGGAGAATTCCCAACCTGAGACGAAAAACGGCACAATGGAGAAAGGAGCGCGGCTCCGCAGGGCTATCGCTTTCGGCACGACTGGGAGTAGAATAGTACTTCAGTCCTATTCACTCCAGCCCGTTGGCCTAGTACTAAGGTAGCGAGCCACAATTGTGTGCCTCGGTGGGGTCCAACGATAAGGAAGGGTATTGGGTGAATCTATGGCACGGGCTACAAGAGCTGTCTTCAATGACGCGATCCTTCCGGAAGGCCGCACGCGCTGGGACCTGGTAGGTACCGGTTTTGGGCTGCAATGCCTTATAGTCGCCATCCTGGTGATCCTGCCGATGCTGATGCCGGAGAAGCTCGAGGCCGTCAAGCGCTATTGGGTGACGCCGATCGAGGCGCCGCCGGTGGTTGCCTGGAAGCCACAGCCGCCTCCGCCCCCGGCAAAAGTTGCCCCTGTAAAGCACAAAATAGTCGTTGCTAAAGAGATTCCCAAGCCGGCAGAAATCGTCCCGCCGAAACCAAAGATCTTCAACCCTGTGTTTACTTCGCCCGTAGCGAAACCCGCCACCGCGAAAAAGAACACTCAGGCGCCCGACATGGCGGAAGTGGCGAAGGCTTTCCCTGACCCGAAGCCACCGATTTCGATGGGAAGCTCCGCGATTCCGACCCTGAAGAAACCTCGCGAAGAGGTTCAGACCGGCGGATTTGGAGACCCCAACGGACTCCCATCCACGGCGAAGGTCACGCACGCGGTAAACACCAACGCGCTTGGCAGCTACGAGCTGCCGCCGGGACCCGGCTATGGCAATGGCACGGGCGGATCAAAAGGCGCGAAGGGAGTGATCGCCAGCACGGGATTTGGCAATGGTGTTGCTACCGGTAGTGCGGGCGGCGGCAATCACGGGACGGTTCAGCAGGGCGTGTTCGTGGACGAGCATGCCGCAGCGGCCCCGCAGGTGAAGAAGGCCGCGGCAGTGTCGAATTCAAAGCCCGTCGAGATTCTCTTCAAGCCAAAGCCCGTTTACACGGACCAGGCTCGGGACAAGAAAATTGAGGGCGAAGTATTGTTGCAAGTGGTGTTCTCGGCATCGGGTGATGTGAAAGTGGAGCGTGTCGTGCAGGGTCTGGGATACGGTCTGGACGAATCCGCGGAATCAGCGGCGCGTCAGATTCGTTTTCACCCGGCACAGCAAGAAGGCCAGCCGGTGGATTCCACCGCAATCGTCCACATCGTTTTCCAGTTGGCGTACTGATAGGGGGAGTGCAATGCGTACGTGGAAGAGTTTTTGTCTCTCGATATTCCTTGCGGGCAGCCTTGCCGGCGTAGCTTCGGCGCAGATGCAGAACGCCGACCAGACGCAACCGCAGCCCGCAACCGCGACAGCAACCGCAGCTCCGGTTACGACGGTGAATCAGGCCATCGACCGTCTGATTGCGCGCGAGCATGACGAAATCGCAACGATCCGCCGCTACAATCCGCTGATCGAAACCTACGTTCAGGACATGAAGCCTGACGCGGACATGGGCGCCATTCCCGTGCACGACCACTATTACCTCGGGCAAGCGAATTTGATCAAGGGCGTCGTCGACAACTCGATGCTCACCAAGAAAAAAGGCAAGATGGATGAATTCAATCCTCTCTACCACGTGAGCGGCCTGTTCAAGGCGGATTTCGTTCCCGAGGGCTTCCTGCAAATGATTTACCTCGATACGAATGGATTCGACCGCCAGCACTACCAGTTCGACTACGTGCGCACCGAATTCCTCGGCGACGTCAAGTGCGTCGTCTTCGACATCACTCCGCTTCCGAAATCCGGCCGCGGGCGGTTCAAGGGCCGCGTCTGGGCGGAAAATCAGGACTACACGATTGTTCGTTTCAACGGTGTGTACACGCCGGTGACCGGAATCAACGGCTACAATCTCCACTTTGACAGCTGGCGCCTGAACCTGCAGCCCGGCCTTTGGCTTCCCGCATTCATCTTCAGCCAGGAATCCGACCTGCGAGATTTTCTCGGCGGGCATGTCCGGTTCAAGTCGCAGACGCGCCTGTGGGGTTACGATCTGAAGAATGTCACGCGCGAAACGGAATTCAGCGAGCTCACGATCGAGTCGCCCACCGCCATCGACCAGGCGCAAGCGCAGCAGACGGATCGATCGCCGATCGAGGCCGAGCGTGAGTGGCAGCATGTGGCCGAGATCAACGTCCTCGACCGCCTGCAGCGCAGCGGATTGCTCGCGCCTCCGGGAGAAGTCGACAAGCTTCTCGAGATCGTCGTCAACAACCTCGAAGTCACCAACAATCTCGACATCGAGCCGGAAGTTCACTGCCGCGTTCTTGTAACGGGCACGCTTGAATCGTTCTCGATCGGTCACACCATTGTTCTCAGCCGCGGCCTCCTCGATGTTCTGCCCGACGAAGCCAGCATCGCGACCATGCTTGCCCAGGAACTGGCGAACATCATTGTCACGAAGCCAACCACCGACCAGTGGGGCTTCAACGATACGACCAACGTTTCAACCGTGGAAGCTCTGAGCCACTTCTCATTCCAGGACAATGCGGCCCAGCTCCAAAAATCGAACGAGAAGGCCGTCGCGCTTCTCAAGAACTCGCCGTACAAAGATAAACTGGGCAATGCCCAATTGTTCCTCAGGCAGTTGGACTCCGAATCGAAGGCGCTGCCGTCGCTCATCAACCCGCGCCTCGGAAACAGGATCAATCTGGCGGCTCAGCTGACGAGCGGTGCGCCACAGCTCCAGCAGGACAAGGTCGACCAGATTTCCGCTTTGCCGATCGGCGCGCGCCTCAAGCTTGATCCGTGGAGCGACCGCGTCGAGCTTCTCAAGGCGAAACCGGTGCCGCTGTACTCCGCCCGCGAGAAGATGCCGTTTGAAGTGACGCCCTTTATGCCGTTCCTAACGCGATATCAGAAGCCGGGCAGCACGGTTTCAGCCGATCCTGCGAAGGCGGACTTGGCCAAGAAGGACCAGCAAACGCCACAGCAACAGCAGCCGCCACCGCAGCCGCAGAAGTAATTTCTTCCTCCGCAGGGGGCCCGGCGTCCGCAAGGTCGCCGGGCTTTTCTGTTTCTGGAGCAGACCGCGCACCCTCACTCGGTACCGGAACTACTCCCATTCCCGCCACGAATGAGCGACACTCATCGAGTAATGCCACGCGAGTCCCTTCTCGAATACTTTCGCGCCGATTCGCGCCCCTCGAAGGAGGTCGCGGTGGCTTGGCGGCGCGGCTATCGCATGGTCCGCTGGACGTATGCGGATTTGCTCCGCGTCGCGACGCGATTCGCCCGCGAACTTGACCTTCGCGGCGTCGTGAAAGGCGACCGCGTCCTCATCTGGGGCGAAAATTGCGGCGAGTGGGTCGCGGCGTTTCTCGGATGCATGTTTCGCGGCGTGATCGCTGTTCCGATGGATGCGATCGCGGACAAAGGTTTCGCAGCGCGCGTGGCGCAGCAAGCGAGCGTTAGAATAGCGGTGGTCGGGCGGGGACTTCCTTCGTTTGACGTTGCCATTCCCGTAATTCGCCTTGAAGACCTCGGCGCGCTCTCGGCGAGCGCCTCCGCGGAAACTTTCCGCGCCACTCCGGCCACGCGCGGCGACGCGATCGAAATCGTCTTCACCTCGGGAACCACCGCAGAACCTCGCGGCGTTGTTCTCACTCACGGGAACCTTCTCGCGAACCTCGAACCCCTCGAACGAGAAATCGATCGCTACTGGCGCTACGAGCGGCTCTTTCACCCGCTCCGCTTTCTCGACCTTCTGCCGCTGAGTCACGTCTTCGGCCAGTTGCTGGGAGTGTTCTTGCCGCAGATTCTCGGCGGGACCTCGGTTTTTGTCGACACTCTCAATCCCGCTGAAGTGATTCGGACGATTCACGACGAGCGTGTCTCCGTGCTCGTCACGGTGCCGCGCCTGATTGAATCTCTGCGCGACCAAATCGAACGCGATCTCTCGTCTCGCGGGGAGTTCGAGAAATTTCGGAGCGATTACCAGGCGGCCGATGGCGAACATTTCCTGAAGCGGTGGTGGCGCTTCCGAAAGATTCGCAGGCGTTTCGGGTGGAAATTCTGGGCGATGATTTCCGGCGGCGCCGCGCTCCCCGCCGCACCCGAACAATTCTGGACGCGGCTCGGTTACGCGGTGATTCAGGGATACGGGCTTACCGAAACCACTTCTCTTGTCAGCGTGAACCATCCCTTCCAGCTGAATCAGGGTTCAATCGGAAAAACGTTGCCCGGCATGCAGGTGAAGCTTTCGGACGAAGGAGAAATTCTCGTGCGCGGCGAAAACGTGACATCCGGGTATTGGAAGGACGCCGGCGTCGCTCCCGTGCTCGATGCCGACGGCTGGTTCCACACCGGCGATCTGGGGGAGCGTGACGAAGCCGGCACACTGTATTTCAAAGGGCGCCGCAAGAATGTGATCGTTACTCCCGAAGGCCTCAACGTCTATCCCCAGGATCTCGAAGCAGAACTGCGCAAAGACCCGCTTGTTCGCGATTGCATGGTCATCGCGCTGGAGCGGGAGGGAAACGCAGTGCCGTGCGCGGTTCTGTTGCTGCGCGACCCGCAAGCCGACGCCGCAGCAATCGTCCATCGCGCGAACGAAAAGCTGGCTCCATTTCAGCAGATGCGCCAGTGGTACGTTTGGCGCGAGGGGGATTTTCCCCGCACGCCGACACAAAAACCGATCCTCAGGCAGGTAAAAGACGCCGTCGAACGCGAACTCAGCGGCCAATCCTCTGCCGCGCAAGCTTCGACGCAAGTTTCCACTCCGGTGAGCGAGATTCTGCGTCGCATATCGGGAAGCGCCTCGCCGAGCGCCGTTGAATTGGCGAAGCTGCAACTCAGTTCGATCGAGCGCGTCGAGCTCTTGAGCGCGCTTGAAGACCGCTATCAAGTGGACCTCAGCGAAACCGATTTCACCAAGGCGGACACGGTGGCCAAGCTCGAACAGCTTGTGGAGCGCCCGCCGGAACCGGCGCGCGTCTTTCATTACCCGCGTTGGTCGCAGACGCCAGTTATCCGCTGGATTCGCACCGCGGCGTTTTATCTTTTGCAACGTCCAGCAATGTTGATTCTCGGCTGGCCCAAAATTCGGGGGCGCGAGAATCTAACCGGAATCGCGGGTCCGGTGCTGATCGTCTCGAATCACATCGGCTACGTCGATCCCGGGTACATCATTGGTGCGCTCCCCGCGCGATTGCGCCGGCGGCTTGGCGTCGCCATGGAGGGAGAGCTGCTCGAAACCATGCGAAAACCGCCCGAAGGAGCCGGCCTGTTCACGCGCCTCTTCCTTCAAACGCAGTATTACCTGGTCGTTGCGCTGTTCAACGTCTTCCCCTTGCCGCAACACTCGGGATTTCGGAAAAGCTTCGCATTTGCCGGCGAACTGGTTGACCGCGGCTATAGCGTCCTTGTGTTTCCCGAAGGGGCCCGCACACAAAACGGACTGATGAACTCGTTTCGCTCGGGAATCGGTCTGCTTGCAACGCGCCTGCATGTGCCGGTGGTGCCGATGCGAATCGAAGGCCTCTTCGAACGAAAGATCGAAGGCAAGCACTGGGCGCCCCCGGGGTGGGTGCGAGTGACGATTGGCGCGCCGGTGGAATTCGGCGAAGACATGCCCCCGGAGGAGATCGCGCGCGACCTCGAGCGTCGCGTTGCCGTGCTGGCGGATCCAGCCGTGACTCCGGGCAAATCCTCGGCTAAGTGAGCTGCTGCGTCGGCAGCCGCAACCGGGCTTCTACGCCGCGTTGTGAGGGAAGATTTTCGAGCATCAACGATCCCCCGTGCGCTTCCGCAATCTGACGGCTCAGCACGAGACCGATTCCCGATCCACTGGGCTTTGTGGTGAAGAACGGCACGAACAGGTTCGCGGAATTCGGAATGCCCGGCCCGTCGTCCTGCACCCAGACTTCGACGTGCGCGTCGTCGCGTTCCCAGCCCACGCGCACGCCGCCGCCCGTTTCGAGCGCCGCGTCCACCGCGTTGCGCAGCAAATTGATCAGGAGTTGTTCGAGCTGGTCGGGATCGGCCTGAATCCTCATTTCAGGCCCGGCTTTCAACTGAATGTGAGTCCGCGGCTCGAGCCCGACGACGCGCCGGACCCACACTCCGACGTCAACGGTCTGAAACGCGGGCGGCGGCAATTTTGCAAGCCTCGCATAGGCGCTCATAAATCGCGCGAGCCCGTCCGTGCGTGCCGCGATTACGTTCAAGCCTGCGCGCATGTCTTCCTGCCAGTCCGGCGCGCGCTCCTTGCGTCCCAGCATGCTTCCGAGGTTTTCCGCCACGGACTTGATGGGCGCGAGGGAATTGTTCAGCTCGTGTCCCAGCACACGAATCAGCCGTTGCCACGCCTGGCGTTCTTCTTCGCGCAACGCGCGGCTCAGGTCGGTGATCACCAGCAACTGATGCGGCAATCCCGCTTCGCGAAAGCTTCCGCGGTGAATTTCCCATCTGCCGGATTTCCCCGGAAACGCGCTCTGAACCATGCGCGGCGTCTCGCCGATCAGAAATTCATCGAGGCCCAGCTCTTCGGCGTTGCGGCCGATCAGAACCTCCGCAGACTGGCCGAGCATGCGCTCTCCCGCGCGATTCACAAGCCGAAGCAGCCCGATCCCGTCGAACGCGAAAACCGCGACGTCGATTTCTTCCATCACCTTGCGCAGCAGCGCCGTAGCCTCCAGGGCGCCCAGCCGCTGCTGCCGCAGTGTTTCACCCAGCGCGTTAACCTCGCGCAGAACTTCACCAAGCACGTCGTCCCGGTTCGCGCCGCGCGCTCGAATCGAAAAGTCACCTTCCCGCAGCGCGGCAAGAAGATTCGAAAGTGTGCGGAGCGGGAATATGACGCGGTTCTGCGCGCTGAAGCCGAAGCTCAGCCACGCCAGAACCATGAGAACCGTAAGAGTCCACTGGACCCGGGAGGAATAGCCGCCAGTCCACAAGAGGATGATGGCGACGACCGTGCTCCCGAGCCCCGCTGCCAGGGCCAGGAGCAAAATCCGCCGTTCATACAGGAGGGGTTTCAAAGACTGTATTTTTGCAGGCGCCGATACAACGCGCTGCGGCTCAGGCCGAGAGCTTTGCTGGCGTGGCTCACGTTTCCGCCGTACCGCGCGAGCGCCTTTTGGATCAGCACGCGCTCCACTTCCTCGATGCTCATCTCATCGAGGCGCAGGGAAGCTTCGCGCGCCGGCCGAAGACCTAGATCGCTCGCGCGAACTTGCGAACCCTGGGCCAGCAGCACGGCGCGCTCGACGGAATGGTCCAGCTCGCGAATGTTCCCGGGCCAAGGATGATCGAGCAGCACTTGCAGCGCCACAGGCTCGAACCCTTCCAGATGTTTGCGATATCGCTGCGCGGACTGCCTGAGGAAATGGTGTGCGAGCAGCGGAATATCCTCCCGCCGTTCGCGCAACGGCGGCAGATGCAGTTCGATCGTATTGAGGCGGAAGAGCAAGTCTTCGCGGAACCGGCCGCCTGCGACCTCCGTCTGCACATCCGCATTGGTGGCCGAAAGAATACGCACGTCCACGCGGCGAGTGGTGGACGATCCCACGCGTTCCAGCTCGCCCGTTTCCAGCGCCCGCAGAAGTTTTGCCTGCAGGTTCATCGGGACGTTCGCGATTTCGTCCAGAAACAGCGTGCCGCCGTCGGCGAGCTCAAACCTTCCCACGCGATCCGATTTCGCATCCGTGAACGCGCCCTTCACGTGGCCGAACAGCTCGCTCTCGAAGACCCCTTCCGGCAGGCCGCCTGCATTCACCGTCACGAGCGGACGCCCCGCGCGCGAAGAGAGGGCATACAGAGTTCGCGCGATCACTTCCTT
>Ga0070761_10001894_pt1 | contig 13065 bp, 9 predicted proteins | sample HubBroMetageREF1_FD_66724 | JGI IMG/M metagenome (GOLD analysis project Ga0070761, IMG submission 66724) | Reference soil microbial communities from the Hubbard Brook experimental Forest, New Hampshire, USA - Hubbard Brook CCASE Soil... | ecosystem: Environmental > Terrestrial > Soil > Temperate...
ACCGGCTCGACTGGCAGATGTGGTTCGTCGGAAATGGCGCCGCGCGTGGAGAAGCCGTCGAGAACGAGCCGTGGCTCGTACATCTCGTGTGGCAGCTGCTCGAAGGAGAGCCCCTCCCCAAGCGCCTGCTCGCGCGCGATCCGTTCCCCGGCTCGCCGCCGCGATGGATTCGCGCGGGGCTATGGCAATATCGGTTCAGCGATTCGCGCGCGAATGGCGCATGGTGGATCCGAAAGCGCGTCGCGGAGTACTTGCCGCCGCTGTCGCTCGAGACCGGGCCGCTCCGAGAGTACGTGCGTGGCTACGGTTGGCCGGATGCCCCGGACGCGCCTTGAGGGGCGGGCATTTTAGTGAGACCGCGCCTCGCCCAGCGCGAACGCCGCACCCTGTGGGTCGTCGCAGATGGCAACGGGACCACCATTGGGCACCACGACGCGCGCGACGACGAGGCCGCCGCCTGCGCGAAGAGCATCGAGCGCGGGCTCGAGAGCCGGGACATTGAAATGAAATAGCCAATGCGGGTGGACGCCTCGGCGTTGAGAGATGTCGGACATCGCACCCGCGAGGGGTCCGCCCGGCTTCCACGCGAACTCGTGGAATACGCCCAGGCTCTCGAGGTCGAGCGGGGGGTTGAACGCCCACCCGAAGAGCTCCCCGTAGTTCGCCTTCGCGCGCTCGACGTCGGCCGTGTGGAGGAGACGCCATTGGACGTCGATGGCTGACGTGCTGGCGCCTTCCGAGGCAGGGTTTTGCGCGCGTTCCGGTTTCGCGAGCGCGACCACGGCTCCTCCGAGATCGCGGATGACCGCCGCCTCGAGGCCCTCGGGGGTCTCCCACTTCGCACCGAGCTGCGTCGCGCCGCGCGCGACGATGGCCGCGACCGCCGAATCGACGTCGTCGACCCCGAGGTAGCCTAGCCAATGAGGTCGCGCGCCGCGCGCAATCGCGTGCTCGTGGAGCTGGATGATCTTCGCGTCGCCGCTTCCCAAGACGGCCGTATAGAAGGCGCGCGCACCGCAGACGTCCGTCGTGCGAAGTTGGTACTGAAAGAACTGCGTCATGAGGCCAGCCGTTGTTCGAGGGCGACGAGCAGCGTCCAGACGTGGCGAGGAGACGATAGGGCAAGCCGAGCATCCTTGGTATAAGACAACCGAACTCGGCCCCCATGGAGACGCGAATGAATGCGACCACGCGACTGACGCTCGTTGCCGCCGCCGCGGCACTGACGCTCACCATCGGGCGAATCGCGCAGGCCGATACCGTCGTGCAGATCAATCTCGATTCGATGCTCAACGGCCGCACTGTGTCCACCTTCACGGGCGGCGTCGTCGTCCCGTGGACGCACGGCGATGGCGTCGACGGTGCGGGTGGCGCCGACGGGTTCGTCACCAACGCCGCCGAGATGGCGCTGAAACAGACCGGTGTCGCATTGCCCGACGACGGGACGTTCCCAGCGAACACAGACCATCCCGAGGTGGTGCTCCACTTCTCGAACGCTGCGCCCGCGACCAGCATGCAGACGCTCACGGTGCCGGGCGCGGCCATGTTTACGTTCCCCGTTCCGCAAGCGACGTACTCGAAGCTGTACCTCCTGATGACGAGCTCGGAGGGGGCGCAGACGGACATGACGATCACGATGACGTATGCGGACGCGACCAGCGATGTCGTGGCCGTACCCCTGCCAGACTACGGGACCGGCGCGCCTTTGCCGCCAAACCCACCGATGGCGGTATTTTTCAATTTGATCTCGGGCATGCACAAATGGAACGGCACCGATCAGCAGGTCGACACGACGGGCCACACCATCACCGGCGTCACGCTGACCCCGTCAGCAACGAAGACGCTAGCGAGCGTCTTGGTCAATAAGGGGACCGATACGAACTGGCTGGTCTTCTGGGGTGCGACGGGCGTCGCGACGAGCGCCGTCGATGCGGGCACCGGCGGAAGCGACGACGGAGGCGGTGCGGTCGCTGTCGATGGCGCTGTCGATGCGGCGCCCGGATCAAGCGGGGCGAGCGCCGGCAGCGGAGCCACGAGCTCGTCGGGCAGCAGTGGCTCGGTGGCGAGCGGCGGCACGTTGGCCAGCACGGGCGCGGGGGTTACCTCGGGGAGCATCGCCGCCACCGGTGTGTCCACGAGCTCCGGCTCTTCGAGCGGTGCGACCGTGGGGGCTTCGGGCGCGTCGTCCGGCACGTCGTCGGGGACTGGAGGTGCAGTCGAATCGGGAAGCACAAGGAGCGCCGTGAGTAGTTCCAAGAGCTGCTCGTTCTCGCCCATGCCTCGAAGTCGCGTCGTCTTTTGGGCATCGCTTCTCGTGCTCTGGGGGGCGTCGCGCCGCCGTCGTCGAACCTAGTCGCCGTCCGCCGCGTTTGTGCTGCCGACTCTGCTACGGTCCGCCGCCCGCCCATGATCGACGTCGCCGGCCTCTCGAAATCCTACGGGGCGAGGACCCTCTTCGAGGGCGTGTCGCTCCAGCTGGTCGCGGGGGAACGCTACGGCCTGGTCGGCGCGAACGGCTCGGGCAAGACCACGTTCCTCGAGATCATCGCAGGCGACGAGCCCGCGACCGAGGGCACGGTGAAGATCGCGAAGACGGCTCGCGTCGGCGTGCTCCGGCAAGATCGCTTCCTCAGCGACGACGAGATCATCCTCGATGTCGCCATGGCCGGCGACGACATCGTTTGGGCTGCGTACGCCGAGCAGCGGCGCCTCGTAGCCGAGACGATGCCGGACGCGGCCCGCCTCGCCGATCTCGAAGATCGCATCGCGACCCACGACGGCTACACGCTCGAGGCCCGCGCGAGCGGCGTTCTCGAAGGGCTTGGGATCCCGACGGCGGCGCACCGCCGGCCGCTCGGTACGCTCTCGGGAGGCTTCAAGCTTCGGGTCTTGCTCGCGCAAGTCCTTCTGGGGGGCCCCGATGTCCTCTTGCTCGACGAGCCGACCAACCACCTCGACATCCTGTCGATTCGGTGGCTGGAACAGTTTCTCGCGAGCTACCGGGGCTGCGCGCTCGTCATTTCGCACGACGAGCGCTTCCTCGACACGATCGCCACGTGCATCCTCGACGTCGACTACGGCACGATGACGCCCTATCCCGGCAACTACACGGCCTTCGCGGCCGAGAAGGCTGCTCGGGAGGAGCGAAACGCGATCGAAGTCGCGCGCGCTCAAGCGATCGTCGACGAAAAGCGGGCCTGGGTCGAGCGCTTCGGCGCGAAGGCAAGCAAGGCGCGGCAGGCGCAGAGCCGTCTCAAACAGATCGAGAAGATTCATGTGGGAGAAATCGACAGGACATCGCGGCGCGCGCCGCTCTTTCAGTTCGTGCCGCTGCGGCCGAGCGGGCGCGAGGTGCTCACGGTCGACGCCGTGTCGAAAGCCTACGGTCCCAAGAGCGTTCTCGAGCGCGTATCGCTCACGGTGCGGCGCGGCGAGCGCGTGGCCATCCTTGGGCCCAACGGTCTCGGCAAGTCAACGCTGCTCAAGATCGCGACCGGTAACCTCGACGCCGATGCGGGATCGGTGAAATGGGGCCACGAGACGCGCGTGGGGTACTTTCCGCAGGACCATCGCGAGGCGCTTCTCGACCCGGACGCCAGCCCGCTCGACACGGTCTGGAGCGCGGTCCCGGCCGAGGCGACGAGCTACGTACGCGGGCAGCTCGGGCGTGTTTTGTTTTCCGGCGACGACGTGACCAAGACCGTGGGCTCGCTGTCGGGCGGCGAGGCCGCGCGCCTCGTGTTTTGCCGCATCATGGTCGAACGCCCCAACGTGCTCGTCCTCGACGAGCCGACCAACCACCTCGACCTCGAGGCCATCCATGCCCTCGTCGCCGCGCTCCGCACTTTCGAGGGCTCGCTCGTCTTCGTGTCGCACGACCGCGCGTTCGTTTCGGCCTTGGCGACGCGCATTCTCGAGGTCACCGAGGAAGGCTTCAGCGATTTTCCAGGCACCTACGAGGAGTACCTGGGCAAGCGCGGCGACGATCACCTTGACGCTGATGCGGTCGTCCTGCGCGCCAAGGAGCGTGCGGCCGAGCCACCTGCCACGCCGCGCAATGGCGCGTCGAGCGCGCTCTCACGCGACGAGCAAAAGCGACGAAGGAACCGACAGAAGCAGCTCCCGGCGCTCCGCGATGCGGCTCTCAGGGCGATCGAAGAAGCCGAGGCACGCAAGGCGGCCATCCATGCGCGCTGGTCCGAGCCGGGATTCTTCGAGCGCACTCTCCGAGGGGAAATTGCGGCGCTCCAAGCGGAGGACAAGGCGCTGGCGCCTCGCCTCGAGGCACTCATGGCCCAGTGGGAGACACTCGAGAAGGAGATTGCCGAGACGTCGGGGTGACCAACGCCGTGAACCGTGTGAATGGGATGTGAATGGGCGACCGTCACTGGGTCGCCCTCTTTCGTGTGCGGCGGGGGCGGCGTCATCGCCCCGCGGGACGACCCAGCTCGGCTTCGAGCTCCTCGACCGTCGGCAGGCTCCCCTTCAGGCTCGCAGGCAGCTTCTCGAGGAGCTTGTACGCCGAGACGCCGATGGCGCTTCTTCATGTCCCGCAGCGCGTACTCGACGATGACCTTGTTCTTCTCTTTGCCGAGCACGAGGCCGAGGCTCGGTTGGTCCCGCTCGACCACGAGATGCACTTGGCTGCCAACGAACGCGAAGCCGACGCCGAGCTCGAGCAAGAAGTGGCGCACGCGCTCCACGAGTCCGCGCTCAAGGTCGCGCTCCTGCGCATCCGGCCCGAGAGTCAGGAAGTCGAAGACGTACGGGTCCTTCTGGGTCTGCTGGGCGAGGTCCGAGTGCGGTGGCGGGAGCGTCGCCTCGAAATTCGTGAGCGCCTTGCCAGCTCGCGCGTGCAGGCCGGTCTCAATCTGGGCGAGGAGCCCGTTGCGCGACCAGCCGTGCTCGACGGCCTGACGCGCGTTCCATAGGCGATGCTCGGCGCGGTCGACTTTCTCGAGCAGGGCGAGGTTGTTTACCCGTCAATTGTGCAAACGCTCCTTGCACGATTGCCGCGTGGGCCCACGTGGTGGCGAATGCGCGCATGTACTTCAGGTTGCGCGGCAAGAACCCCTTCATCTCGGAGTATGCAAAGCTCGCCGGGAGGCTCGACGTGGAGCGGGCGATGCTTGCGCGCGGGGCCCGCCCCGAGACGGCCTGAGAGCCTGTCAGAAGCCCGCGTGGTACCCCTTGTCCTCAAAAGCCCGAGCCATCTCGGTCGGCTGCAGAGGCTCTTCGCAGTCGAGCATCACGGCGAGCTCGCTCGTGTGCGTCGTGCCGGGCGCTCCCTCGTAGGCACCCGGATGCGGTCCGTGGGGGATGCCCGCCGGATGAAGGGAAAGGCTACCCGCGCCGACTCCGCGCCGCGAACCGAATGCAGCGTTCGCATAAAAGATGACTTCGTCGACGTCGACGGATGCGTGGGGATATGGGCAAGGATTGGCTCTAGGATGAAAGTCGAGCGGCCGAGGAACGAAGCTGCAGATCGCGGTGCCTTTGACCTCGAACGTTGTGTGCACTGACGGTGGCAAGTGCACTTGGCCGACGCGAGGTTGAAAGGCGAGAATCGGAAAAGCGAACGGGTACACGCTTCCGTCCCAACCGACAACGTCGAGCGGAGAGCTCGCCGTGCGAAACGCATGGAAGACGTCGCCGCGCTTGACGCAAATGTCGCGAAGGCCCTCGTCGATCGGCCCCGCGAACACCGTGCGGCGGAAGTCTCGGTGCGAATAGGGCGCGTCCATCTTGAGCTGTCCGACATCGTTCCGATAGCGACGGGGAACAGCGAGACCGCCTTTGCATTCCATCGACAGCCAGGCCTGCTCCTGCGCCTCGTCGAGGATGAATCGGTGGAGCGTGCCCTTCGGAATGCATACGTAGTCACCGCTCGAGAACGAGAGGTCTCCGAATACGGAACGAACGCTCCCCGCGCCGCTCTGGATGAAAAAGAGGTCGTCTCCGTCGCTGTTGACGAAGTAGGCCGGGTCCGACGTCTGCGGCTTCAAAAAGCCGATAACGACGTTCGCGTTGAAGAGAAGGGGCCGCCGTGCTTCGAGGGGCGCTCCGGCGCAGCCCGGCAAATCGAGGCATCGGTAGTGGCGTCGCAGCAATCCGGAGCTCGCTGCAGCCGCCGGCACTTGGAAGCACCACCGCGCTTCGACGGGCGCCGCCGTGTGCGGGCGGTGCTGATGATAGAGAATCGAAAAGGGCCCTTCGAATCCGGAGCGAGTGAGACACTCTTCGTAGCGAAGCGCACCGCCGTCACTCTCTTGGAAGACGAGATGGGGCTTCGGGGGCAGTTGTCCGGCGGATATGCGATCGAGCATTCAGACCTTTCGCGTGCTTTTCTGATCGCGCTCGATGCTCTCGAAGAGCGCGCGAAAGTTCCCTTCACCAAATCCGTCGTCGCCGCGTCGCTCGATGATCTCGTAGAAGAACGGCCCCGCTTCCGGGCTCGCGTAGGTGTCGGCCGAATCCTTCAAGAAGATTTGCAAGAGGTATTTCCCGTCCCCGTCGCCGTCGACGAGGATCTTCAAGTCGCGCAAAGCGCCGAGGATGGGCTCGAGCGAGCTCTCGCGCAGCCCCGGGAACCTCGACGGCAGCTTGTCGTAATAGGCATCCGGAGTCGACATGAACTCGACTCCACTCGCGCGAAGACCGCGGACTGCCAAAAGGATGTCGGGAACCGCGAGGGCGACGTGCTGCACCCCGTCTCCGCGGTGCTCTTCGTGGAACACATTGATCTGCGACGATTTGAAGTTCGGCCTGTAAGGCTCGTTGTTCGCGAACTTCACCCCCGAGCGAGGCTCCCACATCACGACCGACCGAAGCCCGGAGCCATGCTCGTCCACCCGCCGGCCGACGTCGTCGGTGTGGAAAGCGACTTGCCAGAACCGTTCGAAGCCGAGCACGTGCTCCATCCAGAGGAGGGCTGGAGCCATCGTCTCGAAGTTGCTCGTGACATGATCGAACGCAGAAAAGCCGAAGCGGTTTTTCCCCCCTCGAGGGGTGCCGTATACCTCGAAACCCGGATAGAGCGGGTAGCTGCCGGACCGCTGGACGAAACGCATCGTCGTGTCTCCGAACGGCGTGACGATGACGAAGGTCTTGAAAGCTCCCGCATCGCCTTGGGTCGTCTGCACGTCGTGCACGGGCGTCGCGCCTCGTCTCTCCAAGAGAGCGAACGTTCGATCTGCGTCCTCGACTTCGAAGACGATGCTCCCGACGCCGTCGGGGTGCTTTTGGAGGAATCGATAGGCGCGACCTCCGCTCCCGAACGGGCTCGAGCAGATCACGCGACAGGCACCCGCCTCGAATACCGTGGCGCGTTGGTGCCCGCCTTCGACGAGGGCTTCGCCGCTCGCGCCCACTTCGGCAAAGTCGAGCTCTTGGGTGTAAAAGCGCCTACTGCGCTCGAGGTCGCGAACGTAATAGTGGATGGCCTCGACGCGAACGATGCCCAACGAGCGGACCGCGCCCATGCGAAAAGCATACGGCCCGGTACGCGGGAGACAAGGTGCCTTACGGCTCGCGGTCGGGTTGCGCGCTGGCACTTGCAGCGCGAAATGCCGGAAGAGCTTCGCACTCCCGCTCGACGTGCAGGAGCAGGGCGAATCTATCGAGCTCGACGCCGAGGCGGCGTGACGACGCGAGCTGCGGGATCAAGCACAGGTCCGCAAAAGTCACGCGGTCGCCGACGAGAAAACGACCGGCGACGGGTCCCGCGAGGGTCTCGAGAGCGTGGAGGCCCTTCTCGATGTAGCCGCGCGTGATGGGCAGGTAGTCGACGCCGCGCTTCGCGAGCGCGTGCTGCAGCGGGAGGTTCTGGAGCGGCTGAATCCCCGAGTTCACGATTTCGGCGAGCTCACGCACCCGTGCGCGCGAGAGCGGGTCCGCGGGCAAAAGCGGCGGGGTCGGATGCGTCTCTTCCAGATACTCCAGAATCGCCATGGACTGCGTGATGGTCGTTGGACCGAGCTCTCCGGCCACGACGAGCGCTGGCACTTGACCGAGCGGGTTGACCTTTAGAAACTCGGACGAGTGCTGCCCGCCTCCTTCACGGCGAAGCGCTACACATTCCTTGTCGTACGCGAGCCCTTTGTATTCGAGCGCGATCCGTACGCGCCAGGTCGCGCTGCTCCGATAGTAGCTGTAGAGCTTCATGCAATCTCCTCTTGGCGGGCGGTGCGATCGAACCGAAGAGCGACCCGCTGGTCAATCGCGCCGAAGATACTCCGACCGTCTGCAGCGACCGCTTCGATGTGTACGGAGTCGCCGAGCTTCAAGTAGGGGGAAAGGGGAGCCCCGTCGAGCGTCTCGCGCATGCGCCGCTCGACGAGGCACGAAACGCCTCGCTGCGGATCGCGGTTCGACACGGTTCCGCTTCCGATGATCGTGCCGGCGGTCAGGGCGCGGGTCTTGGTGGCATGGGCAAGAAGGTCGAAGAACGAAAAGTGCATATCGGGCCCGGTCTCCGTGTCCCCCACCACGGTCCCGTTGAGCTTGCACACCATCGTGAGGAACGGCCGACCGTCCATGAATGCCGCCGCAAGCTCGTCGGGGGTGACCGCGAACGGTCCGAACGCGGTCGATGGCTTCGACACGAGAAAGCCGAAGCCCTTGCCAAGCTCTCCGGGGACGAGCTCGCGGTACGTCGTATCGTTCACGAGCATCAGGAGCCGGACATGCTTGGCGGCCTGCTCGGGTTTGATAGCGCGGGGAACGTCGCCCACGACGACGGCGATCTCCGCTTCGAAGTCGAGGCCGAGATCCGATCCCGGCCATTCGAGCGGGTCGGTGGGGCCGAGAAACGTTCCCGAGCCCCCCTGATAGACGAGCGGATCCGTCTCCAGGCTCTCCGGCGGATTCACGCCCCGCGCTTTGCGCACGAGCAAGATATGGTTGAGGTACGCCGACCCATCGATCCACTCGTAGGCGCGCGGAAGAGGTGCTGATAATGCGCGCACATCGACTGGCTCTGTCGGGATCTTGCCCGCCTCGAGCTGGCGCGCCGTGTCGCGTAGGTCAGGCTCGCACTTGTCCCATTCGTCGAGCGCCGCCTGAAGAGACTTCGCGCACCCGGGTCTCGCGAAGCGCGCTGCATCTCGGTCGACGACGATGAGGGCGCCGTCGCGAGATCCGTCACGGAGCGTTGCAAGGCGCATCTCCTCAGCGTACCCCTCGCCCGTGGCGTTGTGGACCTTCGCCACCTCAAGCGGGCCCAGGGACCCGGCGGCGCTTGGCCACTTGCGGGCCCGAGGCTTCTTCGCGCGCTACGATGAAGCATGAGCGTCGCGGCCGTCCGCGTACCTCGCCACCTTCGGCGATTTGTCGTCGAGCAGGATTACGCACAATACAGCGCGATCGATCAGGCGGTTTGGCGCTTCGTCCTGCTCCAGGCGTACGCACACCTGAAGCACGCCGCGCACCGGGCGTATCGGGAAGGTCTTGTCGCCACGGGCATTTCGATCGAACGGATTCCCCGCATCTCGGAGATGAACGAACGACTCGCGCAATTCGGTTGGGGGGCGGTGGCCGTTGACGGTTTCATTCCTCCTCGTGCGTTTCAGGAGTTTCAGGCGGCAGGCATTCTGCCAATCGCGGCCGAGATCCGCACGAGCGAGCACTTAGTCTACACACCCGCGCCGGACATCATCCACGAGGCGGCGGGTCACGCGCCCATTCTGCCCGATCCGATCTTCGCCTCCTATTTGCGGCGCATCGGCGCGCTGGCGGGTCAAGCATTCACCCTCCCGGAGGAAGATCGCACCTTTCGTGCGATCCACATGCTGAGCGAGGTCAAAGAGGATGTAGGCGCCTCCCCCGAAGCCATCGCATTTGCGCAGGGGGAGCTGCGTCAGGCGATGGCGGCCGCTCCGGAACCGAGCGAGGCCACACGTCTCGCTCGTCTCTACTGGTGGACGGCCGAGTACGGCCTCGTCGGCCGGGTCGACGAGTACAAGCTCTACGGAGCGGGGCTCCTTTCGTCGCTGGGGGAGAGTCATTCCTGTCAGGACCCAGCGGTGCACAAGCTCCCACTCGACGAGCACTGCGTCGACGTGGCCTATGACATCACGCGGCCACAGCCTCAGCTCTTCGTCTCCGCCGACTTCGAACGCCTCCACGAGGTGCTCGACCGCGTGGCGGGCACGCTCGGCGTACGCATCGGCGGCGCCGTGGCGCTGGAGAGGGCCATTCGCAGCGCCGGGGTCGGGACCATCGTGTTTTCGTCCGGCGCGTCGGTCATCGGGGTCGTGCGCTCGGCAGGTCCGGAGCTTTTGGACCCCGCGTGGCTCGAGGTCGGCGGCTCGATCGCCTTTGCATGGGAAGGTCGCATGCGCGATGGCGGCCCCGCCATGTCCGCGCGCCCGTCGCACTATGTAGTGCTCGGGGCGTTCGAAGGAGGCCTATCGCCGGAGCGTGCGAGCGACATGAATCTCGCCTCCTTCGCAGACGAGGCGACAGGACGGCACTCCTTCCGGTTTGCGAGCGGCGCTCGCGTCGAAGGAAGGCTTCTCCAGGCGCGACGCACCGACGGCCGTCTGATGTACGTCGATTTGCAGGACGTGCAATTGTTCCTTCCGGGCCGTGAGCCTCACAGCCTTCCGGAGTATCGGTTGCTTGCCGCCGGCGAGTTGCGAACGGCTCACGCCGGCGCCATCGACCCCGACTACTACCCCGATCTCCCGCAAACGCCCATCGTCGTGCCCAAGCCACGCGTTCGGCCGGAGCGCGATCGTTCGCTTCTTGATCACTTCGATCGCGCGCAAGGCGCTCACGTCGCGGGCCCGAGCGCCATCGCGAGGACTTTCGCGGAGATTCACGACGTGCTCGTGCGCGACTATCCCCGGGAATGGCTCCTGCGCTGGAACATGCTCGAGAGTCTGCTGCGCTCCGGCCCCGAGGGAAGTCTCGCCCGCCGTCTTCGCCTCGAGCTCGAGGATCTCGAGATCGCCTTCGATCATCGCGAGCCCATCGCGTCGGGGCTTCGCTATCTCGATCGGCGCGAGGCCGCAGAGAGTCGCGTGTCGCCACGTCGTTCGGTGTGACGGGCCGACTAGAAGGACGCCTATGCTGACGAAACGCGTTCGCCACCCGATTCCACGGCGAATCGCGGACACCGACAGCACGACGGGTTTCTCCGCGGTGCACGGGATCTGATCCACGACCGCGACCCTATGTTCACGCGGCAGTTCGTGGCCATCTTGACGGCTGCGGGCGGGCGGACCGTCAAGCTTCCAGCCCGAAGCCAGAATCTCGGGCGACAGGGCTGTCAGCGTGAACCGGCATCGCTGGTGGCGTCGAGAGCGTGATCGAGAAGATAGATGACCTCAACTATCAGGGGATGGTTCAACGTTCCCGCCTTGGAGCAGGTTCGCGGGGGCCCCGCGACCGTGTCTCTGCAGTTATCCATCGCCATTTGAATTGGCAATACTTGAGCCAAATGGCGTGGCGTGGGACACGGACCGTGGTCCGTCCGGCTAGTCACTCGTTATGGGCATCCATTCTCCGATCGGCGTGGCGCGTTTCTGCGTGCTGCCTCATCTGCGCATGCGCAGATGAGCCTAGCGGATCCTCGGCCAAGGGCGTTGCGTCGGGCGCGAGCTCCGGAGGCACAGCTTCCTCCAGCGGCAACAACGGCGCCAGCGGATCGACCCGGGCGAGCTCTGGTAGCACGAGTTCCGGAAGCCCCGCCGGAAGCGGCTCTGGTAGCTCGGGCGGTGCCAGCGGCAGCGGGGGGACGAACTCGAGCGGCACGAGCTCCGGGAGCGCGAGCGCCGGCGGCGATGCGGGCGAGATCGGAAATAGCTTCTACGTTTCTCCCAATGGCAGTGACACGAACTCCGGCGCGGCCGCGACCCCGGTTCAGACTCTCCAGAGGGCGCAGCAGCTCGTTCGAAGCTCCAACTCAAACATGACGTCGGACGTCACCGTCACCCTGGCCGATGGCTACTACCGCATGACGACGCCGCTCACGCTCAATGCGACCGACTCGGGCACCAACGGTCACAACGTCGTCTGGAGCGCCGCAGCCGGTGCTCACCCGGCGATCGTTGGCTCGACGCAGATCACCGGCTGGTCGCAGGTCGCCGGATCCAACGTCTGGGTCGCTCAAGGCCCCACGGGCATCAAGACACGCCATCTCTACGTCGATGGCGTGCGTGCGACGCGCGCCACCGGGGCGGTGCCCACGGCGGCGACGTTGGCCGGATGGAAGGACCCGAGTGGCCAATTCCCGCCCGAGGTGGAGTTCGTCTACGTGGGCGGCTGGGGTCCTTGGACCGAGGGGCTCTGCCCTGTCGCGTCGGTCACCGGAGCAACCATCAACATGGTGCAGCCGTGTTGGGACAACTCCACCAAACGTGGCAACAACAACGTCGGGCCCGGCAGCGTTGGCGCACCGACACGGGCCGAGAACGCGTACCAGCTCCTCGATATGCCCGGCGAGTGGTACTTGGATGTTGGCAGCAGCAAGTTTTATTACATTCCCCTCGCGGGCCAGGCGATTGCCAACCTGGACGTAGAGGCGCCCGTTCTCGAAGCGCTCGTCACGGGCGGTGGCACCGCGATGATGCCCCTGCAAAACGTCATCTTCCACGGCCTTCAGTTCTCGTATGCAACCTGGATGGGACCCTCGGGCCCCAATGGATTTTCCGAGATCCAGGCGAACTATCTCGTATGGGGTACGGCTGGCCCGACGGCAGGCAACGCTGAGTTCTCGTGGTACCAGATCCCCGCCAACGTCTCTCTGACGTATGCCCAGAACGTCCAGTTCACCGATGATGTGTTCGTCCACCTCGGTGGCGCAGGGCTGGGTTTGGGCAACGGGGCGCAGAACTGCCTAGTCCAGGGAAACGTCGTGACCGACACCTCGGGAAACGCCATCGAGCTCGGTAACGACGACATGCGTAGCGCCACCGGCGCGGACCAAACGCTCAGCAACACGATTCAGGACAATCACATTTTTAACGCGCCGGTCGAATATATTGGTGGAATCGGTATCGATGTCGGCTACGCGGCGAGCTCGAGCGTCGTTCACAACCAGGTCGACCACACGCCCTATAC
>Ga0070761_10001898_pt1 | contig 13022 bp, 11 predicted proteins | sample HubBroMetageREF1_FD_66724 | JGI IMG/M metagenome (GOLD analysis project Ga0070761, IMG submission 66724) | Reference soil microbial communities from the Hubbard Brook experimental Forest, New Hampshire, USA - Hubbard Brook CCASE Soil... | ecosystem: Environmental > Terrestrial > Soil >...
GTGGATTTCGTCCACAACGCGATCGCGAACATACCTCGCAAACGCGCGAAACAATCTGTATCCCACTCGAGGAATGCGTGCAGAACCGTTTCCGTGTCGCAGTGCGAATAAAAACGGTGGCCCAATGTTTCGAGCTCGCGTCGCAGTTCCAGATGATTGTAGATTTCGCCGTTGAATACGATGGCAACATCGCCACCTTCCGACAGGATAGGCTGGTCGCCGGAACCGAGGTCGATAATCTTGAGCCGAGTCGCCCCCATCGAGCATAGGCTCGACTGAAACACACCTTGCTGGTCTGGGCCGCGGTGAATCAGCGTGGCGGTGGCTTGCCGGATGCGATCGGGATCAGGTGCCCAACGTTTGTGGGTGAAACCGACGATTCCACACAAGTGCCTGCACCTCTTCCTAATCTCTTGAAATCCAGATCCGCCCGTAAAGCCCGTTAACCCAGGAAACAAGGCATCAGTAGCTGTCTAGGATGAAAAGCAATCCTACCTTTTTTATGATGCACAATCAAAAGCCAAAGCCTGCATTTAGCGGCGGCCCATAATCACCAAAGCTACGCCAACACAGACCAAAAGCACGCCAGCCCATCGCCTTCGCGTGACCCGCTCACCGAGAAAGAACTTCCCGCCCAACGCGCCGCCGGCGTAGCTCAGCGCCGTAACCGGAACCACCAAACTGACATTTTCCATCGACAGAACCGCGAGCAGTGAGAAGAACGCCGTCGCCATCAGCGATACACCAACCCACATCCACGAAATCCGCAACGCGCGAGCAAAAACCCTGACCAGTGCCACCGGATGAAAGTCCGTTACTTCGCCTACCGCCTTCATGGCACGGCTGATGCAGAGTTCGCCTCCCGTACCAGCGCCAATAATCAGAAGATAAAAAATAACCTCGCGCACTTAGCTGGACTCCGTGGTGCGCGGCGGCGTGTGTCCGACCACCAGAACGCCGAGGCAAATGATCAGCACTCCCAGCCAGCGCACTGGGGTAATTACTTCGCGCAGCATGAAATGAGCCAACAGGGCAACCATACCGTAGGCCACCGCCGACGCTGGTTGCACGTAGCTGTAATCCGCCCACGAAAGCACCAGCATGTATGCCACAAAAAACGTAATCAGCGAGCCGATGCCCAGCCAAATCGTGCCCGACCTGAGCACGCGAGCCAGCAGATCAATCAGTTCGGCCGGCGTTCCCATACTCGCCGCGCCAATTCGCTTCATGCCTTTTCCGAGCAGCACATTACCCAGGGGCCCGAAGATCACCATGATCAGAATTAATAGATAAGTCTTAAAGTGCAGGCTGGAAGAGGACTTCATGCGGGATAAGGATCCTCCGCATGGTTTAAACGAAACTGATGAGGCATTTATTTATGTTACTTGATTTTCCGCGCAGGCCCAAGTTCCAGAGAGTGCCTGGAGGTCGAGCCCTTTGTGTAACTTCGTGTCCTTTGTGGTTAATGAATTTTGCGCGGCAACAAAAATACTGGAGCGGGAGACGGGATTTGAACCCGCGACTTCGACCTTGGCAAGGTCGCACTCTACCACTGAGTTACTCCCGCTCGGTTGCCTCGATTATAAACAAGCCCTACGTTCACAGCAACGGGGCGGCTCACGATAGTGTTCCAATTTGCTTTCGTCCTGGCGGTTCTCGGCGATCTCTGCGGCGTTCTCCGCGATTTAAGATTTTGATCATGCTGGGTTAGTGCAAGGTCTCAAACTACTCGCCTTCTCAGCCCTCAATACGCACATCCCGCCTTGGGTTTCAGCATGGCTTCATTCGCCTTAGCTGTAATCTGATTTCGCACATCCCAAAGTTCTTTATAGAAAAGGTGCTCCATCCTTTGATGAAGAACCTCGACTGGCGTACCCATCGTACCAATCACCCCGCCGCCAATGATCCTTTGCGCCAGCTTGAGGTGATGAAAGCGAAAAAGGTGAATGCGTTCGTCAAAGTCCAGGAGACATTCCGCCACATCGTGCAAACCGAAAAATTCGTCATGCCGCCGGTAAAGGTCATCAACGCTGAGCTTCGCCTTGCGCAATTGCGCATGAAAAGCCTCGCCAAGTCGCGGGCCCACATGCAGCATCGAGAGAAAGCCCGGCGAATCCAGTCCGCTGCCGTGCCCTAGTCCGGCGCGAATAAGATGGTAATCGTACGGTGTAATCGTTTCCAGCACATGTAGCATCGAGATCGGATATTCCAGCATCTGATTGCCGCGACGAATCAAACGCGCAGCATTCGAGAAGTTACCTTCGTCGATGTGAAGGCGGGCGCGTTCCAGTTCCCACGCAACGCCCTTCAACAACAGCTCAGACGCCTGATGCACCACCTGAAACGTCATCTCATCTTTATGCAGAAACTCTTCGGGAAGTTTTTGCAATGACAAAAGTTCGTCGGTGTGCAGGTAGCGTTCGTAGTCCGAAGCTCCTTTACCCGGCAAAATCGGCTTCTTAAAATCGTCCATGCCACTCATCTCCAGACAACCGCAGATCGACTCGCGTAACAGATTACTTCTTCGCCCCCGTCCACTGCGGGTCTTTCTCCGGCGCGACCATCTCGCCATCGCGCATGTGAATAATGCGCTCTCCATAACTCGCCGCTTCCGGGTTGTGCGTAATCATGAGCACAGTTTGGCCCAGTTCCCGATTCGAGTGTCGCAGCATATCGAGAACAATCACGGAGTTCGTTGAATCCAGATTGCCCGTGGGTTCGTCGGCCAGTACGATTGCCGGCTTGTTGATCAGCGCCCGTGCCAGCGCGACCCGCTGCTGCTCGCCTCCAGATAACTCCGAAGGCCGGTGGGAAAGTCTTTTCTCCAATCCCAGCAAACCTACGATCTTGTCGAAATAAGCTGCGTCGCGATTCCCATTCGCGCCCGCTATATCCACAGCAATATTGATATTCGAACGCGCATCGAGCGTAGGAAGAAGGTTAAATTTCTGAAATACGAATCCAATTTTGCGCTTGCGCATACGGGTTCGGTCGGAATCGGAAAGTTGCGCAAAGTCATCTCCGTCGATGATGACGTGGCCCGAATCAGCCCGAGCCAGACCGCCCAAAAGATAAAATAACGTAGACTTTCCGCTGCCCGAGGGCCCCACGACGCTTACGAAGTCGCCCTTCTGCACGCTGAAGGAAACTCCGCGCAATGCGGGCACTTCCACTTTGCCCACACGGTACGTCTTGCGCACATCCACGGCTTCGATGAGAACAGACATCCAAACCTTCGATATTACACGAAGCTAGGTGCTGTTGTAGGACAAGCTCGCGCACTCATGCGAGCTTCGACCGAATCTTTGGATCAAGCAGCTGTAGTGCTGCGGGGAGGAGATTGCATGACCGGCGGTTGCGCGCGCTTCGGTCCGCGTTTCCGAACCAACAACAAGCGGATGCGCTCCAGCAATTCCGCTGGCGCACACATTCCCTTCGGCAGGAAAACATCAGCCTTGCTGTCACGATCGTAAAGTTTGACCTTGTTCGAAAGAAGAATTACCGGAGTCTGCGGCGAGATGCCCTTGATCTCTTCGATCAGTTTGCTCCCATCCAGCCCTGGCATGATCAGATCGGTCAGGACCAGGTCGACGCCGCCTTTCTTGAATCGCTCCAGGGCTTCCTCGCCGCCGGTGCAGGGAACCACGCGATAGCCCCGCGTTTCCAGCATGACTTTGCGAATGGAGAGCGCCTGTTCGTTGTCGTCGACACAAAGGATGGTTCTTTTTGGTTTCATTCTTGTTTCCGAAGCGGCGCACCATCGAGCCCGTGCGCCCGGGGGAAATCCGAAAACTTTCTTGATAGAGAATTCAGAGCGAGAAGAATCGTAAAGGCGAACTCAACGGATGTAAAGTGCCGCCGATGCTAATGGGAGAATCGCAGCATTGAAAAAGTTCCGCGATTGTGCATGCCATCATTTTTCCTGCAAATTCACGCACCACGATGTCAGAAACTAACTTCCCCGCGAAGTACCTCAACAACATTTCCACCGACGCGCACATTAACCACTCTGTCATCCTGACGCGAAGCGCGAACAAAAATCCGGCTGGGACGTTTCATCTCCACCCCCTGTTCGATCAAAACGCGCTTCTCCGGTTCAACAACGCCGTTGGCGACCATCCACGCCGCCGCGCATCCCGCCGCCGAGCCAGTCGCCGGATCCTCGCCGTTATAGAAGATCATTCGCGCATGCAGACGGGCTGCCGGATCCACCGTCTCGCGACTGACAAAGTAAAAAAACTTTCCGCCCGAGCGCCCCAGATATTCTTCCGAGCCCTTCATATCCACGGACAGGTTGCGAATAATGTCGAGTCCTCGCAACGGAACTATGGTGAACGGCAGGCCAGTAGAAATTGTTTGAATGGGCAAGGAAGGATCAACATCGCCGTCGCGCAGTCCGCAGGCGCGTACCACCGCCTCGCGATCGTGTCGCGGACCGAATTCTGGGTTGACCTGAGTCATCTCGCCGAAGACCGGCTGCCCCGGCGTCTCCTCGAACCGGATCGGAACCTTGCCGACATTAAGGTCCAGCGCGACTTCCTTTGCGCCACTTGATCCGCGCAATTGGAATGCGGTTCCAAGCGTTGGGTGGCCGGCGAAGGGCAATTCTTCCTGCACCGTGAAGATGCGCACTCGCATTCCTCGTTCGCGTTCGACCGACGGCTTACGCGGCAGGATAAAAGTAGTCTCGGAGAGGTTCATCTCGCGAGCTAATGCCTGCATTTCTTCGTCACTGAGTCCGCGGCCGTCAAGGAAAACTGCCACAGAATTGCCTTCGAAAGCGCGCGAGGTGAAGACATCCAATTGCACGAAAGGAAATCGCCGAAGTTCGGTAACCATGGTCGGATAATTGTACCGTCTGATCTGAATCTAAACTTGCGCTCTCAACACTTTCCTTTGTGAACGCTCGTGTCTTCTGGGGTTATTGATTTTCACCGCAGCCCGTTTGACTCAATTCTGGCCGCCGCGTATCGTAGGTTGTATGCGCACCCGCTCCACGCCCCGCCCGACGTGTTGTAGAACCCGGCGCGTGGGCAGTGAGCGCTGGTTTTCTCGCACCTACCCGGAGAACTAGGGTGGTTTCCTTTATGCCTGAGACGCCCACCGTTAAAGGCCGCAGCGGCTCCCGAGTAACCCTATCCACTAAGGAGAGATTATGAGCACCGACACTTTAACCGAAGCCAAAGTCCTTCGCATCAATGACACTGCTCCCGATTTCACCGCCGAAACCACGCAGGGCAAGATCAATTTTCACGAATGGATTGGCGACGGCTGGGCGGTCTTATTTTCGCATCCGAAGGATTTCACACCGGTGTGCACCACTGAACTCGGCTACATGGCCGGTCTTCAGCCAGAATTCGCAAAACGCAACACCAAAATTATTGGACTCAGTGTCGACCCCGTGACCAATCACAGCAAGTGGGCAGCCGATATCGAGGAGACCCAAGGTCACAAAGTGAATTACCCGATGATCGGAGACACCGACCTGAAAATCGCCAAACTCTACGGCATGTTGCCGGCCGAGAGCGGGCACACCTCCGAGGGCCGCACCGCCGCCGACAATGCCACAGTTCGTACCGTCTTCGTCGTCGGCCCGGACAAAAAAATCAAACTGATGCTGATCTATCCCATGAGCACCGGCCGCAACTTCGACGAAGTGCTGCGCGTCCTCGACTCGATGCAACTCACGGCCAAACACAAAGTCGCCACGCCCGTAAACTGGAAGCAAGGCAACGACGTGATCATCCTGCCATCGGTAACGAACGACGAAGCGCAACAGAAATATCCCGGAGGCTGGAAGTCACCCAAACCGTACTTGCGAATTGTTCCTCAACCTAAGTAGTTAGCGATCGTGTGTGCCGCGGACGCGCTTTTCCGCCACGCTAGTTGTCGCAGGCCGGCCGAGATAAGCACGGATGAACACATATCAGTCTTGAATCTCCGCCCAATTCTGATCCGTGAAAATCCGTGCTAATCCGTGCTAATCCGTGGCCGCCGTTTGCTCCTTCCTGAACTGTGTCGCTGAAGAAATTTCATCGGGCCTATGCAGCCAGTGCGTCGCGCAGCTAACATGGAAACTCATCCGTTGGCTCAGCGAAACGGAAGCGCATGTGGTCCGGTGACTGTCACGGTCTTCAAAACCGTCGGGCGGCAGGTTTTCCTGTCGCCGGTGGGTTCGACTCCCACTCGCTTCCGCCATTTAGTTTGAATGAGTCAAAACGACAATCAGCGCAGCCACTCGTGGCGACCACGACCCCGAAAACACGCCGCAGGACCTCATGCCGACTAACTCACCCAGAATCACCGCCTCGTTTGTCACGTAACCCCATTGACTTACTGAGTGGGCGGAGATATCGTTGCCGTCCGATGGCCTGCATCCTGCTCGGAGGCGGACTTGTCCGTATTGATATCCAACCAGGTTACCCAACTTCTGAGGAAGTGGAGAGACGGCGACCAGAGCGCATTGAATGACCTTGTGCCTCTGGTTTACGGGGAACTTCGCCGGTTGGCTCATCACTACCTGCGGTCGGAACGTGAGGACCACACACTCCAGAGCACGGCTCTTGTTCATGAAGCCTACCTGCGGCTTGTGAACCAGGAGCCCAATGATTTGCAGAATCGCGCCCATTTCATGGCCGTGGCTGCGCGGTTGATGCGGCAAATCCTGGTGGACTCCGCCCGAAGCCGGGCTGCCGCAAAACGCAATCATGGATATACGCTGCATCTGGATGAGGCCGTCGCACTGCCACAGTCGAGCAATGTGGATGTGGTCTTGCTTGATGACGCACTTCGCCGGCTTTCGCAATTGAGCGAGCGACAGAGCCGGATCGTGGAATTGCGCTTTTTTGGCGGGCTGTCGATCGCGGAGACGGCCCAAGTATTGGATATTTCATCGGCGACAGCGGAGCGCGACTGGACGGTCGCCCGTGCCTGGTTGCATCGCGAGCTCAGCGGGAGTACGAACGCGTGACTCCGGAGCGTTGGCATGCGGTCTCGGACGAATTAGACAAAGCGCTGCGCATGCAGGCGACCGAGCGCTCGCCATATCTCGCACGGTTGGCCGTGGTCGACCCGGAGCTGCACCGCGAAGTGGAATCTTTGCTTGCTTCCCATCAAAAGGCTACTGCCGAGTTCTTGAGATCGCCTATAGCTTCGAACTTCTCCGATCCTGAGTCATCTCGGCCTTCCGCCACCATGCTCAACCGGCGTGTAGGCGCGTATCAGATCGTGGAGTTGATCGGCACCGGAGGAATGGGAGAAGTGTATCGCGCTTTCCGCGCCGACGATGAGTACCGTAAGCAAGTTGCGCTGAAAGTCGTGCGTGCGGGGGAGGGTTCCAGCTTCGTCATCAGCCGCTTCAAAAATGAGCGCCAGATTCTGGCCAGCCTCGATCATCCTAATATTGCTCGTCTCCTCGACGGCGGGACCACAGACGACGGCGCTCCGTATTTTGTAATGGAGCTGATCGAGGGCGAATCCATCGATCATTATTGCGATCATCACAAACTGGCGACAAACGATCGCCTGAATCTATTTCTGCAGGTCTGCTCGGCGGTGCAGTTTGCGCATCAGCGGCTGATCGTTCATCGCGATATCAAGCCCGGCAACATCCTGGTAACAGCGGAGAGCACCCCCAAATTGCTGGATTTCGGTATCGCCAAGATTTTGGAGGCAGATGCAATCGAAGAGATTCAGCCCACCATGACCTTGTTTCGTATGTTGACTCCAGGCTATGCAAGTCCGGAGCAAATCAAGGGCGAGCCCATCACGACCGCGAGCGACGTGTACTCCCTGGGTGTGGTTTTATACGAATTGCTGACCGGACGCAGCCCGTATCGCGTGACTAGCCGCTCGCCTCGCGAACTGGCTCAAGCAGTTTGTGAATTCGAGCCCGAAAAGCCGAGCACGGCAGTCCTGAAGAGGCCAGCGGAGCCACGCGAGGGAAGTGCCGACTCCGATAATCGAGATTCGCACTCCGGCTCGCTTCAAAAACTAGGTCGGCGCTTACGAGGCGATCTGGACAACATTGTTCTCATGGCGCTGCGTAAAGAGCCGCAGCGCCGCTATGCCTCGGTCGAACAATTTGCCAGTGACATTCGCCGCCATTTGGAGAATCTGCCCGTTATCGCTCGCAAAGATACGGCTCGTTATCGGGCAGTGAAGTTTGTCACTCGGCACAAAGCCGGTGTGTTCGCCGCCCTGTCCGTCGCGGTGATCCTGCTCGGCGCATTGGCCATAACTCTGCATGAGGCACGCATTGCGAAGCAACAAGCGGAATTGGCACGTCAGCAGCGTGCCCGGGCGGAGCGGCGGTTTAACGATGTCCGCAAGCTGGCGAACTCGCTGATATTCGAAATTCACGACTCAATCGCGACCCTGCCGGGCGCGACCAAGGCGAGAGAAGTCCTGGTGAAGCGGGCGCTGGAATATCTGGACAGCCTTTCGCATGAAAGCGCGGATCCTGCGCTCCAACGAGAACTGGCCGCCGCTTATGACCGCATTGGCGACGTTCAGGGAAATAATGGGATGCCAAACTTGAACGATTTCTCGGGCGCTTCCGCAAGCTACGCCAAGGCGCTAGCCATTCGCGAGTCTCTGGCCGCCGGAAATCCGAACGATGCAAGTCTGCGCCCTGAACTCATGCGTTCGTATTTCGAAGCGGCCATAGGTTTTGAGATGGTTGGCGATTTTGATAGTGACTTGCGGGCGATGCAGAAAGCCCAGCCTTTGGTAAGCGTCCTTCCTCGCGGAACGGGCCTGGGGCAACAACAGTTCAGCATGTCGGGAGTCTACTACTTCAGCGGTAAAGCTCTGGAAAAAACCGGTCATTGGGACGAAGCGCTGGAAAACTACCAGAAAGCAGCATCGCAGATGGAACCAGTTGCCTTCGCACCGCAGGCCAGTTTAATCCCGAGGGCCTATCTTGCACGTCAGTACGTTACCATCGGAAAGCTTATGGCAGAACTCGGCCGAACCAGTGAAGGCTTGGCGAGTGCGACCAAAGGGTTGAATATGTTCCGTAAGCTGGCAGAGGATAATCCGACGAATGCCCCGCTCCGCGAGGGTCTGGACGACGTGTACAGCGATTTTGTGGATGTGTTGATTGCCAACGGCAGTCTGGAAAGGGCGTTGAACGTTGCACGTCTAACCAGGAAACTTAGGCAGGAAGTTGTCACTACCGATCCCGCTAATAAGATGGCCGAGGCAGACTTGGCGTGGGGCGACCTTCTCATCGCGGAGATCTTTCTTCGACAAGGAAAGCCAAAGGAAGCCGCACCAATGGCGCGCGAAGCTCTTTCGATCTTTCAGGAGGGTAATCCGGCCAACAAGTATTGGCATGCCGTTGAAATGGGCCAAGCGTATTTGGATCTCGGAAAGATTAATGCAGCTCTTGCAAAAGGTGCTGGTTTGTCCGCGGATAAAAGAAAGTTTTGGACCGATGCCAGTTCGTGTTACCAGAACGCTCTTGATTCCCGAAGCACCGGCCCTGGACAGCTAGATTCCAACGGCCACGACCAGATCGGCGAAATCCGTACCGAACTCGCCAAAGCGAATGCCGCTTTGCATGAACCGGCCGGAGTCGCATCACACCTGAAGCCGTCGGCTCCGAGTGTACCCATCGAACATTAATTCCGCCTTTCGATACCGTTGATGGTGGCCCTGCCTTAGTTCGATGCGTGCCCGAACGATCGTCAGTGAATCGTCTTTGTCGCTCGAGCGGCAAAAGTATTGTCTGCCACTCATTGCGTCACCGTAAAAATACCGCTGCTTACAGCTGTGCCTCCTGCGGTTGTGATTGCAATATGTCCCGTTACCGCACCTGTGGGAACGGTCGCTGTTACCTGCTTATCCGAGTTCACGGTGAACTGCGTTGCCGCGACTCCGCCGAAGGTGACCTTTTCGGTTTGGGTCAGGCTGACTCCGGTGATGGTGACCGAGGTTCCGATGGGCCCGCTGGTTGGATTGAAACTCTTGATCCGCGGAGTAACGCGAAATGTCTTGTTACTGGTCAGCGTGACGCCGGACGTGGTCACAGTCACAATGCCAGTGGTCGCGCCATTGGGAACTTTGGCGGTCAAATAGGTGCTGGATACTACATTCGCTGCCGCCGCAGTGCCGTTGAAAGATACGGTGGTTTGTCCCTGAACAAATCCTTGTCCCAGAAATTCGATGGTGTTCCCGACTTTTCCAGAGTAAGGCAGCAAGCTGACGAAGGGCGGCAGGCTGGCGTTCGTCCAGCTATAGAAGACACCGCATGTGACTGGGGAGCATGGACCCACGTCGCCAGTGCCGCCAAACTCGGTATCCGCGTAAAGCACCCCGCTGGTGTGTTGGAAGGGTGCGACCTCCGGCGCCATCCCGGTTGTGTAGTCAAAGTAGTGGAGCACCGAGAAAGTGCCGGTCGCGGTTACCTCAAAAAGAGTGCCGCAAGTATCCTGGCAACCAGAGTTTGTGGGCCCGCCATAAGCGTTGACGCCGTAAAAATTGCCGTCGCTGCCTTGCGATAAGCCTGTGGGTTCTTCTCCATCCTTTGTAAGATTCATGCTGTGCAAAATCGTAAATTTCCCGGACGGGGTCATCTTGAAAACTGCTCCATGGCCGTGACTGCCCGGACCGGTATTCGACACTCCGTAGAAATTTCCGTCGCCGCCCTGAACCAGAGGGGTGAAACAGCCTTCGTTGTCAGCGAAGGTGTGAAGTACCGTGAGCTTACCGGCCGGCGTGATTTTGAAGATGACGCCCAGATCGTTTGTACCCCCCGCGCTCGTAGTCCCGTAGAAATTGCCGTCCGTTCCCAAAATCAGGCCGGTGGGGCCGCTGCCGTGAGTGAAGTCAAATTGGTAAATAATGCTGAACCCAACCGTGGGACTGATCTTGTAGACGGTCCCACATCCGTCTCCATCGTTGCAGTTGGCTGCTCCTCCCTCGACGGCCGTTCCATAAAAACTTCCATCGGTTCCCTCGACCGGCGGCGCAGCGGGATATCCCCCGTCGGTGCTGCCGGTAAAGCTGTAAAGGGTTGTAAGAGTTCCTTGCAGCGTTATTTTGAAGACACTGCCCACGTTCCCGGCTCCGCCGAAAAGGGTCGTGCCATAAAAATTGCCATCGGTTCCGAGGGTTAAGCCGCTTTGTGGCTCGCTTCCATCAGCACCCCCAGAGAAGTTGTAGAGTGTGCTGAGGTTTCCTGCGGGCGTAATCTTGAATACAGCCCCGCAGCAAACGCCGTTGTCGATGCCTCCGTGCGGCGCTGTCGAGTACAGGTTTCCGTCCTGGCCCTGTGTCACGGCTCCGATGTAGGCGGGATTTAACGGATCGCCGCTGGCGCTGCCGAAGTTGTACAACACGGAAAGGGTTTGAGCACTGGCGACGCTGGCAAGCATGACCAGTGTCAAGAAAACGGAAAGCCTTGAGAAGCGCGAATTTGTCATAGCAAAAACTCCTGTCCGACTTGAATGCATTGCTGTGTGGCTCTGCGGCGTTTATCTGACCGAATAATTTCCACTGTGCAATGCATGAGTTACTCACTGCGTCACTGTGAAAACACCGCTGCTTGCAGCAGTGCCGCCGGCCGTCGTGATTTCAATATGTCCCGTTACCGCACCTGTCGGAACAGTCGCTGTTACCTGCTTATCCGAGTCGACTGTGAAATCTGTAGCCGCCACTCCACCAAAGGTCACCTTTTTGGTTTGTGTCAGGCTGACTCCAGCGATCGTCACCGAGGTTCCGATCGGGCCGCTGGTCGGATTGAAACTAGTAATCTGTGGAGTCACGCGGAAGATTTTGTTGCTAGCTAGCTTGACGCCCGACGTGGTCACGGTCACAAGGCCGGTGGTCGCGCCACTTGGAACTGCAGCCGTCAAATAGCTACCGGAGGCGATGGTCGCTATCGCGGCCGTGCCGTTGAAAGATACGGTGGTTTTCCCCTTGACGAATCCTTGTCCTAAGAACTCGATCGTCTTCCCCACTTTCCCGGAGTAATTCAGCAGGCTGACGAAGGCCGGTAAACCGCTACTGCTCCAGCCATAGAAGACGCCGCAGTTGCCCGTCGTGCAGGGACTGACATCGCCCGTGCCTCCGGCCTGGGTGTCCCCGTACACTGAACCGGCAGTATGCTGAAACGGCGTAATTGCGGGTTGTTCTCCGGTGGTGCCATCGAACTGGTAAAGCACCGAAAAAGCACCTTTCGGAGTAATCTTGAAAAACGTGCCGCAGTCATTTGACCCATTGCATGTCTTAGTGCCGCCATAAACGTTGGTTCCATAAAAGTTGCCGTCGCTGGCTTGCACCAGGCCGCCGTAGGGCTCAGACCCATCACTGGTTCCGTTCATGCTGTGCAGGACAGTGATTTTGCCCGCCGGAGTGATCTTGAACACTACGCCAGAGCTGTGGACGCCCCCGTATTCAGTTGTCCCATAAAAATTTCCGTCGCTGCCCTGAACCAGAGGAGCAAGAGGAAATTCGCCGTGGGTTTCATCAAAGTTATAAACCACGGTAAATTTGCCGGCTGGTGTAATTTTGAAAACGAGACCCGCATTGCCGACGCCTCCGTACTCCGCGGTTCCATAGAAGTTCCCGTCGGTGCCCTGTACCAGCGGCGTGTACGGGCCGTTGCCGTGAGTGATGTCGAATTGATAGAGGGTAGTGAGCTTTCCTGCAGTCGTGATTTTATAAATCGTCCCGCAGCCACTATTGCACTTGTTGAGATCCCCTCCGAAGGCGGTTGTCCCGTAGAAATTTCCATCGTTTCCTTCGATGGGAGGCGCATAGGGAAATCCTCCATCGCTGCCACCCGTGAAGCTATAGAGCGTCTCGTAAGTTCCGCCCGAGGATACTTTGAAAACTACCCCGGACTCGCTGGTCCCGCCTTCGTATGTAGTCCCGTAAAAATTTCCATCGGTGCCCAGTGTCACGCCGCCGTGGGGAAAACCGCCGTCATCCCCACTGCCTGAGAAGCTATGTATGTTCGTGAGCTTCCCCGCTGGCGTGATCTGGAATACGGTGCCGCAGCAGGTGCCTCCGTG
>Ga0070761_10001899_pt1 | contig 13021 bp, 8 predicted proteins | sample HubBroMetageREF1_FD_66724 | JGI IMG/M metagenome (GOLD analysis project Ga0070761, IMG submission 66724) | Reference soil microbial communities from the Hubbard Brook experimental Forest, New Hampshire, USA - Hubbard Brook CCASE Soil... | ecosystem: Environmental > Terrestrial > Soil > Temperate...
TAGTTTCCGGTGCCGCTGCTCGTCATTGCTCAGGAGAGTAAGCAGCCAATTGTGCGTTGGTCGTTCGGGCCCTTTTTGTTGTGACCTATGCGGGCTTATTGCACGCACTCAATCGATGCCGGAAAAGCGGGGCGGTAGTTTCATCAGCCCGCCCTTGTGCAGTCGACGCCGGTAGGTGTGGACGTAACGTGGAACACAACGATATCACCAATGAACTGAGCGGGGAATTCAGCTATTAGGTCATTCGGTCTCAAATAGCATTGTGAGGAGGCGTGTGCTCATGCCCGTCAGTCCTATGTCTTCCGTCAACCACATCGTCGTTCTAATGCTGGAAAATCGCTCCTTCGATCACATGCTCGGTTTCCTCTACACCGACAATCGAAACGTATCGCCTGCTACGGGCGAACCCTTCGAAGGTCTTGCAGGGACCGAGTCCAATCCAGACAGCAACGGGGTGGCTGTCCCTGTGTCGAAGATCCAAACCATCAGCCCGACTGCCTATTACATGCCTGGGGCCGATCCTGGTGAGGGCTACTCGGCGACGAATTCGGAGCTGTTCGGCAAACTCGAAGCTCCCGTGCCGCCTGTCGCCACAAATCAAGGCTTCGTCAAGGATTTCAGTTACACCCTGGGTTGGGAAGCGACCGAGCAACGACCCATCTTTCCAGGCACGACGGCAAACGACATTATGGGCATCTTCACGCCGGAGATGTTGCCAGTGCTCTCGGGATTGGCGCGGGGCTACGCGGTGTGCGATCACTGGTTCGCCTCGCTGCCAACGGAAACCTTGCCCAACCGTGCCTTTGTTTGCGCCGGCACTTCGCAAGGCCACATGGACGACAAAACCGAGAAATTCACCTGCCCCAGCATCTTCGGGCTGCTGTCCAAGAACAATATTAACTGGGCGATTTACGGATACGTGGACCCGCCGCTCACCCGTCATACTTTTTCGGATGCCACGGATGCTGACGACAGTCACTTCGGTCTTTTCACTGATTTTCAGGCGGCTGCCGCCAACGGAACCCTGCCGCCATTCGGTTTTCTCGAACCCAGTTGGGACGCCGCCGGGAACAGTCAGCACCCGAATTACGATGTGTCTCTGGGCGAACAGTTGATTCACGACGTGTACTACGCGTTGCGCAATGGCCCCGATTGGAACAAGACGCTTCTGATCATTACCTATGACGAACACGGAGGCTGCTACGACCACGTTCCGCCGCCTCAGGGTGCGGTGCCGCCGGACAATTCTGTTGGAGAGGACGGCTTCGACTTCACGCGGTTTGGTGTGCGGGTGCCGACGGTGTTGGTCTCGCCGCTGATCGTGGCGGGGACGGTGTTTCGGGTGCCCGCGGATGCGAAGCCTCTGGATCACACGTCGATTTTGAAAACGGTGGAAAAGCAGTGGAATCTGCCAAGCCTCACCGCACGCGACGCAGCCGCGTCCGATGTAGGTGCCGCTCTGACGCTCGCCGTTCCGCGCACGGACGATCCTCTCGCGGGAGTGGTTGTTCCCCGCGCGGGCGAGCCGAATCCGTTCGCCGATAAGCCGTCCCACTTGCAAGAAGTGCACGCCGAACTTGTCTCGGAACTCCCGGTTCCGGATGGCAAGGGCGGTGTCCACCACACCATGCCAGTCCTAAAGACCAACAGCGACTACAGAGCCTACATCCGCGATCGCACGGCGGCTTGGCGAGCTTCAAGAAAGGCAAGCGTCGCTGCCGCGCATCCTTAGCGGATTCGAGATAAATGGCAAAGCTTCGCCGCTGTCGTCACTAGAGATAAATCGTGAAGTAGCCAAGGCCAATTAGCTGACGGGAGGTACCAACCTTCTGTCAGCGAAGCTTAGTGTTCTGCTGGGGGCTTTGCAATGCGCAGGGGTGGTTTCGGCGCTCTTCTCGCCTTCACCGTCGCCATTCTCATGCTCAACGGCCAAGGTGGCAGTTCCACCGGAAGCGCTGCCGGGTCTCGCAAGTCCGCCGCGTTGCCGCCCACGCGTAAACCCCTTCCGGCGGCCGGAGAGTCGGGAAGTCCGCTTCTCGAGCAAGGCATCTGCAAGCTGCAGCCTCCCGACTACATTTCTTGCGGCTCGTGCGACGGCTTCTGCCCCTCCGACGATCTCCGGGGCGCAATCAAGGCTTTCTTCATTTCCACCAAAGCGCCGGGGACACAATCCGAACCCGACCCTTATTGCGAACTGCCTTCGTCTTCGTCACCGGACCGAAGCGCTGCCAACCAGGACATGCATGCTCATTGGTGTGTTCCCGAGGAATTCCGCGCCAATCTAAAGTTTGTGATCGCCGCCGTTCCCGATCCTGCGCACACTCACCTGAGTGTCCTCACTGACCGAATGCTGGAAGCGACCATGGAGGGAGCACAGGCGTCGGATTATCTTTTCGCGCGCTCTTCCCTGCCTTGGGAGAATCAAACTTTTCCTGAGTCAGACGACTATCTCACCCGCTTGAACGCTTCCGGCTGGCAGTCCGAAAGAGAAAAGCTTCCCGGGCTTCTGATCTTCCGCAAAGCTACCCCGAACAGTCGGAACGAAGCCGAAGAGGTTCTCTTCATCTTCGTAGTTGGCGAACGTCCCACCGGCGGCCTCAATAAGCAGCAATTTCAGAGTGCCCTTCGGATTATGGCGGACGTTCGCAAGGGGAAGGAAGATCAGACCCGCGATTCTCCGCTCCTGATTCTGGGGCCGAATTTTTCCGGTTCGCTCTATTCGCTTGACTATCTTCTCGAAAACGACCCTGTCGGCTCGGCCCGGCGTGTCGTCGTTCACAGCGGCAGCGTGTCGAGTTACGAAACCATTCGTTGGTTCATGAGTTTTCCCAGGACCAGGACCTTGGACTTCCGCACGTTTGTTGAAAGCGATGACTATCAGTTAGCCAAGTTTCTGGCATACGCCGTTTGCGAACAACGCTACATTCCGAGCGACGTTGTGATTCTGGACGAAGACGAAACGGCCTATGGGGGAAACAACCTCGGTCCAGAAAGCGATGGTTCCGACGCGACCGTTGGAAATTCAAACCCACCCGCGTGGCCTCCCGCGCCCCCTAACATCGACTGCAACTCAGGCACGCCGTTCAATGTCTCCGAAATCACAAGCATCTTCTATCCCCGCGATATCTCCCATCTCCGCAGCGCCTATCAGCAACAAACTCAGACTGCCGCTGCCTCCGATGCGGGACGCCGTCCTCCTCGGACCAATCTCCCGCTCAACATCGAGGACACCGGCAACGACGACGATAGTGTTCCCACGTATTCGCCCGGGCAAACTCCACTCTCCGAAGAGTCTGTCCTCCTCGGAATCGTCTCCAGTCTCCACAAACAGCATGCCAAGTTCATCATTCTGATTGCCACGAACCCTTTGGATGAGATTTTCCTTAGCCAGTATTTGCTCCACGCCTACCCCGAGGGCCGCATCGTCACCTTCGATGAAGATCTCCTTCTCGCGCGCGAGGTGGACGACCCTCGTTTCCAGGGAACCCTTTCTGTCACGTCCTATCCTTTGTTTCCTGCCAGTAGAAACGATGTGGCCACATCCGTTCCAACCGACAAGTCCTCCGTCCCACCGCCTCTTCACGAGTTTCCATCGGATGAATCCGTCGGCACTTTTGATGCCATGGTTTCCCTTCTCGCGGATCCCAACGCTTCTTGCGACCGAACGCTCGATCCCTCCGCCCAGACCTCCGATACCAACGTGCCTCCCAACAAGTGCAAAGACTTGCCTGCGGCGCTGGGATATGCCGCGATTGGATATGCCGAATACGGCTGGCCCGCTCTCGGCACCACCGTTCCGCCCAAAGAAGATGGTCAGTCCATTCTGGCCCCGCCTCTCTGGCTAACCGTCATCGGCAATGATGGATACTGGCCGCTCGCGATACTCGATACCCAGCGATATTCCGAAGACCACGGCGCCCCTGATAGTGTTCTGCACGCCATCCGAGGCGACTCCAATCCGGCTCAGCTGATTCCCGCGAAATACAAGCCATGGGAACTGCTTTGCGTCGTGTTCATTGGTTTGGCCGTGATTTACACATATCTGCGCTGGACGGGTTCCATCTTTGCCCGAACGAAAATCTCCGCGAATTTTGCGCCCGTGGATGATTCCTATTGCAGCTACGGTCTCCTCATTGCCGACACGATGCTCATTACCGTCCTTCTTCTTCTGCTGTCTCCCTGGCGTTATTCGCCGTTCCCTTTCGGCGACGAGCCGCCCGGCAAATTCCTCTGGGTTGTATTCGGCGTTCTTGTCGTCAGCTCGGTTGCCGATCAAGTCAGAAGGAGATCAAACTGGCTCGCCGCCCTTTCCTTTGTCTTCGCGTTAGCTCTGGTGCGGGCCATAAATGTTCCGCTGGACCTTGGCCCCGAGTCTTCTAGAAATCTCTTCTTCTATCGATTCGTTCACATCACCTCAGGCGTGTCTCCCTTGATCCCGCTTCTAATCTTGGCTTTGGCGGGCATTTGGTGTGCCTGGTACGCCTTGGCGGGTCTCGTCCTCTGCGATCAGCGTGGCCCCCGCCTTCCTGACGCCTCGGAATTCAAGAAAAAAGTGCCCGGTTCGGAGTGTGCTTCTCCTGCGGCCATACGCTTTCTCCATCTCTCCCGCGATAACAATCGTGTTCTCCTCAAGGTCATCCATCCAGCCAACCTGAATCCTCGTGTGATCCTGCTGCCGGCTCTCGCAGTTGTGCTCTCCTTCGTCGTTCTCGATCGCTGCCATCCGGTGCGCAGCCTCGAGAGCGGACACTACAATTGGGTTTACTTCGCCTCATTTGGCATTGTTCTCATCATCTTGCTCTGTGATTTGTTCCGCCTTGTCGTCGTATGGATCGAGTTCCGAGCACCCCTTCGCGCTCTCAACCGTCTCCCCCTGCGCCGCGGATTTGCGAGCCTGGAGGATCTCAAGGGGAAGCCACTCTGGCAATTTGGCGGAAGCGCCTTCGACGATTTCTTTCCGATTCTCGGCCGCGAAATCGACGCCCTTCGCAATCTGAAGAAATTCCTTAAAGAGGACAAAGATGGCCTGTTTGATGCCATTAAGAAGGTTGAAGCGGCCGTTCACGAACTGACGGCAATGGTCCCTCTTCCCGCGCAAGCTGATAAAAGCAAACCGCGAAGCACTCCTTGGCAGAACTTCAAATTGTTCTTCAATTCCATGCGACAAAAGGTGTCATCCAAACTGTCTGCCTTGCCCCTTGAAACCGAGGAATGCGCCAAGACGATCGAGGCCGAGGCATCATATAAGGACCGTCGCGCACTCTGGCTTCGATTGAGAACCCTGATCGCACTCGCTCGGCGCGACCCCACCGCGAAAGTCCTGCCCGTTCTGGATAAATTGCACGAGAGCCTCGCGCACGCCTGCGCCGAGGCGTTGCAATTCCTGATCCCACGATGGAGCGCGGAGACCCAGCCGCCCGACGAGCTCCCCGAACCTCCCGAGCCCACTACCGAATTTCGCTTCAAGAAAACGGTTCTTCCACAATCCACTCAGATCGCTGAGGAATTCGTTTGTCTCTTCTATTACAATTTCATTTCCTCGATTTTTCTCCGCCTTCGGACGCTTCTCGCGTCCGTCGCCGGCATGTTTGTCCTCCTCGTCCTGTCTTTCAGTAGCTACCCCTTTGAACCCAAATCCGCCTACCACACGCTGATGACATGCGTTCTTATTCTCATAATCGCGCTCGTGGCCATGGTCATGGGCCAGATGCATCGTGACCCCACCTTGAGCCGCATCACCAACACCACTCCCGGTGAGCTCGGGTGGGACTTCTGGTTCCGCATGGCTTCTTTCGTCGCTCTCCCCCTCTTCACTCTCATCGCGTCCCAATTCCCCGAAATCGGTGGCTTCCTCTTTTTCTGGGCTCAACCCGCGCTCAACACATTCAAGTAGCACACGCCCCGCCTTCCGCATCTCCATAGCTCCCGGTATCCGCCTTTGTGCACGCTGTGCTCGGCGAGAAGTCCGTACGTGGCGGCAAATCGGTCTGATGAGCCGCATATTAAGGTTCCAGACCAAGTTCTCCTCGAAGTGCTAGAATCTGCCACGATTTGTTCGGTGTCGTAATGAGGAGCCAGACATGGTAATTGCTGATCGTTTACGCGCTTTACGAGAAGAAAAAAAGATGTCACAAGGCGACATCGAGAAGCGGACTGGTTTGCTGCGTTGCTACATCTCTCGTGTTGAAAACGGCCACACCATTCCAGCAATCGAGACTTTGGAAAAAATGGCCCGAGCTATGGAAGTCCCTATGTACCAGCTCTTCTATGATGGCGAGGAGCCTCCCAAACTTCCTGCTCTCCCAAGACACAAGGCCGGGGACGATACAGCTTGGGGGCATTCAGGCAAGGATGGGCGTGTTCTCAATCAGTTCCGCAGGCTTCTCGGTCGAATGGACGGAGAGGACAGAAACCTCCTCTTATTGATGGCTCAAAAGATGGCGTTCAAACGCAAGGCGACTAAGTAAGTCGCCTTTAACATCACGGCAGGGAAGCATCCCGCGACCCGCCGCGTGATTCGCGAGGACGGACGGCCTAGGGGGGGCCGCCGGGTTTGCCGGACTTGATTCAGGAGGCCCTCAAGAATCGCCCGGAGCTGGCTGCTCAGCGCTTGGGCGTGGTCGCGATAGCACAAACGCCAGCGGTTCGTCCTACCAGAGCGCGGAGCACGCGGGCCCCGGTGCGGTGACGAAAAACTGGCTGTGCGCGGCGGCTTCGGGGAAGAGTTGTTCATAGCGCTTCTTCCATGCCTCGCGGAATTGCAAGGCATCCGCGCGCGAACCCAGTGACCACACGCTTCCGCCGAACCCGGCGCCGAAGCTCGACGCGGCACAAGCTCCCAACTGGCGCGCCACTCGCGCGAGCTCGATCGTTTCGGCGATCTGGTTGCCAAGCAAGCGTTCAGCGGCACGCTGCGAGCGATCGACAAGCTCACCGAACGATCGCAAGTCAGCGCGACTCAACGCATCCCCGGCCGCAGGGATGATCTCCTCGGATTCAAGTACGAATTGGTCGAAGCGGTCGAGCAGCGCCTGTGGTGAGAAATCCGAAATCGAAGAATGCTCGAGCGTCTCGCGAATTCGTCCGGGCGCATCAGCTGAACTTGTAACGGCGTCGCGAAGAGTGGCGGGATTTTCGCCGGAATAAGTGCGCCAGGCGGCCCAAACCGCTTCGGCCGCTTTCGAGATGCGATTATACTGATCGCGCGCCGCCCCGATCTTAGATGCCTTCACACCGCTGGTGGCGATCACGAACGTGCATTCGGCGGGCAACTTTATGATTCGCTCCGCACGAACGGGACAAAAGCTGTACTGCCGCAGCATTCCCGGCTGCGAGCAGACGATCGCCGTGTGGTCCTCGCTTCCTCCGAACGTGCCGACGCCTTTGTCTCCGGCCAGCGACCCGAAGCTCTGCCCGTTTTCGATGCATCCTAAGTAGCCCGCCAGCTCCTCCCGGTTTCGAATGTTCGATTTATACTCCGGCCGCTGGTCGAGCCGATTGGTTTCGCTGAGAACGGAAAAAATCGCCACCACCAACACGCTCGAGCTGCTCATGCCTGCCGCGCGTGGTAGGTCGTTCGCGATCGCAATGTCGGCGCCGCGCAATTCGCCGCCAAAATTGCGCGCGATGCGCCGCCCCACGCTCGTTGTGTAAACGGTCCATCTCGATTCGGGAATTGCCAGGTCAGGGGACAATTCGAACTCAAAGCCGCGGCCATCGACGGCGTCATCGATGCGAACGGTCGAGTCGTCTCGAGGGCTGGACGCGACGCACATGCCGCGTTCCGCCGTGCAGAGCAGGCTGCGGCCTCCTGCGTAGTCGGTGTGTTTGCCGAGGACCTCGATGCGTCCAGGGACGAACCAGCGGCGCGTGCTCGGTACGCCCCGCGCGCGGAGCAGGCCCTCGGCCGTCGCGAAAAGTTGCTCCTTGCGAGCGGCCTCGTCTTGGCTCATTCCGGCGGCGACGAGCGCGTCCATGATCCCAGCGTTCATAACGAGACCTGCAAATTCTTGAGGCGTTCGCCCACGGCTGCGATATCGGAACGCCGCGACAAATCGACCACACCCGCGGTGCTGCGGACGATCTTGAATCGCGCGCCGCCTTTCACGGCTTCCCGTACCGCCGCAGGCAGCTCGTATTCGCCGCGCGACGAAAGCGGCACGCGGCGGCAAGCCTCGAAGATCTCCTGCGAAAAGCGCCAGCAGTTCATGCTCACAAGCGCAAAGCCTCGCATAGCCGCAAGCGTTCGTTCGTCGGGCTTCTCGATAAGTTCGATCAGAAAGCCCGCGGCGTCGACCTTGGCGTACGCAAACGATCGCACGCGCTCGCGTGAGATGTTGCCGTGCTCGATCAGCGAGCCCTCGTCGAACATCACGGCGCCTGGCTCACCCATGGCGCGCAGAGCAACAAGAACCTCCGAAGGATATAGGTTATCGGAGTTAATGGCGATGAACTCGCCGCCGCTCGCGAATCCTTCGGCAGCCAGCACAGCGTCGGCGGTGCCAAGAGGCTTCGCCTGAATGGCGAAATCGATTTGTATGCGTCGCGGCCGCATGCGCTCGTAGTAGTCCCTTACCAAACCATGTTCGGGTCCGATGACGATGCACGCTTGCGCGAAGCCGGCATCCGCTAAGCCGCTCAATACGAAATCGAGAAATGGGCGGCCGAAGGGAATCATCGCCTTCACGCCCGTGTCCGCAACAGCAGACTGAGCTGGATCGAGGCGCACATCCGCATCGGCTCTCATGCGCGAGCCCGCGCCACGCGCCGAAATCACGGCCCGATCGATCGCGTCGCCTCTCGACATGCGGCCGATTAGTGTAGCGCACACGCGGAAATGATGGACCAACCGCGCGCCATTCGCGCTAGAATCGCCACCTTTCCCATGAATGCCTGGTACATCTTCTGGATGGCGAACTTTTTCATCGCAGGATCGGCGTTTGCCGTGATTGCGGTCATCGTGCTCGTTCGCGGCGTGAAAGATCTGCGCAACATGCTCGCCGGCCTTCGCGCTGAGGCAAATAAAAAATGATGGCCACGCACTTCTCCACGCTCGACTGGGCGATCGTCATCGTCTACGTGGCCGCCACGTTTGCCACAGGCTTGTACGGCCGCAAATTCGTGGGTGGAATCGCAGATTTTCTCGTAGCTGGCAGAGAACTTGGAACCTTCATCGGCATCGCCACGCTGGCCGCCACCGAAATCGGCACCATCACATTCATGTACTACGCGGAGCTCGGCTACAAGACGGGGTACTCGTCGTTCGTCAACGGGCTGATTGCCGGGCTGGTGATGATCTTTATCGGGCGCACCGGGTTCATCGTGAAACGCTTGCGCGCCATGCGATTGATGACCGTTCCAGAATTCTTCGAGGTCAAGTTCAGCCGCCGACTCCGAATTTTCACCGGAATTCTCGTTGCCACTGGCGGCATCCTTAACATGGGCGTATTCCTTAAAGTCGAAGGCACGTTCCTCGCGATCATTTCCGGCATCTCGCTCAGCCACATCAAAGCGGTCATGACCGGCATTCTGCTCCTCGAGCTGGTCTACACGGTGCTCGGCGGCATGGTCTCGATCGTCATCACGGACTTCATTCAGTTCGTCGCGCTCAGCATCGGAACGATTCTCGTCACGATTTGGTCGATGCGCGCCGCAGGCATCGGTCACATGTACGACGCTGTGCAACACTCGATGGGCGCAGGCGGCTTCAGTCCTTTCGCGAATCACGATTACGGCGGGGCTTACATCATGTTTCAGGTTCTGGTTTGGCTGGCGGTTCACACCTGCTGGCAGACGACGGCCATGCGCACTTTTTCCACGAAGAGTCCGGAAATCAGCAAGAAAGTTTTCTCCTGGGCGGGCTTCATTTTTCTCGGCCGCGGAATGATGCCGATGATGTGGGGCATCGCGGCGCTGGCCCTCCTTGGTCCTAACCAGAATTCACTGGAAGCCATGCCGCGCATGCTCGCCACAGTGCTTCCGTCCGGAGTTCTCGGTCTGGTGGTTGCTGGAATGCTTGCGGCGACGATGTCGGTGAACAGTTCCTATCTTCTGGGCTGGAGCGCGATCCTCGCCCAGGACATCATCTTGCCGCTGCGGCGAAAACCGATGAGTTCGATGCAGCAGGTGGTGCTCAATCGCGCCGCGAACCTGTTTGTGAGTATCTTCGTGATGGTTTGGGGACTCTGGTATACGCTGCCGGGTCCGACGTATTTTTATTTGAATATCACCGCGTCCATCTATCTTTCGGGCACCCTCGTGACCGTGATTGCGGGGCTTTTCTGGAAGCGCGCTTCGACGCTGGGCGGTTACCTGGCGATGGCCGGCGGGGCAATCGCCACAATAGGATTTTTCTTTTTCAGAACGCCGGCGAGCTACGCTGGCCTCGGCGCCTTCGGTCTTGCGGCCGTCGGAATGCTGGCCGGATCGTTGCTGGGAAAGTCGGCCCCGCCAACCGTCGCGATTGCGACTGGCTCCTGATCCGGATGATCACCTTGCGAACAGAATACCTCTATCGAGCGGCGTTTTTCCTGGGTCTCGCGCTTGGCGTGGCCGGCACGATCGCCGCTCAAGAGAAGACTCCTGTCTTTTTCGAGCCGGATCCCGGAGTCGCCCAGGTTCAAATTACCGCCGACGGATTCTCACTTTCCAACTCGGTTCTGAGCGCGAGTTGGCGCTCATCGAATGGGACACTGCGCAGCGGTGAGTTCCGAGATCTGCTCGCAGGCCGACCGCTCGCAGGACCCGCAAATCCATTCGTCCTGATCCTCGGCGGTGGCCGAGCGCTGATGCCGTCAAATATGATGGTCACTTCCGGCCCCACCGTGAACGACATCACGCCAAATCCAGACGCCCCTAGGTTGTCGGAGAGATTGCCGGGGAAAGCCGTCGTCATGCAGTTCCGCGATCCCGAGGGACTGTTGACCGTCACCTGGCGCGTGATTCTGCGCGACGAATCAAACTACCTTCGCAATGAAGTTACGGTCGCAGCCGCGGACCACGATGTCCCCATCATCGAAATCCGCATGATCGATTGGTTGCTGCCGAACGCACGCGTGACCGGCTCCGTCCAGGGGTCGCCCGTCGTGGATGGTTCTATATTTGCCGGCTTCGAGCATCCTCTTTCAGCCTGCGACGTCGCACTCGGCCGCGCCCGCTGCAAACTCGAACGCGAGTTGCCGTTGAAAAAACAACACGAGGTCACGTATTCCAGCGTCGTGGGCGTCACCGCGGACGGACAACTGCGCCGAGGCTTTCTGCGATACGTCGAACGCGAGCGCGCCCATCCCTATCGCACCTTCCTGCATTACAACTCCTGGTACGACCTCGGCTACTTCACTCGATATGACGCGGCTCAGGCCCTCGACGTGGTTCGCGCTTTCGGAACCGAGCTCACGCAAAAGCGCGGCGTGAAACTCTCGTCCTTTCTCTTTGACGACGGCTGGGATAATCCCGCAACACTCTGGAAGTTCAATCCCGGTTTTCCCGATGGCCTGACGCCGGTCCGTGCCGAAGCCGAAAAGTATGGCGCTGAGCCGGGCATCTGGATGTCGCCCTGGGGTGGATACGGCGAACCAAAACAGCAACGCGTTGCCGCGGCCCGCGCTGCAGGCTACGAAATCGTCGACAACGGCCTCGCGCTTTCCGGCCCGAAATATTACGCGCTGTTTCGCGATACCTGCATGCGCATGATGCGTGACTTCGGCGTGAATCAGTTCAAGTTCGACGGCACGGGCAACGCGAATCGCGTGTTTCCCGGAAGCGATTTCGACAGCGACTTCGACGCCGCCATCAACCTGATCACGGAACTTCGCGCGCAAAAGCGCGATCTGTACGTGAATCTCACCACCGGCACGTATCCTTCGCCTTTTTGGTTGATGTATGCCGATTCGATCTGGCGCGGCGGCGAAGATCACGAGTTCCTCGGCGTCGGCTCGAATCGCGAGCGCTGGATCACCTATCGCGACGCCGATACCTACGAACACGTCGTGATGGATGGGCCGCTCTATCCCCTGGATTCGCTCATGCTGCACGGCCTGATCTTCGCGAAACACGCCAGGAACCTCGATTCCGATCCAAGCCACGATTTCAAAAACGAGGTCCGCGATTACTTCGGCACCGGCACACAGTTGCAGGAGATGTACATCACGCCATCGCTGCTTTCCGCCGACGATTGGGACAATCTTGCCGAAGCGGCGAATTGGTCGCGCGCGAATGCGGACGTTCTGGTCGACACGCACTGGATCGGCGGCGATCCCGCGCAGCTCGAGGTCTACGGCTGGGGGTCCTGGTCGCCGCGCAAGGGAATCCTCGTTCTCCGAAATCCTTCGGATCAGCCGCAGAGCATCGCGATCGATGTTGCGAAAGCCTTTGAGCTGCCGGCCAAGTCCGCTAGAGAATTTCGGCTTCGGAGTCCATGGAAAGAGGATGGGTCGGCTGGTACGATCACCATCCGCGCCGGCGAGCCGCACGAGTTTCAGTTGAAGCCATTCGAAGTAAAGACGCTCGAAGCCGCGCCCGTGAACAATTGATGCGAATTCGATTCTGCGTCCGCACCGTTTTTGTCTGTGCAGTGGCCATGCCACTTGCTCTTGCCCTTGGGTCATCGCAAACCCCGCCCAAACATACCTTCGGCATCGACGGCCGCAACTTCGTTCTCGACGGCAAGCCGTTCCAAATCATCTCGGGTGAGATGCACTATGAGCGCATTCCTCCTGAATACTGGCGCGACCGCCTGAAAAAAGCCCGCGCTATGGGCCTGAACACGATATCGACATACGTGTTCTGGAACGTTCACGAGCCCAAGCCGGGAGTCTTTGACTTCACCGGCCAGTATGACGTGGCGGCCTTCATCCGCGCGGCGCAGGAGGAAGGCCTCTACGTGATCCTGCGGCCGGGACCATATTCCTGCGCCGAATGGGATTTGGGCGGATTCCCTGCGTGGCTGCTCGCGGATCGAGACATCGTTCTGCGCAGCCGCGACGAGAAGTTCATGCGTCCGGCCGAGCGTTGGCTGAAGCGG
>Ga0070761_10001900_pt1 | contig 13016 bp, 11 predicted proteins | sample HubBroMetageREF1_FD_66724 | JGI IMG/M metagenome (GOLD analysis project Ga0070761, IMG submission 66724) | Reference soil microbial communities from the Hubbard Brook experimental Forest, New Hampshire, USA - Hubbard Brook CCASE Soil... | ecosystem: Environmental > Terrestrial > Soil >...
AGTGCCTCCAGCAACTCCGTTCGCCCGGCGCCAAGGAGACCATAGACACCTAGGATCTCCCCACGGCGAAGTGAAAGATGCACATCGTGCACGGGTGCCTGCGCGGTTTCGTCACCAACCGACGGAGTGAGCGTCAGCCCACGAACTTCTAGCACTACCTCCGCATTACTCGGGACGCTGCAACAACTTGAGGCCACTTCGTCTGTTCGCCCACTCATGCGCTGTACGATCCACTCTCGCGTGACGTGCTCCCGCAGCGCTTCGCCTACAACCTGACCAGAACGGAGGACAGTGAAGTGATCGCCAAGGTGTAGTAGCTCGTGCAGTCGGTGAGATATGTAGACAATACTGACGCCCGATGCCTTCAGCTCTTCGACTACACGAAAGAGCGCCGCCGCTTCCGTGATCGAGAGGGCTGATGTGGGCTCGTCCAGAATGAGGACCCGCGAGCCATGCGCAATTGTGCGCGCCAGTTCGACCATCTGCCGGGTCCCCAGCGACAACTGTGAGACCTGGCGGTCAACATTAAGATGTTGCTGCAATCGCTCAAGCGCTCTTTGCGATCGACGATCTTCGCTTAATTTGTCAACAACGAGAAGACTCTTAAGAAGCTCTCTGCCGGCAAAGATATTCTCCGTCACATCAAGATTGGGCAGCACAGAAAGCTCCTGATGCATGATCGCTATGCCAAGTACGGTGGCCTCGCGGGGAGAGCGAATCTGAACGGGTTTACCATCGAGAAGAACCTCACCTTCATCTGCCTGCTCTACGCCTGAGAGAATTCGCATCAACGTGCTTTTTCCTGCGCCATTCTCGCCGATCAGGACGTTGACTTTGTTGCGATAAATGCGGAAGTCCACACCTTTGAGCGCGACGTTGCCTGGATACAGGCGTACGATTCCACGCGCTTCAAGGAGAACTTCAGTCATTGTCGTGCCTCACCGAGGAGAGTTCTGCGCAAAGCAAGTCGCCATGAGTCTCGAATCCGTTGCCTTTCGAACGGCGTCGTTGACGGAATAAAAACGTCGGTGGTTCGCTCTAATCCGTCCGCGGATGAGAGATCCCTCCACCAACTCAAGACGAGGCCACCCAGTCTCGCCACTCCCAGCGCAGACAGTTCTTGCTGTGTGGAACGGTAGACGGGGACTCCAAGCGCATCCGCCTGGAGTTGCATCAGCGCATTGTTTCGCGTGGCCCCGCCGTCAGCGCGGAGCAGCGGGAATTCAGTCGCGCTCTCAACTTGCATTGCCTCGAAGACATCTGTCACTTGCATCGCAATCGCATCGAGTGTGGCCCGAGCCAGATGAGCAGCTCGGTGATGGGGCCGCAAACCACAAACGAGTCCTCTCGCGGACGCGTTCCAATGAGGAGCGCCTAGCCCGGCCATCGCAGGGACAAAGGTCAGTCCGTCAGCGTCGGCAACCTGCTCGGCGAGCTTGGCGATGTCTTCCGGAGGGTCCGATGGATCAAGAAGCTCGCCGACCCACTGTAGCGCTGCGCCAGTCATCGTGATGTTCCCCTCCAACGCATACTGAGTGCCTGATTGCAGGTCGGTGCCCGGAAGAGTCCACGCTATGGTTCGAGCAAGCCTGGAAGCCGGAGAAGTTGTGGACGATACAAGCGCCATGAGAGAGGACCCGGTACCGTAGGTTGCTTTAATTGCTCCCGCGGTAAAATCTCCGTGTCCGATCAACGCAGCATGTGAGTCCCCTGCGATGGAAATGATCGGTATGACGCTGATCGCAAGAGCTTCATCACAAGCACCGAAACAGGTTGCTGAAGGCATGACATTGGGCAACCATCCAGCTTCAATGCCAAATAGAGAGAGCAGTGATTCATCCCAAGCCAACCGGTCGAGATTGAACAGGCCGGTCCGTGATGCGTTGGTTGTATCGGTTGCGTGAACTCTCCCGCGAGTCAGACGAAAAAGCAGCCATGAGTCGACAGTGCCGAAAGAAAGCGTGCCGGCGCGCGCGGCTCTCTGTACGCAACCTTCGTTTTCCAGCATCCACGCCCACTTCGTCGCTGAAAGCAAGGGATCGAGAAGAAGGCCGGTGGCTCGTTGAATGGTTGCAGTAGAGCGCGCGAGCCGTTCACACATTGCAGAAGAACGGCGACATTGCCAGCTAATTGCGTGAGCCAGCGGTTCACCCGTTTCGCGATCCCAGGCGCATGCAGTCTCACGTTGATTGGTAAGGCACAGCCCTTCGATCGTCGCATGATTCTCACGGGCCCACTTGCTACACCGCCGCAGCACATCATGCGTACTCTGCCATAGCGATTCGAGGTCCTGACCGATCTCTCCGTTTGCAGAAACCTGCAGCGGTGTCGGGACAGTGGTTTGGTAAGCTGTTGCGCCCGTCCGGCCGATCAGCAGCGCCTTCGTGTTGGTCGTACCCTGATCAAGTGCCAGGAGCATGCCTTCTACCTGTCTCCGACCCTATCGTTATCACGCATCAGCTCCTTCGCCGCCAAGCATATACCCGAAGCTGTGAGGCCGAAATGCTCTAGCAGGAACTCGGCCGACCCGGTGGGTGCAAATCGGTCTGGAAGGCCAAGAATCCGCATCGGAACAGGGTGATTCAACGCAAGCACCTCAGCCACCGCACCTCCGAGTCCTCCCGCCGCGAACCCTTCCTCTACAGTAACGATCCGCGAAGTTTCACGGGCTGCCTTTAATATCGCCTCTGTGTCCAACGGCTTGACGCTGCTCATGTTAAGGACCCGAGCCTCAATACCCCGCGTTGCGAGCTGCTCTGCTGCCTCCAGTGCTCGAGAGACCAAGACTCCGTTCGCGATCAGTGTGACGTCATCTCCAACGCGGAGTTGGACTGCCTTTCCCAGTTCGAAGCGATAGTTTTCATCATGGACCTCACGTACCGGCATTCGGCTAATCCGTAGAAACATCGGCCCGGGGTGTCGCTCGGAGTAGAGCAGCGCCTCACGAGTTTCTATCGGGTCCGCCGGCACAACGACGGCCAGATTGGGAATGATGCGCGTCCACGCAACATCTTCGACCGAGTGGTGTGTCGGTCCAAGCTCTCCATACGCCATCCCGGGGCTCATGCCGCAAAGCTTAACATTCGAGTTCGAGTATCCGAGATCGACTTTGATCTGTTCCATCGCGCGGGCAGTCAAAAAACAGCTTGCACCCGCAACGTATGGCTGCATCCCTCCGTTGGCGAGGCCACACGCAACTCCTACCATATTCTGTTCTGCAATCCCGACATTCACGAAGCGCTCGGGGAACCGTGTCCGAAAGTTCTTGAGCTTCGTTGAAGAGACCGAATCATTAACGACAGCGCAGATCTTCGGATTGCTCGCAGCCATCTCTTCCAAGGTCTTCGAGAAAGCGTCGCGACAGTCAAATAGTTTGGCTTTCGGGGGACCGGCGATGCACGGCTCTGAATCGCTATCCGCTGCTCGTGTTACACCAACCATGGCACTTCCACTCCCAGTTCTGCAGCAGCGGCATGAAGCTGCTCACGCGTCGGCACCCCATGATGCCATGCGGGGTTGTTCTCTGCGAAGCTCACACCTTTGCCCTTAACCGTATTAGCGACAATGCAGGTCGGTTTGCCCTTTGTTGATCCCGCGTCGGCAAAGGCGGCAAGCAGTGCGTCGTGATTGTGGCCATCGATCTCGAGAGTGTGGAATCCGAAGGCGCGCCACTTGTCTACCATCGGATCCATTCGGATCGTCGATTCAGTGAAGTCACCCTGCTGAATACGATTTCGATCGACGATCACGACGATGTTATCCAACCCGTAGTGCTGGGCTGTCATCGCCGCTTCCCAATTCGATCCCTCCTGGAGCTCTCCGTCCCCGGTCAGCACATAGACGCGCCATGACATGTTGCTCATCCTGCAGGCCAGAGCTGCGCCCACAGCAATTGGAAGTCCATGGCCCAGAGGTCCAGTATTGGCTTCGACCCCGACCGCTTTGTTGCGGTCAGGATGACCATTAAGCACGGACATAGGATCCATATAGGTCTTGAGGGTGGACGCAGGGAAGAATCCCCGTGCCGCAAGCGTCGAATAAAAGACTCCCGAACAATGTCCCTTGCTCATGATGAAACGATCTCGTTCGGGCCACGCGGGATCGTCTGGCCTCACTTGCAGAACTCCGCCGAGATAAAGCGTGGCAAGAATGTCAGCTGCGGACAGGTCACCGCCCGTATGTCCAATCCCAGCATGGTGGGTCATCGCCATTGCGCTGATGCGCAGCCATTGCGAAGCCGTCGACAGCTCCGACCCGGCGAGCGGTGTCCAATCGACAGTGTCACCAGAATAGAGCGGCTTCATCATTGCACATTACATTCGCACAATTGTACATAAAACTGCAATGCTGCAAGATTATGTAGGTAACCTTTATGGCAAGCGCGGGGATGCCGCGCGGCGAAAGAAGGGAGACGGCTTGATTGTGGCGCCCGATCGGGCCGGAATCTCATCACGCGGCTTGAAGGAACGCATGGCGGGAAGCGAAGCTGTAACTTGCGGGAAAGCTCCGATCAGGCCATTCGCGTCACTGGATATACCCTAGCGGGCGGTCGTGCTCTTTTCCAGCAATGCACGCGCCGTTGCACGATCGATCACTAGAATGTTAATCCAAGATCCATTTAGCGCTCCCAGAATCGCATCAAGCTTGCGCTTGCCGCCAGCGACGCCGATGCGATGCTTCACCCCCTTCAATTGCGCAAGCGACATACCGATTACCCGCGACGAAAGGGGTGTTGAAATCGGGTGCCCTGCCTGATTGAAATAGTGAAGACAGATATCTCCAACCGCGCCCTGCCTCATCAGCTCTTCACGCTCATCCGGTGTGAAGTAGTTTCCACTGCTGACCAGCATGCGCGAGGGCTCCAGCGCACCGATGCCCACGATGACGGTATCCAGCGCGTCCCACAATTTCACGGCACTCTGCACATACTGCTCCCTCATCAGTACATCTTTCGCTTTGGACGACCCGGTTATACCAGGTGCAGGAAGCAGAACCGCTGATCCACCGATGAGGCTTGCGAGCCGCTCCGCCAGATAAGTCGCATGCATTTGTGCATCAGCATTTCCCATTCCTCCAAGAATCTGAACGATCCGCGTGCCACCACCATCAGTCGACGGGTGCATACTATGAATCATTTCCAGAAGGGCAGCGCTCCAGCTTGATATCCCAACGGTCTGGCGCCCGCGAACGAAGCCTTCGAGCAAATAAGCCGCGGCAGATCCCAGATCGCGCGCGAGCTGTTCCTCGCTGATTGAGACAGAGTCGACGACAACGGCTTGCTTGAGGTTGAAGCGCGCCTCAAGCGCCTCTTCCAGATCAACATGGATACTGCTTTGCGTTGCGATACTGATGCGTACGATGCCGGCATCGGCCGCCTTCTTCAGCAGCCTCGAAACGGTCGACTGATGTAGGTTAAGTCTCTCTGTAATCTGTGCCTGCCGTATGTTCTGCAGATAGTACATACGCGCAATCTTGGTCATGAGACGAATCTGATCGTTGCGCGCCATGCGTATATACTACGTTCCCGAGTTGCCAGGGCGCTGCCTCACTGACTCCGACGCTCCGGATGGATTCTGATTCGAACTAGCTCCGTCGAAGGAAGATTGCAGCGGAAACTCCAAAGTGAACTTCGTACCGCGGTTTTGCGGAGAGGTGGAGCTCGAAACGCTGATTGCGCCCCCGTGCTTTTCAACGATGTTCCGTGTGATCCACAGCCCGAGGCCCGTGCCCGTTGCTTGTTTTGTCGTGTAGAAAGCCTCAAATATCTTCGGCAAAAGAGTTGCATTTATACCGGGCCCATCGTCGGAGATCGTAAGAATCGCCTTTCCATCGCTGGCACGAGTCCGTAGTGCTATCACTCCTCCGGATTCCATCGCCTCAAAGGCATTTACCAGTAGGTTCGAGATGACCTGCTGGATCTCTCCTTTGATTCCCCGAATCATGACATCGTCGGCCAGATCCATTTCGAACGACAGGCTTCGGTCACTCAACCGTTTTCTGTAGAGATCTAACGTCTCCGCCACACTTTGCGACAGATTAAGCGCTGCCGGTGTCCTCAACTCTCGGTAGAAGCCCAGGGTTTGGCGGGTGATATGGGCCACACGCGTGATTTCACCCAGTGCGCTCGCAGCGATCTCCCGAATCGATGGAGTTGCTTCCGGCGAACGCTCCAGAAGGTAGACGAGGTTGGTAAGGGCTTCCAGCGGATTGTTCACCTCGTGAGCAATTGCTGCAGCCATGCGGCCGGCCGTCGCAAGTTTTTCTGCCTGGATTAAAGCCGTTCGTGTGGCCTGTTCCTTCGCAAGGAGCATACAGTTCTGCAGCGCCAAAGCTGCCCGGCTGGCGAGATCCGCCGCAAGAATCCGATCACTGTCCGTATATTCCCGTTCACTATTCAGCAGAAATGCGATAGCCCCAAAGCTTTGCTTGCCGACGAAGAGCGAAGCGATCAAAAATCGGCTGTTGACGAGGGTGACTGCGTTCGCTTCAGCGTGCTCGAGGAGGATCTGCCGTGAAGGATCATCTCGCTTAAGTTCGGATGACCAGAACTGTCCTTCCGAGCCGGGAAAGGCCGTCAGTAGCAAGATGCAACGGTCTGAGAAGTACGGCGTTATTGCATTGCATATGCTTTCGCTGGCCACCGACAACGATAGAGAGGCACTCAACTGCGGCCCAACTCCAGCGAGAAAACGCAGCGATTCTTCAGCTTCAACGGTCTGAAGCATTCGTCTTACGAGCGCAATCAGTTCCGATGGGTGGACCGGTTGTGCGATGTATGCGTTCGCCCCGCCTGAAAGACCTGATGCGCGGAGGTGGGGATCACTAAAGCTCGCAGAGACCTGAAGAATCGGAAGGAATGGAGCACGCTCTTTGATTTTTCTAGTTAGATCGTACCCGTCGATGTCTGGGAGCCTCACATCAACCACCGCAAGTGCAGGCGACTTTGCCACCATCTCCAGCGCCTCGCGGCCAGAACCTGCCTCCAAGACGCTATAACCTTCCGTTTCGAGAATGCGACGCATCGCATACCGCTGCTCTACGGTGTCGTCGACATAGAGGATTGACTTCTTCCGGTGGTGTATCAAAGCGCGCTGTCTCTCCGATGAAGGTCGCAAAGTCCAAGGTTCATCAGTGCACGCTCAAGGGCGACGCGCTGATCCTCCGCGTCGCCTCGCTCCTTGTTGATGTAGCCCAGGTCATGACGCTCAATGAAGGATTGCTCTTCGGGAGTGAGCACCTTCGAACTCACCAGAACGATAGGAATTGTCTCCGTTTCGGATGCGGAGCGCAGTTCTTCGGCGAATACGAGGCCATTCTCCTCGGGCATCACGATATCGAGGAACACGAGGCTCGGATGGCATGCCGAGAGGCTACGTCTCGCATCGACAATCGAGCCTGCCTCAATAAGCTCCGCCGATGTGAGCGAGACGAGGTTCCGACGGAGAATGTAACGCGCAACCTCATCATCATCCACAATAAGAATGGCCTTCGCCGGCTCGACCGGCTTGACGGTCTCGGCACAAGCGACTGCCTTGGGAACGTCGAGGTAGAATACCGAACCTTCGCCAAGGACTGATTCCAGCCAAACACTTCCTCCAAGAAGCGTCGCGAGTTGCCGGGCAAGGGGAAGCCCCAAACCACTCCCTTTGTGGCGCGGACGCTGATCGGCCTCCACTTGTCCCCATTCTTGCCAGACGAGCTCTTTATTTTCGTCGGCGATGCCGACACCCGTATCTGCAACAACAAAGCGCACGCCAGTTTCGGCGAGTAATTCAGCGCGCACTCTGACAGTGCCGCGTTCCGTAAACTTCAGTGCATTGGAGATAAAGTTACGAAGAATCTGACCGAGTTTTCCTTCGTCTGCATGTAAACGAACGCCCTCGAGTGAGTCTTCCTCAAAAACCAATTGCACACTGTCACTGGTAGCGAGAGGGCGAAACATCCCACGAAGGGCGGAGAAAAACTCTTCGATAGTGAACTCGCTCGGCTTTACCGTGACCTTGCCGGCCTCGATCTTGGCAAGATCCAACAGATCGTTCACCATCTCCGTCAGATTTTGCGCAGACCTCTGAATGAAGAGAACTTGTTTTTCCTGTTCGGCAGTGAGCTCGCCATCGATCCTCCGTATGAGCAGACCCGCCAGTGAAACGATGGAGTTGAGAGGCGTCCGCAGCTCATGTGTAACACCGGAGATGAATCGAGTCTTCATCTCGGACACCTGCTGTAGTTCCTGCGCGCGATCTTCCAGCTCCGAGTAGAGAACCATGACGCCACGGTTTGTCTCTTTCAACTCCTGGTTGAGTTTCGTAAGTTCATCTCCCCGTTCCTGCACCTCACCTTCCCTGATTCGCAACTCATTCAGCAGGCGGATTACTTCATGGTTCTGGGTATGAACCGCTGCACCCAGGTCTTGCGCAGATAAAGCTGCAAGCTTTTGCGCAATCACGCTGGAGGCCGGAACCTCACTCGCTCTCGGAAGAAACTTCGTCAGAGTAACCGTTGTTCCCTTCCCAGAACTCTCGATCTGAAGATCATCCATGAGGCGCCGGGAGCCAGCGATGCCAAGCCCCATGCCAGAGGAGGAAATATAGGTGCCCTCCCAAACCTTTTCCAGATTGGGAATCCCCTTACCTCCGTCAGCGACCACGATGCGGAGTGCGGGCCTCTTTTCACGATCGAAGTAATACGCAACGGCACCACCTGACGCATACTCATAGGCATTCCTGGCGATCTCGGAAACCGCCGTCGCAATGCGGGTCTGATCCTGAGTTTCAAAGCCGAGTACCTCTGCAATCTGCTTGGCGCGCTGTCGAGCGAGGACAAAGTCTATCTGAGACGACAGATTCACGGATAAAAGGCGCGCGTTTGAGTTCTTAGGCAAGGCGGTTCACCAGAAGCGTGGCATCATCTCGACCACGGAGTTGCTCGGCGAAGATTAATGGTGCGATTACCATCGGAGGCTGCGATAGAAGCGACGAGGGAAGTCCTTTCTTCGATTGCGTCGAAACACCATCGCTCTGCATGATTAGCAGATCCCCGGGGCTATAGTCATAATCGAACTGCTGCACTCTTCGCATTTGATGCCCCAGGGTTCCGTTGTGCGATACGAGATTTTGAGTGCGACCTTCATTGAGCAGGGTGCAGCTAATGTTACCTATGCCGGCAAATTGAATTCGTCGCTGCGTCCGATCCACCTTTGCAATAGCAGCAGCAGCACCGCGCGTGGAATGCATCGCAGCGTGCATCCTTTCAAGAAGGACAGCAGGCGTGAGCGACTGATACCTGCTAAGCACTTCGATGGCCACCCTTGCTGCATCCGCAGCAAATACGCCATGCCCCAGCCCATCCACGACAAGAAACGTCGTCCCGTCATCAGAAACCGCCCATGCGTCGCCGCTGAGCGCCTCTCCATCAATGGCCACGCAGATAACCGACATCTCAGGCGCGGGCTTCGATTCTGACATGCGCGCGGCCACGACGGTCGACCGATTCAGTAGAGAGCACGCGCCAAATCTTGTGGCAAAGCGGCGAATGGCGCCGAGCCCAAGTCCCGGCGTGGAAGCAGTACTAAAGCCATCTGTGAGACACCGTTCCACATTGGCCATTCCCCTGCCGTGATCGACTGCAGCTACATCCAGCGCGCCGATTGGCGCCATGTAATGGATGTACAGGTCACCACCCCCGGCATGTTGCAGTAGATTGTTGGCCAGCTCAACGATCACAATATTCAATGCCGAAATGCGCTGCTCATCCATGCCGGAGGCCTGCGCGAACTCCAACGCGATGCGGCGGGCAACCCCGATCTGCGAGGGATCCCGAATGGCGACAATTGAAGTTTGTGTCAGCGGCTCCATTTTGTGATGGTCACGGTCGTCCCTTCATTCAGCTTGGATGCGATGTTGAACTCATCCATGAGGCGACGAGTGCCGCCGAGCCCAAGCCCCATGCCATTGCCGCTGCTAAATCCATCTGTGAGCGCTTGATCGACATCGCGAATGCCGGGTCCCTGGTCCAAAAATGTAAGACGCAGGCCGGTCTTCAACCCATTGTGAATTGCATCCATGCGCAGGTCTCCACCCCGTCCATAGTCCAAGGTGTTGCGCGCAATTTCGCTGGCAGCCGTAACAATCTTCGTCTGGTCCACGATGCCGAAGCGCAGCTCGGCCGCGAGCTTCCGCACAGAGGTCCGCACATTCACGACATCCTCTGAGGTCCTTATCCGAAGACACTCAGACTTGAGGACTTCCACCGGGGTTCTCCTCTGAGGCTTGGGCCTCCGCGTCCTCTTGGATGGCGGCTACTTCCGTCCGCAGGATCTGCATTCCACGCTCGACGGTGAGCGCGGTGCGGATGCCTGGTAACGACATACCCAGCTCGACGAGCGTGATGGCAACAGCTGGACGCATCCCGACGACGACAGTCTGGGCATCAAGAATCCGGGACATCGACGCGATATTGCCCAGCATCCTTCCAATAAAGGAGTCCACCACTTCGAGCGAAGAGATGTCGATCAACACACCACGCGAACCGCATTGCACGATCTTTGTGGTGAGATCGTCCTGCAATTGCAGCGCAAGGCGATCGTGCATATCCACCTGGACGGTGATCAGGAGGAATTCGCCCATCCTAAGAATCGGAATGTGTTCCACGGGCTCGCCTCCTTCCTAGATCTTGGCTGACACCATCGCTTTGCGCACAACTGTGTGTCCGGTGCGCTGCATCGCAACACGGAACGCATCGGCTAGATTGGCTTTAGTGATGATGTCCCCAAGTTCCACGCCAAGGTGAACAATGGTTTGCGCGATCTGCGGACGGATACCACTGATGATGCACTCTGCACCCATCAGTCGTGCGGCTGTAACGGTCTTGAGAAGGTGCTGTGCCGTCAGGGTGTCGACCGTTGGCACTCCTGTGATGTCGATAATGGCGAGCTCGGAACCGGTCTCGACGATCTTCTCGAGAAGGTTTTCCATGACCGTCTGTGTGCGCGTGGAATCCAGCGTTCCTATGATCGGTAAGGCGAGTACACCGTCCCAGAGTCTAACGACCGGGGTCGAAAGCTCGAGCATCTCCTGCTGCTGACGCAAAATCAGAGCTTCGCGGCTCTTCTGAAAAATCTCCATCGTGTACAGGCCTAGCTTGTCCAGGAGAAGGGTGGCAGACCAGATCTCGTCGACCTGGTCGACCGGATCCGGCACCAAGCTTCTGATCTGCGCAAATAACGACTGCTTAAAGGAGAAGACAAGTGTCGCCGTCTCAGCGGGGGTGAAGCCTAGCTGTGCACGGCTCGCAGAGACCTCTTCCAAAAACCTCCGCACTTCTCTATAGGCCTCAGAGTCGGTGTCCACCACATTGCCGCGTACCGTCGCCTCCTGCAACAACTGTAGGAAGCGCCTCGATTGTGTACGAATTTCCGCCTCGGACAATCGCTGGGTCAGGTCTATGGACCTTCTTTGCTCCGCAGTCCAGTCATCAAGAAGAGCGGCTTCGTTTCGACGCAAAATCTCTGGAATCTTCGATGTGCTCACACTTTCCTCGCTTCTCGGTCCGAGCTGAAGGCCCAAGTATATCCAAAACCTCTCACAGGGCTAGGATCAACAAAGCCCCATCTGGAGATGTGCGCAATGATCTCTGGACGATCGCTCGGAGCCTAAAATAGACTCGTAATCAACATTCCCACCATCGGTGCTAAAGGTCGGTTGCATTGAAACGAAACGTAGTCCTTCTCGTTGACGACAACCAGACTCACTTATATTCCCTCGGGAAACATCTGGCAGGGTCTGGTTTTGAGGTCCTGCATGCTCACTCTGGGAGCATGGCGCTACAGATAGCGCTCTCAACCTCTCCAGATGCCATTCTGCTGGACATAAATCTGCCCGACATGACTGGCTTCGGAATCTGCCAGCAGCTCAAGGCTGACCCCCGAACAAAGTCCATTCCGGTCGTATTTCACTCGGCGACCTATGACACCGCTTCAGCGCGGTCCCAGGCCGCAGAGCTGGGTGCGGTCTCTTTTCTCAGTTATCCAATCAACGTGGAGCATCTGGAGAACGTAATCAAGGGCGCTATCGCTCACGCACGGCAAAATCATCTGCAGAGCTAGCAGCCGCCGGGATTTTGCATCACAGAACGAGAGACTACCTCGTCTGCATGCGCCGCAACTCTTCCGACAGCAGTATTGCATCTGCGATCTCGCGCATAGATTTGCGTCGCTGACGGCTTTCGCGATGCATCATCTGATAGGCTTCGTCTTCACTAAGCGACAGGTCTCTCTGCAGAACACTCTTCGCCCTGTCTACAGCCTTCCTCGTCTCGAGTCGGCTCGCAAGTTGTGAGTTTTCGGTCTCGAGCCTTGCCCGCTCAATCTCGGCCCCCACCAAATGTCCGAGCGTCGACAGCAATCTTACTTCATTCGTAGTGTGCCGATAGTAGAGCCTGTGCTGGAGTGTGATGACTCCAACGACACGGCCCGCGCACATGATCGGCGTGCAAAGCATCGCCTCGAAATGATCTTCGGGAAGATTCTTAAGTGCCTTGAAGCGGGGATCATTGGATGCACCTGAAGCGATCGCAACCGGTTGTTGATGCTTGGCGACCCATCCTGTGACACCTTGTCCGACTTGCACCCCCATATGATCTACCAGATCAGCGTGCGGATTTTTCGATGCACGCATGACCAGGTCTTCGCCCTCAAGGACATAAATGAAGCACGAATCACACGGGACCATGCTCGATATGAAACTAACGATTCGATCGAGAACAAGATGGAGCGAATCGGCAGCAGCGATGCGACTACTGATTTCATGAAGAAAATCGATCTGTGCCAAACCATCACGAAATCCTGCCATGGTCGGTGTCGATTCGGCGACGCGCCGCACTGGCTTGGGAGCTCTCTCTTCGGTCTCCTCTTTGACGTCGTCAATATCTGAAACCACCGCCTCGATCTTTCTGTTGCGCTTTTCCTCGAGGAGGCGGGCTGAGTATTGCGCCGCTTCATTGACCAGAAAGCCCATCTT
>Ga0070761_10001902_pt1 | contig 13011 bp, 9 predicted proteins | sample HubBroMetageREF1_FD_66724 | JGI IMG/M metagenome (GOLD analysis project Ga0070761, IMG submission 66724) | Reference soil microbial communities from the Hubbard Brook experimental Forest, New Hampshire, USA - Hubbard Brook CCASE Soil... | ecosystem: Environmental > Terrestrial > Soil > Temperate...
GCTGCGCGATATTCCGGCGCAGCTGCACACCCACGTCGTTTTCGACCAGTCGCTTTTCGTGAAGCAGGCCATTTCCACGGTTTTGCGCGAAGGCGGTATCGGGTTGTTCCTCACCGCCGTGATGATTCTACTGTTCCTGGGTAGTACGCGCGCCACTGCGGCGGTTTTTCTTTCCATTCCGCTGTCGGTGATGATTACGTTTTTCATTTTGCATTCTGCCGACAAAACCATCAACAGTATGGTGCTCAGCGGCTTGGCCCTGGCATTTTCCCGTTTGATCGATGACTCAGTGGTAGTGATCGAAAACATTTATCGCCATATTGAGCTGGGCGAGGATCCGAAGGTGGCCGCAGTGAAAGGGGCGAATGAAGTGGCGCTGGCGGTGCTGGCCATCATGCTTGTCGCCGTAGTCGTTTTCTTCCCCGTGACGCTACTGTTCGGTGTGAGCAAGTATTTATTCTCGGCGCTGGCACTTGCCGTGGTGCTGGCGCTGTGCGCTTCTTACTTCGACGCCGTCACCGTCGTACCGCTGTTCTGTGCGTATTTCCTGAGACCCGCCCACCTACACGCCGCCGAAGGCCCGGATGTTAAAAAGTCCTGGGGTGCCCGCTTCCACGCGAATTTCAACGCCAGATTCGAAAAGATGTTGAATGTTTATGAGAAATACGTCCAGAAAACTTTGGACCGCCCGCGTGAGGCGCTGTTTCTTTTCGTAGGCGTGTTCCTGTTGAGTTTTCTGCTGGTGCCACTAATCGGCGTTTCATTTTTCCCGCGCTCGGACGCAGGCCAATTCGTGATCAACGTGAAGGCCCCCACCGGCACGCGCATCGAAGTGACCAACGATTACATAAAACAAGTAGAAGAGATTGTGCGCCAGGTGGTGAAGCCGGACGATCTGAACACCGTGGTATCGAATATCGGCGTAATGGCCGATTTGTCCGCCCTGTTCACGCCCAACTCCGGCATGCACACCGCCTTCGTGCAAGTAGGCCTGAAGGAAGATCATCACCAGAGCAGTTTTTTCTATATGAGCGAAGTACGACGACGCATCGCGACGCAACTCCCGCAGTTGCGCACCTATTTTCAATCCGGCGGCTTGGTGGACGCGGTTCTGAACCAGGGCATGCCCGCGCCCATTGACGTGCAAGTGAGCGGCATGGACCTGAAAACGGACGACCGCATCGCGCAGGATTTGGCACGCCAGATCCGGGCCTCGCGCGGCGTTTCCGATGTGTACATCCCGCAGGACATGGATTATCCCGCGCTCGAAGTGAATGTAAATCGCGATCGCGCCGCCGAGTTGGGCCTCAACCCCAAGGAAGTGGTTGATAACCTTATCACCGCGCTCACTTCCGACGTGATGATTGCACCCAGTTACTGGGTGGATCCCAAAAACGGCAACAATTATTTCGTCACCGTGCAGTATCCGGAAAATCAGGTTAAATCCATCGAGGACTTGAAAGCTATGCCCTTACGCTCTCCCAAGCTGAAAATGCCAACCTACCTGAATCAGGTCGCTGATGTGGTGCCGATACTCACTCCGACGGAAGTGGATCACTATCAACTTCAGCGTTCGATTGATATTTACGTTGCGCCCACCGGCGAAGATATCGGTGGGCCGCAGCGCGAAATTTCAAAGATCATCGCGCACACCCAAGTGCCGCCCAACACGCGAGTCGATGTGCGCGGCCTGGTATTGACCATGCAATCTTCGTTCAAGAGTTTCGGCCTCGGCTTGTTCCTTGCCGTACTGCTGGTCTATCTCATCCTAGTCGCGCAGTTTTCCTCCTTCGTGGATCCGTTTCTGATAGTGCTCGCGGTGCCTACCGGTCTGATCGGCGTCGTGCTTACTCTGGCGCTCACCGGCACCACGTTGAACATTCAATCGCTCATGGGCGTCGTGATGCTTCAGGGCATGGTGGTCTCAAACAGTATTTTGATCGTGGACTTTGCCAACGTGCTGCGCAGCGAAGGTCACGGCCTGCGCGAAGCGGTGGTGCACGCTTGCCGCATCCGACTTCGCCCGATTTTGATGACGTCGCTCGCCACCGTCGTCGGGCTGCTGCCCATGGCTTTCAAACTGGAAACAGGCAGCGAAGCCTATGCGCCGCTCGCGCGCGTGATTATTGGCGGCCTGCTCACCTCCATCGTGCTCACGATTTTCGTCGTCCCCGCGGCTTATCTGCTGATGTATCGCCGCCGCGCCGAAGCTGCCGCGTCGCTTGTCACCGAGGAGGCTCACTAATGCGTTGCCGAAATCTTTCGCTGTCACTAATCCTTCTCGCGCCGGCTCTTACCGCCGGCACGCAGGCTTCGGCGCAGTTGCACGCTGCCGTGGGTGCGCAGGCTACCGCGCAAATGACGCCTGCGGCCGCATCGCAAAGCCTCACGCTGCAACAGGCGGAACAAATCGCTATACAAAATCACCCGCAGATTCAAGCCGCAACATATTTGGCGGCAGCAGCGAAGGCGCAGGTCACCCAAGCCCGCTCGGACTACTATCCGCACGCCTACGGCAGCGTAACCGGAGCGAAAGCGGAGAACGACAGCCGCATCACCGCCGGTGCGTTGAATAATTCGATCATTTACAGTCGTTTTGCGGATGGCATCACCGTGCAGCAGCTCGTCACTGATTTTGGCCGCACGCACGAACTAGTGAAAAGCTCGAACCTACACGCGAAAGCGCAGGAAGAAAATGTCACCACTTCTCGCGCCGATATTCTGCTGCAAGTGGACGCCGCTTATTTCAACGCATTGAAAGCGCAAGCCGTACTGCAAGTGGCGGAAGAGACCGTCAAAGACCGCAAGCTGGTTTCCGACCAAGTGACGGAGTTGGAGAAAAACAAGCTCAAGTCCGGCCTGGACGTCAGCTTTGCGAACGTGGACCTGGCGCAAGCGCAGCTGCTGCTGGTGCAGGCGCAAAACGATTTGCAGGCGTCCTACGCCGAACTTTCCGCCGCGCTGGGTTTTGCGGACCAGAAAATCTACCAGCTCGCCGAACAGCCCACTCCGCCCGCGCCGCCCACAGATCTTTCTGTCTTGATCACCGAAGCCATGCGCAATCGCCCCGAAATTATCAGCCAGCAACTCGACGTCGGTTCCGCGCAAAGCTATGCCAGCGCCGAGCGCGATTTGTGGTTTCCCACCCTCAGCGCGGTGGGCACCGCAGGCCTCACGCCTTACCGCGAGGCCGCGCTTGCGCCGCGTTACGCCGCCGCCGGATTCAACTTGAACATTCCCATCTTCAATGGGCGCCAGTTCAACGCGCTGCACGCCGAAGCGAATGCAGAAGCCAATGCCCGCCAGCAATTTCTGCGCGATCTGCAGGATGCAGTCGTTCGCGATGTGCGTAAAGCCTGGCTCAACGCAAATTCCGGCTATCAGCGCCTCGCACTAACGCAGCAATTGCTCGACGAAGCGAACCAAGCCCTGGATCTCGCCCAGCAGCGCTACAAATTGGGATTGAGCTCGATCATCGAACTGAGCCAGGCGCAGTTGAACGCCACGCAGGCGCAGATATCGCAAGCGAGCGCGAAGTACGACTATGCGGCGCAATTATCGGCGCTGAATTATCAGGTTGGCTTGCTGCAATAGGCTGGTGCGGCGTGGCGTTCTCGAAGTTCGCACTGCCGCGAAGAGCCGCTCACCGGTGATCGGGCGCTTCAGGTACCCATGTGGCTCTCGGCTGAGCCCGCCGCGGAAACGATCAGAATGCGAAACGAACACCGATTGTTGGAGCAACGTTGGTGGGGTAGAGATAGGGGACGCCGGGGCCATGCGGAATGGCGATGGCCAGACCGCCGCTCACGAAGGAATAGGCAACTCCGACGTATCCGTCGAAACGCTTGGTGAAGTGATGATCCGCATAGAGTGACCCCTCGTTGAGGGTGCCCGAGCAGGAGCTGCGGAAACCGGCTGCGACCGAGCAGGTCGCCGGAACACGGAAGGTGTTCTGCCGCTGTTGATACCAGGACGCAGTGATGTCAGTCTTGCTATCGAAAGCGTATTTCACGCCCGTCCACCAGATCTGCACCAACTTCTCAGAATCAAGATTGTTGTCTTCGACCCCGCTCATGATGTAACCGCCCTGGTCCGTGGCGCCAACGCCCAACGGTTGCTTCGGGTTGTTCTGCCAGATGTACTCGTAGCCGAAAAAAAACTTGAATGGGTTCCACGTATACTTGGCGGCGGCCATAATGGCGCTGTTGTCGGTCACGATGCCATACACGGTGTTGTTCGGGTCGATCAGATTGGCCCCATTGATGGGGTTTGTATTGATGCTGTCGGTGGTGGACTGATATGGCGCCGCCGGACTCTGAGGCCCCAGCAACGGGTTCAATACGCTGATTGCCTGGTTGTAATGCTGGAAGACGGCGTCGGCGGAGAATTTGCCGTGCTCGCCGCCGACGTCGAATCCATAGGCGTTGTTATGCGGCCTTTCCGGCGTACAGTCGGCGGCAGTCCAGGTTGAGGAGGCCGAGAAGCAGCCGCCAGAGCCGTTGGCGAATTTATACATCGCGCCGAAATGGACCGGGCCAACGGTGAGGCGATACTTCAGGGCGTCGTCCCAACGGCTGTCGTCGGTGTCGCCGCCGCCGGCCATCGTGCCGTTATACCCGATGTACGAAAAGCCATAGCCCCCGCCGACCGGATCGTAGAGGAGCATCGCATCGGTGCCGAGAGAGCGCTCACGACCGAAGGTCAGCGTGCCGAACTGCGTAGACGATATACCGGCATAGAATTCGTCATTGAAGGGTTGGCCCGCGCGCGCGCCGTCGATGGCCATCGAATAGCTGGCCCGGGGAAGACCGTTGTTGACAATGTTGGTCTTTGGCGCGTCAGCGAGCAGGCCGGACTGCGGATTAATGCCAGTGGAAGCGTTGAATACAACGGACCAGCCAGGCGCAAACTCTTCCTTGCCCCTGACGCCCAGGCCCGTCTGTTGCAGGTTGTTCGGTGCGACGAGGAATCGAGACTGAAAGCCGTTTCGATTCACCAGAGATTCACCTTCATAGTTATAGCCGTTTACCGGTAAGCCGTGACTGACCCAGCCGATGCCGACGTCATAAGCACCGTACAGCGTGACGCCGTGCCAAGTCAGCGTGCAATCGGTGGTGGCGAACTCCTTGCCGCTCGCGCAGACGTCGGGGGCCCTCACCTGCATCTTTATGTCAACTGTGGCGCCCTGGCCAACGGCCAAGCTGATTCCCGTGCGCGTTTCATCGTCGAATCCTTGTTTTGCCGCACGAATCTCGAAGCGCCCCTGAGGCAGGCCGGACGCCTGATAGCGGCCCCCGCCGTCGGTTACGATCGTGCGTGTTTCAGCTGTGTCGACGTTCTTGATGGTCACCGCGACATTGGGAAGGGCTGCGCCGGTTTGGTTCGTCACCACGCCGGAAAGGCTCGCTCCCGTTTGGGCCCACGCCGCTTGGGGCACGACGAGAAACAGGGATAGGGCTACAAAAGCGATCACGAGGGGCCTCACAGGTTCTCCTTGCTTTTACGGTTACGTAGATTCAATGGCCGTACGAATAGCGACGACGAGGCGCGAATCTATACGATTCGTATAGAGATGTCAAACCGATTTGATGCGATTAGGGGTTCTGCGGCAGGGTACGGCAGCGAACCTAGCGGCGGAGCGCGGGAGCAAGCGAGGAGAAAAACGAACAGCTAAAGCCGGACGATCATGACTTCGGTGGATTTCACGAGAGCGGCGACCGTCTGGCCTTTTTTCAAGCGCAGTTCGCGAACCGCGTCGGCGGTGATGATGGAGGTGATGCGCTGGCCGCCGATGGAGAGAGCGACCTGGGCGATCAGGCCGTCTGTTTTGATGTCGGTGATGCGGCCGACGAGCTGGTTGCGCCCGCTGATGCGGCGAAAGTTAGTGCGGCGTTCGGAGACGTCGCCGTGTTCGGTGGCGCGATACAAGAAGCGGTCCACTTCTTTTTCGGGAATGCGGTGGTGGCCGCCAGCGGTTTTAACGGTGCGAATTTTCTTTTTGTAGATCCATTGTTTCAGGGTGGGATAGCTGACGCCGAGGACTTGAGCGGCGTCGCGGGGTGTGAACAGTTTGGATGTGGGCATGGTGATACGCCGGGGATCTTTCGACAGGCTCCTCGGAACCTGCGGGAAAGATACGAGCGCGTGACGATGCTAAGCGCGGTGAGGCGAGGATGTCAATTGGTAGCGTGCATCGGCAGGATGACGCGCGAAGGAAACCAATGCGGTGCGCGCGATATGCACGGGAGAGAGGCGGTTGGTGGGCCGCCTCTCTCGCCGGCATGCGTGTTCTACGGCAGGTAATAGCGCAACGACGTGAACACCATGTTGTCGATTCCGTGCGGACCAACTCCACCGCCCGTGGCGTTCACACCGGACCACGTATTTCGGGAAACATAGGAATACTGCGGGCCCCACTGGAAGCGGCCCTTGGGTCCATTGTAGACGCGGTACCAGAAGCCAATGGTGCCCTCAAAGATGGCGCGGGTGTCGCCGTCGCAGTTGGAGAGCGCTCCGGGAATGAAACCATTCGATCCCAGCACAGCAGTGGTGTTGATGAGCGTGCCTGAAGGAGCGGCGAGCGGCAACGTTTCAACCGCGCAACCGTCGTCGCGGCGAAGATTGCTCCCGTACCCTTCCTTGCCGTCCATCCAGCGGCCGGCATATTCGCCGCCGACGTAGGCGTAAATGTCGAGCGCCGGCGTGGCGTGGAACTCCAGGGTGCCTAGCGCCTGATAGCTGCGGAGCAGCGCCAGCGTTCCGTCTGGGCGTGCCGTGGTGTCCGGCAAGCCAGCAGTGCCGTAACGGCCGATGCCGTTGCCGCCGAGGACGTGGATGCCGACGTCCAATTTGTGGCCCAAAGGCGCGCGAGCGTTTGCGCCGATGCCGCCACCAACATTGGAACTATTAAACGCACCAGAAGCAGCGTTGGTCGAGCCGGTAAGAGCGCAAGGATTCGCAGGAATGGCCACTGTTGGGAACGGGGTGGTCCCGTCACCAGCGAGCGTTAAGGTGATGGCCCCGTTTGCGGCAAAGCAAGGGTACACGCGATCCCGGAGGGTGCTCACGATGCCGAAGACTTCATAGTGGCCCCAGCCCGGATCCAGCGCCGCCTTGAAGATGAAGTCCGGCGTCTTGTTGTAAGCATAGGTTCCGACTGGGTTGTAAAGACCCTGGACAATGCCCGGCGCACCGACCAGGAAGTTATTAAAGGTTGTGGTCGAGAGCGTAGGTACTTCGACTCCATTCACGGTTACGGTAGTAGAAGCTGGAATTATTGAGGTGGGGTTCCCGTGAACGGTGAGCGTGGCTGCCGCATTTTCCACCGAAGCGGCGAGTGTGAGCTTGCCGCCAGCAAGGGACTGCGAAACGCGCAGACCGTATTGCCGTGCCCAGCTGAAGCCCACCGTATACTGCGGGTCAATGGTGAGCGGCGTGGCTTCGGTGCGGTTATCAACGCCCTTTTTCGTTTCCGTCACGAGGCTCCACATCTGCCCCCCGGTGATGGAGAAGCCGCTATCGAACTTCGCCTGCCCCCAGCCCTGACGCATACGGAGCACGTAGCTGTTGCTCTCGTTGTTATTGGAGGCGATGCCTGCGCCCAAGAAGTCGGTCTCGACGTAGCCGGTGAGCTTTACGGAGGTCAGTTTCCCCTCGGCGAGCAGGCTGAGTCGCGACTGGCGTGCGGACGCGTTGAATTCGGTGGTCCGACTTGCCGGATTTCCAGGGAGCGGAATTTGATTGAGGCCCGTATTGATATCGGAGTCGTCTGCCTTGTTGCGGAAAACCGTTTCAGCCGCTAGAAAGCCACCCGGCGTAAGCGTGATGCCCTTGTAGCGAATGGCGATGGGATTATTTTCGGCGTCCACCGCTTGGCCGTCAGCGGTTCCGATCGAGAAGTCGGCCATCCTGGAATTCGGAGCCGGGGCGGAACCGTCGGCAGCTTTGGGAACGCGGCTATCGGGCGCTGGCTCATAGGAAGTATCGCGAGGAGTGGTGGCTACTTTCAGCTCCGCTTCCATGGCTTCCATGCGCTCCTGCTGCTCGCGCATTTGTTCGTTTTGGATCTGGATTTGGCGGGACTGCGCTTCGAGAAGTTCGCGAAGCTGTTGTAGCTCGCTTTCCAGACCGGACGTAGCTGCCGTCTTTCCAGGCGTTGCGGGATCGGACTTGGACGCCGATGGGGACGCGTCCTTGTCTTTGTCCGTCGCGGTGGAATTATCCGCAGCGGCTGTGCTGCTGGATTTCGCAGCGGTGTTGTCTTTATCCTTATCACCCGCCGAACCCGTCGCTGCCATTGCTGGCGCGGCGACGAGGCCGAGGGCTAACAGATATGCAACGAATGCTCGCATTACTTCCTCCTTGAAATTTGACTGCCACGTTTTTCCGAACGATGGAAATCGAGACCTGAAACCGCAGCTCGCAAAACTTTTCGATACGATCCCCCAACCGATAGCGCCCGAGAGAACGGTTCTGATGCGTATACCGATACACCAGTCGTGCTAGTGGACGCCTGCGGTCTTTTCGCGACACGTTGTCACACCCGCACCTTTGGAATTCGGATGGGTTAAGAGTCGCTACACGCGGAGCGACGCAGGCACGTTAAGCGGGCTGCTTGAACCTACTGTGACGGGAATGTTAATTGTGCGTTACTACGATAGAGCCAGGATTGGGGCCGGATACGGCGGGCTTGGAGACACTAAGAGCCGCAGCTGCTTTTAGTTGGCCGCCCGGCGGGTTTCACTCTCGGCGAAGGAGGGCACGATGCGGCGGAACTGCAGGACGCTGAAGAAGCGGTGGCGGCAGGGGTCGCAGCGGTAGGCGGGGAACCTCAGCCAGCGTTTCACAAAAATGAGGGTGCCGTCTTCGACGCGCTCGCGGGAGATATGCTCGAGATCGAAATTGCCGCAACGGGGACAGTGCGCGTAGCGTTCGAGGATGGCAGCGACGCGCCAGGCATGGAAGCGGCGGTCGCAGCTATGGCAGCGCCAGGGACGCAGGCCGGCGGCAGTGAGAATGAAGTCGAGAATTCCGTCGCGGTGGGAACGAAAACAATTGTCACTGCGGCAGTGGGGGCAGATCATCGTCGCTCCGAATGCGTAGCGAAGGATACCGAAAAGCAGGTGGGCGGGCAAGACAGGGAAAATACCTAGCGGGTGGGGAGGCGCGACGGCGCGGAGGGTGCCTGGCGGCAGATGCGGAGTTGCGTCGCGAACCATCGGGGATGGACAACGCGAGGCTACTCGGCGATAATTTCGCGGATACGATGCGGCAAGCGCCGCGCCCAAGGAGGCTCAATGAGTTCGACCCCGAACACGCCCGGTGAAGAGACCACGATCGTGGAATCGTCTGCTTTGCCGCGCTGGGTTACGTTGCTATTTGCAATCGCGTTCGCGCTCGTGGCCTATCTATTGTACGCAGGTTATGCGGAGCGGGAAGCGGCGCGCAAGGGCCTGGAAGATGCGGATAAGAAGACGCAGGCGCTGGCCGCGGCTTTGGACAAAACGAATTCGCGGATCGCGGACTTGAAGGGCCAGTTGGACGTGACCTCACAGAAGCTGGGTTTGACGCAAGACGAACTAGCGCGCGCGCGTGGGCTGGCTCAATCTATTAAGAAAGATCAGCAGAAGAGCGATCAGCAATTGCGCGAGCAGATCGGCGCGGTGCAAGCTGACACCACTACCAAGTTCGGCCAAGTGACCACGGAGCTTTCGGGCACGAAGAGCGAAGCGGACGCGACCAAGGCGGATTTGGATGCGACCAAGGGCAAGCTGCAGAGCACGATTGGGGATCTGGGAGTGCAGAGCGGCTTGATTGCGCGCAATCACGACGAAGTAGAGGAATTGAAACGGCTGGGTGAGCGCGACATTTTTGAGTTCAGCCTGAGCAAGTCCGCCAAGGGACCCGAGCATGTGGGACCGATTCAAGTGTCGCTGCGCAAGGTGGACACTAAACACTATAAGTACACCTTGAGCGTAGTGGCTGACGACAAGAGCATCGAGAAGAAGGACAAGACGGTGGGCGAGCCGATTCAGTTTTACGTGCGCGGGGCGCGGGCGCCGTACGAGATCGTGGTGTTTGATCTGACCAAGGACAGCGCGAAGGGATATTTGAGCACGCCGAAATCGGCTAATGCGGCACCGCCCGCTGCGAAATCGCCTGCGGGGAATTAGTTCGGGCATTCGCTCGGATTTTCGACTGCGACCTGGGCGTGTTGGCTTGCACCTGCCTGCGTTGCGCGCTCGGGTCGCGGTCGTGAGCAGAACTCCACGGCGTTCAATTTGAATTACAACTTTGGAAAACCACGTTTACCGCTTTCGCTGTTCCTGCGCGCTGCGTGCTCCATCATTTTATTTTGTGTGCTGCTGATTCCGTGTGAAGCTGCGGCGCAACAGGCTGCGGGCAGCGTGCAGCAGCCGCTGCAGGTGACCACCGAGATGGTGCAGATCGGCGTGAGCGTGCTCGGCGCCGGCGGCGATTTCGTGAGCGGGTTGCAACGCAAGAATTTTCACGTACTCGATGGCGGAATCGAACGGCCGCTGGTCTTTTTTGCTCCTACCGATGCACCGGCGCAAATTCTGGTGATGGTGGAGACGAGCCCGGCGGTGTACCTGATCCAGAATCAGCACGTCGCGGCCGCATACGCGCTACTCGATGGGCTTGCACCGGACGATCAGGTAGCGCTGGTGACTTACGATCAGGCGCCTCGAGCGGTGTTGGCGTTTACGCCGGACAAAAATGCGCTGCTAAACGCGCTGGGACAAATTCAATTTTCGCTGGGCATGGGCCAGTTGAATTTCTACGACGCGGTGTCCACGGCGCTAGACTGGATCGCTCCGGTGAGCGGCAAGAAAGCGCTGGTGCTGCTGACGACCGGGCTGGACTCGTCGTCCCCGGCGCGTTGGGATGCACTGGCGCAGAAACTACGCGCACGCGATGTGGTGATTTTTCCCGTGGCGCTGGGCGGGTGGCTGCGGCGGGTGCCGGATAAGTCCGATAAGAAGAAGAAAGCAACCGAGGTGCCGCAAGCGGATTCTCAGGTGTTTGCTGCGGCGGATCAGGCGCTGCTTTCGCTGGCGGCGATTACGGGAGGGAGGGCATTTTTTCCGCTATCGGCGAAGGATTTCGCGCCCATGTATCAGCAGATTGCCGCGGCGCTGCGCCATCAGTATTTGCTGGGGATTGTGCCGGAGCACGATGGACAATTCCACCCGCTCACGGTGCAGGCGCTGGACGCGAGCGGCCAGCCGTTCGTAACCGAGGGAAAGAAAGCCACGCACCGGATTTTTTCGCGCGAAGGATATCTCGCGCCGGGGCCATAGCTCGTATAGTCGGCGCGCGAGTTGGAGATGGGTTGGGTGGGATTCGCGGTATTTGCAGCTGTCATGGGAGGGATGATGAATCGGCGCGGCGCGAAATACCTGATTGGTTGCTGCATTCTGCTGTGCGGTTGGGCCGCGCGACCCGCGCTGCCGCAACAACAGAACGCTGCGCCGGCACAAGCGGCAGCGCCTGGGCCGCAGGACGTTACGTCGCCGCGCTTTTCGTATGGAGGCAATGCGTCACAAATTCCGGCGGTATTTCTGCGGAACTTGATATTTTTGCCGGTGCGACTTAATGGCGGCAAGCCGGGCCTTTTTGAACTGGATTCCGCCGCGGAAAAATGCGCGGTGGATCGCAAGATGGCCGGGGACCCGGCGAGTAACGCGATGCAATATGCGGTGCTGGCGCTGGCCGGGGTGCAGCTGCCGTTCGTGACGCTGCCCGTGGTTTCGCGGGACGATTTCGCACAACAAGTGGGGCAGCCTTATCAAGGGACCTTGGGAAGGGATTTTTTCGATCGCGTGGTGGTGCAAGTGGACTACCACCGGCAGACGGTGCAGCTTTACGATCCGAGCGCTTTTGCTTATTCCGGAACAGGGAAAAGTTTTCCGCTGACTTTTTCCGGGCCGGTGCCACTGATTCACGCGAAATTTGACGTTCCCGGGAAACACACGATGTCCGCGGATTTCGCTGTGGACACGGCGCTCGATTCCGGAATTATTTTCTACCAGGGATTCACGGACTCTGCCCGCGTTTCCGCGGCTCATTTCAAGAGCGAACCGGCGTCTTATCCGGAAGTGGATGGCGGCGCGAAAATATTTCTGGGCCGGCTGAATACCTTTCAGATCGGGCCGTACGAGCTAGAAGGCATTGTCGCCGACTTCACGCAGGAGAAAACAAAGGCGGGAGCCGACAAGAATATCGCTGGGGCCATCGGCAGCAATTTCCTGCGGCGGTTCACGGTGATATTCGACTTTCCGCACCAGCGCGTGATACTGGAGCCGAATATTCAGTTGAATCACGAGACCGACGAAGACATGAGCGGGCTTTCGATCATCGCGAAGGGGCCGAATCTGAAGGTGTTCGAGGTGACAGCGGTGCAGCCGGGAACGCCGGCAGCACATGCGGGGATTGTGCCGGGAGATGTGATCGCGGGAATCGGGGATGAGGCGGCGGCGGATCTGACGCTATCGGCGGTGCGCGATCTGTTTCGGCAGGTCGGCTATCAATATAAGGTGCTGATTGACCGCAAGGGGCAGACGATCACGGCGTCGTTGCAGATGCGGCGGCGAATTTAGTTTCTGTGGCTGGCGGGAGATTTTTTCGGAGTGAAATTCGATCAAGATTTCGAGGCTCCCGTCGTAGCCTGTGGCGAGGATGACGCCGGTGCGTCGTTGGAGACTGGCCGGGGCAAGCGGCCAGCCTCCTGCAGCGCGCGGCGGAGTAAGTATTCGATCTGCGAGTTCAAGCTGCGCAATTCATCGGCGGACCAGCGCTCCAGAGCGACGTGCGTCGCGGGATCGAGCCGCAGAAGAAATGGTTTGCGCTCCGCCATTTTCCCTCTAGCTGTAGAGTGAACCTGCGTTGACTACCGGTTGTGGGCTGCGTTCGCCGCAGAGCACGACGAGCAGGTTGCTGACCATCGCGGCGCGACGCTCGGGATCGAGCTCCACAACTTTTCTTTCGGAG
>Ga0070761_10001903_pt1 | contig 13011 bp, 6 predicted proteins | sample HubBroMetageREF1_FD_66724 | JGI IMG/M metagenome (GOLD analysis project Ga0070761, IMG submission 66724) | Reference soil microbial communities from the Hubbard Brook experimental Forest, New Hampshire, USA - Hubbard Brook CCASE Soil... | ecosystem: Environmental > Terrestrial > Soil > Temperate...
CTAACACAGCCAAACAACCCTACTTTCACCAAGCAAATCTGTACGATGGACAAGCTTGTGTAGGCCTTCGACCGATGATTGCTGGCAGGAATGGCTGGGAAGAAATGGATGCCCGGTTTTGGCACTTCCATTCTTGTGCAGGATCTATATAAGTTCCGGTTAGCCGACGCACCCAGAATCGCCGCATCCGCGCGTAACGTGTCACGCGGGCTATAATTGCGCCCACGTATGGCTCTAACCTCTGGCACAAACATTGGCCCTTACGAGATTCAATCGCCCCTCGGCGCGGGCGGGATGGGTGAGGTTTATCGCGCTCGCGATACCCGGCTAAAGCGCGAAGTAGCGATCAAGGTTTTGCGCGCCGACCTTACTTGCGATGCTGACCTACGTGGGCGCTTCGTGCAGGAAGCGCAGGCAGTGTGCGCGCTGCAGCATCCGAACATCTGCGTCGTCCATGACATTGGCTCACAGGATGGCATGGACTTCATGGTGATGGAACTGGTCTCCGGCCAGACGCTCGACAAGCTCCTTCAGGCAGGGCCTCTGGCCACGGATGTCGCAGTCAGGTACGCGATCCAGATCGCTGACGCGCTGGCGCACGCTCACAGCGCGGGCATCACCCACCGCGACCTCAAACCTTCGAACATCATCGTGGAGAACTCCGGCTTGGTGAAAGTGCTCGACTTCGGTCTGGCCAAGCTGGCAGGGAGGCCTTTGGAGCAGAGCGAGACCGCCACGGTCGCGACCATGCCGGGCATGATCGTCGGGACAGCGGCATACATGTCGCCGGAGCAGGCGGAGGGCAAGCCGACCGATCCACGCAGCGACGTATTTTCCTTCGGCGCGGTTTTTTACGAGATGCTCACAGGGAAACGGGCATTCGAGGGCCAGTCGAACGCCGCCGTGCTGGCTGCGGTCATCCGCGACGATCCGCGCGCGGTCAGCGCCATGCGGCCGGGCATTCCGCCGGAAATCCGGAACATCGTGGGGCGGTGCCTGCGAAAAGGTCGTGCCGAGCGATATGCCTCGGGAAGCGCAGTTGGGGCGGCCCTAAAGGCGGCCCGCGAGGTCTTGTTTCCGGAGTCGGGCGCGGCATTGACTCCGGCGCGGATAGCCCATGAGGTGCGGCGGGCGAGGGTTTTGGTGCCGCTTCTAGTGATTGCTTTTGCGCTCGCTGCCGGGGTGGTATGGCTGGTCAAGCGGTCGCGCGATGTGCACTGGGCGCGAGAAGTCGCGCTGCCGAAGATCGCGCAGCTGGCCGATGAAGGCAAGCTGCCGGAAGCCTACGCGCTCGCAACGCAGGCGGAGAAGTCGATCCCCGAGGATCCCACGCTGGCAAAGCTGTGGCCGGTGATTTCCTTCCAGTTTTCCGCCGATACCGGGCCGGAGGGCGCTGACTTGTCCTACAAGAACTACGTTGAGCCGGATGCTTCCTGGACGCCGGTCGGCAGGACGCCCTTGAAGAGCGTGCGAGTGCCGCGCGGGATGCTGATCTGGAAGCTGGAAAAACCTCGGTATCGCACGGTCTACCGCACCACACCTGCATTTGTCGCGCGGGTTGCGCCTCCGCCGGGCGAGCCGGTTCAAGCGAAAGTTACACTTGACGAAATGAGCAAGATTCCGCCGGGCATGGTGCGAGTCGAAACCGCAAAGTACTTCAAAACGCTTTTCATCCCCGGCTACGAAGGAATGCCGGAGTTGGCGCTGAAAGACTACTGGATCGACGAACACGAGGTTACCAACCGGCAATACAAAGAATTTGTGGACCAGGGCGGCTACCAGAAACGCGACTACTGGAAAGTCGCGTTCGTGCGCGACGGCAAGCCACTCTCCTTCGACGACGCCATGGCTTTGTTCCGCGATGCCACAGGGCGGCTAGGGCCGAAAGATTGGGTGCAGGGCGAATATCCGAAAGGGCAGGACGATTTCCCGGTGAGCGGGATCAGTTGGTATGAGGCCGCGGCTTACGCGGAGTTCGCGGGAAAAAGCCTCCCGACGATCTATCACTGGAACCGCGCGGCGGGACCGTCTTCGGCTGCTTTCATTGTGCCCGCGAGCAACTTCGGCAGCGCCGGCCCAGTGGCGGTGGGAAGCAAGCCGGACATGGGCCCATGGGGAAATTACGACATGGCCGGCAATGTGAAGGAATGGATATGGAACGAAGCGGACCCGGGCAAGCGCTATGTTCTGGGCGGGGCGTGGAATGAACCGAACTACATGTTTGTGGATCCGGATGCGCAATCAGCCTTTCTCCGCGAACCGGAGATCGGCTTCCGCTGCATGAAGGTCATTGAGACCGACCCTGCGATGTCCACGGCCATGGCGGGAATACCGTCGCCGCGGCGCGATCTTAGCAAAGAAAAGCCGGTGCCGGACCAACTGTTCGATGCCTACCGCGGCCTTTACTCCTATGACAAGTTGCCGCTCGATGTGTCGGTGGAGAAATTGTCCGACGGGGATGGGTGGAGTCTCGAGAAAATCACGTATAACGCCGCTTACGGAAAGGAGCGGGCAATTGCTTATCTGCTGCTACCGAAGAAGGGCAAACCACCGTTCCAGACGGTGGTTTTCTTTCCCGGATCGAACGCGCTGCTGCTGCGGACATTTGCAATTTACCCAACTGCGGCTCTGGACGGCTTTATTCGCAGCGGGCGCGCCGTGATCTATCCCGTCTATAAAAGCACGTACGAGCGCGGCGATGGCATGGAGTCTGACGTCGCCAACATGAGCAACACGTGGCGCGATCACGTGGTCATGTGGGTGAAAGACGCTTCCCGGGCGATCGACTATGTGGAAAGCCGCCCTGACCTCGATCACGACAAGATCGCATACTACGGCTACAGCTGGGGAGCAGAGATGGGCGGAATTGTGCCAGCAATCGAGCCGCGCATTAAGGCTTCCGTACTCGCGCTAGGAGGACTCGACTTCCAGCATTCGCTGCCGGAAGTCGATGTCATTAACTTTGTGTCGCGTGTGAAACAACCGGTCCTGATGCTCAACGGCCGTTACGATTTCTTTTTTCCGGTCGAGTCAACCCAGGAACCTTTCTACCAGATGCTGGGTTCGAAGAAAGACCAGAAGAAACATCTGATCTACGACACCAGCCACACACTTCCGCGCAACGAACTGATCAAGGAATCGACCAGCTGGCTGGATCAGTATCTGGGGCCGGTCAGCCAGTATTAGTTCTTTGCGCCACGGCGCCACGCAGTTTCCATTGTCGAACTTGCATTGACACCATCCTGGATCACCGCATCGTAGGGTCACCAACAGCAACGCGATTGGCCGGACGGCCAAGGAGCTGGAGTTCGAGTACGGCTTGGATGGAATCTATGGGATACTGGGTTGCTATGTGGTGTCTCCTAGACTCCGCAGCGAAAGCATTTTCGTAACCATCCCGTAACTTGCCTTGCAAAAGCCGGAAATGCTATGGTCCGGACGAAAAGCCTCATCTTGAATTTAAAGGGAAATTGGAATCAATGTCGAATCTGAAGAAACAGATGGCGGCCTACGCCCGGACGGTCACCAAGCAACAAGCTGCGGCGAGAGGTCTCACGGTCTATCCCGATGACACCTTTCTGGTTTCTTTCCCCAGATCTGGAAACACCTGGTCCCGCTTCCTGGTCTGCAATCTCATGAATCCGGATGATCCGGTTGATTTCGCTCAACTGGAATCGCGCATCCCGGAGATTTATGATGTCACCGACCGCAAGCTGCGAGCATTCCCGCGACCGCGCATCATCAAAAGCCACGAATGTTTTGACCCCCGTTACAAGAAAATTATATACATCGTGCGCGACCCGCGCGACGTCTTGATCTCATATTACGAATTTCAACTCAAGCGCCGGGTGATTTCAGACGACTGCAGTCTGGAGGATTTCGTTCCCCGCTTCATGGAATCTGAGATCGAACCCAAGATCGGGACGTGGCGAGATCACGTCGTCAGTTGGACCGCTACGCGCGGCGGCCAGAGAAATTTCCTGCTGGTGCGCTATGAAGACATGCTCGCCGACACGCGGAAGGTAAGCACAAAGATTGCTTCGTTTCTCGGCGTCGACTCGAACCCCGAGCGCATCGCACGTGCGGTGGCGCTGAGTACCGCGGACCGCATGCGCAAACTCGAAAAAGAACAGTCGCGCCAATGGAAGGAGACCAAGAACACTCGGCAAGATAAGCCCTTCGTTCGCAAGGCGGCGTCAGGCGGCTGGAGATCCACTTTGCCGGAGCGGTGCGTCGCTCAGATCGAATCGGCATGGGGAGAAGTAATGCGCTCCGTGGGCTACGAACTGGTGATCACAAACGAAGCAGTAACCCGCTGATGGTTAGTTCGAATACTGCCGACGACTGCAGAGGATAAGTACCTCCACCCGGGCCATGGCGTTATAGGTCGGTGGTTATAGGTCGGTCGTTATATATCGGTTCTTGGCTCAGCGTGCCGGCTGAGAAACCAGCAAGGACGATCCCCGGAATGGGGAAAAAGGCTGTGCACGCAGGTCTGCTGCACAGGCGGATCAAAAATGAACTCGGCCTTCCCGTCTTTGTGCGCGACCTCGTAGTAGTGTTCGACGGTTACGCTGCCGAAGGGCTGGTGATTCGTTGCCAGACGATATCGAAACACGCAGTAGTCCGCACCGTAGGCGATTCCCAGCAGACTCACCACCGCCAAGAGCAATCTCAGAGCAATGGGCTGGAGCGATCGGCCGCTTTCCCTACCCGATCTATTGCCTTCCACCAAGTTCACGCGGTGAATTATACCCGTCCGCTGACTGGCCGTAGACGGGAGCGTTGACAATTCTTCACAAAAAAGTCGCCCCATTTGCCACTCCCGCACGTCGAATGGGTACGGGGTAGATGATAAGATTCACGAGAAAGCCGTAATAAGTGAGAGCTGTTTTCCCTCATCGATTTGAGGAGTGCAAGTGACGGAACAACGACCAGACGCGGCTGTTTCCAGGGAACCCGAGCGGCAAATAACCGAGAATTCAACCACTCGCCAGAACCGCTGGTGGCTCTGGCTGATCGTCGCCGTCGCTGTCGTTGGCGTCGTGTGGTGGTGGCGCAGTGGGTCCGACCCCGCAGCGAAGGCCGGCGGTGACGCGGCCTCCAGGCCGGTGATGGTGACGACGACGGCTGCGCATCAGGGCGACATCGGAATTTACTTGAACGCATTGGGTGCAGTGACGCCTGTTTACACCGTCACCGTGACCAGCCGGGTACAAGGAGAAATCACGCAGGTTTACTACCACGAAGGGCAAATGGTGCGGAAGGGCGACCCGCTCGTCGAGATCGATCCGCGCCCTTATCAGGCTGCGCTGACGCAAGTCGAGGGACAACTGGCGCACGATCAGGCGGTTCTGACCGAGGCCAAGATCGATTTGGACCGCTACAAGCAAGCCTTAGATCGTAACGCCATCGCCAAACAGCAATATGACGATCAGGAGCAGGTCGTACTGCAAGACGAAGGCACAGTGAAAAACGACCAGGGCCAGCTCGAGAATGCCAAGGTCAATCTGATCTACACGCATATCACCGCGCCGATTGAAGGGCGGGTTGGACTGCGACTGGTCGATCCCGGAAATATCGTGCAGGCTAACAGCACCACAGCCCTGGTGGTGATCACGCAGCTTCAGCCTATCACCGTGATCTTCAGCATTGCTGAGGATTCTCTCTCCCAGATTCAACAGCAATTACGCAAGGGAAAAAAACTGACGGTGGATGCTTTTGATCGTGAAGGAAGCACGAAGCAGGGATCCGGCATACTGTTGACTCTCGATAATGTCATCGACCCAACCACCGGAACCTTAAAGCTCAAAGCCGTCTTTGACAACAAGGATAACGCTCTTTTCCCGAGCCAGTTCGTGAACATAAAGCTGCTCGTCGACACCCAACACAATGCGACTTTGATTCCTACTCCCGCGATTCAGCGCAACGCCCAGGGCGCTTATGTCTACGTGATTAAAAGCGACCAGACCGCTTCCATGCGGACGATTACTCCCGGCACTACGGATGGGGCCGTGACCGCCGTCCAAGGTCTTGAACCTCAGGAAGTAGTGGCGGTGAATGGCTTCGACAAGCTTCTGGACGGGGCAAGAGTTGCCATTCGCACGCCTGCGAAAGCAAGCGGAGCGTCCGGCCAGCAGGCCGGCCCAACGAACCAATCCGCTCCGTCCGGAGCGTCTAATGGAGGCACCGGCGGCGGCACAAACGGAGCCTCGCATCAGTGAGTCCCTCTCGTCCATTTATCTTGCGGCCGGTAGCGACGTCGCTTTTGATGGCGGCCATTTTACTCGCTGGCTTCGTCGCCTATCTCCAACTGCCCGTCTCTGCCCTGCCCGAGGTCGATTACCCCACGATTCAAGTCGTCACGTTTTATCCCGGCGCGAGTCCCGACGTGATGGCTTCGGCGGTAACCGCGCCTCTGGAGCGCCAGTTCGGCCAGGTCCCAGGCCTCAATCAGATGACGTCCACCAGTTCCGACGGGAGTTCGATTATTGTTTTGCAGTTTTCCCTCGAGCTGAACATCGACGTCGCCGAACAGGAAGTGCAAGCCGCCATCAACGCAGCGCAAACCTATTTGCCTTCCGATCTGCCGGTCCCGCCGATCTATAGCAAAACGAATCCGGCAGACACGCCGATTGTCACCCTGGCGCTTTCTTCCAAATCGATTCCGCTGTCGCAGGTAGAGGATCTCGCCGACACCCGGTTCGCGCAAAAAATCTCGCAACTCCCCGGCGTGGGACTGGTTAGCATCAGCGGCGGCCAAAAGCCGGCCGTGCGGGTGCGCGTGAATCCCACCGCGCTTTCTTCCTACGGCATCAACCTCGAGGATGTGCGCACCGCCCTGCAGCAAACCAGCCTCGACCAGGCGCTAGGCAACTTCGACGGTCCGCAGCAGGATTACCAGATTCAATCGAACGACCAACTGCTCACCGCCCCCGAATTCGCGCAAGTCATCATTGCCTACCACAACGGATCGCCGGTAAAGCTCTCCGACGTCGCGACCATCGACAACGATGTGGAGAACAATCGTCAGGCTGCCTGGATGAATGAAACTCCTGCGGTCATCGTCAATATTCAACGCCAGCCCGGCGCGAACATTATTCAGGTGGTAGACCGCGTTAAGAAGCTGCTTCCCCTCCTCAAGAGCAATCTACCCTCCGCCGTCCAAGTGGATGTGCTGACCGACCGCACGACTACGATCCGGGCTTCGGTCAAAGACGTCGAGTTTGAACTCATGCTCACCGTGGCCCTGGTGGTCATGGTCATTTTTCTGTTCTTGCGTAATGTTTCGGCGACCATCATCCCCAGCGTTGCCGTCCCGCTCTCCATCGTGGGCACGTTCGGCGTGATGTATCTCGCGGGTTTCAGCTTAAACAACCTAACGCTGATGGCGCTCACGATTTCCACGGGCTTCGTTGTGGATGACGCCATCGTCATGATCGAGAACATCATCCGGTTCATCGAAGAAGGAGATCCGCCGCTCGAAGCGGCCCTCAAGGGCTCGGAGCAAATCGGCTTCACGATCGTGTCGCTGACCATCTCCCTGATTGCGGTGTTGATTCCTCTGCTCTTCATGGGCGACATCGTGGGCCGGCTTTTCCGCGAGTTTGCCATCACCTTAAGCGTAACCATTCTTGTCTCCGCGGTGGTTTCGCTCACCCTCACGCCGATGATGTGTTCGCGTCTGTTGAAAAGTACGCACGGCCAAAAACAGACCCGTTTCTATGTGGCTTCAGAGCATGCCTTCGAAAGCATCATCGCCTTCTACGGGAAGACCTTACAGTGGGTGTTGAAGCGTCAAACCGCCACTCTCATCGTGGCCGCCGGCACGCTGGTGCTCACGATCGTTCTCTACATCATCGTCCCCAAGGGTTTCTTCCCGGTTCAGGATACGGGCATTATTCAGGGCATTTCGGAGGCGGCGCAATCCATCTCCTTCCCCGCCATGGCGGAAAAGCAACAACAACTCGCCCATCTGATCTTGCAGGATCCCGCGGTTGAGAGTCTTTCTTCCTTCATCGGCGTCGACGGCACCAACACGACCTTGAACAGCGGGCGTATCCAAATCAATTTGAAGCCCCTCGAAGACCGCAAAATCAACGCCTCGGATGTTATCCGGCGTCTCCAGCCCAATCTGGAGAAGGTCGATGGCATTACGCTTTACATGCAGCCAGTGCAAGATCTCACCGTCGAAGATCGCGTGAGCCGGACGCAATATCAGTACACGTTGGAAGATCCCGACCAGCGCGAACTGAACTTCTGGACGGCCAAGCTCATGGCCAAACTGCAAGCCATTCCAGAGCTCCGCGATCTGGCCACCGACCAGCAAACTTCCGGCCTCGCCGCCTCCCTGGTCATCGACCGGGTCACGGCGTCCCGCATGGGCATCACGCCGCAGGCGATCGATCAGACGCTCTACGACGCGTTTGGGCAGCGGCAGATTTCGACTCTGTACACCCAGCTGAACCAGTACCACATCGTTCTTGAAACTCAACCCGAATTTCAGAAGAACCCCTCCAAGTTGCAGGACATTTACGTTCGTTCTGCCCTGGCCCCAACCGCGCTCACGACCGGATCTTCCAGCACCCAGATCATCACCGCGACCACGGCTTCCGGCAATTCGGCCTCCAGTGCTTCGCCCAGCCCCACCGCCTCCCCGAACACCTCTGCCAGTTCGGGTTCCGCCAACCCGAGCGCCGTAACAACGGTAAACGGCGCCGCCATTCCGCTTAGCGCTTTCACTCGGTTCGAGATGAAGAGCAGCCCCCTGTCCGTCAATCACCAGGGACAATTTCCCGTCGTCACCATCTCTTTCAACCTGGCGCCCAACGCTTCGCTTGGCGAAGCCACCAAAGCCATCGACAAGGCCCAGCAAGAAATCGGAATGCCGCTCAGCGTACAGAGCGCTTTTCAGGGCACCGCCGCATCGTTTCAAGCGTCCCTGGCCAACGAGCCGCTCCTGATTCTCGCCGCCCTGATCGTGGTTTACATCGTGCTCGGCGTTCTCTACGAAAGCTACATACACCCCATCACAATTCTGTCGACCCTACCCTCCGCCGGAGTGGGTGCAATTCTGGCCTTGCTGATTTGCGGCCAGGAACTCAGCGTGGTCGCTCTCATCGGAATCATTCTGTTGATCGGTATCGTCAAGAAAAATGGAATCATGATGATCGACTTTGCGCTGGAAGCCGAGCGCAAAGAGGGCAAGAGACCGGAAGACGCCATATATGAAGCGTGCTTGTTGCGTTTCCGTCCCATCATGATGACCACGATGGCGGCATTGCTCGGCGGTTTGCCGCTCGCCCTCGGCACCGGAATTGGCTCGGAACTTCGCCGCCCTTTGGGAATCTCCATGGTTGGGGGCTTGATCTTGAGTCAGGTGCTCACGCTCTACACGACTCCGGTCATCTACATATTCTTCGACCGGCTCGCGCAACGTTTTTCTTCGCGGCGCGCGGCGGAAACTGGACCCGAGGCTGTCCCAGCGGATTAAATTACGATGAGTCTTTCTTCTCCATTTATTCAGCGTCCCGTCGCCACTACCCTGCTGACCGCGGCCATCGCGCTGGCGGGAGGCGTAGCCTTTCGCGAGTTGCCCGTCTCGGCGCTTCCGCAAGTCGATTTCCCCACGATTTCCGTGGGCGCCAGTTTGCCGGGAGCCAGTCCGGAGATCATGGCCTCCTCCATCGCTACTCCCCTGGAACGCCAATTCGGGAGGATTGCCGGCATTACTGAGATGACGTCGTCTAGTAATCTCGGCACCACCAGCGTCACCCTGCAGTTTGATTTGACCCGGAACATTGATGGAGCCGCGCGCGATGTCCAAGCTGCGATCAATGCCGCGCGCAGTTACTTGCCCGCCAATCTTCCCGGCAATCCCACCTATCGCAAAGTCAATCCGGCCGACTCTCCGATCGTGATCTTGGCGCTTACCTCCGCTATATACGACCGCGGCACCCTGTACGACGCGGCCTCCACCATCATGCAGCAGCGTCTCTCTCAGATTGAGGGCGTCGGGCAAGTGACGGTGGGCGGCAGTTCGCTGCCGGGAGTGCGCGTGGACGTGAACCCGACCCAACTGAACAGCTATGGTCTCGGCCTGCAGGATGTGGCCTCGATGCTGAGCGAGCAGAATGCCAACAGTCCCAAGGGACAAATCGCTGATAGCGCGACCAGCGCGGACATCGTGACTAACGACCAGCTTCTGAAGGCGGTGAACTACATGCCGCTGGTGGTCGGCTACCACAACGGCGCCGCCGTCAGGTTGTCCGACGTCGCAACCGTTAAGGACTCCACCGAGAACATACGCGCGGCCGGCTTCACCAACAGCAAACCCTCCGTCCTCATCATCATTTATCGCCAACCGGGCGCCAACATCATCGAGACTGTGGATCGCATCCGCGCCGCGATTCCCGCACTGAAGGCGTCGGTCCCGTCCGCCATCGACACGGAAATCGTGATCGACCGCACCCAAACCATTCGCGCTTCCGTTCGCGACGTCGAGCGCAGCCTGGTCATCTCGATTATGCTGGTGATTCTGGTGGTTTTCTTCTTCCTGCGAAGCGTCCGGGCCACCTTGATTCCCGCCGTTGCGGTCCCTGTTTCCCTGATTGGCACGTTTGGCGTGATGTACCTGTTTCACTACAGCATCGACAATCTCTCGCTCATGGCGCTCACCATTTCGACCGGCTTTGTGGTGGACGATGCCATTGTGGTCATCGAAAATATTACTCGTTATCTCGAGCAGGGCATGAAGCCCATGCAAGCGGCGCTCAAGGGCGCCAGCGAAATTGGATTTACGGTTTTGTCCATCAGCATCTCTCTGGTTGCCGTGTTCATTCCCATTCTGATGATGGGTGGCATCGTCGGCCGTTTGTTCCGCGAGTTCGCCGTGGTCCTCTCGGTTGCGATTCTGGTATCTCTCGGCATTTCTCTAACCACGACACCGATGATGTGTTCTCGCCTGCTCAAACATCAACCGGAGGAGGAGCACGGCAGAGTGTTCCGCGCCAGCGAGCGCGCCTTCACTTGGATCCTAGGCCGCTACGAGCGCAGCTTGGGCTGGGTGCTGGAACACTCCCGCCTGACACTGGCCGTTCTCCTCCTCACCATCGCGCTCAACGTCTATCTTTTTTGGATCGTCCCCAAAGGATTCTTTCCGCAGCAGGACAACGGCATTATTTTCGGCGGCATCCAGGGCTCGCAGGACATTTCCTTCCAGGCCATGCAAGCCGCTACCCAGCGCATCGTCGATGTGGTCAAAACCGATCCAGGCATCGCCAACGCCATGGCGTTCACGGGCGGAGGTGGCGCCACCAATAGCGGCTTCATTTTCGTGGGCTTGAAACCGTTTGAAACACGCCACGCAACCTCCAGCCAGATCGTTGACCGGTTGCGTCCTAAACTGCTTTCCGTCTCGGGTGCAAACACCTTTGTGCAGGCCGCGCAGGACCTGCGCATCGGCGGACGGGGAAGCAGCGCGCAATATCAGTACACCATCCAGAGCGACAATTTACAGGATCTGGTGCAGTGGGGACCGGTGCTTCTGCAGCAGATGCGGAAATTGCGGATGCTCACCGACGTCAATACCGACCAGCAGAACAGCGGCCTTCAGGCCATGCTTACCTATGACCGCGATACCGCTTCGCGCCTCGGCATTACCCCGCAGATGCTCGACAATTCTCTCTACGAAGCCTTCGGGCAAGCCCAGGTTTCGACCATGTATACGGCCATCAACCAGTACCATGTGGTCCTCGAAGTGGAACCGAAGTACTGGCAGTCGCCGGTGAACTTGAACGACGTGTACATCCGGGCCGCGCAAGGGAAAGTCATTCCGCTCAGCGCCTTGGCACATTACGAGCCGTCCACGGCTCCCCTGTCGGTGAATCACCAGGGTCAATATCCCTCGGTCACCATTTCCTTCAACCTTGCCCCGGGTGTCGCTCTTAGCGACGCTTCCAGGGCCATCCTCGAGATGCAACAGAAAATGGGCATGCCCGATACAATTACCGGCATGTTTTCCGGCACGCTTCAGGCCTTTCAGTCTTCGCTCGCGACGCAACCTTTCCTGATCATCACGGCGCTCATGGCGGTCTATATCGTGCTGGGCATTCTTTACGAAAGCTACCTTCACCCCATCACGATTCTTTCCACACTGCCCTCGGCGGGAGTCGGCGCCGTGCTTGCCCTCTTGATCTTTCACAAGGACCTGAGCATCATCGCTTTGATCGGCGTCATACTGTTAATCGGCATCGTGAAAAAAAATGCCATTCTGATGATCGACTTTGCCTTGGCTGCCGAACGCATCGACGGGAAGAGTCCGCGAGACGCCATTTTTCAGGCTTGCATCCTGCGCTTTCGTCCCATTCTCATGACCACCATGGCTGCGATGTTTGGCGCATTCCCGTTGGCTTTTGGAACAGGAACGGGCTCGGAACTCCGCAATCCTCTCGGCATCACCATTATCGGCGGACTGATTCTGAGCCAAATACTCACGCTTTATACCACGCCGGTCGTTTATCTCTCGCTCGATCGCATGAGAGTCAAATGGCTGCGCGCGCATGGAAAGCTCGAAGCGCAAAGACAAATCGAGTCCTTCGGATGACCCGTTCTTGTGCGCCCCGCGAACTCGCGATCAGAAGCGGCTGAAGTCGACATAGCCACGGTAAGGAGTCCGAGACACCGATGAAGACGACGAACAAAATTCGCGCTGCAACCGCGCTTTTCTGCTGCACGGTCCTACTCCAAGGCTGCGTTGTCGGTCCGAAATACAATCGTCCCGCGATGCAGGCGCCGGCGACCTATAAAGAAGTCACTCCCGACGACCTCAAGAAAATGGACGGCTGGAAAGTAGCGCAGCCGCAGGACAGCGCTCTGCATGGCAAGTGGTGGGAGATTTTCGGCGATGCCCAACTCAACGCGCTCGAAGACAAAGTTAACATTTCCAATCAAAATGTCGCCTCTGCTTTCGCCAGCTTCATGGCGGCGCGCGCGCTGGTGCGCGAGGCCCGT
>Ga0070761_10001905_pt1 | contig 13001 bp, 11 predicted proteins | sample HubBroMetageREF1_FD_66724 | JGI IMG/M metagenome (GOLD analysis project Ga0070761, IMG submission 66724) | Reference soil microbial communities from the Hubbard Brook experimental Forest, New Hampshire, USA - Hubbard Brook CCASE Soil... | ecosystem: Environmental > Terrestrial > Soil >...
ACCGTTGCCGGCGCCCGGCGCGCCCTGTTGCTCGGTGCCCGGCTGCCCGACGGTGATCTGGCCTTCGTCGATCATCTTCTGCACCAGATTCTCGAGCAGTTTTTGCATTTGCTCGGGCGAGAGGTTTTGGAGGCGCTCCATCATTTCCCGCATGTGCTCGTTGTCGAAGAGGTCGCCTTGTTCGAGGGCCTGCTGGATGGCGTTCTTGAGATCCTCCAGGGTGTGCTCGTTCCATTCGCTGAAGGGCATGTACTGCGTGTTGAAGCCGCTTTGCAGGAGGAAGTCGGAGAGGGCTTGCAGGAGGTCCTCGGCGCTGATGCCGAAGTCTTCGCCGGTGTATTTGGAATATTTGATCTTCATTTTGCGTGACCACGCGGCTGTTTCCCCAATTATGTCATAGATCGGTAGTGGTCGATTTGGTTGTGGGGCAAATCGACGCCGGCAAGACGCCGCGACATAATGAAGCGGTTATGATTGAGGAGATCCCGTCGGTCGAGGGTCTATACGCACCCGCTAAAAGCATGCGGCGATTCCGGCGGAAGGGGATACACTATGACGCATCGCCCTTGGCCAGTCCCCATTCGACCGTGGGCGATACGCATGCGGTGGTGCGATTTGCTTTTCGCGCATTGGACCGTGGACGCCGCCGTTTTGCGCAGGCTGATTCCCGAAGGGCTGGAACTGGATTTGTTCGACGATCGGGCGTATGTGGGTGCGGTTCCATTCAGAATGGAGAGAGTGACGCCGCGATTGGTACCCGCCATCAGCCTCGACGCGGGTCAAGAGTTGGCGGTCAGGGCGGCCCGGCGCTTCTTTCACTTACCGTATTTTGACGCGAAGTTTGAGATTAGAAATGTGGCCGAGTGTGTAGAGTACTCCGCGGTGCGCACACATCGCGGCGCACTGGGCGCGACCTTTAAGGCCAGTTACCGCCCAGTGGGAATGCCGTACCGGTCCGCCGCCGGCAGTTTGGATACGTGGCTGACGGAGCGATACTGTCTGTATTCGGCAGACAGCGCCGGGCGCGTGTACCGTGGGGAGATCGACCACGAGACCTGGCCGTTGCAGCGGGCTAATGGGCAGGTGCGGGTGAATACCTTAGGCGAGTGGTTGGGAATTGAGATGCAGGGGCAGCCGCAGACCCTGCACTTCGCGAAGTCGCTGGACGTGCATGCCTGGTTAGTGGAGCGGATCTGATTGGAAGGGGCCGGCCCTTGCCTGCGGTTGGCGCCAGTCGATTTGCAAATCACGGGATTGCCGTACTAAAATTGTGCCCTGGAGGGCGGAGCGCGTTCTTGGCAATTGACTACGAAGTCCAACAAGGCGATTGCCTGAGCAGCATCGCCTTCGCAAGCGGATTCACCTGGGAAACTCTCTGGAACCATCCTCTGAATGCGGCTTTGAAGGCACAGCGGGGCGATCCTAATGTGATTTTTCCCGGCGATGTGGTTCACATCCCGGACCTCACAGTTCAGCAGGAGGCGCGCGGCACCGACCAAACGCACAATTTCAAAGTCAACAAGGTACCCGCCAAGCTGCGAATCCAGTTGCTTGAGGAGGAGAAGGATGAAGACGAGGCTGCGCTGCCCTCCGGCAATGGAATTTCCGATTACGAGGATCCCGATTTCGACCCCGATGAGAATCAGGACAAGCCGCGGGCCAATGTGCCTTACGCGCTGGTAATCGACGGCCAAATCACGCAGGGCCAGTCCGACGGAGACGGAGTTGTAGAGATGGTTCTGTCTCCCGGCGCCAGCGATGGCCGCCTGATCCTGTATCCTGGAACGCCGAAGGAGGAAAGCTATCCCCTGCAACTGGGCGGCCTGGACCCCATAAGCGAAATGGGCGGCATCAAGAAGCGGTTGAGCAATTTGGGATTTCCATGTGGCGATAGCGACGACGAGACGCCTGAATTAGAGGACGCGCTATGTCTCTTTCAGGAAAAATCGGGCCTTCCCATTACTGGAAAGGTGGACGACGACATCCGGCAGAAGCTGAAGGAGGCGCACGGAGGCTGACCCATGGCGGTGACTAAACTCCGGGTCTGCTTCAACACCGTATTTGTCATCCCCGACCCCGATCTTTGGGGGCCGGGACAATGGTATTTTACGGCAACAGTAGATGGAGCAGCCGTGGGCGACCCTAGTCAGGAGTTCGACGCGATGGAGCGCCAATCGATCGAGTTGCCTGACGACAGTTGGTCGACGACCGTGGACGTGAGCGCCAAGCGGGCCGGCGATAAGATTGAGATCCGCTTCAGCGCCCGTGAGGACGACAGCTTCTCCAGTGGCGACCTTGGCCAGGTCAGCGCTACGCTGAAATACCCCTTCAAGCAGGAATTGGACCTGACCCTCACCGGCGGCCCAGGAAAAAGCCGCTACGAACTGAACCTGGTGGTGGAGATCGCGGAAGAGAAAGCGACTATCGGTCCGGCTGGGCCCCGGGATGTATACGTCAACCGCCAGGCCGGCGGCACCGCTACCTTCACCACGCTGGCGGGCGCCAAGCCTCCCATACCACGAGTTGAAATCTGCCCCGTGGTTCCGCTTCCCGCGCGCGGCAGCATGCCGAAACGCCCCAAGTTCCGGGTGGGTCTGGCGCACGGCAAGAAAACTCCACAGGCCGCCCCCGTGCCGCTTACAGCCACGCTGAATCTGAACGCTCTCCCCAATCCGGCGGTGATCCCCATCCTAAGTTCCAGCGACCCCTGCATGGCCCAAAAGGCCGCGCGTGTGGCAGTGACCTATATCGAGCCGGGAAATCTCGATACCGGTTATTTCACCTGGCATGTGAAGAGCGGTCCAGCCGCGTTCTGGGGCGGCACGGACGGCCAAACGGAAGTGCTGGTTTACGGTACCGGGACGGGCGCCGCGGATGCCGAGGCCATCATCGAATTGCGCTGGAACGGCGCCACCGGAACGTTGCTCTCTACCTTCCGGGCCTGGGTCGGTAAGATCAAACAGATTCCCTATCGAGCGTTAATTGTGGATCCGTCGAAAGCCGCCATGCAGGTCCGGTCCCGGCCAGCCGACGTGCTCAATCATGTCGCTATGGCGAATATCCTGCTTTGGCACGCGGGCTTGAACCTTGTTCCCGATGTGGACGCTACGGCCTGGGATAGCGCTACTTCGTCCGGCAATGGTATCTTTGTGATCACGCTGTCCGCTAAACACAACGGCTGGACGATCGGCGTGAACGACGACTTGACCCCGGTGGCGACGCGCTTGAATTTCAATCCCGGCGTCATGCATTTCTGCTACATCAAATCCACCAAGGACGCGGGGACGGCGGGCTCGGCTACGGACCGGCCGCAGTTGAGCGGCGCCAACGAGACGCTATCCGGAACGCCGTCGCCCTCCTGGGTGTATCCAAGCGGCGTACCACCCGACTCCGCAGCCAAGACGGTCGTGATGAAGAGCATGCCCAAATCCACTGCCCGGCCCAAGGCCAAAGGCGACAATACCTACCTCACGGCGCGCGGCTTGCCCGCCGACGCGATGAATAAACTCTTCGGACTGCTCATGCCCGATTACACCAGGCCCAGCGACCCGGATTGGGGCCAAACCATGGCCCATGAGACCGGACATGTCCTGGGGCTTGCGCATCGCGGGAACGGCGGACAAAGCGGCGCCGCAGGCGGTCCATCGGACGACGGCATCGACGATCGTGCGGGAAACGGATACCCCTGGCTCGAAAACGTCATGTGTTATGGGTATGCGAGGTCCCAGGACTTGGATATCATTCAGGCGAAGGTCATTCGCAGGCACCCGGTGTTGAGGTAGGCCCATGGCTTCCAAGGACCCGTTAGTTCTGGAGCATTCCGACGACTCTCAACTGCTGATGAAGACGGCGGTGGAGTTTGCGCGCAGCGAATTTCCGGGCGACCACAACCTGCTGCTTTCGTATCTGGAGAGGGAACAATTCCTGAACCGCCTGGATAGCCGCGAAGAGTATAGGTCGCCACCAAGACAACTGCGGTTGGCGCGTGTAATGAAGACCCTGATGTCAAACCCCGCCCAGTGGGGCAAGGAAGTCCTGGTCTCTCTCTCGCAGGAGCGGAGCTTCGTTTCCGTTGAACCACGGCAGGAACTGTTAATCCGGGCTCTGGTGGTGGTGCGGCCCGCGCCCGGCGAAGCCGTGAGTTTTTGGAATGAGCACAGTCAGCCCGAGTCTCCGTATCTGCACGTGACGATCTCGGCGCTGGCCGATAACGGCAGCCCGCGCGCCCTGGCTTTGCTGGAACAAAAAATGGCGGATCCGCTGTTGGAACCGGCCGACAAGGTGGGCTGGATGCGCGATCCGATTCTGCGGCATCGCAACGATCTCCCCATGCTGGAGAGTTGTGGACGGATGCTGGAGAGCGGACTCGCGCCCGGCCTGCGGCCCAATTTGGTGGAGGCGCTCTTCGATTACAACGCGGAATGGTACTTATCCTGCAGTCCGCCGCATCCGCCGCCGCGGCTGCCGATGAGCGACGAGGCTCGCAGCCTGTTGCGCGCCATTGGAAACCATGCCTTGCAGTCTCTTCCTCTGGATGGTTCGCAAATAGCGGGTGTGGAGGCCGGCTTGCAGGAGATTGGATCGTAGCCCATGTTACGCCGCGCCTTCGTGTGGATGGCTTCCGCCGCCGTGGCTTTCGCCGTGGATTTGACTTTGTTGAAAACCGCCAAAGATCCGCGGGTTCTGCTGGACACCGCGCTGGCGTGCGCACGAAGCCAGGACCCCGCCAATCTGAATGCTCTGACGGAAGCGCTGGGCTCGCCGAGTTTTCTTGCGCGCCTGGATAGCAGGGCGGATTACCAGGGTCCGCCACAGGACTTGCGCCTGGCTAGAGTCATGCGGGAGATCGCAGGGAACGCGGCTGCTCAGCAGGTGCTGGTTGCACTTACCAAGCAGCCCGTTTTTACTTCCTTCGAGCCGCGCCAGGAGTTGCTGATCCGCTCGCTGGCGGCCGTGCGTCCTGCGCCCGAGGAGGCGATTCATTTTTGGGGGCTTCACAGTGCGCCGAGTTCCCCTTACCTGCACGTCACCATGGACGCGTTGGCGGATAATCTTAGCGAGCCCGCGCTCAGATTGTTGGAAAAGCGCGTGACCGACCCCAGATACGATCGTGAATCCCGCATCGCGTGGATGCGCGATCCCATCCTGCGGCATCGAACGGATCTGGCGATGCTGCTGATCTGCGAGCACATGCTCACGACGAGTTTGCCCGCCGCGATGCGCCCGGCACTGGTGGAGGCTCTTTGCGATTACCGGCGCGAGTGGTATGGCTCGGAAACTCGTCCGCGTCCGCCGGAGCTTCGGCAGGCTTCCCCGGAGGCACGTGCGGAACTTCGGAAGATCTGCGAGCTTGCGCTGGGGAGTATTCGGCTTAGTGAGATGCAAAAGGCGGCGGTGCGGAAGACTTTGGGCGAGTTGGCGGGGTGATGGTTGGTGGATCGGTTTAAGTGGGCCGGTTCCGCCGGCTTATCGATAAATCCAGCCGTTGCGTTCGCGCAAGCGTGTAATCTGCGTTACGTGGTGCACTCCATGCCACGCATACAGTGAAGCAAGGAGATGGAGCGACACCGTACCTCGCACCGGATGGACGAAGGTGCGTTCCCAATCGCTTTCCTTTAACGACTCCCAGGCCATCACCCAGCGCGCATGCAACGCGGCCAAAAGTTGGAGGGAAGGTTCCACGGGACCGGAACGGGCGTCGGGTAGTTCTGCCCACGAACTTTCGGAGTATCCCTTGATCGGCGGCACTTCCTCCGTCAGGGCGAGCTTGAATCGAATATACGAATTCATGTGATCGTCTGCGTAATGGTGCACCACCTGCCTGACCGTCCAGCCTCCTTCGCGGTATGGGACATCAAGCTGCTCCGGGGTCAACCCGGCGATCGCATCGCGGAGCGCCGCAGGAGTTGCCGCGATGATTCGAATCCAACCCGCCCGATCGTCCGATGTGAACTTGTCCGTCCATTGAAAGCGGCCGATGGGATACGGCAGATCTTCCATTTTAGTTGTCATAACTGAATGTGATGTTTAATCACAGTGTCGAACAGCGGTCACAACATCGGACCTCTTCCATCTCAGTTAGTATATGGAAATGGAGAAGGCCCTTTATGAGGCGCGCCAGGCGCTACGGCGTCTGCGGCGCAGCCCCGGATTCACGGTCGCGGCGCTGCTTACTTTGGCGCTGGGGATTGGCGCCAACGCCCTAATCTTCAGTGTAGTGAATGCCGTCTTTCTGCGCCCGCTCTCATACCGCGATGCCGGCCGCCTGGTTTGGGCGACGGAGATCTTCCCGAAATTCAACCGCTCCATGGTTCCGGGTCCGGAGTATGCGTCCTGGAAGCGGCAGAGCGCGGTATTCGAGCGCGTGGAAGCCATGGGCCCCACCTTCGGCAATAATCTCATCAGCGCCGGCCAGCCGGCCGAACGCGTCGAGACTGCGCACGTAACGCCGGGCTTCTTTGCGATGGTAGGAATCGCCCCGCGCCTGGGCGCTGGTTTCGACGCGAGCGCTGGGCCGCCCAATCACCTAACGGCCATTGTGAGCGATGCGCTATGGCGCGGCTACCTGCAAGCCGACCCCGCCGTGGTTGGCAAAAGCGTCACGCTGAACGGCAAACCGCTCACGGTGGTGGGAGTGATGCCGCCGGGTTTCGTCTACCCCGATGGCGCAGACGTGGCGCTCTGGCTGCCGGACGCCGTCCCGCCTGCCGCGACCGTGCCCAGCGACGGGCCCGAGGAGGTGCGCGTGATTGGCCGGCTGAAGCCGGGAGTCGCACTGGAGCAGGCGCGCGCCGAGTTGGAACGGATTGCACGCCGGATGGACAATCAATATCCCGCTCCTTGGAAGGGCATCCATGCCGCCGCCAAAGTCCGGGTGGTCTCGCTGCAAAAACAGTTAACCGCCGGCTCCGAAACTGCGTCCGCCGTGCTGATGGGCGCGGTCGGCTTCCTGCTGTTGATTGCGTGCGGCAACGTGGCCAATCTTTTTCTGGCGCGCGCGGTGGCGCGCCGCAAGGAGATCGCCATGCGCACCGCTGTGGGAGCCATGCGGCGGGACATAGTCCGCCTGCTGCTTTCCGAAAGCCTGCTGCTGGGAGCGCTGGGGGGATCGCTGGGTTTGCTGTTCCTGTTTTGGGGCAGAGACGCGGTGAAGTTTCTGATGCCCAAGGCGCTAGCGCAGGGGATTCCCATCGACTGGCGCGTGCTCGCGTTCACAGCCGGCTGCTCGGTAGCAGCGGGGCTGCTATTCGGGCTGGCGCCCGCGCTGGCGGCTGCGCGCGTCGACGTGAATGCGGGGTTGAACGGGACTGCCATCCGTTCCGGCGGCCGCCTGCCGGCCTTCCTGACGGCGGGCCAGATCGCGCTTTCCGTGGTCCTGCTGGCAGGCGCAGGCTTGATGATCCGCAGCTTTCTGGTTTTGGCCTCGACCGATCCGGGGTTCGACGCCCGCAATGTGCTGACGGCTACCGCGATGTTGCAGCCGGATGAAGTTTACGGCCCCGAGCGGCAGGTGGAGTTCTTCGATGGGATGCTGGGCGGGATCGAAAAGTTGCCGGGGGTCCGGTACGCGGCGGTGACCAGTTCGCCGCCCATGGCGCCGTTTAGCGAGCTGGAAACGGGGTTGCGCGGCGATGACGGACCGAGAACTGACGATACCGTATCGCTCACGTCCGTCAGCGCGAAATATTTCCAGGCGCTCGGAATTCGGCTGGTAGCGGGCCGATTCTTCGACGCACGCGACGGCCGAAAGGGAGTTCCGGTAGCCATCCTGAACCAGACGCTGGCGCGCCTCCTTTTCCAGGGGCGCAACCCGCTGGGCCACCGCATTAGCTCGGCCGTGACGGTGGTGGGGGTGGTGGCCGACATCCGCCATCGCGCGCTGGACGACAAGGTTTGGCCCGAGATGTTCCTGCCGTTCGAGCAGTCGCCCTCGCCGTGGGTCACCGCGTTGGTGCGCGGCGCCGGCGATCCCTCTGCCCTGGCCGCTCCCATACGCCGCGTGGCACAGTCGATCGACCCCAGCCAGCCGCTATTCGATGTGGAACTGCTGGAGCGGAGGGTCTCGGAGTCGCTCGCGGAGCGACGCGAACGGGCCACGGTCCTTGGCGCGTTTGCGGGCCTGGCGCTGCTGATCGCGGTGGTGGGAATCTACGGTGTGATGTCCTATTCCGTGGCGCGGCGGACGCATGAAATCGGCATCCGCATGGCGCTGGGCGCGGGACGGAGCAACGTGCTGCGCATGGTGGTGGGAGCGGGATTGCGGATGGCGGCGTTCGGGATCACGATCGGCCTGGCAGGCGCGCTGTTCCTCACAGGCGTACTCAAAACGTTTCTGTACGGAGTCACGCCCACGGACCGGACCACTTTCTGTCTGGTCTGCGTCACTCTGGGGGCGGCGGCTTTTTTGGCCAGCTATCTGCCTGCGCGCCGCGCCTCCTCCGTGAACCCGATGGCGGCGCTGCGCAGGGAATAAACATATGAAGTTAGTATTCTGTTTGTTCGCGCTTTCGGTTAGCCCTTTGCTCGCGGACGTGAGCGCCGCTACGGCGATGCTTACGAAGGCATGCCGGCTGGGCGATATCAAGACGGCGGAGAGCCTGCTTTCAGTTGGCGTCAACCCCGACCTGCCCGACCGCTACGGGGCGACACCCCTCTACTATGCCGTCTCCTTTAATCACACTGAAATCGTTGAGCTACTGCTAGCCTATCATGCGGACCCGAACGCTCGCCTGGGCATAAATACTAAAGACACCAGCCAAACGACGACAACTCCACTGCAAAGCGCAGCCAACTTAGGCAACTTACGCATTACCAGGATATTGCTCGCAGCCGGCGCCAGCGTCAACACGAAGGGGAAGGCGGGACGTACGGCCTTACTTGCCGCGGGCAACCAGGTGGGCATTATGCACCTGCTTATCGAAAAGGGCGCCGATGTAAATGCCCGCGACGCAGAAGGGATAGCCCCATTGGATGACGCCGTCTGGTTGGGATCTCTGGATGCTGTAGCCATTCTGTTGGCGCACGGCGCCCGCCTAAATGAGATGGAGCCGAAGACCGGCGCTACCCCCATTAACGAGGCTGCCTACCGAGGCAACGCTCCGATTATTCAATATCTGCTGCAATTCAAGCCGGATCTTGAAACTCCCGACAACCGTGGTAATACTCCGTTAGAAAATGCAATACGAATGGGAAAAGAAGATTCCGCTCTGTTATTGCTTGAAGCGGAAGCGGCAGAGCGCAAGACGCCTCAATTCTACGAGAAAACAATGGACGCAGCCGTCAAGAAAGATGAGCCGGCTCTTGTAGAGGCGCTTCTCCGGCACGGAGTACCCTTGAACGGCACTTTACCATCGGGGTCCACACCGCTCGGAGCGGCGGCGTTCGCGGGGGCGGCGAAGGTTGTGAGTGTACTCTTGAAAAGCAACGCAGATCCAAACGTAAGCGGCCGGGAAGGAACCAGCCCGCTGGAGGACGCTTCTCTCAAAGGATTCGAAACAATTGCCGGTATGCTGCTGGATCGCGGCGCGCAAGTGAACCATATAAACAGCGGTTCGGGGAATACAGCGCTGTATGCGGCGGCTTCCTTCGGGAGAGGCGACGTTGTCAAGCTGTTACTAAGTCGCGGGGCGAATCCGAATTTATGCGGTACGAACCGGCGGAGCCCTTACCAGGCGGCTCTGGAGAACGGCAATAAGGACGTGGCAAACCAGATTCAAATTAATGGTGGCGCAGAGCGTTGCGAATAGTATTCGAGTCGAGCGCAACCCTACTTCAGCCGCTCCCGTTTCACCACCCCCCGCGCCCTCCTGCGCCGTCACCAATTGATCCCCGGCCACCTTCGGAATCGTCTCCCGCGCGCCATTCGGCCAGCGGATCTCCAGGTCTGCCTTCTCCGCCGCGCCTAAGCCCAAATGCAAGCGCCGGTCGTTCACCGAAAGGTAGGACGACTGCGCCATCACCGCCTGCGCCTGCCTCTTGCCGCCACAGCCTGGCGAGGCCCGTCGCGCCGATCGCACTGCGGTTGGATTTGGCGCTCCACCAACTTCGCCTTTAGCCAGTATTCGGGTGGTGGCGGGCGCGACAGGATTGTAACGTGGCGCCGCCGCCGGAATGCACTACAATGTAGTACGTGAAGACCGAAGTGTACAGTTGGCGCGTGTCCAGCGATCTCAAATCGGAATTGGAACGGGAGGCGAGGCTGCGCAAAATATCGGTTTCGGCGATTGTCGATTCGGCGGTCCGCAACTGGCTGCAGAAAAACGCCGTGGACCCCGCGGAAGACGCCGAACAGCGCAGGCTCCACCGAGCGGCAGCAGGATGCATCGGGGTGCTGGCAGGCCACAACCCACGTCGCGCTGAAACTGCGCGGGAGTCGATCCGTCAGCGTCTCGGCCGGCGTTATGCCCGGTAACGCACTGATCGACACGGGCGCGATTCTGGCGATCCTTGACAGAACGGACCGGTGGCACCAAGTCTGCGTTGATGCGTTCCGCAACTCCGGCTGCCTTTGATGACCTCCGAAGCCGTACTGACGGAGCTATTTCATCTGGTCGGCGATTCCCGGCAGGAGATGGAGGCCGCCTGGAGATTTGTCGGCTCCGGAGCGCTGGTCCTGGCGCCGATAGAAGACGCGGAAATGTCTCACTTGCGCATCCTAATGTCGCGCTACTGGGACCGTCCCATGGATTTCGCCGACGCTACTCTCGTGTACCTGGCGAAGCGCGAATCTCTAACCACGATCCTCACTGTAGATCACGCGGACTTCGAGACGTGCCGGATCGACGGGAAGCGCCGGTTCCGCGTAATTCCGTCCAAACATCCGTAAAACCGGGTGCTGGCCTACTTGAATCGCTCCCGTTTCACCACGCCCGCGCCCTCCTGCACCGTCACCAGTTGATCCGCAGCCACCTGCGGAATCGCCTCCCGCGCGCCATTCGGCCAGCGGATCTCCAGGTCCGCCGTCTCCGCCACGCCTAAGCCGAAATGCAAGCGCCGGTCGTTCACCGAAAGGTAGGACGACTGGGCCATCGCCGCTTGCGCCTGCTTTTTGCCGCCATAACTGGCGATCACCGTCGCGCCGATGGCGCTGCGGTTGGATTTCGTGCCCACCAGTTTCACCTTCAGCCAATGATAATCGCCGCTCACATCGTTGCGCAGCAGCGAGGGCGGCTCGTTCTGGTTCATGATCAGGATATCGATGTCGCCATCGTTATCGAAATCTCCAAAGGCCACGCCGCGGCTGGCGTGAGCTTCCTCGATCCCCGGCCCGCCTTCGCCGATGAGTTCCTCGAACTTGCCTCCACCCAGATTCCGGAAGATCACCCGCGGCGTGCGATGCGGGAACTCGGGATACTTCTTCTCCACTTCCGGATACACGCTGCCCGTCGCCCAGAACAGATCCGGCAGTCCGTCGTTATCCAGATCCACGATGCCCGCGCCCCAACTGATGAAGCGCGTCTCCACTCCCAGGCCCGAGCGCAGGGTCACATCCTGGAAATTGCCCTTGCCGTCGTTATGGTAGAGCGCCGGCGTGTCTTCGGTGAAGTGAGTTTTGAAGACGTCCAGATAGCCGTCGCAGGCGTAATCGCCGATGCCCAGTCCCATGCCGGCCTGCTCCAGCCCATCTTCGTTCAATGCCACGCCGCGTTCCAGGCCCTCTTCGCTGAAGGTGCCATCGTGTTTGTTGCGGAACAGCAGGCTGGGGGTTGAATCGCACGCCACGTAGATGTCGGGCCATCCGTCGTTATCGAAATCGGCGGCTACCGCGGTCAGCGCATAGCTGCCCCTTACGGCGGCGATGCCGGACTTCACCGATACGTCCTTGAACGTGCCATCGCCGTTGTTGTGGTACAGCAGTTGCGTCTCCGGCGGCAGGCCGCGCGGTCCGCAGTTCACCGGAATGCCTTTCCAGTTGCAACTCGCAAGTTGGCCCGCCGGCGGCACGGCCTTCAGGTCGAACTTCAGATAATTGGAGACGAACAGATCCAGATGGCCGTCGCGGTCGTAATCCACGAAGGTACAGCCGGAGCCCCACCGCATTTCGGGTGCGAGCAGACCGGCTTCCTTAGTGACATCGGTGAAGGTCCCGTTTCCATTATTGCGGTAGAGAATGTTTTGCCCCCAGTAAGTGACGAAGATATCGTCAAAACCGTCGTTGTTGTAATCGGCGATCGTGACGCCGTACGCCCAACCCACGCGCGTGAGTCCGGCTTTAGCAGTGACATCGGTGAACGTGCCATCCCGGTTGTTCTTGTACAGCCGGTTGGTGGCCCCTTCCGGCGGCCCATCCAGCCGGGTGCCGCTGAGCACGAAGATATCCAGCCAGCCGTCGTTATCGTAATCGAAGAAGGCGATGCCGCTGCCCATTGGCTCGATGATGTAAAGGTCGCGGTCGAGACCGCCGTAAATCACAGGCTCATGCAGACCCGCGCTAGCGGCCACGTCCGTGAAGCGCGCGTGAAAGGGCAGTCCGGATGGCTTGCCCCGAGGCGTGGGCTTGACGCCACGGCTGGCCATCTGGCCGGAGGCGCGGGTGGCGAATGCGCTGGCGGGGATGAGGGCGAGGAGTTCGCGGCGCGTCATCTGCCAATGAGGAAGTCGCCGACCCGGCGCGCGAGTTCGCCATAGGGCGGGCGCAACAATCCGAGCGTGGAGAAGCGGCTCTGCAGGAATACGCCTTTCTTCTTCGAGAACGTCAGGAAGCCATCGAATCCGTGATACGATCCCATGCCGCTGGGGCCCACTCCGCCGAAGGGCAGATCGTTCTGTGCAATGTGCAGGATGGTGTCGTTTACCGTGACGCCGCCGGATGTGGTGCGGGCCAGCACAGATGCCACGCGCTTCGAGTTGCGATCGAAATAATAGAGCGCCAGCGGCCGCGGCCTGGCGTTCACGTAGTCTATGGCCGTATCAAGCGAGCGGTAAGCAACCACCGGCAGAACGGGACCGAAGATTTCTTCCCGCATTACGGTCATCTCGCCGGTCACGTTCCACAAGATGGT
>Ga0070761_10001907_pt1 | contig 12999 bp, 8 predicted proteins | sample HubBroMetageREF1_FD_66724 | JGI IMG/M metagenome (GOLD analysis project Ga0070761, IMG submission 66724) | Reference soil microbial communities from the Hubbard Brook experimental Forest, New Hampshire, USA - Hubbard Brook CCASE Soil... | ecosystem: Environmental > Terrestrial > Soil > Temperate...
CCGCTCCCGTCCTCGTCCCGAACCCGCCTCCGGCGGAGACGTCGGGTCCCCCGCAGAACTTTCGCGAGCGTCGGGCGACGCCGATCGCCAAAGGAGGTCCTGGAGATCCGGCCTCGGTTGTCGCGGGACCCGGGGGCTTCGCGCTCTCGTCTGCCGACAAGGAATGGCAAATTCGTTTTCGCGCCCTCGTGCAGGCGGACGGCCGGTTCTGGTTTGACGACAAACAGCGACCGGAAATCAATACGTTCCTCATCCGGCGGGCACAGCCCTTTCTCGAAGGGAAGCTTCCGTACGGCGTTTCGTTCCTCGTCAACCCGGACTTCGGCGGTGGGACGACGGTACTTCAAGACGCGTACCTCGGCCTCGACTTGGACGACGCGGTGAGATTCAGGTTCGGCAAGTTCCGCCCGCCTTTCGGCCTGGAGCGCCTTCAGCCGACCTCCAACTTGTCGTTCGTCGAATTCGGATTACCGACTCTGCTCACACCGAACCGGGACGTCGGCGCCATGGTTCACGGCGACTTGTTCAAAGGCGTTTTCGGCTACGCAGGCGGGGTCTTCAATGGTGTGCCCGACAACGGCAGCGCCGACTTTGCGAACGACAACCAAAAGGAGTTCAACGGACGCGCCTACTTTCGGCCGCTGCTGCTCGTTCCGAACGAGGCGCTGGGTCGCTTGTTCGTAGGCGGCGCGACGACGTTTGGACGCCACTACGGCACGCCGACGAATACTTCGCTGACCAATCCCGCCTCGACGCCCGCTTACAAGACGCCCGGGCAGATCAACGACTTCACGTACATCTCGGCGGCTTCGGGCACGACCGCGACCTACGCCAACACGGTCGTCGCGAACGGGCCCCACAATCGCTACGGCCTGTTCCTGTACGAGGCCCTGGGGCCGTTCGGCCTTCTCGGCGAGTACTACCTATCGGACCAAGAGGTTGGCCGTGCCGGCTTCGCCAACGTCACGATACACAACCGCGCCTACCAAGGTCAGGCCACGTTCGTTCTCTTCGGTGCCAACGCGTCGTACGACTACGTGCACGTGGACACCCCCGTGCAGCCCGCAGCGGGCCACTTCGGCGCGCTCGAGCTGGCAGCTCGCGTCGGACACCTGGACATCGACCAGGCGGCATTTCCGAACTACGCGTCGAAGACGGGCTCCGTGCACGGAGCCACCGAAGTGACTCTGGGTACGAACTGGTACTGGAGCGACAACGCAAAGTTCGTCATCAACTGGGATCATACCGAGTTTCAGGGCGGCGCTTCGACGCCGGCCGAAGTTGCCATCGGCCATCGGGAGGCCGAGAACATCCTCTTCCTTCGGGCCCAGGTCGTTTACTGAGAGAGGTCGATTCGCCGCCCAGATGTCCCCTTGAAGGAGAATCCGATGTCATTCACTTGCGTTGTTCGATTCACGGCTGCATCCGTCCTCGTGGCCGCCGCTCTCTGCGGCTGCCAGGGAGACGACAACACCCTCCCGCTGCCGCCTGATGCAGGCTCCGATGCTCACGCCGACGCCACGACTGCACACGACGGCGCGGCCGAGGCCTCGCAGGAGTCATCGACGAAGGACTCGTCGTCGGGCGAAACGAGCACCGAGGCCGACTCGAGTGACGCGAACGCCGTGTCGACCGATTCGGGCCCCGATGCCGCGCCGAGCGAAGCGTCGGCTTCCGACGCGAACAACGACGCGTCGAATGACGGCGCGAGCCCTGTCGGTCCCGACGCTTCGGTAGACTCGGCCGTGGAGTGAGCTCCTCTCGAAGAGCGCACGTTCTCGATGCCGCAATCAAAGCGAACGGCGATGAGACTGCCCGCAAGCACGTCAAGCAGGTCATCGACTCAGGTTGCCGATGAAGCGAGCAGAGGCCAGAGCACACCTTCATGCGATCCGCTAACGCATCGCAGGGGGCAATGATTGTCGCTCCGGGCACCTCCGCCTACGAAGCGACCGCGCCTCATGCCAAGCGCGACCCGCACGGAATCGCGGCCGCGTGGCGCGCCTCGGTCGCCTTTCGCATCACCACTTTAATCACCACCTGAGCGAGACGAGGTCCTGCTTTCCGTCCGAGCATCACACGACGTACACCGCGTTTCGCTCAAGGCCGCACCGCGGCCGGTGACCCGCAGCGATCGAGTCCACCGAGGATCTTCCTCATCGGATCACCTTACCCGGGGCCCCAAAGCAGCGGCATCGGTCGTGATGTTTCAGCATGAACCTTCCGAGACGCCGATGCCGACGAGCATGACGATAGTCATATTATGCCGGGGACCCCTCGCGGTGCATGCCATGCTTCAGGGCGCTTGCGCTGCGGCAGCGGCGGACTCATCGATTGTCCGGCTCGGGAATGCGACCCCTCGCAAGCAGCCACTGGATGGGCTTCTCCTTGTGCATGCGAAAAAGCTCCGTCAGAACTCAAAAGGGCGATAGCGCAATTTCGGGCTAATGGGAGCGACGAGGTCCCCCCTCAGAAACGTGTACTCATTGACCGTCATCGTCTTGCCGTCTCGGATGATGGACACGTTGTCGAAGATGGGAGTCACTCCCCAGCTATTTGCGATGCGGGGACCATCTTCCCGGAAACGCTCGACGGAGTGTCCGGCGACAAGAGCCACTGCCGTGGCGGGCGCAAACATCGCGAAGGTCGCGACGAGCGCACCCGGCAACCCCGCAACGCGGTATCCGATGAATGTGGCGCAAATGGCCACGGGTCCAGGCGTGATTTGTCCCAACGCAATAGCGTCCGCGAATGCCTTTGGGTCGAGCCACCGCTGCTCGCCGCCGACCATATGTTCCATGGCCGGAATCATCGCGAGCCCACCGCCGAAGGTCAGCACACCGATCGGTAGGAAGACCCGCGTCAAGCCCGCAAGGGCAGACAAACTGCCCGCAAGAACCCCGGGCAGGACGAGCGGTGGCATAACAAAGTACAGGTGTGTGTTTGTTGGTGCCTCATGATTGGGGATGCTCGAACGGGTCGCCGGACGAGGCCCCCTCGCGCCGTAAAAGCCACCAATCGTAGCGGCCGCCACCGCGAGCACGGGTTCCGAGCCGATTCGCATGGCGAGCAAGATGCCGCAGAGCACGGCCAACAGCAGGTCTCGCTTGTTGCGCAGCGCACTACGCCCAAGTTCTACGGTGACGGCGCCCACAACACCGACCATGGCGGCATTCATCCCATCGAAGAAGACGGAGAGGCCGGTCGCGGCGCGCACGAGTGAGTAGGCGGCCGCGCAGACCACCATGAGAATCGAACTCGGGAGTAGAAACGCCGCAGCGGCGAGCAGCTCGCCGCCGAGACCCGAAACCCGCTGACCGAGGAGCGCGAGAAGAGTCGTCGCCGCGTACCCGGAAGGCTCTTTGAGAGCTCGGCCAGGACGAGAAATTCGTCTCCGGTAAGCCACTTTCTACGTTCGACGAGGTCACGCCGCATTTGCGCGAGAACCGAGTAACCCCCGCCAAATCCGGCGACACCGTAGAACGACGCCAAGCGGAAGATTGCCGAGGCCGAGACCCGCTCCCGCATTAGCGCGGGACCGCGAGGGACTGCTCGATCAATCGAAAGAGCAGGTCGAGTCGAAACGGTTTGATGAGATAGTGGTACGCTCCTCGCCCCGTGGCCTCCACCGCCGTCTCCACCGTGCTGTGCGCCGTGAGCATGATGACGGGGCGCTTGGGGTCGAGCTCGCGTGATATGCGAAGCAGTGTGATTCCGTCGATGTCCGGCATTCGGAGATCGGTCACCAGCACATCGAAGCGCTGAGTGCTGAGCATCTCGACGGCCTTGCGGGGGGACGACTCGGCCACGGCTGCGTAGCCACGATCGGACAAGTGCTCGGCGATCATTTGCGCCATGTCGCATTGGTCATCGACCACTAGGACTCGAGGAAGTTCACTGGGCGGCATGCACGGCTCCTCGCGCGGCGACAGGGATCTCGATCAGCACGCGTGTGCCTCGCGGGCCATTCGGGGTGATGGTTAGATCGCCTCGGTGGCTCTTGGCGATCTCCGTGGCGATGGCCAACCCCAGCCCGGTGCCGGTCCCTGCGGGTTTGGTGGTGAAAAACGGATCTTGGGCACGCGTAGCCACATCGGGCTCAATGCCGACCCCGTCGTCGGCGACCACGAACGCGACCTGTTCGGCGTCCGACCGAGTTGAAATCTCGACGTGTCCGCCCGAGAGGCACGCGTCGCAAGCGTTGAGTAGCAAGTTGACGAGAGCCTGCTCGAGCAGAGCGCGGTCGCAGAGAACCTCCCTCGTCTCATCCGGAACGTCGGTTGAGAGCGAAACGTGTGCCTTCGCGAACCTGTGCTCCACAGCGTTGGCTGCCGAACGAATTAAATCTCCCGGTTTGGCTCGGGCGAGCGAAGGTGCGCCTCCACGGGCCATGTCGAGAAAGCGCCGGATGACGTCATGAATGCGGTCAACCTGGGTAAGGATCGACTGGGCCGCGTGGACGCTTCGGTCGTCCTGCCCCGCACGCGCGCGCAGCTGCTCGGCGCGACCCACGATCACACCCAAGGGCGTGGACACCTCGTGCACTACGCCCATGGCAAACGTACCCATGGTGGCGATGTGCGCGGCTTGCGCGAGCCGCTCGTCGCGTTCGCGCTGCACCTCAGAGATCGCCAGCTCGCGTTGCGCCACGAGCTCTTTGCGCTGGTTTCGGAGCGCGATTCCACCAAAGAGCAGGACAAGTCCGGTTGCGACCGCCACTCCGAGCGCAAAGCGCCAAAACGCTCGCGCTTCTCGGTCGCGTTGCCGAGCGGCGGTGCCCACAGCCACGACTCCCCAGCGCCCGACAACTGCCGTGTCGACGTAAGCCAACCCCGCCATGGCGGTTCGGGCCACGAGTCCGATCTCCGCAGCTTGTTCGCGACTGAGGCGTGTCGTCGTAAGATTTCGATCAAGCGCGTCGCGAATGGGGGGCGACGACAGAACCCAGGAGTCGGCCGAGTAGAGGCCGGTCTCGTTGGGGGGGGCAACGAAAAGCCGGAGCTCAGTGGGCTGCGCGATGGGCTGGGCACTTCCCAGGAGATCGGCCGCGCGCAGGGTGAGATCGATGACACGTCCGTCCACCAAGATGCTGAGGACGATGGCCGCGGGATCGCCTTCGGGGGGCCGCGGCGATCCCGGTGCCCGCACGGCGGTCTTCCGGTAGCGACCTTCACCCCAAGAGGGGCCGCGCTCGGCAAGGAGAACGGCGTCGCGCTCGGCGGCCTCGATGTGCGTCCGCAGGTCGAGTGCGACAATCGACGCCACGACGCTCTCCTCCCGTCCGACATCACGAAGGATCGCTTCGGACTCGCGCCGCGAGTCCCACCAGGCGAGGCCCGTAACGGCGCCGATGGCGAGCAGCATCCACGCCACCAGGTGACCCCGGCGCGGGTCGCGGGGCGCGCGGCTTGTTGCGGATCGGGAGGCGTCGTGAGCCAAGATGAACGCACGTTGCAGCAAGTTGCGGGCCACGCTCTCAACCCCGCGTTTCCCGAGACCTGGGCTGGCCCGCTCAAAAAGTCGACGCGGAAATTTTCCTAGTAGCAGGGAAAATTTCCGTCTCGGGCGCGCTCCCCCTAGAAACCTCGCCCATGAAGACATTCAATCGCGGGGGCCTGATGACCGGTCGGAGGGTCTCGTGGACCATGTTTGGTTGGCGTGCGTCGCAGCAAGGTCGCGGGCCAACAGGTGCGGTCCGCTCCGCGAATGCCTCGGGAAAAAGTCGACAGGGAAATTTCCCCTAGGTCAGGGAAAATTTCCCTGTTGCATGGGGCGGCGCCGCTCTGGAACATCGGTCCATGAAGCGTCAACAATCGGTGGTATGGGTGTTGCTCTTGCACCACGCGCTCATGCCTCTCCAACGCACGTGCGTCGCTGGCCTCTTGCTCTTCGGGACGATCCTGACGGCACGTCAAGCTGCGGCGCAACCCGCCCCTCCTCCAGCTCCAATACTGGAAGCGCCTGCCCCGGTGCGCACCATGACCGTCGCCGAAGCCCTCGCGTATGCGCACGCGCACCAGCCAGCGATCCGCGCTGCGCTGTCGCGAGTCGAAACGCGCATCGCCGAGGCGAAAATCCCGAGCGGACAGTGGTTACCGACCGTGACGGCGACCGCCCAGCTCTTTGCAATGACCGCGAACAACACGACCGGCACGTACGTGGACCCCGACTTCATGGACATCCCCCGAATCGGCGCGACTCCAGCGACCACCACCGGCCGCCTCTCTCCCTACGCGTCCACCTTCGTCGGCGCGGGGGTGCTCCAGGAGCTCTTCGACTTTGGGCGCATTGGCGCACAGCGCGCGGCCGCCGACGCGCTGGTCACCGTCGAGAGGGACGTCGCCGACACCGCGCGTCTGGACATCGATTTCGGCGTCGAGGAGTCGTTCTTCTCGGTGCTTGCGGCCAAGGCGATCGTGCACGCGGCCGAAGAAGCGTACGCGCGTTCCCTAGTGCATCGCGATCTTGCCAAGCGGGGGGTGGACTCGGGTCTGCGCTCGCCGATCGACCTGACGCGCGCCGAAGCGGATCTCGCGCGTTACGACGTCGACCGCGTGCGGGCTCGCGGGGGGCTTTCGGTCGCGCAGACCGTGCTGGCCGCATCCATCGGCGCGCCCGAGGCGGGTATCGATGCCGCCGACCAGGCGGTCAGGCCTTCGGACATGCCCACGCTCCGTGACTCGATTGCGCTGGCGCAGCAGCGCAACCCGCGACTGACGGCCGCCCTCGCACAGCTCAAAGCGACCGAAGACCAGGCGCGCGCGATAGGGGCCGAGCTTCGGCCGAACCTCTCTGTGACCGCAACACTTTCCGGGCGGGCGGGCGGGGCGCCCGCTTCCTCCGGGCTGGCCCCGACGAGTGAAGGCTGGGTTCCCAACGTTCCGAACTGGGATGCGGGGCTTCTTGTCATCTGGCCGCTGTTCGACGGTGTCGTCGTCGCCCGGCAAGATGCGGCAGTTGCGGAGGAGCAGGTGCGCCGGGACGAGATCGACGTCTCGCGCTTGCTGGTGGTGGCCCAAGTTCGAGAAACTTTCGAAAAGGTGCAAGTCGCCCGGTCTGCCATCGTGGCGCTGGAGAACTCCGCGGTGGCGACGCGGGCCAACTGGGAGCAAGCCGACGCGCGCTTCCGGGCGGGCGTCGGAAACGCCGTCGAACTGGCGGACGCCGAGGCGATCCGCACCGACGCCGAGATTGCGCTCGCGATCGGTCAGTTCGACCTGGAACAAGCGCGCGCAGCGTTTGGACGTTCTATTGCGGAAGGACTTTGATTGCCGATGGACAAGAGTCCTCCCGTTTCGACGTTACGCGATTCCGGGCCCCCGCCGGCGGCCGCGCAGGCCGAGCGTCGGTCGCGGCGCATCCCGATGGTGATTGGCGCCGGGACACTCCTGATCCTCGCGGGCGCTTTTGCACTCGTCCATCGCGCGGAGTCACGGGTCAACAAGGTGGCTCTTGCATCGTCGCCCAAGCCGGTCACGGTCGTGACCGCGAAAGCAGAACCTTATCGTCCGGTTCACACCTACGTGGGGACGCTCCGCCCATGGGTCGACGCCCGGGTCGGGCCGCAGTTTATTTCGGCGTACGTCCAAACCGTGCTGGTGCGTCCTGGGGCGGTCGTCAAGAAAGGGGAGATCCTCGCTACTCTCGACTGCCGTTTTTCAACGGCTCAAACCTCCGCGATCGCTTCGCAGGCGAGAGCCATTGCGGCCAGCCAGGTCGCCGTCTCGCACGAAGCGACGCGCACGCAATCGCTGCTCGACGGCGGCTTCGTCTCGGCCAACGAGGCCGAACTGATCGCGGCCAAAAGCGCCGCCGAGGCCAGCGAACTCGCCGCGCAGCAAGCGAACCTCGCCAAGAGTGGCCTGGACGTGAATGACTGCATCTTGCGCGCGCCGTTCGACGGGGAGGTCTCGCTTCGCCTGGTCGATCCCGGGTCGTTCGTCCGTCCCAGCACGGAGATGATCGGCGTTGTGGATCGGAACACGGTCCGAATGTGCGCGGATGCCCCGGAGACCGACTTCGCGTACGTGGCCCCTGGCGCCAAGGTTACCGTCCACATCGTCTCGCTCAATCTCGATATTCCCGCGACAATCACGCGGCGTGCGCCGAGCGCCGACTCCGGAACGCGGACGGTTCACTTCGAAATCGACCTCGACGACTCCGATCGACACATTCCCGTCGACACCACGGGCGAGGTGCATCTTCCGGTGGGCCAACCCGTGCCGGCCACCTCGGCCCCCCTGTCGGCCGTCACGATGACCGACCAGAAAGCCACGTTCTTTACCGTGGACGGCGACGTAGCCCACATCCACACGACGGTCGAGCTGGGCGAGGCCGGTCCGAGCGTCTTTTTTCCCCCCGACGCCCTCGCGCCCGGAGCCCTGATTGTTCTCGAAGGACGGTCACTCCTCAAGGATGGGGATCGGGTCGCCGCGAAGCCCGGCCAGGAGGAGCCCACCGGTTCGGCAAGCAAAGTCACGCAGCGTTTCCACGCTGCCGAGAAGTAGCCCATGACCGGTCTCGCGCTTCGAAATCCCGTCGCCATCCTGATGCTCTGCGTCGGCCTGGTCGTGTTCGCAGGAGTCGTCACTCCACGCATGAGCGTCGACACCTTCCCCGAATTGACCCCGCCGGTACTCGTCATCGGCACCCTCTGCCCGGGTCTCGCGCCGGAGGACGTCGAGAGCACCATCTCGTGGCGCCTCGAGAAGTACGTGAGCTCGACGCCGGGCGTTGACCATGTGCAGAGCGTCTCGCGCACCGGCTTCTCCATCATCTACGTGTGGCTCAAGTGGGGGACCGACCTCAATTCGTCGCAGACGCTCGTTCAATCCTCGGTCGGTTTCGCGATGGCGGCGGTTCCAAAGAGCCTGGGCGTCCTTCCTCCGTTCGTCCTTCAGTACGATCCGTCCAACGCGCCGGTGGTGCAGGTCGTGGTGACAGGCAAGGGCTACACGGGGCCGCAGCTTTACGATTACGCGTTCAACTACATCGAGCCCCTCCTCGAAGGTATTTCCGGAGTCGCCAGCGCGGCCCCCGACGGCGGCCGCATGCGCCAGATCAACGTGATCGTCGACCCCGTCAAGGCGCAGGGGAGACGCCTCACCACGCAGGATGTATCGAACGCCGTCGCCCTCTCGAACGCGCTCCTTCCTTCCGGCGAGTTCATCTCGAAAAACTTCGATGCCAACGTCTACACCGACGCCGTGCCCCGGCGCGTCCAAACGATCGGGGAGGCGCCCATCAAGATCTCGGGCGGCAAGGCGGTCCTCATCAAGGACGTCGCGAAGGTCGAAGATGGCGGAACCCCACCGACCCAAACCGTCTCCGTGGACGGGACGGAGGCGGTGTATCTGAACGTCTTGCGCATCCCGGGAGGCAACACGCTCGAGATCGTCCAGCACGTGTACGAAGTGGTCCAGAATCTCTCCAACTTGCCGCCGGGCATGAAGGTCACGGCCGCGTTCGATCAGTCAACGTTCGTGAAAACGACGTTCAGCGGTCTCAAGCGTGAAGTCATCCAGGCACTCGTCCTCATCAGCATCGTGATTTTGATCTTCCTTCAGAGCCTGCGCGGCACCGTGATCGTCTCCGCGGCCATTCCACTCTCGTTCGCCATCACACTCATCGTTCTCTACGCAGCAGGCGAAACCTTGAACGCGTTTACGCTCGGCGGACTCACGCTGGCGATGGGAAGGCTCGTCGACGACGCGGTCGTCGTGCTCGAGTCGATCCACCGACATCAGCGCGGCGGGATGAGTGCGCGCCAAGCGGCGCTCGAGGGAACCAACGCCGTGGCCCTACCCGTGCTCGCGTCGACGTTGACGACGATGGCGGTGCTCCTTCCCGTGCTGCTCTTGGCGGGGCTGGCGAAAAAGCTCTTTGCACCCCTGGCCCTCACGGTCGCGGTCGCCATGATCGCCTCCTACTTCGTCAGCATGGCGGTGACGCCAGTCGCATGCCGCTACTTTTTGGGGCACGCCGAACACAAGGGCTTCTCGAAGAAAGTCGAATCGCTCATCGACCGAACCGCGGAGCGATATTCGGTGGTGCTCTCGCAGGTCCTACCATTTCGCTGGACGGTGATCGGCGCAGCCGCCGCGCTTGTCGTCGGATCTGTTTTCGCAGCGGCGCGGCTGCCTACCACGTTTTTCCCGGCAATCGATGAGTCAATGGCGCAGATCTATGTACGCTTCGCTGCCGGCACCTCGCTCGAGGATGCCACGCGCAAGATCAAGGCCATGGGCAAGGCACTCAAGGCGGAGCTTCCCCCCGGCACGGTCGAGATGGTCATCGAGAACCTCGGGGCGCCCCTCAACGCGCGGAGCGCGCTGGTCAGTCCGAACGTCGCGCCAAACACCGGGTACTTGCGCCTGCAGTTCAACGATCCGGAGAAACGGAAACTTTCACAGGACGAGCTCGGGGCGAAGGCGCGCGAGATTCTCACTCGTGAGTTTCCCGGTGTGGAGGTGCTCATCTACCCGGGCGGTCTCGTGGCGAGCGTCTTCGCCAACGGCTACACGGCACCGCTCGCCATCGAGGTGCGTGGTGACAACCTGAAACAATTGCATGAAGCGGCAAGCGCGATCGCCGACGTCGCAAGGACCATCGCTGGCGTGCGGGACGTTCGCCTCTCCGTGCAGCTCAATTACCCGGAGATTCACGTCAATACCTCTCGCACGGAGGCGGGGCTCGCTGGCGTCGATGCGCGCGCCGCCGCGCAGACCACACTCGACGGAACCCTCGGGAACATCAACCTTCCGAGCGTATGGATCGATCCGCACAATGGGCAATCCTATTACGTCGTCACCTATTACGATCCGCAGAGCGTGACCGAAACCCAACAGCTCGCGGAGCTGCCCGTCCGTGTCGACCCCGAGGGGCGCCCTGTCCTACTCGGCGCGTATGGCGACGTGGTCCGCGAAACGGGACCGATCGCAGTCGAGCGAAACCACCTTCAGCGCGCGCTCCACGTCTACATGCAAACCGAAGGACGTGACATCGGCAGCGTCGCGAAGGATCTGGACACGGCGCTCGCGCAGACGCCGGCGACCCGCGACCTGAAATACAATTGGGTGGGCGAAGCGGACCTGATGAGGACCACGTTCTCGGGTTTGGGTCTCGCGCTCATTCTCGCGGTCATGGTCGTGTTCATGATCATGGCGTCTCAGTTCAAGTCGTTGCGCCTGCCATTCGTCATGCTCTTCACCATCCCTGTGTCGCTCGTGGGGATCGTCCTTGCGCTCATGGCGGAGGGACAAGGTTTCTCGATCACGGCGCTCATGGGTGTCTTGATGGTCATCGGCATTGCCGTTTCGAACGGCATTCTTCTCGTCGACGACGCGAATGTGCGCCTCCGAGAGGGGAAGGAGAAGACCGTGGCGATCGTGGAGGCAGCGAGATCGAGATTCGTTCCCATCATGATGACGAGTCTGGCGACCGTGATCGGGCTCGTGCCGACGGCGCTTGGCCTGGAGAAAGGGTCCGAGGCGAACCAGCCACTGGCTCTTTCCGTCGTCGGGGGACTGACTTCGTCAACTTTCTTGTCGCTCTTCCTCGTCCCGGTGATGTACGTCCTGTTTGCGAAGGCCCATCCTGACGAGGATGAGGAGGAGCAAGGGGCGATCCCACATCCAACGAGTGGCCTGGCTCACGCCGAGTGAAGAACGATTCCAGCTACACCAGTTTCGTCGCGAACCCTCAGTCCCAGCGCCAGACCGCGTGATCCGCGTCATCCTAGGCCTCGCGCGTCGGCGCCCACGCGTGATCGTCCGCATTCATTTTGGCGTAAGCCCGCCATCCGGTACGGCTTGGGCCGACGGCTCAGGTGCTCTCTTGGGCGTTTATGTTCTGCGGGCTAACTTGATGCTCGATGCGCTCCCGCGTCCTCGTCGTGGACGACCAAATGGACCTCGCGGAGACGCTCTCCGAGGGACTCGCGGATCGGGGCTACGACGCCATTGCGTGCGCCTCGAGCGGTGCCGCCGCGCAGCGGCTCAGCACCGATCCATTCGATGCGCTCGTGACCGATCTCCGGATGCCGGACGTGGACGGCATGGGATTGCTGGCCCTTTCTCGCCAGCTCGCCCCGGATCGACCGGTCATCGTGATGACCGCGTATGGAGCCATCGAGACGGCGGTCGATGCGATACGTCGGGGCGCCTACCACTACCTCACGAAGCCGTTCGCTCTCGACGAGCTTGCGCTATTTCTGGGACGCGCGCTCGACGAGGCTCGGCTGCGCGACGAAGCGCGAAACCTTCGTGCCGTTCTTCGCGACCAGATCGGCTTCGGGAGCCTTGTCGGAAGTAGCGCCGCCATGCTCGAGGTGTTCGACGTGGCCGCGCGCGTCGCGGACGCCGTGACGCCGGTTCTCATCACGGGTGAGACGGGCACCGGCAAGAGCGCGCTGGCGCGAACCATACACGCAGCGGGCGCCCGCGCGAGCGCGTCCTTCGTGGCCGTCAACTGTGCGGCGCTCCCCGAGACGCTGCTCGAGAGCGAGCTTTTCGGTCATGTCCGAGGTGCTTTCACGGGTGCAACGAGCTCCCGGAGCGGGCTTTTTGCCGAGGCGGACGGCGGGACCTTGCTGCTCGACGAGGTGGGCGAGATGTCGCCGGCGCTTCAGGCAAAGCTCCTCTACGTGCTGGAGAACGGCGCCGTGCGAGCGATCGGCGCCAGCAAGGAGCGCACGGTGCGCGTACGGGTTCTCGCCGCCACGCACGACGATCTTCGCGAGCGAGCGCGCACAGGCAGCTTCCGCGCGGACCTTCTTTACCGACTCGACGTCGTGACGATCGAGATCCCAGCTCTCAGGCACCGCGCCGCGGACATCCCGCCCCTCATCGAGCGACTTCTCGCGGACGCGAAAGGCAGACATCCCCGCTCTCCCGTCGAGGGTTTCGACCGCGACGCGATGGCGAGACTGATGGCCCATTCGTGGCCCGGAAATGTGCGTGAGCTGGCGCACGTGATCGAGCGGGTCGTCTTGCTGGGTCG
>Ga0070761_10001908_pt1 | contig 12998 bp, 11 predicted proteins | sample HubBroMetageREF1_FD_66724 | JGI IMG/M metagenome (GOLD analysis project Ga0070761, IMG submission 66724) | Reference soil microbial communities from the Hubbard Brook experimental Forest, New Hampshire, USA - Hubbard Brook CCASE Soil... | ecosystem: Environmental > Terrestrial > Soil >...
TCCCGTTTCGCGCATCCGCCCGAGCACAAGCTCCTGGAAGATCCCATCGAGGTCCCTACGGCCGGCGCGCCGGAGACCGGACCCGATGACGCCCCCATCACCCTGGTGGAGTTTTCCGATTTCCAGTGCCCCTACTGCACCCTGGCCACACCTCAACTGCAGGCGGTGTTGCAGGCTTATCCGACGCAAGTAAGGCTGTTTTTCAAGCAATTCCCGTTGGACATGCATTCGCAGGCCGCTTTGGCCGCCGCCGCCGCGGTGGCTGCGCAGAAACAGGGCAAGTTCTGGCAAATGCACGATGCCCTGTTTGCCAGCCACAACGACCTTCGCCGCCCCAGGATTCTGGCTCTAGCTTCGGCCCTCGGGCTGGATATGCAGCGTTTTGAAACGGACATCGACTCGCCGGAGGTTCGAAAGGCCGTGGTACACGATCAGGAAGACGGCGCCAACATTGGGGTCATCAGCACACCGACGCTCTTCATCGATGGTCAACACTACAATGGCGCAATCAAGCTGGAGGCCCTGAAGTCGATCCTGGACGCCGAGCTGAAGCATCCCGCCAGCGCCACGAAGAAGCCGGCTGCCTCTCCGGCGGGCGCATCCCGCTAAGCTGTGATCGCCACGTGATCAAAACGGTTATCTTCGATTTGGGCAAGGTCCTGATCCCCTTCGATTTTTCGCGTGGGTACCGCGCCATGGAACAGTTCTGCGATTACCCCGCCGCGGAAATTCCCAAACGCATCGCCGCCACGGATCTGGTGCACCGCTTCGAAACCGGCTTGGTCGAGCCGCGCGATTTCGTGGAACAACTCAGCCGGCTGCTCGACCTGCGCGCCACCTACGAACAGTTCTGCGAGATCTGGAGCAGCATCTTTCTGCCGGACACCTTGGTCCCCGAGTCCCTGCTGGCTGGGATCGGCGAACGGTACCGCCTGCTAGTGCTCTCCAATACCAACGCCATACACTTCGATATGGTGCGCCAGAGTTATCCCATGCTCCGGCATTTCGACGACCTGGTGCTTTCTTATGAAGTGAAAGCCATGAAGCCTTCGCCGGCCATCTACCGCGAGGCCATCGCGCGCGCGCAGTGCCGGCCGGAGGAGTGCTTTTACACCGACGACATCCCCGCGTACGTGGAAGGCGCCCGCCGCGAGGGCATCGACGCGGTGCAGTTTGAATCGTGCACAAAACTGGAGCGGGATCTCGCGGCGCGCGGGATCCGCTGGTCATGATAACCGGCATGATCACCGATCTGGTGCAGATCCGCCTGCTGGGCGAAAAGAAGCGGACTGAAAACGAACGCTTCCGGCGCCACATGAAGACGCACGACCATTCCGACCGCATCCTGCGCCGCATCGCGGAGGGCATCGAGGAGCAGATCGATTGCACGGTGTGCGCGAACTGCTGCCGCGTGGCGACGGTGAAGGTGTCCGAGCGCGATGTCGAGCGCCTCGCGCGGAATCTGCGCATGGCGCCCGCCGCGTTCGTGGCCGAGTACACCATGGAGACCGACGACGAAGGCGCCATCCTGCGACGCACGGAGCAGGCGGGCTGCGTATTTTTGGACGGCACGGCCTGCACGGTCTACGATGCGCGCCCCGAGATCTGCCAGCGCTTTCCGCACGTGGTGCGCGGCAGCGGCTCCATCGCCAGCCGCATGTGGCAGTTCATCGACCGTGCGTGTTATTGCCCGATTGTGTATAACGCGCTGGAAGCGTTCAAGAAGGAGACCGGCTTCCGCCGGTGATATACCGCTCCCTTGAGTGCCGCGCGGACGCTTACCCTCGGTAAAACGTCTGGGCGAACGTCGGACCTATTAAGCCAGCACTATTTTCGGGGCGTTGCGAATTGCTTGTACTCCTCAACGGTTTCGTCATTGTAAGGATTGTGGAAATGCAGACGTTGCTGGAGGAACGCCGCCGCCAGGTTCGCTGCACGGCAAAGACCCATGGACGCACGAAGCATCGCCCTTTCCAGCAAAGGTAGTAGTCGTCTGGGCGAAAGTAGAAGCCGGTTTCCATGCAGGCCCCGAGGCCGTCAGCCGCACAATCTGGCTCATGCGCAGGCTTGCCGCGGGTGACGCCCATCAGAATATCCAGACACACGTACCCGACCGGCACATTCATCGGTCGGGTAGTGATGTTGCCGTCAAATCGAATGGCGGTTAACCGCCCGTCGTCGAGGCAATCGATGAGAAGCGGAAGACTGGCGCGGCCCAAGCGCACAAAGGCCAGAACAGCATCGCGCGGACTCTCCCACGGAACTTTGTCAGAAAGAAACAGGACAGTGGCATCGGCCGCGCCGTCGTCGTAATAGTGCGTACCGAAATCCTTCACCTGCAGCAAGGCGTCAATGTACTTCGCGTACTGCGCAGGCGTACTCAAACGTTGCTGAGCCATGGCGTTCTGGGATGCCACAGCCGGCAGTACGGCAAGAAGGGCAAATACCGCGTTGATGAGTGTGTGCGCCCACGGACCTCTATTCCTTCGCCTCGCACGCAGCGCAGCGGTTGTCCCGAAACTATGCCTCATATCCGATGAATTGCTTTCTAGCCGAACCCTCTTTTGCGACTTTGGCGAATTGCGAAACTTGTTTCTTGGTCAGATCGGCCGCCTCGTTCTTTGGATAGGCATAGGATGGCGACGCCGAGATCTGGATTCGTGTGGTGTCAAAAAACACTCTTCCCCCGCATCCCCGCGCCCGGCCCAACCCCGAACATCCCCAAAATCGTAACCGTCAAATCCCGCAATGAAGGCCGCTCCATCCGCAGCGTGCGATTGCTCAACAGCACGCCCGGCACATCCTCCGCATTGATGCAATGGTCGCCGATCCACACATCCGTATTATCTTCCAGGATTGCGCGCGGCGTCCCGCCCAGCGCCGTCTCCCACGATCCCCGATACCCGCGCCCATATCCCACAATCATGTCCGGACCCATCGGCGCACCCGTCGCGGGCGACGTCTCCACCACCTGGCGGCCATTCACCGGATCGCGAAATGCCGCCAGCTCGCGCGCCAGCCGCTGCATCGCCGCCTCTGTCTCCGCGCCCGGCCGCAGAATGCCATTTTTCTCCCGCCCGGCAATGTTCAGATACAGCCCGTTCAGCCCCAGCGCGTACGCCTGGGTCTTCGCCCAATCCACGTCCGCGAAGCCCTCATCATCGCCCCGCGGGGCTCCTTGCAGCGCCAGAAATCCTTTCTCCCACAGCCAGGTGTTTAGATTCACGCTGCGGTCAAACGAATTGAAACCGTGGTCCGACATCACGATGATGTCCGCCCGCGGAAACCGCCGCGCGGCCTCGCCAATGGCGGTGTCCACGGCACGATAGATTTCCAGTAGCTCCGGCTCGTGCTTCCCCCAGAGCATATGCGATCCCTGATCGATCACCGAGAAGTAGAAAAACAGCAAGCCCTCCCGAAAGTGGTCGAGCGAGTAGCGCAGCAGCTTCATTTCATCGTCCCGATCCAGCGCGATCTGCCGTAGAAATTCCTCCAGCGTGAACACGCCCTGCCGGTATGCCGACGTATCTTCCGCGACACCTTGCGTGTAGAACGGGCCGATTGCGCCGGCCACTGTGCGGCTGTACGAGGCGGGCGCGGAAATTGGTAGTTCCGGCGCGCGCGGATCGATATTGACCGGCGTCACATACAGCGCCAACCGCGGATGAAACTCCTTGGCGTAGACGCGAAACATGCCTCTCGCACCCGCCAGCCACCCCAATAGCGGGAAGTCCGCACGCAGCCATTCCGACCACTCCCCCCGCTGCACGATGGCCGCCGCGCCGCCAATCGTCAACCGCGCCACGTCCCGCTCCGGATCGGCCTCCACGATCAGATCCTCCCTGGCAAATCGCCGATCCTTGCGCAACGGGTTCGGCGGTCCTTCCAGCGGCAGCACGTAACGGCCATTCTCCACCTGGGTCTTGACGATCCGGCCACCCGGCACATCCCGCGCGGCCTCCTCCGGATCGTCGGTATAAAAAGTGAAGGTTCCCTCGGTGCCGCGCAGGTCGGGCACGCCCATGCCCGCGATCGCCTCCCCCGCCCGCTCCGGCGGAAAGTTGGTTGGCATGTGCAAGATGGTTACCGGTATATGGCGGTCCCAGAGCATCCGCCAGAACGGCTCGCCCTTGCGCAAAGTCTCCACGCGCGCCGAAGAAAGCGGCAGCACGTACGGCCCCACCGGGATCTTGAAACGCCCTTCCACGGTCCGCCCCATCGACGAAAACGGCTGCATCGTGCGCGGATCGCGATGCACGAAGTCGAAGACGCCGTGCTCGGCCGGGTTCAGACCGGTAATGAAAGTGGACCACGCTACCGGACTCTGCGGCGGCATGGTCGTCGAGAGCCGCCGGAATCCGCCCTGGTCGCGCAACCGCGCGACGTTGGGCAGGTCGCTCCAGTGCCGTTCCAGGAAGCCGGGATCCATGCCATCGATGCCCAGCACGATGACCTGCCGCCCACGCGCCTCTGAGCCATGGCACCCCGCCATAGACGCCGCGGCCAGCACCAGAATCAAAACCGCTCCGATCTGTCTCCGCGCCTCCAGCCAAGTGCCCAACTCGGTCGTCATCGATCGCTACCAATTCGGGAAGGGGCTCACCCTGGCCCGGCGGGCATCGGAGATGAGGTCGGGTACGCGCGAGCGGCGGCGCAGCAGCTTTTCCAGCAGCCGCTCGAATTCATCTTCTTCGCCATCCAGCCACTCCGGGGGAACTTGCCGGAAGGCCCGGTCCACGACCTGTTCGGGGAAATGCACCACCTGATCCAGCCAAGGCTGGAGATCGTCCAGGGAGCGCAGTTGCTCGTAGACCATCTTACGCGGATATAGCCCCTGCAGGGGCGAATCGGAGAAATCCCAATTGGGGCCGTTAAAAACGAAGCCGTGGTCGATCATCACCGCCACGAACGCCTTCTTAACCACCGCTTGCCAATCCTCGACCCGCGCGCGGAAGAAGATGGATTGGCGGCCGTCGGAGTTGGCCATCCATTTGTCGAACACCAGTACGGCCAGGAAATCGGTCAGGTTGCTGACGCCGCTCAACAGCGCATCCGGCACGAAGTCGTATACCGCCATCACCTCCGGATTGCCGGGGTGCCGTGAACCAAAATGCCAGCCCGGGGAAACTGGGATGCGATGCGTGCCCAAATGGATGAAGATCTCCGGGTTGGCGGCGAGGAACTCGGGCGTGACCAGAATGAACTCGGCGGGCGCGGCGGAAACCTGCAAGTACTTCAGGAAGACCGCGGATACCAGTTCATTGACCAGAATGCGGCGGTGCTGTGGGTTGTTCCGGAACTTGACGATATAGAAGTTGCCGTCGTCCGCTTCGAGCAGGTGGGATTGCGCCCCACCGCGCATTTTGCGGACATGCCGGATGGCGGTGAGCGGCATGGAAATGCTGTACTCTAGAGTTGTATCACACCCCGGAGGAGAAGCAGCAACATGCCCGAAGAAACCCAGGAAACGGTAGCGCCCCCAGCGCCTGCAAAAACCAAAGACGAGATAGCCCTGGAACTGACGAAGTTCATTGCGGCGACGACAGGTTACGGGAAGGGGAACGCAGCCGCGGCGGGATTCTCCGGCAAACCGGCTGGCCGGTCTGCCGAAGAATACGCCGAAGCGTTGCTGGAACTATTCGAACGCTGCCGGACGGTTGTGAACAAGTAGCCGCGGCTACTTCTTTCTGCCACCTTTTTTCTTGGCGGCCTTTTTCGCCGGGGCCTTCTTGGCGGCCTTCTTTACAGGTCCCTTCTTGGCAGCCGTCTTGGCCGGCGCTTTCTTTGCCGCTGCCTTTTTGGCCGGCGCCTTTTTCGCCGGGGCCTTCTTGGCGGCCGCTTTCTTTGCCGGAGCCTTCTTGGCCGCTGGCTTGGGTGGAGCCGCCTTGGCCGCTGGCTTGGGTGGGGCCGCAGGTTTGGGCGGCGCTGCCGGCGCGGTCACCGCAGGCTCTTTCGCCGGTGCTGCCTTAACTGCGGGTTTGGCCGGAGGCTTCTTGGCAGCCGCTTGGGTAGCCTTCTTGGCCGGCTTCTTAGGCGCTTCGGCCGCAGGGGCTTCGGGCGGCGGTCCGGCGGGAGCGGGCGCGGGCGGCGGTGCAACCTCCACCGCGGCAATCACCACGATTTCTTCTTCCTCGTCCTCGTCTTCTTCGTCGAACTCGTCGAGCTTCGAGGTCAAGTCCGGATGTTCTTCGTCGTCGTAGTCCTGAAAGTCTTCCATATCTTCTTCGTCGTTGGCAGTGAGTTTGTGGCTATCAAACATAATGAACGCCTCCTGTTGTCGGAGCACAATCACCCATAGAATAACCTTTTTTCGCGCGGAGGCAATAGCAAAAAAAATAAAAAGTGAGATTTTTCTGTTGGAACGCATACGCGCGCGTACATTGCGGAAGCGGTGTGGCCGGTTGCGGCGCGATCGACGGTGCTGGCCGGGCGAGCCCGACCGCGTTGGTTACGCCACGCTACCGCCGCCGGGCGCCGCACTGTAGGGAATTCGCTTGGCGTTTGAAATTCGTTGCAAACAAAGGGCGAATTGGGTTCGTGTCCTAGATCTGGGTGTTCTAGTCGTGCGGCCGCAGGGCATCCAGAGCGACCTGACGAAGCTGCTCCTTGAGTTTGCGGATCTCGTCGGTGTGTGCCCCGAGGCGTTCGAACAGCTCTTTTTGGCTGGCGATGCCGGCGCCGATCAGGAACGCGGCGCACTCCGAGCGGCTGCCGAACAGATCGGCCTCCACCAACTGATCGAGGCGGGCGAGGGCGTCATCGCCTATGCGGACCATAACGACGTTGCCGCGGCCATCGCTTTTGGTGAACTGGCCGAGCAGTTCCTTCAGTTCTTTACCTTTGGCGCCGACGGCAATGACACCGACCTTTCCGCGCAGCCTCCCCGATCCGAATTCAAACGTCTTCTTCATAAGCTTGCACTCCTTTCAAGCCGCCTGGGTATTTGCTGCGGCGAGCGGCTTCCTAAGGCGAAACATACCTGCTACTGCAATGAGCAGCAGCAGCGCCGCGCTGCCATAGAAAACCGGCGCGATGCCCAGCCGGGACGCCAGGTCGCCGGCGAACAGCAGCGCCACGCCCTGGGATATCGAGATGAGCGACATGGAACTGCTGCTCACGCGTCCACGCATTTCGGCGGGGACCTGCCCCTGCATCAGAGTCATGGCCGCAATCGTAAGCAACGACGCGCCGATGCCGATGCCCACGCAGCCAGCCAGCGCTGCCCCGTCGTTCCGTATCCATGCGATGGCGGCGATGCACGCCCCGCACAACAGGATACCCGCGGTGATCAGGTGCGCCTTCTGTTGGATGCGCCGGGCCAGCGGCGTCACCACAAATCCGCCGGCCAGCATGCCGGCGCCGATAGCCGATCCCAGCGCTCCGAACAAAAACGAGTTGGCGTGCAAAACGTCCCGCACGTACACGGCGATCAGAGAGCCGAATGCGCTGATGGCGAACGTCCCGGCGGCGATCGAGAGGATCACGAAGCCGATCACCGGGTGCCCAACGATGAAGCGCACGCCGGAGAGCAGGTCGCGCACAATCGGTTTGACTTCCCGGTTGGCATGGGCCGGCCGCGGCGGGATGGCGATGGTCGCGATCATAAGGCCCGAAAACACAAAGCTGGCGCTATCGAGGTAGTAACAGGAACTGGGCCCGGCCCACCCCGCCAGCGCGCCCGCCAGAACGGGACTGCCCATTTGCAGGATCTGGACGGTCTGCTGGATTAGCGCATTCGCGCTCATCAATCCGTGGAGCGGCACGATCTGGGGCAAGGTCACGGATCGCGCAGGAGTGAAGAAGCTGGAGAACGTGCTAAGGGCGAGGAACACGGCGTAGATGTGCCAGGGCGCGCGCGCGAAGACCAGTCCGAGCACCAGCAGGGCGCGCGCGATATCGCTCACCACCATGGTGCGGCGGGGATGCCAGCGATCCACGAAAACGCCCGCCACCGGTCCGACGAAGGCCAAGGGCAGCAGGAAGAATACGGTCACCAGGGTAATGGCGCGGGCGGAGGCATGCATGCGGAAAGTCATCTCGCTGAAGATGGCATAGAGGGCCAGGAAATCGCCGAAGATGCTGACCAGAGTCGCCAGCCAGAGTTTGCGGAAGGCCGGTATGGCGAGGGCCTGGCGCATGCTGAGCTGAGGGGTGGCGGAAGGTGCCATACGGGCATTATAGTTACGCGTAATTCGTAAGTCAAGCAAAAAGTGGCCATCCGGTCAGTTTGGAGTCCGGTGTCGGCCCGACCCAGCCAGAGTACTAAGCGTACTGGATACGGATTCGGAGGCCTTCTTTGTTTCGGCTTGATCTTCGCCGCGGGGGATACGGGTAGTCCAAAGTTCACCACGCTCTGAAGATAGTAAGCGTGGAGCCGCGACGGACACTCTACTGGGATCTGCTCCTGGGAGCACCTACGCGAGATCTGCCCCTGCGCGGAGTGCCGGAAGAATCACGGCCGATCAGTTCTTATCCGGTTACTGAATTTCGCCGGCCAAAACTTCGCGCACCTTTCCCACCAAGCTGGCCGGCGTGAATGGCTTCGCGATGTACGGCACGGAACTCTCCAGGCCGTTTCGGGTCTCGGAGTAGCCGGAGGTGAACAGGACTCTGGTCCCAGGATGAACCGATGCGAGTTGCCGCGCCAATTCCGGTCCGGGCATGCCCGGCATCACCACGTCGGTGATCATGAGGTGCAGCACCTCCGGGTGGCGCGCGGCCTCGTCGAGCGCCTGGTAGCCATTGGCTGCCTCCAGGACACAATAGCCGTGCGCTCGCAGAATCTGAACGATCAGCTTTCGGACGTCGTCTTGGTCCTCCACGACGAGGATTGTCTCCGACCCGCGGAACGGGTCCGGAGAGGCAGGCTCGCCGGCCGGGACCGGCGCCTTGCGAGCAGGCAGATAGACCCGGAGGGTGCTCCCTTTGCCTACTTGGCTGTCCACAGTGATAGCGCCACGGCTTTGCTGTACGATGCCGTAGACCGTGGAGAGCCCGAGCCCTGTTCCCTTGCCCACTTCCTTCGTCGTAAAAAACGGCTCAAACAGGCGCCGGCGCACCGTTTCATCCATTCCCTCACCGTCATCGCTCACGGAGAGCACCACATACAATCCAGGCCGCAGATCGGGAGGCGCATCCGCATCGCCGGAGTCCAGGTCCAAAGCCGTGGTCTCGACAATCAATTTGCCGCCCTTAGGCATTGCATCGCGCGCGTTGGTAACCAGGTTGACAACCACTTGGTGCATATGGATGGGGTCCGCTTCGATTGAAGGCAGAGCCGTGGCCAGCCGCGGTAACAGCTCGATCTCTTCGTTAACCAAGCTCCGCAGCATGGGTTGCATGTCCACCAACAAGACATTCAGGTCCAGAGGCTTGGGCTGAGCGATCTGCTTCCGGCCGAACGTCAGTAACTGCTGAGTCAAGGCGGCGGCCCGATCGCCCGCTTTGCGGATCTCCTCCAAGGCGACCCAATTCGCGTCGCGTGGCGGCAACCGGTCAAGAACCAATTGACTGAAGCCGTTGATTACGGTCAACAGGTTATTGAAGTCATGAGCCACGCCACCAGCCAGTCTGCCCACGGTCTCCAGCCTTTGCGCCTGCCGGATGCGGTCCTCCAGTTTGGAACGCTCCAACTCGGCCGCTTTCCGTTCCGAGACATCGCGAAATACGCCCACCAGGAGCCGCCGGTCCTCGCTTAACGGAACCACTGCCGATGAAAGCTCAACCGGTGTCGAGTCTCCTTCGCTGCGGGTGACCTTGGCTTCGACGAGCCCGGAGAAGTCGCGCGGCGCCGCGCGCCCCAATTCAGACGTCAGCAGGCTTTGCAGTTCTTCGATGCGGTTCCCGGCGAGACGCTCCGCAGCCGGGTTAATGCTGAGGATCTGTCCGGTTTGCGCGTCGGCGACTACAATACCGTCGCGCACGGACTCCAGGATGGCACGGTATCTGGCTTCGCTTTCGCGCAAAGACTGGCCGGAACTGCGGAGCTCATCCAGTTGCCGCTGCACGATATCCAGAGATTCTCTCAGGAAGCGGAGCAATTCGTTCAGGGGCAGAGCCGCGATGAGGCCGGTCACCGGGACCCCTATCCAGAGCAGCAGTGGCGGCAGAGGGGAATACGGCGACGCGTACAGGCCGGTCATCTCGATCACGGCCAGCGACAGGGTGAACGCCAAAAACGCCAGGGCGTTCCACATCGCCACCTTCTTTCCCAACAGGATCGCGGCGGTCACCAAGCCTGGCACAAAGCTGATCAGGGCCACGCTGTGGATGCCCCCGAACAGCACAGCCATGACGGCCCCCCAGCACCACAGCGCGATTATGAAGACCCAGGCCGCCTTGCGCACGTGTCCGCGCCAGAGGAGGCCCAGCGACACGAGCAAGGCGACGCCGACGCTGCTGCTGAGCACGGCGCTGGGCAGTTTTGGCAACCGCGGGACCAGACCGTACCACAGCCCCACCCACGCCAGTGAAACCACCACAATAGGGTGCAACGCCCTAGCCGCGAGTTGCTCGCTAGGACTCAGTGCACTCCATGACGGTATTGTCGGCCGGTAAAGACTATAGATCCGGCGCCGCAGCGTTTCCAAGAGGTCCGCCCCAGTCAAGCCCGCCCGAGGCTCGATCTGCTTAATTGCTGGAACCCCTCAGCGGACAAACGTCTCGACTCCGAGAGCCCTGACCAAACTATACCAGAGATTCGCCGAATATCGGAAACACGATTTCATTCGCAATCACGAAGCCATCGCGGATGCGTGGCTTACTTTCTCTTCCTCACTTCCCCCGGCAGCGTCCCATCCCACCGCGCATCCCCCTGCGCCTGATACTTCCCCAGGCCCTCCCAATCGTCGCGCGTAATCCCGTTCAGGTCCCACACCACGCGCCCGTTGCGAACCGTCAACTCGCACTCCAGCTTGCGCGTCCCCTGCAGGCGCGCGCCATAACTGTCGACAAATCCGAAATGCCCTTCCTCTACCCGCAGCACCACCACATCCGCCCCCGCGCCCACCGATAAATTCCCCAACTCCTCGTGCCGGATCTCGCGCGCCGGCGTCCACGTCGAACGCAGAATCACTTCATCCAGCGGCATGCCCATGTTCAAGAATTTCGACATCACGTTCAGCATGTCCTTCATTCCCGCGTTCATGCTGCCGATATGCAAATCGGTCGAAATTGAATCCGGGCCGAACCCTTGGCGCATCGCAGGCGCCGCCTGCCGGAACAGAAAGCTACCGCCTCCGTGCCCCACATCGAAAATCACGCCGCGCCGCCGCGCATCGGAGAGATACGGCAGAATTCGCCCCGCATCGTCCAATATCGGAACCCAGCTCAGATACGTGTGCGTGTAGATATCACCCGGCCGCAGCTTTTTCAACACCAGATCCTGAAACGGGCGCTCCGGCCGGAACGTGCCAAAGTCCACCATCACCGGTATATTCGCCAGCGTGCCCGCCTCCACCGCGCGTTCCACTGGCGTCCACTCCGGACCCGCGTAGTGCGCCGTCTTGATACCAACAATCGTTTCTTTGTAACGCAAGGCCATGTCCGCGGCCGCCTTGGCATCCATCTGGCCAAGATCCTGCTCCACGGCCCCGCCCATGCCGGCCCCCACGATGTTCAGGAACGCCAGCACCCGCGTCTTCGCACGATCGATCACCCGGTCCTTGAAATCCGGGAAATTGCGCCAGCCAGAACTGCCCGCATCCGCCACCGTGGTCACGCCGGAGCGGAAGGTGAATCCATCCGGATACACGCTGTTGTCGCCGCAGTAGGCGCCGCGCTGACCGGTTCCGGCGTAGACGTGCACGTGCATGTCAACCAGGCCGGGAACCACATACAGCCCCGAAACATCCACTACCTTGACGGCTTTCGCCGCTGGAATATCCGCCGCGATAGCGGCAATCTTGCCGTCCGCCATAGCTACGTCCAGCACCGCGCTGATTTTGTTCTTGCCGTCGATGACGTGACCGCCCTTCAGCAACAGATCGTATGTCGTTTGTGCAAGCATGGTGTAAGCAAAGAAAAACGCTGCCAGAAATCTCATCGGTTAGCCTCGCTTCCTCTCCCCTCAAAGCGCCAAGCCGTCCCCACAATATCCCGCACCCCCGCCAACCGCGGCGTCCATCCCAACACTCTCCGCAGCTTGTCCGCGTTCGCCACCAACGCGGGCGGATCGCCTTCCCGCCGCGCGCCGACCACGTACGGGGCCTTCCTCCCGGTCACTTCCTCCACGCTGCGAATCATCTCCAGCACCGAATGCCCGCTGCCCGTGCCCACGTTGAACTGGTCCGAGGCGCCACCCGCAAGCAGCGCCTCCACTGCCAGAATATGGGCCGCAGCCAGATCGTTTACGTGAACATAATCCCGAATGCAGGTGCCATCCGGCGTGTCGTAATCGTTGCCAAAGACGGTGAACGGCTCACCCGTCGCCACCGCCCGCAACATCAGTGGGATCAGGTGGGTCTCCGGATCGTGCTCCTCCCCCAGCCCGCCGGCGGGATCCGCTCCGCAGGCGTTGAAGTAGCGTAAGCACACGCTACGCAGCCCGTGGATCGTATCGAACCATCGCAGCATGGTCTCCACCATCACCTTCGATTCACCATACGGATTCACGGGCGCAATCGGAAAGCCCTCCAGAATCGGCGACGCATGCGGTATCCCGTATACTGCCGCCGTCGACGAGAACACCAGGCACTTCACGCCCGTCCGCAGCATCGCCGTCAACAGCGACAGCGAGCCGCCCACATTGTTCTCGAAGTACACATCCGGCAGGCGCATCGATTCGCCCACCGCGATGTAAGCCGCAAAGTGAATCACCGCGTCGTGCCCCGCCAGCACGTCGGCTATGGCATCGGTCTGCTGCACGCGCAATCGATGAAACTCGCACGTCTCCACATTGTGCCGGTACCCGCGCGATAGATCGTCCACCACAGTTACTTCATACCCGCGCCGCAACAGCATCCGGGCTGTATGCGCCCCGATATAACCGGCGCCACCCG
>Ga0070761_10001910_pt1 | contig 12993 bp, 13 predicted proteins | sample HubBroMetageREF1_FD_66724 | JGI IMG/M metagenome (GOLD analysis project Ga0070761, IMG submission 66724) | Reference soil microbial communities from the Hubbard Brook experimental Forest, New Hampshire, USA - Hubbard Brook CCASE Soil... | ecosystem: Environmental > Terrestrial > Soil >...
TCTGGGGATCAGGCCGGATTGGCAGCGCTGGGAACGGGAAGACTGGGCGCTCGAAGAAGCGCGAACCCGGGTGCAGAGCTCACCTTACGGAAGATGCTGGCCACCCGAGGCCGAGGCGGAAGAAACCGAACCCCCCGACATCGAGGCGACGGGCCGCGACCCGCCGTGAGCCGGCTACTGGTCACCCCCACGTCCGGGCGCCAAACTCGCTTCGCTCACGCCGCGCGCAACCAAAGCCGCCGGGATTCCGGTGCTGCGGCAGAGGCTCGCGGCCAGTTCGGCCATGGCCGGCGCCGTCTGGATGCCGTAGCCGCCCTGGCCAGCGAGCCAGAACAGATCATCGATCTTCGAATCGAAGCCCACCACCGGCGAGCGGTCGGCGACGAAGCTGCGCAAGCCCGCCCAGGCGCGGAAGACTCGGCGCACCGGGATTTCGGCTGCGCGCTGGAGTCGGTCGATGGCGAGCGCGATGTCGAGTTCCTCGGGCTGGACATCGCCCGGCGGCGCCGGTGTCTCGTCGGCCGGCGACACCAGCAGCCGGCCGGCGTCGGGTTTGAAATAGAAATCCTCGTCGGCGTCGATGACCATCGGCCATCGCCCGCTGTCGCAGCCGGGCGGCGGGTCGACCAGGACGGCCGTGCGCCGCAACGGCCGCAGGCCGATCGGCGCTGCTCCGGCCAGAGAGCCGATCTCGTCGGCCCAGGCACCGGCAGCGTTCACCAGCACCGCCGCTCGAAACGGGCCGGCGCTCGTCGCCAGATGCCAGGTGCCGGACCGCCGCTCGATCGCCTCGACCCGAGCGCCGGTCACGAGCGCAACGCCTTGCGCCTTGGCGCCGCGCAGAAAACCCTGATGGAGCCCGTGGACATCGATATCCATCGCGGCATCGTCCCAGCCGGCAGCGGCGACGGCTTCTGCCCGCAAGACCGGCACGCGACGGAGCGCCTCGGCGGCGCTCACCGGCGACAATTGCGGCGTCTCGCGGAAATGTGCCTCGAGGCTCGCCTGTTGATCGGTGCGGGCGATGATCAGACAGCCGCGCGGTGCCAAGAGCGGGGTCTCGGTGAAGCCCGCGGGCGGGCTCGTGAAAAAATCGCGGCTGCCGGTCGTGAGCCGGCGGATCACGGCATTGCCGTAAGCCTCGTTGAACAGCGCCGCCGAACGGCCGGTCGTGTGATAGCCCGGGAACGCCTCGGCTTCGAGCAGCAGGACCCGGGCTCGGGCCCCCAGCTGATAGGCCAGCGAGGCGCCGGCGATTCCGGCGCCGATGACGGCGAAATCGCTGATCATCCGCCGGGACGGCAGGGATCGGAGCGGATCATCGCCGGAGCCGGTCAGTCGGTGATGTCGATCGGCTGCATCACCGCGCCGCCGCGCCTGGCCTGATCCAGCTGGTCGAGGCGATGCAGCAGCGGTGCCAGGACGGAGAGGCGCTGGAGCAGGCCCAGCGTCCGGCTGCCCTGGTCGGGTGCTGCGTCGAATCCGGCGATCAGCTTGTCGAAGGTCGATCGGGGTTTGGGGAAGGTCCGCAGGATCACCGGCCCGTCGACCGGCAGCTGGGCCGCGGCCTTGGCCTGGCGGACCGCCTCCTCGAACCCGCCCAGGACATCGACGAGGCCGCGTTCCTTCGCTTGCTGGCCGGTCCAGACTCGGCCGCGCGCCAGCCCCTCGGCCACGACCGGGTCGAGATGCCGGCCCTCGGCCACGCGGGCGACGAAGCTGTGGTAGAAATCGTCGAGCATCGCCTTGAAATGAACCAATTGATCGGGGGTGAATTCGGTCTGGCCGCTGTCGATGCCGGCATCGCGGCCATAGGAGAGAGTATCGACCGTGATCCCGAGCTTGTCGAACAGGCCGGCGGTCACGAATTTGCCGGCGAACACGCCGATCGAGCCGGTCAGGGTCGCCGGGTCGGCGACGATCTTGTCGGCCCCGGCGGCGATGTAATAGCCGCCCGAGGCTGCGACGTTGCCCATGCTGACGATCACCGGCTTATGAGCCTGCTGGGCCCGCTTCACCGCACGCCAGATCGTTTCCGAGGCGGTTCCGGATCCCCCCGGGCTGTCGATCCTGAGGATGATCGCCTTGACCTCGGGATCCTTGGCCGCCTCGTTCAGGGCCCGGGCCATGGTGTCGGCGCCGACCGTCTCGGAATCGCCGAACGGATTGTCGTCGCTGCTGCCCGAGTTGATCTCGCCCAGGGCGCGGATCAATGCTACGACCTCGGTGCCGGTCTCGGCCACCTGGCTGGCACCGACGTAATCGACGACATCCATCAAGGTGGAGCCGGGGCCGGCCTTGTCGCGCGCGGCCGCTTCGACTTCGTCGCGATAGCCGATCTTGTCGATCAGATGCTTGTCCAGGGCCGCCTGGATGATGTAGGGGCCGCCATCGATCAGCTGCTTGACCGCATCCGGCGACAGGCTGCGCCCGTCGGCGATGCCGGCGACGATCTGATCGTAGAGCGAGGCCAGCATGGCGCTCTCGGCTTCGCGGTCGGTCGCCGGCAGCTTGGTCTCGGTGAATTGCGTCGCCGCCGACTTGAATTCCGCCCGGCGCTCGAACTGCGCCTCGACGCCGATCTTGTCGAGCGTGCCCTTGAAGAACGGAATCTCGGCCTGCAGCCCGACCAGTGCCAGCGAACCCGTCGGCTGGATCCAGATCTGATCGAAGGCGCTGGCAGCGTAGTAGGAGCGAGTGCCGCCGCCGATCTCGCCGAAGGTCTCGCCGAAGGCATAGGCGAATTTGCCCTTGGCGCGGAATGCTTTGACCGCGTCGCGCAGCTCCTGGACCTGGCCGAGGCCGAGGGTGACGCCGCCGGTGCGCGCGACCAGCCCCTTGACCCGATCATCGGCGGCCCCGCGCTTCAGCGCGGTCAGGACCGCGTTGAACGAGGGGACCTTGTCGTCGAAGAACTGGGCGAAGGGCTGCGGCTGCTCGCCGATCGCCCGGTCGAGATCGAGGCGCAGCACCGTGCTCGCCGGGATCGCTTCCGGCAGGACGGCGATGTTCGTGCGGACGGCCGAAAACAAGCTGACCGTGGCATAGATCAGCAGGCCGAGGATGACCACCGAGAAGAAGCCGATCACTGCGAAGAACCAGAGAAGGAAACGCATCGATGTCCCGCCTGCTGAGGCTCCGGGGGCCGCGGAGCCGGTGGTCGAAGAATGGAGGCGCCACGCTATTGGGTTCGGCTCCCGGATACCAGCGGTTCGCGCGCGCGACCGCCAGTCCTTGCGCGCGAACCCGCTCAGCGATCGAGCCGGTGGTACTCCCGGTTGGGCATCATATCGGTGGCCGAGGCCATCCGGTTCGACAGGTTGAAGAAACCCACCGTCTCGGCCAGATCGAATATATCGGCCTCGCCGAAGCCAACGCTCCGCAGGGCCGATCGGTCCGATTCCTCGACGAGAAAGGGCGTCGTCGTCAGTTTCCAGGCGAAATCGAGCATGGCGCGCTGGCGCGGCGAGAGCGGCGCCACCCGGAAATTGAACGCGATCATCTCGCCCAGCTCCGGATCGCCCGACAACCGCCGCACCGCCTGACCATGGGCGATGAGGCAGTAATAGCAGCGATTGGCGCTGGAGACGGCGACCGCGACCATCTCGCGCTCGAGCTTGCTCAGGCCCGAAGGCGCCAGCATGACCTCGTTGTACATCGCGATGAAATTGCGCAGCCGAGCCGGGCGCAGGCTGTAGGCGTGGTAGACATTGGGCACGAAGCCCAGCTTTTCCACGCATTTGTCGTAGATCGCCCGCAAATCCGCATCGAGAGCTTCCGGATCGCCGATACCGAGCGCGGAGATATGATCGGGTTGCGGCATCGCAGTACCTCCTGGGCCGATCGAGAGCGCGAGACGAGCCTAGCCCAGGGCTGGTGCCCGCGGCAATGCGGGTCTTCGCCGGTGCAGGCGGCCCCGAGTGTGCCTGTTCACCCCGCCGGGTCGGCGAGGTCGAGGCGGCGCTCGATCCGGTCGAGCTGCTCGCCCATTCGATCGGCTGGGCCGGCAGTGATCGCACAATGGCTCATCTCGGTCGCCTCGAGATCGCCGATCCCGGTCTCCAGGGCGGTCAGGCGCAGGCTGTGCTCCCGCTGCGTTTCGATGACCTGATCCACCCTGGCGTCGAGACGGCGCAGGAAGCGATGCGTGAGATTGTGGGTTCCTTGGTCATTCCGGCCGTTCTGCCTGCAGAGCGAGCCGGCACTGTGCCACTCGGCATAGGCAGGAGGAAAGTATCGAACCATCGGGCGTGCCGCTACGCCCGAACAGCGATTTTCAAACTCGCCCGCGACTTTCCGACAGCTGTCGGGATCAAGATCCCCGATCGGAGGCGTTGGCAATTCGGCACGGAGTCACCGCAATGCCCCGCACCCAACTCGAGCCCGACGCTCTGAGCGACGATACCACTGCCGATAGGAAGAAATCGGCTTACGAGAGCGGCCGACTGAAAAACATCGTTGCCAAGTTCCGCTCTCCTCGTTTGAATAATGTCGTAGCTTCGGCCGTACGGGGTTACGTTACGGGGTCACGTTCTTGGTGTCCCACGGCGCATGCGGCTACCAAACTAACCTGATGGAGCTCCGACAGATGAAGCTTCTCAAGCTTATCAGAGTTTCCACAAAATATAAGTCAATACTAGCTACCACATTGCTCGGAGCGGTAGTTACTGCCAGCATGGACAGACTGCTGTTCAACGCAAGTGCCCTTGAGTTCGGCGATCGCGGGGCAAAGATCACGCCCGCAATTTACGCGGCATCACCGAACGCCAGCGGGATAGTTCGTCCTGCCGATGAGGTGTGCGGAGACGATTGCGATAGCGGCGGTGGCGATGGCGGCGGCGATGGTGGTGGCGATGGTGGTGGAGGCGGCGATGGTGGCGGCGGTAGTGGGGGTGGTGGTGGCGATGGCGGCAGCGGCACAGGAGACGTTGCGCCTCCCGCTAATCCGGCCGAGGACTGCAGTCCCTTCGATGGTGAACTCCTTTGCCAATACATTCCCTCTGGGACCTGCGAGCGCGTAACCGCCCTCTGTAATTCTTCGGCGACAGTTTGCAACCTTGACACATCAACTCCTATTCCCGACTGCACCTAACCACTATGTACCATGAAGGACGAGCCCTTCTTCAGGGAAGGATACCCGAGCGGGATTTTTCGGATGTTGGCCTCGGCAGGCCAGGGGGGTCACAGCGTTTGGGGTGTGTCGTCAGTGAAGGTCGGCGGGGTGAGGAGATTGCAAGTCTCTGCTATCGTTGATACATGTTTCACATGGGATGCCCGACAGGAGGATGTCACGATGTTCCGGAGGAAGACGCTGACGGCCCCACTTTTTGCGGCGCTGGGCTTGATCGTCCTCGTGGCTGCAAACCCAGCCGTGGCCGCGTTCGGGGATCCGTCGCATGCCGCGATGCTCGACGGTTTTGATATGAAGGGCAGTGACTTCACCCAGGAGCAGTTCCGCCGGGTGATGAATATGGTTTCGGCTCACCAACAGATCGTAGCGCCAATCGATGAGCAAATTCGTGCGATTCGGCAAGAGATCTCGACGCAGCTCTCGGGCAGCACTCCCGTCGATGTCGACCACTTGGCATCGCTCCAGCAGCAGACTGCGGCGCTGCAGAGTCAGCGCGATCAGTTGGATCTTCAGTTGCAGCTCGATTTCCGTTCTGTCCTGACCCCGGCGCAGCAGGCCCAGGCTGCCGACCATACCCAGAAGCTGGTCGCATCGCATCAGACCAAGGTGCCCGCTACGCTTTCGAACTCTCCGTCGTTTCAAGGTGAACCGAAAGACCTCTACGGCGATACGCTCGGGTACAGCCGGGGCGTCAGCTTGACGAGCGACCAGCAGGCGAAGGTCGCCGCTGCCATCGCGGCGAGCGCGGTGAGGGATGCGACGTTCAGAGCCCAGTTCCGCGCGATAAGCGATCAGATCGGAGAGCAACTCGCGAGCACCCGCGCGGTGAGTCTGGCCGACCTCGTCCCCCTCCAGCAGCAGGCTTCGGCCCTGAATAGCCAGCGAGACGCCGAGCGGCTGAATCTGGCGATCCAGGCCCGCTCCGTTCTGACGCCGCTTCAGCTCGGACAGGCAGCCGAACTGCACGAACAGCAGCTTTCGATGCAGTCGCGCGAAAAGGATCTGTTGAAGCAGGCGAAGACCCAGAACTGAGAGAGGAGGACCGTTCGGCTCACCCGCCCGCCCGGAACTCCACAACGCGGCCACCCCCGCAATCGCGCTCTTGCCTTTCACCCCGGACTCGCCGTCAAATCAGCCCCAAGTCTGGGAGGAAGCGGCATGGACGAGACGGGCGAGTTGCTCGCGGCCACGGTGACGCGGCTGCTGGAGCCCCATTGTACGGCGGTGAAGCTCTTGGAAGCCGAGCGCGGGGTCTGGCCGGCGGCGCTGTGGGCGGCGCTGGAAGAGGCCGGCTTGACCCGCGCGCTCCTGCCCGAGGCGGCGGGCGGAGTCGGGCTCGAGTCCGAGGCGGCACTGGCGCTGGTGCGCGCGGTCGGCCGCCACGCGGCTCCGGCACCCCTGGCGGAAACCATGATGGCCGGCTGGCTCCTCGCCGGGGCCGGGATCGCGGTCCCCGATGGGCCGCTCACCATCCTGCCGGCCCGGAACGAGGACGGACTCGGCCTGACGCAAGAAGGAGAAGGCTGGCGCATCGCCGGGACGGTCCGGCGGATTCCCTGGGGCCGACATGCCGTGGCGGCAGCCGCTCTCGTCGAGCGTGCGGGCGAGACGCTGGTGGCATTGGTGCCGGCGTCCGGCTGGACGGCGAGCCCCGGCGCCAATCTGGCCCTGGAGCCGCGCGACGAGTTCACCCTCGATGCGGCGCTCGGTTCCGAATCGGTGGCGCCGGCGGCACCCGGGACCGATCGGACGAGCTTGCGCCGCCTGGGGGCGGCGATGCGCAGCCTCGCCATCGCCGGTGCCCTCGAAACCGTGCTGAAGATGACCGTCGATTACGCCCAGCAGCGCGTCCAGTTCGGCCGCCCGATCGGAAAATTCCAGGCGATCCAGCAGAATCTGGCGATCCTGGCCGGCCAGACCGTGGCCGCCGGGGCCGCCGCCGATATCGCTGCCGCGGGCTTCGCCGCTGGGCTGCCGCTGGCCGATATCGCGGCGGCCAAGGCTCGGGCCGGCGAGGCCGCGAGCATCGCCGCCGGCATCGCGCACCAGGTCCATGGCGCCATCGGCTTCACCCACGAGCATTCGCTCCACTTCTTCACCAAGCGGCTCTGGTCCTGGCGCGACGAATTCGGCACCGAGGCGGAATGGAACCTGGCGCTGGGCCGGCTCGCCGCGGCGGCTGGCGCCGATCGCCTGTGGTCCGACGTGATCACGGCCTGATCCGACCATGAGCCTCGACCGCTTCCTCGCTCCCGAGGCCGTAGCCCTCGTCGGCGCCTCGCCCGACCGCACCAAGATCCGCGGCGCGCTGCTCCATACGCTCAAGGCCAACGGCTTCGCCGGAGCGCTCTATCCGGTCAATCCGAGCTATCTCGAGATCGACGGCTTGCCCTGCTATCCGACGGTCGCGGCGATCGGGCGGAAGGTCGATCTTGCGGTGATCGCCGTGCCGGCCCCGGGCGTGCCGCAGGCGCTGGAGGATTGCGCCGCCGCGGGCTTGCCCTTCGCCGTGATCATTTCGTCCGGTTTCGCCGAAGAAGGGGGCGTGCGCAGCGCCTTGCAGGATGAGATCCGCGCCATCGCCCGACGCACCGGGCTCAGGATCGCCGGGCCGAACGCCGAAGGCTTTCACAACGAGGTCGCCAAAGTCTCGGCGACCTTCAGCCCGGTCGTCGAGCGCCGTGCCGATGCCTTCGTCGTCAAGGGCGCCAAGCGGATCGGCATCATCGCCCAGAGCGGCGGCATGGGCTTCGCGCTCTATAATCGCGGTCGCGAGCTGGGCTTGGCGTTCAGCACCGTGATCAGCACCGGCAACGAGGTCGATCTGGGTGCCGCCGATTTCTTCGGCCATCTGGTCGAGGATCCGGACACCGCGATCGTGCTGCTGTTCCTGGAGAGCATCCGCGATCCGGAAAGGTTCATGGCCGCGGCATCGCGGGCGGCGGAACTGGGCAAGCCGGTGATCGCCGCCAAGATCGGCGCCTCGCAGGCCGGGATCCGGGCCGCCGCCTCGCACACGGCGAGCCTCGCCGGCTGGGATGCCGCCTATGGCGCCGTCTTCAAGCGCTTCGGAATCTTTACCGCGGCCGACCCGGACGAAGCGGTCGGCATCGCCGGCGCGCTCTCGACCTCGCCCCGTGCCGCCGGGCGGCGTGCGGCCATCGTCACGGTCTCGGGCGGGGCCGGCGCCTGGTGCGCCGATATGCTGGCCGGCGCCGGGCTGGATCTCCCGGAACTGAGCGCTTCCCTCCAGCAGGCGATCGCTCGTGAGATCCCGTCCTACGGTTCGGCCCGCAACCCGGTCGATGTCACCGCCCAGGCGGTCCATAGCGGGGCGTTGGCCCGGGTGATCGCCCAACTCGGGCAATCGGATGAAATCGATCTGGTCGTGATCGTGCTCAGCCTGAGCAGCCTGACCCGGATCGCGCTCGGCACCGAGGCACTGACGGCGCTCCGCGCCGGCAGTGCCAAGCCGCTGCTCCTGTTCAGCTACACGGTGCCGTCGGGGTTCGCCCGGCGTGCGCTGGCCGAAGCCGGCTCGATCGTCCAATCCGGCCTCAACGAAGTCGGTCGCGCGGCCAGCGCGCTGACCCTGCCGGTACCGCTGCCGCCCGCACCGCCGAGCCCGATGGCGCCCTCGGCGCTGTTGCCGGCGGATCGCCTCGGCACGCTCGCCGAATACGAGGCGAAGCGGATCCTGGCCGGCTCGGGCATCGCCGTGCCGCGGGAGATCCTGGTGCGCGACGACGCGGAACTGGCCGGTGCCGCGGCCGAGATCGGCTTTCCCCTGGTCCTGAAGATCCAGTCGCCGAGCCTCCCGCACAAGACCGAGATCGGCGGGGTGGCCTTGAAGCTGCGCGATCTGGACGCCGCGCGCGCCGCCCGGCGCGCCATGCTGGCCCGGGCCGAGCTGCTCGATCCGGTGCCGCAGATCGACGGCGTGCTGGTTCAGGCGATGGCGCGCCCGGGGCTGGAAATGATCGTCGGCGCCGTGCGCGACCCCAGTTTCGGCCCGGTCGTGACCATCGGCTCGGGCGGGGTGACCACGGAGCTCTATCACGATGTCCAGCACCGACTGGCCCCGCTGGGCCCCACCGAGGCCCGGGCGATGCTGGAGGATCTCGCGATCTGGCCGCTGCTCGACGGCTTCCGCGGGCAAAATCCAGCCGATGTCGCAGCCTTGATCGAGCTGGTGGTTCAGGTTTCCGGCTTCGCCTGGGCCAATCGCGATCGGGTGGCGGAGATCGAGTTGAACCCGGTGATCGTCCATCCGGCCGGCGCCGGCCTCACCATCGTCGATGCGCTGATCGTGCTCGGCTGAATTTCGACCGGAACCCTTGCCCATGCAAATCCTCGACTTCGCCCCGCCGCCGCCCTTCCCCGCCGCCGAAGAGCTGCGCCGCGAAGTCCGCGAGTTTCTCGCGATCGAGCTGGCCGAGCGGTCGGCGGCGGCGCGCGCCCGATCCTGGAACGGCGCCGAACCGGAATTCAGCCGCAAGATGGGCGAGCGCGGCTGGATCGGCATGACCTGGCCCAAATCCTATGGCGGCCATGAGCGGAGTGCCCTCGAACGCTATGTCGTGCTCGAAGAGATGCTGGCGGCCGGCGCCCCGGTCGGCTCGCATTGGGTCGCCGACCGGCAGAGCGGGCCGCTGCTGCTCCGGCTCGGCACGGAAAAGCAGCGCCGGGAGATCCTGCCGCGCATCGCCGCCGGCGAATGCTATTTCTGCATCGGCATGAGCGAGCCGGATTCGGGCTCGGACCTGGCGTCGGTGCGGACCCGCGCCACAGCCGTTCCCGGCGGCTTCCGGGTGAACGGGACCAAGCTCTGGACCTCCGGCGCCCATCGCTGCCACTACATGATCCTGTTCTGCCGCACCGGCAGCGATGCCGGCAGCGATCGCCATGGCGGCACCAGCCAGTTCCTGGTCGATCTGAAAGCGACCGAAGGCGTCACCGTCCGGCCGATCCGTCAGCTCTCGGGCGAGCATCACTTCAATGAAGTCGTGTTCCAGGACGCGTTCCTGCCCGAAGACGCGGTGATCGGCACCCTCGGCGACGGCTGGCGCCAGGTGTCGGGCGAACTGGCCTACGAGCGCAGCGGGCCGGAGCGGTTCCTCTCCTCGTTCACGCTGTTGGTCGAGCTGGTCCGGGCGCTCGGGCCGGATCCTTCGGAACGCGCCGCCATCGCCGTCGGCCGCTTGAGCGCGCATATCATGGTCCTGCGCCGGCTGTCGCGCTCGGTCGCGGGCATGCTCGGCGCCGGCCGCGATCCGGCGCTGCAGGCGGCCGTGGTCAAGGATCTGGGCGCCGTGGTCGAGCAGGAGATCCCGGAGATCGCCCGGCTGCTGGTCGACTCGGAGCCCGAAGCCCATTCGACCGACCGGTTTCTGGCCGTCCTCGCCCACACCATTCTGCACGCCCCGTCCTTCTCGCTGCGCGGCGGCACGCGCGAGATTTTGCGCGGAATCATCGCCCGCGGCCTAGGATTGCGCTGATTTGAGGAGTCCCCCGATGACCGACCCGGTCCTCTACGAGCAGCAAGGCCATATCGCCGTCGTCACCCTGAACCAGCCCGAGCTGCGCAACGCCATTTCCGATCTGGCCGTGATCGATGCGCTGGTCGCGGCGATCGAGCGGATCGATGCCGATCTCGACATCCGGGCGGCGATTCTGACCGGCGCCGGCACGGCCTTTTCCTCGGGCGGCAATGTCAAGCGGATGAGTGACGGCGGCGGTCTCGCCGACCGTCTGCCGGCCCAGACGAGGCGCCACTACAAGAGCGGCATCCAGCGCATCCCGCTCGCCTTCGACAAATTGGAGGTGCCGATCATCGCCGCGGTCAACGGCCCCGCGATCGGCGCCGGCTGCGATCTCGCCTGCATGTGCGACATCCGCATCGCCGGCGAGAGCGCGCGCTTCGCCGAAAGCTTCGTCAAGCTCGGCATCATCCCGGGCGACGGCGGCGCCTGGCTGCTGCCGCGCGTGGTGGGTTTCTCCAAGGCCTCGGAAATGGCCTTCACCGGCGATGTCATGAATGCCGAGGAGGCGCTCGCCTGCGGCCTCGTCTCGCGGGTCGTGCCCGACAGCGACCTGTTGCCGACGGCGACGGCGCTGGCCCTGCGCATCGCCGCCAATCCGCCGCATGCGCTGCGCATGACCAAGCGGCTCCTGCGCGAGGGCCGGCATGCGAGCCTCGCCACGCTCCTCGAATTCTCCGCGGGGCTGCAGGCTCTGGCCCATGCGACCGCCGATCACAAGGAAGCGGTCGCAGCCTTTCTCGGCAAGCGTCCGCCGAATTTCACCGGGGAATAGGGTTCGCAGGTTGGGCCGAACTCGGCTCGGTCGAGAGCCCCGCCGGTGACCGAGCAGAGGGCGGCGATGACGGTCCGGGCCGATCTCCGCTTCGGCGACGTCCTCCGCCGGAGCTTCAGCCTGTTCGGCCACTCCGCCTTGCCCTTCATCGGCATCACCGCACTCCTGACGGCACCGGACCTGTTCCTTTCGGGGTCCCTCGGCTGGAACGGATCGTCGAGCCCGGCGGCCGATCCGCCCGTCTCGAGGTCCTGGGTGGAGGCGATCACTCCCTGGTTCTCAAATCTTCTCCTGGAGCCCCTCGCTCAATCGGCGGTGCTGTTCATGGCCTTCGAGACCATGGAGGGCCGGCGGGGAGCGCTCCGGCCGGCGGTGGGCCGGGCCTTCGCGCGACTGCTGCCGATCGTCGGGACCGCGATCTGCTATTATCTGTTCGTGATCGCGGGCGCCGTGCTGCTGGTGGTCCCGGGAATCGTCATCGCGGTGCGAGCCTCCGTCGCGATCCCGGCCTGCATGATCGAGGACCTCGGTCCGGTCGCTGCCATCCGGCGGAGCGATGCACTGACCAGGGGCCATCGCTGGCAGGTCTTCGGACTCTATCTGATACCCTTCGTGGTCACCGCCATCGCGGCTGCGGTCATCGGTGCGCTCTCGGCCACCTCGGCGCTGGCGAATCTCATCGAATTCGTGCTGAACGTGCTGGCGACCTCCTATGGTGCCGTCCTCGGGATCGTGATCTACCACGACCTTCGGGTTGCCGGTGAGGGCGTGGGCACCGACCGGATCGCCGCCGTCTTCGATTGAGACCGGGACTCGCGGCGGCCGGGCTCGCATTCTCTACCGGGTGGCGGTTTCCGAGCCATGAGGCGTTCGATCATGGGTTGGGGGGCGGCGCTCTCTGCTGCAAGCGTCTGCCCAAATTCTCCCGGGTGTTTCATTTCTTCCCTTGCGCAGCCTAGGCTTGCAAACCGGCAGGAGTCCCGCCATTTTAAGGCCGCCAGCTGGGGGGAAACCAGGCCATGACCGATCGAACAGCCGCGATGTCGGGCAGCGTCTCGGGCGCTCTGCGGATGGGCGACGTGTTCAATCGCAGCTTTGCCGTCTTCAGCGGAGAATTCCTGTTGAAGTTGGGCATCCTGGTCATCGTCATGTTCGTCGGCTTGTTCCTGGTCTTCCTCCTGATTGCCATATTCGCCGTGATCACGGGGCTCGGTTCGACCGCGCCGCGAGGGGGCGCGGGCGCGACAGCCAACGGGCCGCTGTTTGGTGGCGTCGGCGGACTCGTTGGCGGGCTGTCCGTGCTGCTCGCTCGAGCCTCCGTCATACAGCTGGCCTTTCGAAAGCTGTGCGGCCGCCCTGCCACTGTCGGGGCGGTACTCAGCCACGCTTTCACCCGCCTCCTGCCGATCTCCGGCACGATCATCTTGACCCATCTTCGCCAATTGGCTCTACAGGATCAAATCGAATCAGATAGATAGGGGCCATGAGCAGGCCCATATGGCACTACTTTTGTGTTGGCTGGACGGTGTGCCCGCGCGACGGTGTCA
>Ga0070761_10001911_pt1 | contig 12986 bp, 15 predicted proteins | sample HubBroMetageREF1_FD_66724 | JGI IMG/M metagenome (GOLD analysis project Ga0070761, IMG submission 66724) | Reference soil microbial communities from the Hubbard Brook experimental Forest, New Hampshire, USA - Hubbard Brook CCASE Soil... | ecosystem: Environmental > Terrestrial > Soil >...
CAGGGAAGCCATACGGCGCCGACGCTGCGGCTCGCTTCGATGCCGATAGAGAGGATTTCAAGCGAGCCCTTGTCATCATGGTCTCATCAGGCACCGACTAACGGTGCGACGACGCTCCCAAGCGGGGCGTTTCGGCCTTATTGCCCCTGGTCTGGCGCGCGAGCGCAAGCCATCGCGAAATGCTCAAAATCAATCACGGCGCGCGTCAAACCCGCCGCGGCGCTGATGAGCATCGATTGTAAATGGCCGCGTTCGATGACTGTTTCGTGTCAATCCGGTAGTCGTGGGGCAGTCTGGCCTGGGGGTTATCGAACTTCAACGACACCTTGTGGAGCTCTCGATGCGACGCTGCCGTAGCGTTCGGCGTACACGCGGCAGAATTCCGCCCCATAGAGGAGGATGAGGCTCGCGACGTAGATCCATGTCAGAAGCCCGAGGACGCCACCGACGGCTCCATACGCCGCATAGCTGCCGACGTGGGCGAGGTACCAGGCGAGCAACCCTTTGAGCCCCGCGAAGAGGAGCGACGTCACGATTGCGCCTCCGAAGACGTCGCGCCACTTCACGTCCGTCCGGGGGACGATGCGGTAGATTGCGGCGAAGAGGCCCGTGAGGAAGATGAACGAGGCGCCCGCTTCGACAAGCTGCCACGCGGTTCTTGCGGTGGCCGAGTCGCCCACGTTGCCGATGGTCTGAAGCGTCGTGCTGATGGCCAGGGAGGCGAGAAGGGCGATGGCCGCGCCGACGACGACGGCAAACGCCGCCGCCTTGTCCGTCATCGCGCGGACGATCGTCGCCCCGATGCCTTTCGCCTGCCTGACCTCGATCCTCCAGATGAGATCGAGCGACGACTGGAGCTCGGAGAAGACTCCGCTCGCACCCACGAGAAGCGCCACGAAGCCCACGACCGTGCCGACCCCGCGGGCCGTGCGGTGCGATTGCATGCTCTGAAGCGTCTGATCGAGGAGTGTGCGGAGGTCGGGGCTCGGAGCGGCGACGGAGCTCAGGATCTTCTGGCGGGCGTCGTCTCCGGACAAGAAGAACCCGACAGCGGTTACCGAGAGCAGCAAAAGAGGAAAGATCGAGTAGAGCGCGTAGTAGGAGAGTGACGCCCCGAGCCTGTAGCACGAGTCGTCGGCCCATCGGGCTCCCGCGTCCCTCGCGAGCGTGACGAAGTCCCTTGCGGCCTGCGCGCCGCCCACCCCGGAGGGGTGCGTGGAGTGGACGTCCGGAGGCGTTGCCATCACGCCGAGCGCCGCTCCAGCGTCCCGAGGCGCGGCTGCACCTCTACCTCGAAGTCCACCGCGAACCCGATCGTGATGCCGGTCACCTTTACGGTCCCGGCCTTCACGTTGAGGCTCAGCGCGGCGGCCGACGCGAGAGCGGCCGGGAGGGAGAACACGTGGCTCAGCGTCCCGGCGAAGTTCCACGCGAGCTCGACGTGCTTCTTCTCGAGCTCCTTGTTCAAAAGGGATGTCACCCTGTCATCGAGGGCGTCTGGAAGTGGCGCCACGCCGGTGCGGTCGACATGAAGCGTGAAGGCGAGGACGTCGCACGCGCCGTCCGGACCTGGGCGTACCGTCGGACGGACGAGGACCCTGAGCCGCCGCAGGTTCACCGGCAGATCGATCCCGAGCACCGGCCAGTGGAGCGTTGCGTCGCACTCGATACCCATCCCCTCGCCCTCGATGAGAGAGACGTCCGTCGGGGTGGCGAGGACCAGCTTGCCACTATCGCCAAGTCGGATCTCCAGCGGCGCGAATTGTCCGAGGACGTCCTGGAGGTCTTCCTTTGTCAGAATCGCTTCGAGCCACATGCGCGCGGTGACGCAAGTCGCATGCCATGCTGCGAAGACGCGTGCGCGCCCGCTCGGTGGCCCGGGCTTGTGGCGCCACGCAACGATCGCGCCGAGCGCTCGGTGGCGGACGTGTTCTTCCGCTCGATCGTCGCGTTCGTGTTCATCGAGCTCGCCGCCACCCGCAAAGTCGTGCTCGCCGCGACCACGCGCTTCCCGTCGCAAGCGTGGGTGACGCAGCAGCTTCGCAACGCGACCCCCTTGGGTGCTGCGCCGCGGCTCTTGATCTACGATCGCGACGACAAGTTCGGGGCCGCCTTCGATGTGCTCGCCCGCGCGACGGGCATCCGGGTAATCCGGACAACGGTGCGCGCGCCGGACATGAACGCGGTATGTGAACGGTTTCTCGGTTCGCTGCTTTGCGAGTCCCTCGAACGTCCTCGTGCTCAACGACCGGCACTTCCAACGCGTCGTCGCCGAGTACATCCGCTACCACAAGGGCGCGCGCCCTCACCAAGGGCTCCGCCAGCAGACCCCGGTCCTCGCCGGGATCCATGACGAGTACCGACGAGCTGCGCGATGCGCCTGGTGGGCACGGCGACCTATCGCTGAGACTGGGTGTGCGGCTGAGGCTCGGAATGCTTAAACTTTGCTCGCGTGAAGGGCAGTCCTTTCGGCTAGATTGGCGAAGTAGCCAGCACCGGGATGCGTCAGTCGTTCGGCCGCTCCGGGTCGGCAAGGACGGAGCGCATTTCGACCAAACATTTTTCGACGCCCGCCGCGGTCTCGCTGCCGCTCCCGACGCGCCCTGCACGAATGGCCCCAAGGGAGACTGCCGCGGCATCGACGAGCGTCAAGAGCCGCCGGTCCCGCCGTCCTTCCCCTTTCACTAAGGACTTCTCTCGCTCTTGGCTCCACGAAGTGACGGCCCCAGCGATGGCACTATCCAGGCACCGATTCAACGTGTGAAATTCCGCGGCGGTGACCGTGGCGCCTTCGTCGTCGGCCAGCTCGGTCACCGCCTGGCAGACATCTCCATAGTCGCGGACGACCTGTTCGATACTGAATCCAAATTTGCCCAGGTTCTGACCGTGCAAGGCGCCGCTCCGCGCGATGTTTGCTTCGGACCGAAGGGTCGGCGCCCTCTTCTGTGCAGGATCCCGCACCTCCTCATCGCGAAGCGCCGTGGCGAGTTGAGACAGGAGTTCAGACAAGAAGAATGGAGCCCCATGCTCCATCTCCGCCTCGCTTGGCCGCGGAGATGAGTGCGCGGCGATCCTCGCCCTGGTGCGCTTGATGAGTTCCGGTCGATTCTCAGCAAGAAACTGCACCAGTGACATCGGTTCTTCCTCCCACGCAAAGGCGTTGTAGTGCGCAGCCGCGCACGCATCCGATCAGAACGCCGATGCAAGAATCGACCCCTGCGACGAGCCTGCTGAGGTCCCTGCCAGGTCGCCGGAATTTTGGTGCTGCCAACGGATGCGAAACCGGCCTATTGGCGCGCTGCCAATCGCGCAAGGCAGAATTGATACGCCAGACACCAAGTGGGCCCTGGATAGTTCGCGTTTGAAAGGAAAGGCAGCGGAGGGTCGCCGCGGGCCGGTGCTCCAATCGTAGTGCTCACAGGAAGTGCAGGCCGGACGTTACCGAGATAGGGGGTGGGATCTCCCTGAGCAATTCGTTCGACCAGGCCTGCATCGTAGATTGGCATCTGCCTCTTGCTTCACGCCGCTCGGCGATCGTCTCATACCTTTCGGAGGCTTACGTGTGGTGCGGCGATGTCCACGAGAATGTCCAGGCGCGAGTCGAGTGGCTTCGCGGGGGCTCACAAGTCCGCGACTCCGCTGCCGCCCGAGACTCCTCCGAGTACATCGACGATTGCCTCGAACCCCTATTTCGCGCGATATGCGCGCGGGACCGCCCTGAACCAACTGCCAATGAATGCTGTTTTGGTCCTCGCAGCACGCCTTCACGTTGCGATTGTGTGGACTGGACCCTCGCGTACCGTGCACGAGCGCGCTGAACTGTCGGTACATCGCGACGTACATCCCGCGAAAGCCGTAGAGATCCATCGAGAATGCCTTCATAGCGTCGACCAATGTTGATCAGCCTGGTGTGCCATCACCGGCAGCCCTGGCCACCGGTCCGCTATTGCGTCTCTCTCAGCCTCGAACCCGGTCTTCATCCCGCGAGTCAGCAGGTGGCTGCCGAAGAGCCCCATATCGTTGTCCGCCTCTATCTCAACACGGTCTCGGCGCACCCACTACGGAAGGTTGTTGACCGGATCGATCGCAAGCCACGCGAACGTTGTCACGTGCTCGCGACGGCCCGATGCTTGCTCCGGGTGGGTACATGAAACAGAAAGCAATTGGAGCCGCGCTTGTACTTGCGGTGACCTCATCCGTAGCCGTTGCGTGCGGCGGTCCAGCAGATTCCGTTGGCGTTGGTCGGGATACCTACGTCGGCAAGGTGCACGATGAGCGCCGAGACGCGCCGTTAGCTCACTCCGACTATCACGACGATCATCGTGACGACCGTCGTTGAGACGACGAGGCAATTTGCGGATTTGAGTCCAGCGGGCTGCACTCTTGCGCCGCGGAGTTGAGGCTGGAGACGCGCTCATGACCCCGCCCCCCTGGGCTTCGCGACGCGTCGGCGACGTAGCCGCTTTCGACCGTGACACCGCGTGCGCGTGCTTCGAAAGCGCCACGGGCGAGGCCGCAGCGGACCCTTCGTGCTCGAGCGCCCTGAGACTGGCCCGTGAGCGCGCCCGCGACGGCTTGTGATGCTTCCGCGCGACCCCGTTATCCCGCGCGGCCTGTTTCCGAACGACGACGGTAGCTTGCCGCCTTGGCGGGGGCGGCAGCGCCACCCCGTCACGACGCGCCTTGGAGAGTCCGATCGCGATCACCTGCTTCGCAGAGCGTCCGCCGTGCTTGCCCTCGCGGACGTGGTGGATCTCCTCACGCACGAACTCGCCTGCCTGCGTGCTCGCAGATTTGCCCTCGCGCTTGTCGGCGGCAGCGCGCTTGCGGGTCTTCTTGTTTGACATGTTCGTATCCTCTCGTGGATCTCCAATCAGAGCATCGCTCTCCACGCACGGAGCATGCCGACGGTCCACTTCGACCATTGGCGTGGTCACTTTGCCGCAGGCACGTGCCGGAAGTCGTCTGAGCGCTCGACTTCAGCTTCTCATGCGGTCCGGCGGCCAGTGACGAGCCGAAAGACAACGGCGATCACGGCCAGCAAGAGCAGTATGTGAATGAGCCCATTCGTGACGTGGAACGCGGCGAAACCAAGCAGCCACAGGACGAAGAACACAACCGCGACGACCCATAGGAGACTCATTCTCTTATCCTCTTTCCGGGATCTCTGGTGTCCCATGCCCTGACCGCTCCCGGCGTACCCCAGCGCACTTCGTTGCAGATGGACCGCGGATGCACGATGCGCGCCATGCGCGCGCGATGGAGCGCACGGGCCTTCATCGTCGTCGATGTGAAAACGGACGGTGAAGCGATCGTCGAGGGCCCAGGGAGTTCGTCCTTTGCCGGACGCCGACTGACGCGACGATGCCGTACGAGCGCCTTCTCGGAGACGCCATCGACGCGACACAACCCTCTTCGCGCGCATGGATGCGGTGGAGGAATCGTGGCGCGCGGTCGATTCGGTGCTGAACGACGCCGCGCCCGTCTCTACGTACGAGCCCGGCTCGTGGGGCCGGCGGAGGCGGCGCGAATCACGCCGGACCGGGCTGGGCGAATGCGACTACAGCATCAACTTGGTCATGAGCCATGCTCCAACGGACATCCGGCGCGATTCTACATAGGCACTGGCCGCCATCCTGATCGCTTGCGACTGCGTCGGATACGGCTGATTGACCTGCGCAAGAGCGTGAAAGTCGACTCCGGCGCTCATCGCGAGCGAGATCTCGTTAATCAAGTCTCCCGCGTGGCTGGCGACCACGGTCGCGCCGAGAATCTTCCCAGTGCCCTCCCGGACGTGCACTTTCACGAAGCCCTCTTCCTCGCCGTCGGTGATTGCGCGATCGACCTCGTGCATCAGGACGGTGAAAGTCTTCACAGGGATGTTCCTTTGCCGGGCCTCGTTGACATACATGCCCACGTGCGCGATTTCCGGATCCGTGAAAGTGCACCATGGGATGACTTCCGCGCTCAGCCGCTGACGACCCAGAAAGAGCGCGTTCTCCACGACGATGCGCCCGGCGGCGGTCTCGATGTGCGGGAACTTGTTCTCCGCGCAAACGTCGCCCGCAGCGAAAATGCATGGGTTGGTCGTCCGCAGGAAGTCGTCGACGGGAATCCCCCCCGTAGAGTCGTACGCTACGCCCGCCGCCTCGAGGTTCAGGCCCTCGACGTTGGGGATCGTTCCGACACCGACGAGTATTTGATCGACCGAGACGGTGCGCTGCGCGTCGTCGTGAACGAGGTCCGCGACTTTATCGCTGCCCTCGACGCGCACCCGGGTCGTCTGCGTGTCGAGATGAATCTCGATCCCGTCGCGAGCCAGAGCATCGGAGAGCAGCTGCGCCGCGTCGCGTTCCTCGTGACCGAGAAACATCGGCTCGTCCTGGACGAGGGTCACCCGCGTGCCCAGCCGGGCGAAGGCCTGCGCGAGCTCGCAGCCGACTGGACCCCCACCGATGACCAGGAGTCGCTTGGGACACTCGGTCAGGTCAAAGACGTTCTCGTAGGTCAAATACCCAGATTCTTCGAGCCCGGCTATCGGCGGGCGCACCGGCCTTGCACCCGTCGCGACCAAGGCCTTCTTGAAGCGCAGCACGTTGCCATCCACCGTCACTGAATCGGGGCCCGCAAAACGAGCGTCACCGAAGTACACATCAATGCCCGACGTGGCCAGCCTCTCGGCCGAGACTCGCTCGCTGAGTCGCGCGCGAATGCGTCGCATGCGCCCCATCACCGCGGGGAAGTCCACTTCAATTCCGCTAGGCACTCGGCCGCCGAGGTGCTCGGCATCCCGCATCTCCCGGTACAAGCGCGAGGTGCGAATGATGACCTTGGACGGGACGCAGCCCTTGTGCAGACAGGTGCCCCCCAGAAGGTCGCGCTCGATGAGCGCGACCTTGGCACCGCGGCGCACGGCGGCCTGCGCTGCAATAAGACCCGCTGGTCCGGCCCCAACGATGAGCAGATGGTACCGACCCGGCAGACTGGATCCGCGCCGAGAGAGCGAAGCCGTCATAACCAGCCTCCCCGGAACCCAGCGCGCTTCAATCCGAGCCGGATGGGAGGGGAATTCCGCATCAGCTTCCAGATCAGGCCCGAGCGGTAGTTCTCGATCATTAGGACGGCGAGGCCCTGATCAAGGCCGTAGCTGCCCTCGGAGATCCATCCGCGAGAATCGGCGCCTGGAGCGGCCGGGTTGACGCCGCTCGGTAGCTGCCAGGACTCTTCCCACTCCGGGTATTGCTCGAGGAAGTGACGCACCGCGGACAGGGCGAGCACCGGCGCAAAGGGCAGCGACGCCAGCGCCGCCCCGGGAGCGATCGTCCCGTCGTCCGGACCGAACGGCACACCGCGCGCAACGTATTCGAAGAAGCGGCGCTCACGCCCGCGGACGCGCATCGTCCCGAGGCCTGGCCCGTCGCCCGCCGAGAGGCCCCAGCAGTCGGGGCCATAGGTTCCGTATTCGTTTGGGTCCCGACGTGCGTACTCTCGCTGGACGTCGACTGCGCGGCAACTGTTCTGGAAATAGTCACTCCCCTTTTCCCTCATGAAGGAGTCCTGGATCTTCCGAAAATCGATCCAGGCATGGGAAAACTGATGGACGAAGAGAGGGCCGGCGTAGAGAAGATCGCAGCCGTAAATGCGCTCCCACTGGTAGGTCGCTGTCCACGCCACATAGCTCAAGGACGGCAGAGGGTGCGTGGGCGACCCAAGGCCAAGTATGTAGAGGAGCGCCGCTTCGTTGTAGCCCTGCCATCCGTAGTGAAGGAAGCCGCACTCGGGCTTCCAGCCCTGCGCGACCGCGGCCTTCCCGTTTCGCGCCCAATCCCAGTCGATGCGGCCATAGAGCTCCCGCGCCAGCGCGCGGATCTCTACTTCGGACGATGTGGCGTCGTTGAAATAGGCGGCCGCCGTCAGAACGCCGGCGAAAAGGAGCGCCGTATCGATGGGCGACACCTCGCATTGCCAGAGGCGCTTGCCGCTCTGCAGATCCAGAAAGTGGTAGTAGAAGCCCTTGTAGCCGGTCATGTCCGGGGTCGAGCCCTGCGCGCTGGCTTCGAAGAAGCGCAGCGTGACGAGGGTGCGTGCCGCTGCATCTTCTCGCGTGAGCCAGCCACGCTCCACGGCCACGGTATAGGCCGACAGCGCAAATCCCACGACGGCGATGCTGGCCGGACAGTCCTTGCGGGATCTGTCTGCCACGAGGCCATTCGCGGGGTTGACCGCGTCCACGAAGTAACGAAAGGCCCCATGCCCCAGGCAATCGAGTAGCTCGTCTTCGAGCACGGTGTTCCTCTCGTCAAGGTTGCCCAGCGCGGCGCTTTGCGCTCGCGTCGCGCAGCGCAGTGCGGAGCCCTTCTTCGACGACGGGATGGTATATCGGCATCGCGAGCATCGCGTCGATAGTCAGCTCTTGCTGGTGAGCCCAGGCGAGAAGATGGCCCAGGTGCTCCGCGGATGGTCCCGCGATCTCGGCTCCAAGGAAGCGGCCAGAAGCGCGATCGGCGTAGACCCGACCTAGACCGCGATTGCGTCCCATGATCCGGCTGCGTCCTTGGTCCTCGAAGCGCACCTCGCCGATCACCATCTCGTCTTTTGAGAGCTTCTCGAAGCCCGGGCCGACCACGGTGAGCTGCGGCTCGCAGAAGGTGATCTGAAGTCGAGATCGCCTCGGTCTGGGCTCAACGTCCGGGTAATGCGCCGCGTTCTCACCGGCGATCTTCCCTTCGTCGGCCGCCTCGTGCAGGACCGGGATGTCGTGGCTCGCGTCTCCCGAGAAAAACAGGGGTGTCCTCCCGCACTGCATGGTTTCCCGATCGATGATCCCTGGGACACCATTGGGATCGAGTGCTACGCCGGCGTTCTCGAGACCAAGATCGGAAAGGTTGGGACGTCGACCCGTGGCAATGAGCGCAAACGCGAAATGTTCCACGCATGGTCGGTCGGCGACGTCCTGAAACTCGACGGCAACTCCGTTGTTGTCGCGACGCACTGTGACGATCCTGGCATCGGGGTCGAGCGGCATCTCGGAGCCAATGGCGGCTAAAGCGGCGGCACGGACGACCGGATCGGTCAGTGGCCCGAAGGCTCCGCCGCGACCGAAGACACGCACCCGCACACCGAGCCGGTGAAGCGCCTGGCCGATCTCAATGCCCAACGGGCCGGCGCCGAACACCGCAAGCGATTCGGGCAGCTCGGTCCATCCGAAGATATCGTCGCTCACGATCACGCGGTCGTGCGCGGTATCGAACGCCGAGGGTATCGACGGAGATGATCCCGTGGCGATGACGACGGCGCGCGCCTCGATCGCGTGACCGTTGACCTCGAGCACCTGGGGAGCGGCGAAGCGCGCTCGGCCGGAAATCTGGTGCTCGGGGGGGATGCGCGCCAGGTCTTTCATGGCGAGGCCGACGAACCGATCGCGCTCGTCGCGGACACGCTCCATCACGGACCGACCGTCCACCTGAACGGAGCACCGAATCCCGAACGTAGTGGCGCGGCGCGCGGTGTGCGCCGCATCGGCGGCGGCGAGGAGCAGCTTGCTCGGCATGCATCCGACGCGCGCGCACGTCGTGCCTCGTGGGCCGTGCTCGATCAGCACGACGCGCGCCGTGATTGCGGATGCGGCGTGGTATGCGGCGATCCCGGCCGTTCCGGCGCCGACGATCGCGACGTCTACCGAAATGCGGGGCCCCTGCGGGATCAGAACGACCTCGAAAGAGCGCCGTGGACGACGATGTCCGAGGGCAAGGACCTCCGCATTCGCTACGCCCCTGGCTACGAGGTGCTCTTGGATGTGTTGTTTGTGGTCGTGGTCGTCGTCTCGGACCACTCGCGCATCGCTTGGTCGCCGGGTCGATCGATGTGCACCTTGTCATCGACGGAGGTCACCCACTTCATCGGGATGTAGTGGTGCTTGCCCTTCGCGTCCTTCGTAAGCTTGATCATGTCTGCACCCTCGACATGATCGACGATGGCAAACTGCCCATTTTTTGAACAAACTACGGGCGCGTGGGGTTTGATTTGACTGGCGTTGATCATGGTGAGCTCCTTTGAGGTGCAGCGCACGACGCACTACTCGTGCCAGCTGAGGCGGACCGCTTGAAGACGCATCGTTTCATCCCCGCGCGCCGACCGACCAAACTCGGCCACATTGCCCCTCATTTCGCCGATCAGACATCGATTCGATGTAGCCAGTCGCCGCTCGTCAGAGGCCAATCAGAATCGGCGGCTCACGCAACTCGCGAATGGTTCTCGCGAATGGAACCGACAGTCGGCCTCCCCTCCGCACAAGCGACAGGGATGCGACCCGGAGACACTAATCCAATCGGCTTCTTCTCCTAGCGAGGAGGGTCGTGCATCGTACACGCGTACACGTGCAAGCACGTGGTGTGCCATAAGAAAGCCATCGCTACGTACGGCCCATCGGGTGAGCTCCTTGCCAAGCGCCAGATTGGTCGTCCTGACGGTCGCTTGCATTCGTCGTGACGCCGGGTATTTGGCAAATCGCGAATGCCTCTCGAACCTTACGCCTCCCGCGAATTTGACAATCGGTTTGCGAAACGTCACGCAAGGTTCGCCCGGCCCCGCCCTCGGACATCAAGCGTACAAGTTCGGAGCCGCGAAGCGGTACATCGCTTGCCCGGGTGGCCGGCCATCGGATTGGCTCCCCTCAAGCGCCGCGCGTGGTCCCGTCTGGTCGCGATAGGAAAGGCGTTCTTTCTATCGCCGATGCGCTGGCGAGCCGCCGGCGCGCTCGCCGCCATCATCGCGCTTCTCCCCACCCTTAACGCGTTGAACGTCGCCAACAGCTACGTTGGGCGCGATTTCATTACGGCGCTCGCTCAACGCGATCGTGGGCAATACTTCCGATTCGCGGTCCTTTATATGGGCATCTTTGCCGCCTCGGCCGTCACCGGGGGACCTCACGGGATGCCGTTGATCGCGGCCAATCCGGCGCCGTAGTCCAGTTGCGTCTTTCAACTGGAGGCTCCGCTCCCATGCGCACGATCCGCTCGACCGCAAAGACTCTCACCGATCATGAAGTCCACGCCCTGCCCGTCGCTACGGGGCGGGCCGAGCGCGATCTTCGAGATCATGTCCTTCTCTTGCTCGCCGTTTCCACTCCGACAGAACAGGCAGGGAAAAAGCGTAAAAGTGTGGGCCGGCTGGGAATCGAACCCAGGACCTACGGATTAAAAGAGCACGGCGATCATGAGCAATTACATACTGTTAACCCCAATTTGATCCTTCGTGGATCCTTCATGGCGCGGCAGGTTTTGCAGCTTGCAGCAAGGCGAGATCCTGAGATTCTCGACGTTGCGCAGAGGCTCGCGGCAATCGTGCTCGGCAGCGACGAAGTGCGACTCGCCCAGAATGTCGCGCGGAGCGGGCCCTTCGCCGTCGTGCACGCCGTTGAGCTCGCCGAATTCGTTCTCGCTCGCTCGACGGAGGCGGTTCGGCCCCACATCGCTGAGACAAAGTGAGCGTGGACATAGCCGGCCGCTTCGCGCCCGCAGGGGGCTCGCGAAATTGCACGACGTTTGCTCGACGCACCGCTTGGACGGTACCGCGCTGACCGTGTCGGGATACCTCTCGCGTCGGACCGACGCCCGATGAGCTGGCGGTGTCCCAGTTCGTGAACGCCACGGTAGCGCACCCGCCGTTCGGCCCCCGGGGGGCCAGCTTCTCCAGCATCGGGGCCGCCGCAGTTGCCTGCGGAGGCTGGCGCGCGGCTCGCCCCGACCGTAAACTGCTGTCGCCATGGCAAACGCAGTTCGCGGCGTCTTGCACGGTGTTACCCTCACGCTTGATGCGCCTGTTCCTCCGCTCGACGGGAAACGCGTTCGAGTCGTGATCGAGCCCGAGCCCCAGACTCGTGAGACTCACGACCTCTCGCCCGCAGAGAACGCCACCTTGCTTCGAGAATGGGCGAGACACGGCCCGCAGGGACCCATCGAAGAGGACGATGACTTTCCGGACGCGCAGTGATCGAGCGGGGGGATATCCGTTGGTTTCGGTTTGAGCGCCCGGACAAGCGAAGGCCGGTCCTGGTCCTCGGTAGACGCGCGGCGGTGCCGGCTCTCTCACAGATCGTTGTGGTTCCGTTCTCGACGACGATTCGCGGAATCGCCGGCGAGGTGGTCCTCGACGAGCAAGATGGGTTGGCTGTGCGCTCGACCATCAAGGTCGAGTGGATCCGCGCGGTCGACCGCACCGCGGTGGGCGCTCGCATTGCAACGCTTCCTGTCCACCGATGGCGTGAACTAATGCAGGCCGTCGTCTACGTGCTCGGGCTCGACGAGGAGTAACTGCCCGACGGAATCAGGGCGCGCTCTGCCCCGTGCCTGTCGTGACTTGCCTCCCTCCTCCGCACGATCGCTCAGGATCCCTTGCGGAACAGCGGAACAAGTCTTGATGATCGGGTGAGGATTCGCTTGGATCGCACGGTGAGCATGGCCGGCGACGGGTCGAGCCCACGGCCACGCGGCCCCTGTCTGCAAAGCCACGGGCGAGCGTTCCCGTACCCGTTCCGAGGTCCAAGACGCGCTGGCCCGGAATGCCGATGCCAGCGCCACCTACGTGGTCGTAGAACTCGGCGGGAAATCCAGGGCGATGCTTTGCGTCGTCGCCGGCGCCTGGCCGAAATCGACGCGAAGCCGGTCGTCGGGGGGGCACGGTGGGAAGGTAGCCTGACCTCAGGACGATCTGCAGCTAGACGCCCATGCGGATGGCAGCCAAGGCACGCTTTCTCAACGTCGATCTCGACATTCGCGCCAAAGAAGACCTGGCGGGGCTGGTGCGCGCGTTCGAGCCCGGAGCCTTCGCCCTGAACTGCAGCGCCGTCGAGGACGGCTATTTTGCGAGCCTAGAGCTTGCGAGCCAGCCGACGGAACCCGATGCCGCCATCATTCATTTCGTCAGGCTGATCGAGACTCTGCCACCGCACGCGAGAGCTGCTTGGGACGGAGCTTTCGAGAGGGACT
>Ga0070761_10001912_pt1 | contig 12985 bp, 11 predicted proteins | sample HubBroMetageREF1_FD_66724 | JGI IMG/M metagenome (GOLD analysis project Ga0070761, IMG submission 66724) | Reference soil microbial communities from the Hubbard Brook experimental Forest, New Hampshire, USA - Hubbard Brook CCASE Soil... | ecosystem: Environmental > Terrestrial > Soil >...
GAGATGAAGGGCAGGATCATCGGCCGGGAAGGCCGCAATATCCGTGCGTTTGAAACCATCACCGGCGTCAACTTGATCATTGACGACACGCCTGAAGCTGTCTTGCTGTCATGTTTCGATCCGGTTCGGCGGGAGATCGGAAGGCTCACCCTGGAACGGCTAGTCGCCGACGGCCGAATCCACCCGCAGCGGATCGAGGAGGCGTTTGAGCAGAGCAGGCGAGCCATTTCCGAGCTGTGCGTGAGAGCGGGCGAGGATGCCGTGATCGACGTGGGCATTACCGATATGCCCCCGGAACTGACCCAGTTGCTCGGCCAGCTCAAATATCGCACGTCATATGGCCAAAACGTACTTAAGCACCTGGTGGAGTCGGCCCACATCGCCGGGATGATGGCCAGTGAGCTTGGCCTGGACCCGGCGCTGATGAAGCGCGGCACGCTGCTGCACGATATCGGCAAGGCGCTGACCCACGAGGTACAGGGCAGCCACGCACTGATCGGCGCCGAGATCGCGCGGCGGTACGGCGAGCACGAGGATGTCGTGCACGCCATCGAAGCGCACCACAACGAGGTGGAAGCCAGGACGGTCGAGGCGGTGCTGACTCAGGCGGCTGACGCGATCAGCGGCGGGCGGCCAGGCGCGCGCCGCGAGTCGCTTGAGGCCTACGTCCGGCGGCTGGAACGACTTGAGCAGATCGCTCGGGCACAGCCAGGGGTTGAGAAGGTCTACGCGATGCAGGCGGGCCGTGAACTCCGGGTGATGGTCAAGCCCGGTGCGGTTGACGACATCGGTGCCCAGGTCATCGCCAGGGACGTGGCTAGGCAAGTGCAAGAGGAACTTACCTATCCAGGGCAGATCAGGGTCACCGTGATCAGGGAGTCCCGCGCCACGGAGTTCGCCAGGTAGCCAGGTAGCCAGTTCGCCAGGTGGCCAGGTAGCGCCAGGTACCCGGCCACCCCGTCTAGCGGCCGATGCCCTCGCTGAGCTTGAGCTGCGGCACGTTGCGGGGCGTGAAGCCGAGTACCTGGCCATAGAACGACAGCTCGGCCTCAAGCGACGTGATCATCGAATCGGCGCGGCGGAAGCCGTGCGATTCTCCTTCGAACACGACGTAGGCGTGCCTGATGCCGTGGTCAGCCAGCTGGGCGGCGATGATCTCGGACTGACGGGCCGGCACTATCGGGTCATCGGCCCCTTGGAGCAGCAGCACCGGGCAGGTGTTGGCATTCACGTGACCCAGCGGCGCGCGCTCCGCGTAGACCGTGTCGAAGCCGGGCAACGGGCCGACCAGGCCATCCAGGTAGCGGGATTCAAAGTCGTGGATATGCTCACTGAACGTGCGCAAGTCGGACACGCCGCAGTAGGCGACTGCCCCGCTGAACACGGGATCGTGGGCCGCGCCAGTTGTCACCGCGGTCAGCGCCGTCCAGCCCCCGGCCGAGCCGCCGCGGATACCGAGCCGGCGCACATCCGCGTGACCGGCCCTGGCCAGCGACCGCGCCGCCTCCTTGGCATCGGCGACGTCGACGATGCCCCACTCGCGGTTCAGCCGGTTGCGGTACAGGCGGCCATAACCCGTTGATCCGCCATAGTTGACGTCGATGATGCCGATACCTCGGCTGGTGAAGTAGGCCTTCTCCAGGCTCAGCCGGCCGGTGACGTGGCTGGTCGGCCCGCCGTGTACCCAGACGATATAGGGCGGAAGCTCGTCCGGCGGCCCTGCCACCTCCGGATTCGACGGCGGGTACACCAGCGCGTGCACCACCCGGCCGTAAGGGCCTTCCAGCTCAACCTCATTCGGCACCGGCAAGAACCGCCGGTCAGGCAGCTCGCTCAGCTCGGCCCGAAGCACCGTGTAGTCGCCGCTGGCAATGTCGACCTTCACTAGCGAGTCGGGCTGAAGCGGGGCGCCACCGACAAAGGCGATCACGCTGCCGCTGGCGGCGACGCCGAGCAGGACTTCGCTGAACGGCAGGTCCAGGTCGATCAGCTCAGAAGTCTCCGGGTCAAGCAGTCCCAGCCTGGAGCCGCCCCGGCCGTGCCTGACCGCCAGCCTGCCGTCCTCAAGCAGCGCGAACGGGCGCGGGCCAAGCTCCCACAGAGCATCGGCGAACTCCTCATCGGCCGGATAGAGCGCCTGGGGCGGCTCACCGTGCAGCCCGATCTGGTAAATGTTCCACCAGCCGGTCCAGTCGGTCGCCACATAGAGGCTTGAATTGTCACGCCATAGCGGGGCGAGCACGGATTCGCGGTTGCTGCCTTTGATCAGCCGGCCCTTGCCGGGCATGCCATCAGAGACCGGCGCGACCCGCAGCTCGGTGCCGTCCCACGGCATGTGCGGATGGTTCCAGCAAATCCAGGCCAGCCACTGACCATCAGGCGATGGCGTCGGGAACGCGAAGAAGTCAAAACCAGTGACCAGAGTACGGATGGCGCCGGGATCGGTCGCACCCGATCCGTCGAGTGGAACGGAGACGATCGCGCGGGTTACCTTCCCGCCGGAATGCTGCTCCCGCACGCACCAGATCGCTGCCTGGTCTCCGGACAGCGCGAAGTCGGCGTAACGCAGTGTCTCGCCGGCCGGGTCAGGGGTCAGCGGAACTGGCTGGCCAGTTCCCTCGGCGACGGCGCGCCCGGCCAGGTAGAGCCGCTGGTCGCTGAGGTTAGCGAAGACAATCGGCGGTTCGGGTTCCTTGGCCGCCGAGCCGTCGCCGCCCAGTGTTGCCAGCGCTATTTGCGACGGCACCGGCAGGTAGGAAACCCCGCCGTACTCGTGCACCCGGGTGCGGGCGCTCCACGGAGCCGGCAGCAGCTTCGTGGTCACGCCGTCCGAGCCGCGGCGTACCACGATCCGCCGTCCGCCGTCTTCCGGCTGATCCTCCTGCCACCAGATACTGTCGCCGAGCACGGCCGGGAAGGCGATCTTGATCCGGCTGCCAGCTACCTGAGCCGCGGTGATGGGGGACGGCCAGGCGCCATACGGCACGGCAGGCAGCGCGCTTTCCTCGGGCAGCTGGTCAAGTTGGGTTATGCCCGCATCGTCAGTCCCCGTACCATCTGACCCAGTACCATCCGCTCCCATTCCTGCCGCACCTGCCGCCTGATCGGTCGTCGCCGTCCCGTTGTCCGTCATAGGGATATCGTGCCCTACTGGCCCGGGGCGCATCGCGGCGAATGCCGACAACTGTCCGGCCGCTTGCTCAGCCCCGGTAGCGGTGCGCCGGAATGCCCTTGACGCCGGCCGGGCACGTGAACAGCGCACCAGCGGAGCGCCCCGGTCCGGCGGCCGTCGTGATGAAGAGCTGGTCGAGCTCAGGTCCGCCGAAAGCGCAACTCGTCACGAACGCGGCAGGCAGCCGCACTACCCCGCTCAGTCCTCCATCCGCGTCATAGCGCTGGATCACGCCGCCGCCCCAGACCGCCACCCAGACGCCGCCCTCGGCATCGACGGCAAGGCCATCGGGGACGGTGCCACCCGAGCCGAGCCTGGCGAACGGCCGCCGCTCGCCCATCTGCCCGGTCTGCGGGTCGTAGTCGAGCACGTCGACCCGGTAGGCGAGTGAGTCGATGTAGTACATCAGCCGGTCATCGGGGCTCCAGCCGACCCCGTTGGAAATGCCGACCCCGGCGAAAACCTCAGTCACGTTGCGGTCAGGATCAAGGCGGTAGAACGTACCCCGGCCGGGCGCCTCATCGTTATCCATGCTGCCCGCGTAGAACCGGCCAGCCCGGTCGCAGGCGCCGTCGTTCATCCTGGTGCCCGGCAATCCTGGGGCGGCGGCAAGCTCTTGCGCCGCACCGGTCTCGGGGTCAAGGACATAAAACCCGTTACCGGCAGCAAAGCAAAGCCCTCCGGTTTCTCTCGGCACGACAGCGCCGACCGGCAGTCCGACATCCCAGGACATGTGCGCGCCGTCGGCGTCCCGGCGATGGATCCGGCCGGCCGGGATGTCGACCCAGTAGAGCGTCTGGGTCGCCGCGTCCCAGTGCGGTCCTTCGCCAAGCTCTGCGTGCGGCAGCGCCATCTCGGCCGGCTCAAGGATGATCAGGTCGGCGGCGTGGTCGGTCACGAAAGCTCCTTTGCTGGCCACGGTGCTGGCCAAGGGGGGTGGACCGACGATGCCAGCCGGAGCACGGCGATGTCAATGCCGGAACTGCGTCTACCCTATGGAGCATGCCGCGCGCCGACGGTCAGCGAACCTTTGAGATCCGCACCTACGGGTGCCAGATGAACATGCACGATTCGGAGCGGCTCGCTGGGCTGCTCGAGGAGGCCGGCTATCGCAAGGCCATGGCCGGGGCCGAGCCTGACGTGGTGGTCTTCAACACGTGCGCGGTGCGCGAGAACGCGGACAACCGGCTCTACGGCAACCTCGGCCACCTGCTCCCGGTCAAGAACAGCCATCCGGGCATGCAGATCGCCGTCGGCGGCTGCCTGGCGCAGAAAGATCAGCTGGCGATCACCGACCGGGCGCCCTGGGTCGACGTGGTGTTCGGCACGCACAACATCGGCGCGCTGCCGGTCCTGCTCGAGCGGGCGCGGGTACAGCAGCGGGCGCAGGCCGAGTTCGCCGAGTCGCTTGAGCAGTTCCCGTCCGTGCTGCCGGCCAGAAGGGAATCGCCGTACTCGGCCTGGGTCGCGATCTCTGTCGGCTGCAACAACACCTGTACCTTCTGCATCGTGCCCAGCCTGCGCGGCCGGGAAGAGGATCGCCGGCCAGGCGACGTGCTCGCGGAGATCAAGGCCCTCGTCGACGACGGGGTACTTGAAGTCACCCTGCTCGGCCAGAACGTCAACTCCTACGGCGTGGCGTTCGGCGACCGGCTCGCGTTCGGCAAGCTGCTGCGTGCCTGCGGTGAGCTTGACGGGCTGGAGCGGGTCAGGTTCACGTCCCCGCATCCCAGGGACTTCACCGACGACGTCATTGCGGCCATGGCTGACACGGCGAACGTGATGCCGCAGCTGCACATGCCGCTTCAGTCGGGCTCGAACGCCGTGCTCAAGGCGATGCGCCGGGCCTACCGCCGGGACTCCTACCTCGCCATCATCGACCGGGTCAGGGCGGCGATGCCGGAGGCGGCGATCACCACCGACATCATCGTCGGGTTCCCTGGCGAGACCGAGCAGGACTTCGCTGACACCCTGGACGTCGTCAGGCAGGCCAGGTTCGCCGGCGCGTTCACGTTCCAGTACTCCATCAGGCCGGGCACGCCGGCGGCGACGATGCCCGATCAGGTGCCGCCCGCCGTCGTTGCTGAACGGTTCGAGCGGCTCGTAGCCCTGGTCGATGAGATTGCCCTGGCGGAAAACCAGGCCCGGGTCGGCGATGAAGTCGAGGTGCTGGTCGCCGACGGCGAAGGCCGCAAGGACCAAGTCACCCGCCGCATGTCCGGCCGGGCCGCGGACAACCGGCTGGTGCACTTCAGCCCGTCGGGTCCGGTCACGGAGATGCCGAGGCCAGGCGATCTCGTGACCGCGGTCGTCACCAAGGCCGCGCCGCACTACCTGATCGCCGACGGCGCGCCACTGGCCGTGCGCCGCACTCGCGGCGGCGACGCGTGGCAAGCCCGCCAGCGCGCCGCCGATCAGGGCACCGGCCTTCCCGCCGAACCCGCCGCGCCAAGGAAGGTCCTGCTTGGCATGCCCGCCCTCACCCGTAAGCCTTAGCATGCGTTGTCCCATCCCGTCAGTAACAGCGGCAGAGGGTCGGAGGGCCGCCCGCTGCACCGGCTGATCGCGGTGATCGGCCCGACGGCCGCGGGGAAGTCCGAGCTTTCGCTGCGGCTCGCCAGGGCGCTCGATGGCGAGATCATCAGCGCCGACTCGATGCAGCTTTACCGCGGCATGGACATCGGCACAGGAAAGCTTGACCCGGGGGAGCGCGGCGGCGTGCCGCACCATCTGCTCGACATCTGGGACGTCACCGAGCCGGCCAGCGTATCGGAGTACCAGCGGCTGGCCCGGGCGGCGATCGAGGACATCACCGGTCGCGGCAAGACACCGATCCTGGTCGGCGGATCAGGTCTTTACGTTCGCGCCGTGATCGACAACCTGGAATTCCCTGGCACGGACCCCGTGGTCAGGGCCAGGCTGGAGGCCGAGCTTGCCGAGGTCGGCCCCGCGAGCCTGTACGCGCGGCTGGCCAGCCTGGACGCGGCGGCTGCCGCCGCGATCCTGCCGGGCAACGGGCGCCGGATTGTGCGGGCGCTTGAGGTGATCGAGCTGTCCGGGCGGCCGTTCAGCGCCACGTTGCCCGGCTACAGGTCAATCCGGCCCACCACGCAGCTGGGCCTGAACATCCCGCGCGATGAGCTCGACCGGCGGATCGAGGTGAGGGTCAGGCAGATGTGGCAGGCGGGTCTCGTCGATGAGGTGCGCCGCCTGATCCGCGTCGGCCTGCGCGAAGGCCGGACGGCCAGCCGGGCGCTCGGCTACGCGCAGGTGCTGCGCTTCGCCGACGGCGAATGGACCGAAGCGGAGGCTGAGCAGCAGACAGTGCTGGCGACGCGGCGGTTCGCGCGACGTCAGGAGTCCTGGTTCCGGCGGGACCCGAGAGTTCGCTGGCTGCCGGCCGCTCAGTCGGTGGCTACTAGCTCGGCCCTCGCCGCTCTCGAAGCCTGCGCCGCGGACCGCGGCTGCCAGGACGCTGACTAGCATCGGGGCTATGCGTTACGCCAAAGGGCACGGCACGGGTAATGACTTCATCATTCTTCCCGACGCCGACGACCGGCTTGAGCTGAGTCCTGCCCTGGTTCGCCAGCTGTGCGACCGGCGTACCGGGATCGGCGCCGACGGGGTGCTGCGGGTCGTCACCGCCAGCGCTGCTTCGCTGGGCGCGCATGGGCTCCGGTCACCCGATGTGCCCTGGTTCATGGACTACCTGAACGCGGACGGCAGCGTCGCTGAGATGTGCGGCAACGGGATCAGGGTATTCGCCAGGTACCTGGTCGATCACGGGCTGGCGGCCGGCCAGGAACTGGCGATCGGCACGAGGGCCGGCGTCCGGGTCGTGCGGCGGGACAATGACGAGCTGTTCAGCGTGGACATGGGGCCTGCCACGGTGACCGGCGCTGGCTCGGTTGTCATCGGCGGCCATCGCCGCCCAGGGATCGCGGTGAATGTCGGCAACCCGCACCTGGCCTGCCTGATCAGCGAGCCTGTGGCCAGCTTCGATCTCAGCTGCCCGCCGCGAGTCGACGCTGCGGAGTTCCCTGACGGCGTGAACGTGGAGGTCGTCAGGGTCACCGGCGAACGCGCCGTCGAGATGCGGGTGCACGAGCGGGGCTCAGGGGAAACGATGTCCTGCGGCACGGGCGCGGTCGCCGCGGCGGTCGCGGCGGCATCGGCCGCCGGCCAGTGGCCGGCGAGCGGCCCCTGGAATGGCAGCACAGGAGAGTGGATCGTCCAGGTCCCCGGCGGCACGCTAGCGGTCACGCCCAGCCCGACCGCCAGCCTGCTGACCGGCCCGGCAGTCATCGTTGCCGAAGGCGAGATCGATCCCCGCTGGCTCAGCCGAGGCGCCGCGGATCGCAGCTAGGCGGGTCTGGCGAGTCCCGCCTCCAGCCCCTCATAGTCCAGTTGATGGTGCCCTAGGTGCATGTAGTGAAGGGGTCAAGCTGGCTGCTGGGGTGGTGGCTGGCGGGATGGGTGGCTGGGGTGGTTCGCTGTCGGTGAGGATTGCGGCGAGTGTGTGGGGGGTGGTGATGGTGGCGTGGCAGGTGACCTGGTCGCCGTCGGGGTTGTAGATCATCTGAATCTGGAAGGCGCGGTAGAGCTGCTGCTGGAGCGCGGCGGGGGCGCTGGTGAGGTGGCCGGCGAGGTGGGGCAGGTGGTCCAGGAGGGCGGGGTCGGCGGGTGCGGGGTTCTCGGCGGTGAGCTTGGCGAGCTGGGTGCTGATGCGGGTGCGTTCGTCTTCCAGTTCGGTGAACCTGTCGAGGATGCGGGTGCGCAGGGCGGTGATGGCGGGTGATCCGGGGGGCAGGGCGGTGAGGTGTTCTATTTCGCGGGCGTGGGCGTCTTCGGCGGCGTCTATTTCCTTGATCCGGTGGCGGAGCTGGGCTGCCTGGGTGTCGCGGTGGCGGGCGTCTTCGGCGGTGCGGGTGAGGGCCTGCCAGGTGGCGTTCATGCCGCGGACGTCGGCGCGGCGGCGGGTAGGGGCGAGATGTCCGGCGGGTCCGTGGTAGCAGCCGGTGTCGTGGGCCTGACCGGGGATGGTGAGCAGGGTGAACGGGGGGCTGAGGACGGGGCTGGCGGCGGTGGCGGGGATGACCTGGATGGTCAGGGTCCGGAAGGCGGCGAACGCGGCGAGGTAGCGGTGCTGCTGGGCGCGGACGGGTCCGGGGACGGCGGGGTCGTGCAGGGCGGTCTGGTCGATCAGGACGTGCAGGCGGCAGGCTCCGCTGTAGAGGTGCTGCTGGCGGGCCAGGGTGATGGCGGCGAGGTCTTCTTCGCGGGGGCGGCGCAGGTCGGGGTGGGCGAGGGCGGCGGTGGCGGTGGTGTAGGCGGGGGTGGCGACGTGGTCGGGGATGTGCTGGGGGGCGTAGGTGCGGACGAGGGTTGCCGCGGTCTCGAGGGCGAGGCAGCGGGCTGTTCCCGGCGGGATGAGGCCGTCGTACTCGGTCCAGTAGGGCTGGCGCTGCCCTTCGCGGGCGAGGTCGGCGAAGTGTTCGCGCTGGCCGGGGTCGGTGATGCCGTACAGGTCGAGCAGGGGGTAGAGGTAGCTGGTGCGGATCGGTGCCTGCCCGGTTTCGATGCGGGACAAGGTGGGGGCGGCGATGTCGATGCAGGCGGCGGCGCTGGCGATGGTCAGGGATCGCTGTTCGCGGAAGGTACGCAGGTCGTAGCCGAGCTGGTGGCGGGCTGCGGGCGGTAAGGGCAGGCCGGGCCGGGCGGGGGCTTGGGGGTGCATGGCTGTTACCCGGTGGTGGTGGTGCGGGTGGCGGGGTGGCTGGGGTGGTTCATGTGCTGGTGTCCTTCCGGTGCCGGCTGGCTGGTCCAGGTGGCGGTGTCGTGCCGGGGTGCCGGGGCGGGGAAGTCTCCCCGGCCCTGGCGGGTGATGATCAGGCCGCGTGCGCGCAGCAGGGCGGTGGCGCGGCGCAGTGTCTGGTATGCGATGCCGAGTTCTGTGGCGAGCTGGCGCTCGCCGGGTAGCCGGTCGGGGTACTGGCCTGCTGTGATGCGTGCGGCGATGATGTGCGCGGCTTGCACGTAGGTGGGGTCGGGGTTGCCGAACGGGTCTATTTCATCCATGTCAGCATCGTAGGTAATAGCTCTGAGAGCTTAGATAGCTTTCATGGCGGAGGCGGGTGAGGATGGCGGCGCTGAGCAGCGCGACGGTGGGAGGGGTGCCGTCGCCTGGCTGCATGACCTGGTGCAGGGCGTCGGGGTCTATGCGGGAACGTGCGTCGCTGAACTCGAATGCGTACCTGTCCTGGTATTCCTGGACCAGTTGCTCGTCGTGGGCGTGGTCGTCGCACTTCCGGTCGGGTGCGCAGCGCTGGCAGGGGAGATTGAGCCTGTCCAGGCGGAACGCGATCGCGTCGTCCAGTGACTGCAAGACGGTGAACATGGCTGACATCTGGGGATCGAGTACGGGCACCACGGCATTGTCCTATCTAGTCAGTGGAAGTTGGGGGCTGTTCTTGCTGGCCTCTGGGCCAGGGTGCGTCTCCGTACGATCCGGTGGCGGGCAGGCCAGTGACAGCGCTGGGCGCAGTAGCGATCGTGGCTGCTACGATTGCCGGACTGTTGAATTGCTTCCCGCCGTCGAGCACGTAGGCGCTGTCCTTGATAGTCACGACGTGCTTCTGGGGGCCGAAGACGTGAAGTTTGGGGTCGGTCAGGCCTGATGGTTCGTGAGGTCCGCCGTTGTATCGCAGGACTAGCCGTTGGTTGCGGGCCAGGATGCCTTGGATCTGTCGCTGCTTTAAGGTCTCCTGGAGCGCGGCGAGCAGCCGCATTCTTCGCGCGACCTCGGCTTCATCCAATATTTCCACGCCAGACAAAGCTCAGATCTCCCTTTCCAGTGCCGTTGCGAAAAGGACGGGATCGGCGACCGGAGCTAAGCTGTGCCGGACGCTAGGTGTTCCAGCGCAGCCGGCCCCGGATGCAGCGCCGGTCCCGCCATCCTTAGCTGGAGCCTTCTACCGGACGAAGCACGGTCATGACCTTGGCCGATACTGCTGTTAGGTCATCGACCGAGCCGATTGGCTGCTTAGAGGACCACGAGAAGTACCACCCATCCGGCCCATCTAGGCATAGGACATCTGCGCTGAGTGACGCGTTACTGTGGGGGTTGTTGACGTGCGGATGCCTTTTGGTAGGTGTGCCTTGGATACGCACAACAAGGCCATAAGACCGGGCCAGCACGCTCGCCAGGCGGGCCAAGTGGTTGCTTCGTTCGTCGGACTGCTCCATGAATCCAAGAGGCTAAGAGACCATCGAATGGCGAATATCACCCGCGTGATACGGAGCGAACGCTACTGAACACCCATGCGCGCGGCTATGCCGCGCAGTTCCCGGCCGCCCGCGTTAGCTCTTGAGCGATTGAGCAGGTATGACACTGTTTCGCGCACAGCGCGGTTGTTCCGAATGTATTGCGGGGCTATGTCTTCGGCTCGGCGCAGGTAGCGCACCGCGTCATCGCGCGTTTGCGCCTCCCTGGCCAGTCCCCGGCCCACATCAGCCAAAAGGGTAGCGTGACGGCCCTTTCTATACGCCAGTTTGCCCTCCTGGATACTATCTGCGTATTTCAGCACAGCACCCCCGCTGTACCCGCGCTCGACGTCAATGGCTACCCGCCAGATCCCGACGTTGGTCTTGGAGAAAGACTGCCAGTTCTCACTGGGCGTGTCGGGCACGCGGGCAGCTAGTTCTGAGGACACGTCCAGCCAGTGATCAGTCTGGCCGACATCCTGCACTGCGGCTGCGGAGAGGGCAGCCGACAAGGTCAGCATCCCCAGAACCGGGATACTGGCTTCGTCGTTCGCGTGCGGCTCAAGCGCATTCACGGCGCGCTCAGCAGTAGCCAAAGTTCGCCCCCATGAGCCCGCTCTGGGCTGAGTAAGAACTCGCTGGAAGGCTGCCTTGCCGATCTGGATCGGATCATCAAGCAAGCGGGCCGCTTCGTCGGCTCGGCTCGCAGCCGCCCAGGCCAGGTCGTTATAGCCCAGATCCTTAGCTTCGGCGGTCGCGAGAAAGCAGGCTTCGACCAATGACTCGATGGCGAGCCGAAGAGCAGCCTCATCGGCGGGCTGGGCGACGTGGCAGTGCAGCTCGTCAAGCAGGGCCGGCAAAGGCGTGCCCGAGGTGACGTAATCACAATTCATGTGAAGCGGCGCGATGCGGCTCAGTTCCCTGACCAGCTCGGGAAGCGGCCTGGCCTGCTCCACAGCAGGTTCGCACAAGCTGTTGGTCATCAGCGCCATGCGCAACGCCGGGACTACCAGATGGGGATCGGACTGCTGCCGGTCGGATGAGAGGTGCGGACCGCCGACGAGATCAGTCTCCGAGACCTTGAGTGCGCTCGCCAGCGCGGCGATGTCGGAGCGCCGGTCGAGCGGACGCTGACCGTTCTCGATCATGGAAACAAAGGATTGCGACAGGCCCGCCAGCCCCGCTACCTCGGCTTGGGTCTTCCCCCGCCATCGGCGCAGCGTCCGCAGCCGTTCCCCCGTGGTGACCTCGTCCATGTCATCAGTGTGTCACAGCCCGGACGAACGCAGATTCCCATGGCTGCCTGGGCATTTAGGTTCCGTGCGGCAAGTCGCGGGTGGGCCGGCCGGGTGCTGGGGTGGCGTTAGCGGTTTCTGCTGCTGTGCTGGGATATGGAGAGCATGTTGTCGGCGAATAGCTGGCTGGCTGTGTCGGGGTCGGCGGCGTAGAGGTCGCGCCATGCCTGGCGGGTGGTTTTGAAGTACTCGTCCCAGGCTTGGATTTCGTTGACGTGCTCGGCGCGGTTGGCGAGGCGTACCCGTAGAGTGGTGGCGGCTTGGGTGGTTGTGCGCTGCCAGGTGTCGTGCGGGGTCATTGGAAGGTGCCTTTGCAGTAAGGGCCGCCGACCTTGAGGGGCGCTCCGCAGGTTCCGCCTTTGGTGGTGCTCTGGGCGGAGCAGCGGGTGCAGTGGTAGACGGGCTGGGTTTAGGGTCGGGGTTTGCTGTGGTCCTTGGCCACCTTGTCCTCCTGGCTGGGCGTGCTTGGTGTCTATGGTATGCGCGGAGGGCGGGTTCGTCTTGTTCGATTGCCGCGCTCGGTGCTGGTTTCGGCGTGGTCCGGCACGCCGCCAGGCGTCGCGGACTACGCGATTCGGGGTGAGTGCCCGTGAGGGCTCTTTGGCGTTGCCTCGTTCCGGAGCGCGTGTAGCAGCGGTGTCAGGCGGGAGTTGCGGACGGGATGGCCGTTCTGGCGCAGCCAGGCGGCCAGGGCATCGCGGGTGAGCGGCCGGCCGTCCCGCTGCAGTCCGTCCCTGGCCGCGCGGGCCGCCGGAAGCAGCGCAGCAATGCCGGTGCCCTGATCCGTTGCCCGCTGGCTGGCGGCGGTACCGGCCCGGCCCGGCGCGACGGCTGAGCGGTCCCCGCTGGGGACGCGGCGGGGCACTGGCTGGCCGGAGGCGCGGGCGGGACGGGTGCGGGCGGGGACGGCCTGCCCGAACGCGCCATCACCGGCCTTGGTGCCGTCTGCGCACAGTTGGGACGGCAGGGTGCCGGGGGGCGCGGCCTGACCGTGGGCGGCGTGGCGGTCGAGCAGGCCGGACAAGAGCTTGACGGCGATCAGCAGGGCCAGGGCCGGCCAGCCGGCGATGAGCCGGCTGACGGTACCGGGTCCGGCGGTGGCAACGTTGGCGGCCAGGCTGCCGACCGTGCCGATGAACAGCGCGGCCCACGGAAGCCAGCCTGACCGGCGGCCGACGCGGCGGTCCGCGAGCAGGACCAGTGAGGCCACGATTTCGACACCGTCTACCGATAGCGGGAACGCGTGCGCGTGCCA
>Ga0070761_10001914_pt1 | contig 12967 bp, 13 predicted proteins | sample HubBroMetageREF1_FD_66724 | JGI IMG/M metagenome (GOLD analysis project Ga0070761, IMG submission 66724) | Reference soil microbial communities from the Hubbard Brook experimental Forest, New Hampshire, USA - Hubbard Brook CCASE Soil... | ecosystem: Environmental > Terrestrial > Soil >...
TCGGTGACCGGATGCTCGACCTGGATGCGGGTATTCATCTCGATGAAGTAGAACTCGCCGTCCTCGTAGAGGAACTCCATGGTGCCGGCGCTGCGATAGCCGACCGCGCGGCAGGCCTCGACGCAGCGCTCACCCATGAGGCGTCGCTGGCGCACGGTGATGCCGGGAGCGGGAGCTTCCTCTATCACCTTCTGATGGCGGCGCTGCATGGAGCAGTCGCGCTCGCCCAGGTGGATGACGTTGCCATGGGCGTCTGCCAGCACCTGGAACTCGATGTGCCGCGGCCGCTCGAGGAATTTCTCCATGTAGACCTGATCGTTGCCAAAGGCGGCGCGTGCCTCGGCACGCGTGATGCCGATGGCATTCAGGAGCGACGCCTCGGTGTGCACCACGCGCATGCCGCGCCCGCCGCCGCCGCCGGAAGCCTTGATGATCACCGGATAGCCGATATCGCGCGCCACCCGCAGGTTCTCGTCGGCGTCCTCACCCAGCGGCCCGCCGGAGCCGGGCACGCACGGCACGCCGTGGCTTTTCATCACCCGCAGCGCCGACACCTTGTCACCCATGGTGCGGATGGTCTCGGCCTTGGGGCCGACGAACACGAAGCCGCTCTTCTCGACGCGCTCGGCGAAGTCGGCGTTCTCGGACAGAAAGCCGTAACCGGGATGGATGCCGACCGAATCGGTCACTTCCGCGGCGCTGATGATCGCCGGCATGTTGAGATAGCTCTGCGCCGAGGGCGGCGGGCCGATGCACACCGACTCATCGGCCAGCAGTACGTGCTTGAGGCTGTAGTCGGCGGTCGAGTGCACCGCCACGGTCTTGATACCGAGCTCGCGACAGGCGCGCAGGATCCGCAAGGCGATCTCGCCGCGGTTGGCGATGACGATCTTCTCGAGCATGCCGGCCTATTCGACGACGAACAGTGGCTGGCCGAACTCAACCGGATCGCCGTTATGGGCCATGACCGAGGTGATGCGGCCGCTCTTGTCCGCCTCGATCTGATTCATCATCTTCATGGCCTCGATGATGCACAGCACCTGGCCGACCTTGATCTCGTCGCCGATCTCGACGAACGGCTTGGCGCCCGGCGAGGGCGAGGCATAGAAGGTGCCCACCATCGGCGCGGTGATGACGTGCTCGTTGGGTTTGGGCTTGTGGGCAGCACTCTCGGCCGCGGGTGCGACGGCCGCAGGCGCCGCCAGCGCGCCGGCCGCAGCCGGCGCCGCCGCGACGTGCGTGATCTGCGGCAGCAGGTGCGCGGCAGTGGCGACCGGCATGCGACTGATACGCACCGCCTCTTCGCCCTCCTTAATCTCGATTTCGGCGATGCCGGACTCCTCCAGCAGCTCGATGAGTTTTTTGATTTTTCGAATGTCCATGCCTGGAATACCCCAAAGGATGCAGTGGTCGGAGAGGCGCGCGCCGACTTCAGGGCACGCGGGCCAGCTGCTGCGCGGCGGCGCGTACCGCCGCCTCGTAGCCATAAGCGCCCAGTCCGCAGATCACCCCGACGGCGATGTCGGAGAAGTAAGAGTGACGCCGGAACGCTTCCCGCGCGTGCGTGTTGGAAAGATGCACCTCGATGCACGGCAGCCCGGCGGCCAGGACCGCATCGCGCAGCGCGATGCTGGTGTGCGTGAAGGCGCCGGGGTTGATGATCAGGAAAGCGATGCCCTCGGTCCGCGCCCGGTGAACACGCTCGATCAACTCGTGCTCGGCGTTGCTCTGGAAGCTGAGCAGCTCATGCCCGCTCTCGGCCGCCACGGTCGCCGCGCGCGCCTCGATGGAGGCGAGCGTCGTCGTGCCATAGAGGTGGGGCTCCCGCGCACCCAGCAGGTTGAGATTGGGGCCATTCAGCAGCAGCAGCCGCGCCATGTATGCGAGAGCCAAAAAAGCGACCGGGCGCGAATGTAACCTAATCCGCGCCTATTTGGGTACTTCCTGCATCGATTTTCGAGGATCCTGCTGGAATGTGCTCGGATCGGTTTACGCTCCGGAGGCACCCCGGGCCGCCTGGGTCTTCTCCAGGCCCTCCGCGATCTGCGCCCGGGCCTGCACGAGGGACAAGATCCCGGCATCGACGTCCCGGGTGCGATCCAGGATCAGCTCTGCCTCATCCCGGTGCAGCTCGCCGACCTTGAGAGCGACCAGCTCGCCCTTGCGGTCTGCGAAGACACTGAAGGGGAGTACCGTGTCCATGCCGAAGGCGCTCGCCGCCGTGAGCCCGCCGTCCTCCCCCACGAGCACAGGATAATCGATCCCCGAAGCGGCAGCATACTTCCGCACGTCATCGCGTAAATCGACCGCGATGCCGACAATTTCGAGTCCATCCGAAGCGTGTTCGCGCCTCAACTTCTTGAGGAGGGGGATTTCCCGGCGACACGGCTCGCACCAGGTGGCCCAGAAATTGATCACCAGCGGCTTGCCGCTCCAGTCGGACAGATGACGCACCGACCCCCCGAGGTCGGGAAGCGCGATTTCAGGAATGTGCTCCGGGACGGTGCGGATGGGGGCGGGCTCCTGGGCTGGCAGCGCGGCGGGCGCCGGCCCTGGCACGGCGCGCAGCGTGCTTGCGGGCGTTTGCGTGAGCTGGCGCGCCAGGAAGCCCACCAGAAGTGAACCCACCAGAACCCCGGCGACGAGCAGAACCCCCCGGGCGCGCCGCGGGGTCCCGGATCCCGGCTCGTTCAAGGGGCGTGCGGCGCCGGCGCGTTGCCGGAGCCGGCACTCATTTCACGCCGGAGATCGGCGGCCTCGGTCGCGCCCCTCCCCGGAGCGTTCGCTGCCGCGGTCAGATTGAGCGTGATCTGCTTGGTCACCGGCGGGTAGCAGATGCCGGCCGGCTCCGAGCAGCCTTGATAGGTCACCTGCAGCGGCAGTGACAGTGCACCGCTGCGGCCGCGCGCGATGGGCACGATCACCGAAAGCTCGTGGTGATAGATCTCCTGCCGTCCGAAGTACTCATCGTTCTTGATCTGGCCCGCCGGGAACTGCGGCGTTCCAAGTTGCGCGCTGGTACTCGAGGTCGTGATCTTGATGCGCGAGCGGTAGAGATAGTCGCCCTCGGCAATCTCCCAGTTGAGCCGCACGCGGTCGCTTCCCTGCGCCATCGCATCAAGGCGGAAGGCCTGATCGACCGGCAGCGGATCGTTCGGGCTGCCTTTGGCCGCTTTCAGCACGGCATCGATGCCACCCTGTTGCGCCGCCGCAGACTGGCCCGCGGAGGGGCTGCTCTGAGCGAGCGCCGTCCCGCAGAGGATCACCAGCGTGACTGCAGGAATATGTCGAATGGGAAGAGGACTCATAGTGTCGTCTGTTATAGCTCAGACCCTGGGTGAACGGCAGGGACTCCGGTGGGTTGTGGCAGGGATCGGGGTGTTCCGCCGCCCTGCGGGCCCCAGCTTGGCGCTGGGACGCAGTCAGGTGCGGGGACAAAAAAACTGCGCGCGCGACTTGAATTTGGGGCCCTCATCCCTATCATTAGCAGTCGCCGGGGGTGAGTGCTAACGCGCACCTGGCACAAAAACCATTCATTCATCAATGTCTTAAGGAGCGTTCACATGAAGATTCGTCCTCTTCATGACCGCGTCATCGTGAAACGTCTGGAAGAGGAGCGTACCTCTCCGGGCGGCATCGTGATTCCCGATACCGCGGCTGAAAAGCCGATGCAGGGAAAGATCGTGGCGGTCGGCAAAGGAAAGATTCTCGAAGATGGCCAGGTGCGTCCCCTGGACGTAAAGGTCGGCGACCGGATCCTGTTCGGCAAGTACAGCGGGAACGAGGTCAAGGTCGACGGTGATGATCTCGTGGTCATGCGTGAAGAAGACGTCATGGCTGTGATCGAAGGCAAGTAAGAGGCTCACGACAATGGCAGCTAAAGAAGTTCGTTTCAGCGATGACGCACGTCAGCGGATGTTCCGCGGCGTCAACGTCCTCGCGAACGCCGTCAAGGCAACGTTGGGCCCCAAGGGCCGCAACGCCGTACTCGAGAAGAGCTTCGGCGCCCCCACCGTCACGAAGGACGGTGTGTCGGTCGCGAAGGAAATCGAGCTCAAGGACAAATTCGAGAACATGGGCGCGCAGATGGTGAAGGAAGTTGCTTCCAACACCTCCGACGAGGCTGGCGACGGTACTACCACCGCCACCGTGCTCGCCCAGGCGATCATCCGCGAGGGCCTCAAGGCCGTCTCCTCGGGCCGCAACCCGATGGACATCAAGCGCGGCATCGACAAAGGCGTCATTGCAGCCGTGGAAGAGCTGAAGAAGCTCTCCAAGCCCTGCAAGGACTCCAAGGCGATTGCCCAGGTCGGCACGATCTCGGCGAACGCGGACGAGTCGATCGGTAAGACCATCGCTGAGGCGATGGAGAAGGTCGGCAAAGAGGGCGTGATCACCGTCGAGGAAGGCTCGGGACTGCAGAACGAGCTGGAAGTGGTCGAGGGCATGCAGTTCGACCGCGGCTACCTCTCGCCGTACTTCATCAACAACCAGCAGAACCAGACCGCCGAGCTCGAGAAGCCGGTGATCCTGCTGGTCGACAAGAAGATCTCCAACATCCGCGAGCTGCTGCCGCTGCTCGAGGGCGTGGCCAAGTCTGGCCGCCCGCTGCTGGTGATCGCCGAGGACGTCGAGGGTGAGGCGCTGGCGACCCTGGTCGTCAACAACATCCGCGGCATTCTCAAGGTTGCCTCAGTGAAGGCGCCCGGCTTCGGCGACCGCCGCAAGGCCATGCTGCAGGACATCGCCACTCTGACCGGCGGCACGGTGATCTCCGATGAGGTCGGCCTGTCGCTCGAGAAGGCGACCATCAACGACCTGGGCGAGGCCAAGAAGGTGGTGGTGGAGAAGGAAAACACCACGATCATCGACGGTGCCGGCAAGCCCGCCGACATCAAGGCGCGCATCGAGTCGATCCGTCAGCAGGCTGAGGAAGCCACCTCCGACTACGACAAGGAGAAGCTGCAGGAGCGTGTCGCCAAGCTGTCCGGCGGCGTCGCCGTGATCAAGGTCGGTGCTGCCACCGAGATCGAGATGAAGGAAAAGAAGGCCCGCGTCGAGGACGCCCTGCACGCAACCCGTGCAGCCGTGGAAGAGGGCGTGGTGCCGGGCGGCGGTGTCGCTCTGATCCGCGCGCAGAAGGCGCTCGACAAGCTCGAGACGGCCAACGAGGACCAGCACGTGGGCGTGCGCATCCTGTCGCGTTCCATCGAGGAGCCGCTGCGCCAGATTGTCGACAACGCAGGCGAGGACGCCGCGGTGATCCTCAACCGCGTCAAGGAAGGCAAGGGTGCCTTCGGCTACAACGCCGCGAGCGGTGAGTTCGGCGACATGCTGGACGCCGGCATCCTGGATCCGACCAAGGTGACGCGTCTTGCACTGCAGAACGCCGCCTCGGTGGCCGGCCTGCTGCTGACGACCGAAGTGATGGTGGCGGAGGCTCCGAAGGACGAAGAGCACAGCCATGGCGGCCCGCCGGGCGGCATGGGCGGAATGGACATGTAAAACCCTCTCTAAAGAGGTATCGATTCCGTCATCAACAGCCGATAGTCTTTACATAACAGTTAAGGGTGGCGTCCGGTTCACCGCCGGACACGCCCCGAAAGCCGCGGAACAAGACCCCCTATTCCGCGCATTCCTCGCAGGCCCCTCACTGAGGGGCCTGTTTTTTTCTGCCGACCGCCTCCGCACTGCTGCGCTGCCCTTCCTAAGCGCGCGACAGCGGTTTATCGTGGTGAAAACACGGAGGCTCACATGCTTCAGCTTCGTTACAGCAGCCTGCTCGCCTGCGGGGTGCTGGCAGCCCTGACTGCCTGCAACCACGAAGGCCAGGACGAAATGAGCTGGGCGCGAGCTGCGCTCGAGCGCAACACCGCCATTGAAGTCGTCGCGGCCGATCAGAAGACGCACACCTTCACCGTGCGCGATAAAGCGACCGGTGCGGTGAGCACCATTCGCGCTGATGATGTCACCGCAGGTCCGGCGCTCACGGCCGCGGCCGCCGCAGCCGCAGCGCCCGCCACTGCACCGGCTGCGACCGCCGCCGCGGCGACCACCGCGGCTGACTCCGCGGCAAGCGCAACGTCCGCCGCGGCGACCTCGCTGCCTGAAGAGCAGGCCGCGGCCCCCGAGGCCGCCCCGACGATGCACGTGCAGTCCTCATCGCTGACTCCGCAGGGCACCGCGGCCACCGAGGCGACCCCCGGTCGTGTGCTCGAATCCGGGCCCGGCTACTCGATCAAGGCTGCCAACGCTGGCGTCACGGCCGGCACCCCGGGTGCATCGCGCGACACGGGGATGACCAACGCGCCGCTCGAGCGACGCTACGAGCCGATCGTGTGCCAGGGCGCGCGGCTGGTGCACATCGACAACCGCAATCTGGTGTTCACTGGCGATGCCGTGAGTGCCCAGGACGGCTGCGAAATTCACATCACCAACAGCCACATCACCGCCACTGGCATCGGCGTGTCGGCCCGGGCGGCCAACGTTCATATCGACAACAGTTTGATTGAGGGCGATCAGGCCTCGATCGATGCCTCCGAGGGCGCCCAGGTGTATGCCGCGTCCTCGCACTTCAAGGGCCTCAGCCGCCGGCTCGACTCGGCGGCGTTTCACGATCTCGGGGGCAACATCTGGAACTGACCGCGGGGGCCACTGCCAGCGCGGAGCTGGCGGCCCTCGTCGAGCGCGCGCTCGCTGAGCTCAACGCCAACGAGCGCGCGCGCGCCTGTCTCGCCGGCGCGCCGCCGGCCCTTCGCGAAAGTCTGCCTGCGGTACTTGCCGCGAGCGATTTTGTCGCGCGCTCCATCGCCGGCGATGCCGAGCTTTTCTGCACCCTGCTCACGGACGGTGACGTTCAGCGGCCGCTCAGCCACGCCGATTACGCTGCGCGCGCGCAGGCGCTAGCGCTCAACGCCGAGATGCCCGAGCCGGCGGTGCTGCGGGTGCTGCGGCGCTGGCGCCGGCGTGAGCTGGTGCGGATCGCCTGGCGCGATCTGGCGGGATGGGCGGACCTGAACGCGACCCTGGCTGAGCTCAGTGCTTTTGCGGAGGCGGCCATCGTCAGCGCGCTGCAACACGCACAGCGTTCCCTGGTGCTGCGCTATGGCGAGCCGCGTTCCGTGGCGGGCGAACGCCAGCCGCTGGTGATCATCGGCATGGGCAAGCTCGGCGGCGGCGAGCTCAACTTTTCTTCTGACGTCGATCTGGTGCTGCTGTTCCCGGAGCACGGCGACACCGACGGCGCGCGCGGCATCAGCAATGAGGAGTTCTTCACGCGGCTGGGCCAGGGACTCGCACGGCTGCTGGAAACGCCCACCGCCGATGGCTTGGTGCTGCGCGTGGATCTGCGGCTGCGGCCATTCGGCGAGTCGGGTCCGCCGGTGGCGAGCTTCGCCGCCTTCGAAGACTATCTGCCCCGTCACGGCCGCGACTGGGAGCGCTACGCCTATGTGAAGGCGCGCGCGCTCACCGCCCCTGAGCGCTACGCCGAGCTCGAGGCGGCCGCGGTGCGCCCGTTTGTCTACCGGCGCTACCTCGATTACGGCGTGTTCGCGAGCCTGCGCGAGATGAAGGCGCTGATCGAGCGCGAGGTCGAGCGGCGCGAGCTTGCCGACGACATCAAACTCGGCCCCGGCGGCATCCGCGAGATCGAGTTCATCGTGCAGGCGCTGCAGCTGACCCGCGGCGGGCGCGACCGCCGGCTGCAGACCCCCTCCTTGCTGGCAGCACTCGCGCGCCTGCGGGAGCTGCGGCTGCTGCCGGATGAAGTCGCCGGCGAGCTCAGCGAGGCGTATGTGTTTCTGCGCCGCCTGGAGAATCGCCTGCAGATGCTGGACGACGCCCAGGTGCACCGCCTGCCGCTGCACGAGCTGCCGCGCGCACGCATCGCGCGCGCCATGGATCTGAGCGACTGGGCGGCGCTGCAGCAGGCGCTCGAGTTGCAGCGCGCGCGCGTGCGCCGTCACTTCCAGCTGCTGATCTTCGCTGGCGGCCAGCCAGAGCGCGCGGCGGTGCGCATCGATCTTGGCCGCTTCTGGGACGATCCGGCCGAGAGCGCAGCGCTGACTGCCGCGCTCGCCGGCGCGGGTTTCACCGACAGCGCAGAAGTGGCGCGCCTGCTGCTCGAGCTGCGCGCCTCCGCGCTGGTGCGCAAGCTCGATGAGCCCGGGCGTCGGCGTCTGCAGGCGCTGCTGCCGGTGCTGCTGGCGGACGTCGCGCAGAGCAGCGCGCAGCTGCCGGTGCTGCGCCGCGTGCTCGCCATCATCGAGGCGACCGGCAAACGCTCGGCCTATTTCGCGTTGCTGCAGGAGAACGGCGCGGCGCGCGCCCGCCTGGTCGAGCTATGCCGGCACGGGGATTTCCTCGCCGCGCAAATCGCCGCGCATCCGCTACTGCTCGATGAGCTGATCGACGCGCGGCTGCTGACGCAACCCCCGACGCGTGCGGATTTCGCGCGCGAGCTCGCTGAGCGTATGGAACAGCTGACCGAGGACGAGCCGGAGCTGCAGGTCGAGGCACTGCGCCAGTTCCAGCGCGCGGCGCTGTTCCGCGTCGCGGTCGCCGATCTCACCGGCGTGCTGCCGCTGATGCAGGTGAGCGACCGGCTCACCGACATCGCCGAGCTCATTGTCGAGCGCGCACTGCAGCTCGGCTGGCGGCAGATGACGGCGCAATTCGGCGTACCCAGCTGCGGTGCGGGAGCCGAGCGCCGCCCCGTCAACATCTGTGCGCTGGGTTACGGCAAGCTCGGTGGCAGAGAGCTCGGCTACTCGTCCGACCTCGACCTGGTATTTCTGCACGACTCGCACGGTGACCGCCAGGAGACCAGTGGCGCGCGCCCGATCGACAACCAGCTGTTCTTCGTGCGCCTGGCGCAGCGCATCGTGCATCTGCTCACCATGCACTCAGCCGCGGGGCGGCTCTACGAGGTCGACGTGCGTCTGCGCCCGAGCGGCAAGGGCGGTCTGCTGGTGACCCACATCGATGCGTTCGCCGAATATCAGCGCCACGAGGCCTGGACCTGGGAGCACCAGGCACTCCTGCACGCGCGCGCGGTGGCCGGCGACGCGCAGTTGCGCGCGCGCTTCGAGGAAGTGCGTCTGGACGTGCTGTGCCACCACGTGCGGCGCGACAGCCTGCGCAGCGAGGTGCGCGGCATGCGCGAGCGTATGCGGCGCGAGCTCTCCAAAGGGGATGCGGCCCACTTCGACGTCAAGCAGGACGGCGGCGGCATTGCCGACATCGAGTTTCTGGCGCAGTACTGGGCGCTGCGGTGGGCGGAGCGTTACCCGCCGGTGGCGTGGTTTTCCGACACCATCCGCCAGCTGGAATCGGTGGCCTCCGCCGCGCTCGTGCCGCAGGCTGACGTCGATGTCCTCACCGGCGCCTACCGCGCCTACCGTGCGCGCAGCCACCACTTGTCGCTCGACGGCGTCGCGGCGATCGTCCCGGCGGCGGAGTTCTGCGAGCGCCGCGCCGCGGTCACGACGCTGTGGCAGCGCACGATGGTCGATGAAGCCTGAAGCCGCCGGCTATAATCGCCGCCCCAGCCGCGGGACCCGAGTCTGACAATGGTCGCGACAGCCAAGCCGCTCATCGAAGCCAACGCGCAGAACCAATACGAGGTGAGCGCCGAGGATCTGCCGCTGTGCTGCCCGATGCCGCAGATGTATCTGTGGAACTCGCACCCGCGCGTCTACCTGCCGGTCGAGGACACCGGCTGGGCCAAGTGTCCCTACTGCGGCGCCGAGTACACGCTGCAGCGCTGAGCGAGGCGCCGCTGCCGGCCACCGAGCGGCCCGCGCCTGCCGTGCGCGGCTAACGGCTCACGGCGAGCCGTACCCCCAGCCCGATGAACAGCGCACCCACCGCGCGGTCGATCAGCGTGCGCAGGTTGGGATTGCGCACAAAGAACTGCTGCAGGCGCGCCGCGGCGAACGCGAGCACTAGACACCAGAGCAGGCCGGTGGTGATGAAAGTGGCGCCGAGGCTGAGCAAAGCCAGCGTACGCGCCTCGCTGTGCACAGCGACGAACTGCGGCAGGAAGGCCAGAAAGAACAAGGCCACCTTGGGGTTCAGCAGGTTGGTGAAAATGCCCTGCAGGAAGGCGGCACGCGGCGTCGCCGCGCTGACCGCGGCAGCGGCGGCTGCCGGTGCGCTGCGGGCGAAGAGCAGCCGCGTACCCAGATAGAGGAGATAGAGGGCCCCCAGCAGCTTGACGACTGTAAAGGCGACCAGCGAGGTCGCCAAGAGCAGCGACAGGCCGAGTGCTGCGGCGAGCGTGTGGCCGAGGCTGCCGACCGCGATGCCGCAGGCGGCGGCGATCCCGGCACGCAGTCCGCCGGTGAGGCTGCGGCCAATGATGAAGAGGGTGTCCTGGCCCGGGGTCAGGTTGAGCAGCACGCCGGTCAGCAGGAACAGCCAGTAGTCGTGAATGCCGGACACGGCTAGCGGTACTGCTTGTAGGATTTTTCCTCGACCAGGCGCGAACCGAGCTGCTGGTTGATGCGCTTCTTAATTGCCGCGCGCTCGTCGTTCGATACGTACACCGCCCGCGCCAGCTCGATGAAGTCGCGGTCGAAGGTCTGGCGGGCTTCCTTGTCGCGGATGCGGTCCTCGATGTCCCACAGCCGCTCGTTGACGTTCTGCAGTGCCCGCTCCTCGAGCGCCAGGTCGTGCGCGGCGGCGCCGCTGTCCTGCCAGGTCTGCTCGAGCAGCGCCAGTTCCACCTTGACGTTGGCGAGCTTGGCGGCTTCCTGGATCCGCGCCACCTTGATCCGCAGGATAGTGATCTTGTCGAGCAGCTCCCCCGGCGAGAGCGGCACCAGTATGGCGTTCATGACCGCGATCCTAGCAACTCGTCGAGCTTGGCGGCGACCCGTTCGACGCTGATCAGATCCATGACCCCGCGCTCCTCGATCTTGTGATTCCAGGGGAGCGCTGCGACCGCACAGCCGCGGAAGGCGCGTGCCGCCTCCGGATAGGCATCCACGCACCAGCGTCCCGACAGATACGGGCCGCTGCGCAGCGGGTTGGTGGCGGCATACAGGCCGAGGACCGGTGTGCCCACCATGGTCGCCATGTGCGCTGGCCCGGAATCGGGCGTGAGCAGGAGGCTGGCGCGTGCCAGCAGTCCGAGCAGTTCCGGCAGCGTGTCGCGGCCGATCTGATTGAGCAGCGGCACGCCCGCCAGGCGCTCGATCTGCGCGCCGGTACGCTGCTCCAGCTCGCTGCGACCGCCCGCGAGGATGACGCGCATGCCGCCTCCGGCGGCGTGCGCGGCGATGGCGGCGTAGCGCGCCGCAGGCCAGTTGCGCAGCGGGTGACTGGAGCAGGGACTGATGACCAGCGTCGGCTGGCGGTCCGGGATGAGGCGCGCCGCGTAGGCGCGCGCCTGCTGCGGCAGCGGCACATCCCAGCGCAGCAGACGCTCGTGCACGCCCAGCGCGCCGAGGAAGCCGAAGAAGCTGTCGAGCACGTGCTCGCGCGTGCGCGGCGCGATGCGCGCGTTGGTAAACAGCCACTGCAGCTCGCCGGCGCGGGCGCGGTCGAAGCCGAGTTTCACTGCGGCCGGCACACACAGCGCCACCAGACTGGCGCGCAGCGACAGCTGCAGGTGCAGCAGCACGTCGAAGCGGCGCGCACGCAGCTGGCGGCGCAGGGCGGGCAGCGCCGCCAGGCCAGCGTGCTTGTCGACGGTGATAAACTCCACGCCCTCGACGAGGCTCATGAGGCGCGCTTCGCTCTTGCCGATGATCCAGGTCAGTTGCGTTGCCGGCCATACCTGCTGCAGCGTGCGCACGAGTGGCAGCACATGGCAGGTATCACCGATCGCCGACAGCCTGAGGATGCAGACACTGCGCGGCGGTTCGGCGAGAGGCAACAGCATGATGGAGTCAGTTTGTGAGTGAGCGCACGGCGCTCGGCCCAGAAGTGAAACGCAGCGCAGCCGCGGGCGGCGCCATGCTATATGACGGCTCGCGGGCGGGCAATTTGACTGCGGAGTGGTTCGATCCGCGCTACTGGGCCAACCGCGGCGAGCTCGAGGGCCACGCGCGCGGGCGCGGCGCGGTGTGGTTCATCCGCAGCGCCGACGGGCGCCGCTATGTGCTGCGCCACTATCGCCGCGGCGGACTGCTGGCGCGCCTGCGTGGTGACCGTTACGGCTGGCGCGACGAGAACAGCACGCGCGCGTTTGCCGAATGGCAGCTGACCTATCGACTGCACCGCGCCGGCCTGCCGGTCGCAGCCCCGGTGGGCGCGCGTTACCAGCGCGCCGGCGGCAGCTACCGCGCCGACCTGATCACCGAGCGGCTGCCCACCGTGGGCACGCTGGCGCAGTGTCTGCACACCGGCGCACTCTCGGTGAGCACCTGGATCGCGATCGGCCGCTGCATCCGGCGCTTCCACGATCTCAACGTGTGCCACGCCGATCTCAACGCGCACAACGTGCTGCTGAGCGAGGAGGATGTCTACCTGGTCGACTTCGACCGCGGCCGGCTGCGCGCCCCGGGACTGTGGCGCGACGGCAATCTGGTACGCCTGCGCCGCTCGCTCGAGAAGGTGACCTGGGGACTGCCGGCCGAGCGCTTCGGTGAATCCGATTGGTTCGGGCTGCTGGATGGCTATCGCCAGTCCGCCAGCAAGAGCGAAGCGCTACCGGCCCAGCGGATTTAGCCGTTGCGCTTCCTCTATCTTGTCGGCGTCTACCTCGCCGCACCGCTCGTCTCACTGCTGCTGCTGTGGCGCGGCTTCGCTGACCGCAGTTACTGGCACAACTTTGCCGAGCGCTTCGGCTTCGGCGCGCCGCTGCCGCCGCAGGGCGTGTGGCTGCACGCGGTATCGGTGGGCGAAGTGCAGGCGTGCGCACCGCTGGTAAGCGCGCTGGCGCAGCGTCACCCGCAGCTGCCGCTCACGGTGACCACCTTCACGCCGACCGGGGCGGCGCGCGCGCGTGCGCTGTTCG
>Ga0070761_10001915_pt1 | contig 12962 bp, 15 predicted proteins | sample HubBroMetageREF1_FD_66724 | JGI IMG/M metagenome (GOLD analysis project Ga0070761, IMG submission 66724) | Reference soil microbial communities from the Hubbard Brook experimental Forest, New Hampshire, USA - Hubbard Brook CCASE Soil... | ecosystem: Environmental > Terrestrial > Soil >...
ATCGCCGAGGTCGCTTGGGGCGGCATCGCTGCCCTCACCGCGGGTAGGTTCTCCGCCCTCAACGCTGGCCGGCGCGGCCGCGTCGGAACCCGCGTCCGTGGCGGCCGACCACGCGCGATTCTGGAGCGAGCAAGCTTGCTGACCCGTCATCGCAAGAGAGGCATCGTAATAGCACTGCTCTGTCTGGCTCGGGTCGCTCGCGAGCGGCTGGCAACACCCGACGAGGCCCGCCGCCACGCAGCCCATCCCGCTCGTGCCACCTTCGCTCGTGCAGTCCTGGTCCCACGTGCCCAAGGCGGCCGCGGACGAAGGCATCACAAGCTGCGTGCAAAGTCCGCCGCCAAAGACCGTGCACGAGAACGTCATTCTGCCGCTTCCACCGGAGTTGCTTCCAGAGCTGAAGCCGCCGCCCCCCTCCGAGGTGGAGTCGCTCCCTGAACCAGACCCGCCCTCCAACAACGAGGGTGGGGCGTCATCTGTCTCAGCGTCTGCGCTATTGCCCCCATGGTTTGAGCGGGAGCTGGAGCAGCTCATCAACCCGAAGGCCGCGGCCGACCCGACGACTGCCAGGAGCGTTCGCTGCGAGGCCGACAACGAGCTCATTCCATCTCTCCCTCCTGCGCGCCCGGGCGCACCGCTTTGCGGATGCTCTGTGGCTGTTCATAGCCTACCCGCGCCCCGTCCGACGCGCCCGCGTCGGTCCGAGCGGGTCGACGTGGCAAAGTAGCCGCCTTGCTCTCGGCAAACCGCGCCACCCAAGGCCCCCGCTGCGTTCGGCCAACGTCGACGCCGTCTTCACGGCAACGCCAGCCCCAGCGCCCAGTTCGCGGTGAACGTGACGCTTCCCCAGGTCGTCACGTCCACGGCCGCAACTGGGCCCGTTTCCAGCGCCCAAGGGTGGAACAGCCACGCGCCGGACGCGTTCCAGAACACGCCTGCCCTGGGCCAGATGTTCCTGGGCGGTGGAGAGGCGCAGCAGTCATCACCACGGCTCACGTACTGCCCGCGTGCGTACGCCGCGCTGACCTTGACCAAACCATAGCTCCCGCGGGGCGCCGCCCTGAACGCCACCGTCGGGCCGACGAAATCCAGCTCCTCGGCTTGCGAGAAGTTCGTCCGGACCGACGTGCCCGAGACTGCTCCGACGCCAAAGTGGTCGTCCACCGAGACATGCTCGACCTGGTGAAGAAGCACGCGACCTTGGTGCCCAGCGCGCGGATCGCGGTGAAAGAGAACGCGCAGGGCGAGGTCGTCTTCGCCCTCATCGTGCCGGTGCCGATGGCGAAGATGCGGGATTAGGAGCGGGGCGGATTCGGTCACGCGGAGCGTGACCTGTGGCTAGCCTCGCTCAAGCCAGTCCGAGAACCAGGGGGCTCCTCCTCGCGCAGAGAAGTTCAAGGGCACGGTGATGGTCGCCCCATTTCCCCCCGGCGCGTCGAACATCGCTCTCTTAGCCACCGACTGGGTGCAGCGCTCCACCGGTTCGGAAAGAACGCACCAAGGTCGGTGCCGAAGCGGAATTGGGGTGGTAAAAGAGGGGTCACTCGCCATCGCCATGTCGCAGGGAACGCTGCTGTTCTCGGCGCTCACGGAGTCGACTCGACCATCGGGAGCGACCTTGATGACTAGGACGAGCGTTCCGGACTGGCTCGCGTCGATTCCGAGGCACTTCCGATAGCAGCGCTTCACTCCCGGCTGAATCTGCGTGCGTACGACCGCTTCAGCGTTGGAAACGGGCATGCTCGACGACAGGAAGCCAAGGTCCACGCGCACAACTGGGAGCTCGGCGCCAACAAACTCGGTCTGCCTGACGCTGGCATCCGAGGCGCCGCATCCGACGCTCGCCGCGGCCGCGCCCAAGCCCACCAGAGTTTGCGCAATGAAAAGATGCTTGCTCGCAATCATGGTCGTTCTCCCGTGGGGCACGAACGCCGTACAGGTGCTCGCCCGGTTGTCTTTTGCCGCTGGGGGTCGTGCGGCATCTGCGCGGACTTGCGCGACCGCAGCGGTTTGCCCGCCTGCGGGCTCCTCACCCAGGGATACGTGGTCGGGCGTGGTTGGTTTCGAGAAACCCGTATTCAGCCGTTTGCTGCACGTCACCCTGCTCGGACGACCGCCAGCTCAGGAGGGCACGAGAAGCCGACCGAGTTTCGCGGCGCGATGAGCCTCGCCTCTTAGAGACACGCCCGAAGCTCCGCGACCGCGAGCTGACGCTCCCGCGCTCGCCCCATGCGCAGGGCATCAACGACGGCGAGCAGTCGATGAAGCTTCGGGGCTTTCGCAGCTGCCCCCGGTGCCAGAAGATGAGAGTTTCGACGTGCGCCCCACAGTTGTGACGCCCGTCACGCTCTCCCGCTATCGCGGGTGGGATGTCGAGGAAGCCGGGACCTTTTTTCTCCAAGCGACGAGCGGCGCAGGGATGTTTTGAGGGTCTTCCGAGTAAACGGTCACCCTGTCCCCGGTCGCGAGTCCGCAGTTCAGGGTTCCGGCCACCAGATCCACCACGACGATCACCTGATAACCGTCACACATGCGCGGTCGGCACGCTTGGGCCACGAGGGTCTCTCCCAGCTTCTCGCTGGGCCGGAACTCCGTGCAGGCTTTGATCGTGGTGCGGTCCGCCCCGACGAGCTTTTCGAAGCGCGCCTTGACTGCGGGGCGCTTCGCGAAGGCGTCGAGCAGCGCTCCCAAGGAGCTGCCGACAAGATCCCTCGCGAAAGCAAGGTCAGCGGGATCGCGTGAAGCCGTGGGCGGGGGCGCGCTCGTTCCCTGGGAAGCGGCGACACCAGTCTCGCTGCGATCGGCGACGCGCTCGGATGAGGATGATTGCGTTCCCCGCCCACACCCAGCGCTGCCGAGAGCGAAGCACAAGAACGATGCGAGAGTCTTCGCGGTCACTGGACAGCATCCTCGCACGCAACGACCGTCGGGGCACTCGTTCGGTAGACCGATGGAATGTAAGCGCTTCGGCATCCGTCGCATGCCCGCGATAGGCGGGGCCACATGCCCGAAGGGGAGACCGACAAGCGCAAACCGAGCTTGTATTTCGCCGACGACGTGCGCGCGCAGATGCCTCGCTGCGGCGCAGAGGCTCGAGCGCCCGTTGTCGTGGGTCGTTCCGCGCGCATGGGAGATTGCCCGCAAAGAGATCAAGAAAATCGAAGGCGAGAGAGCGCGGACTCCGCCCCGCCATGCGGTTCGCTCAAGTTGCCGCTGGGGTCGCCGCGCTGGAGCGATGGCAGCACCCAGCGCCCTCTGAGCGCCCGCTCGTTGGCTCGGCTCTCGAACAGCCCCGTCCGGCCGAAGGTGCCGCTCGTCGGATAGCGGCCATCGGGCCGCGACACACCCTCGAAAATCCAATAGACCGAATCCCGCAAGTGACCCCCTCTCGTCCGTGCGGTTTTCCAGCGCTCGCCCCGAGGCCATGACGGCAACGCGCAGCGTGTGTTTCGCGGCAGTCCGATGCTCGCTCCGGGCTCTGCTCGCTCTGACCGCCATATCCTGCGACGAAAGCGACGCCGATTTCTCGGTGAAATTCGCGTCGGACTTTTCCCCCGCGAGGCACACGGTTTCCGTTCTTGGGGTCTACAAGGACGGTCAAATGTCGGCCGACGGATGGGACGCCCTCGCGCCCCGAGTCGGTCCGGCCATTTGCGCCGGTGATTGCGAAGTTGGTTACAACACACTTGCCGCGACCAATGGCGCCCTCGCCGACGCGATCGACGCCTACGCTGAGGCGGACGGGCCCACCGATGAACTTCTTACAAAGCTCGCCCCCGCAGCCAAGGGCGATCTCGTGCTCGTCATCACGTTCGCGGGGAAGTTGCCCGTTCACGGGACCGACGGCGGGACGGCGCGTGCCCAGCAGGCTCCGGCTGCCAACGGCGGGCGAGGCGGTGGCCGAAGGGGCGCGATGGGAGGCGGAAGGTCGCGCGGGGCGTCGAGACCCGAAAGCCCGAAGGACACCAACTTGCTCGATCTCTCCGCGTCTCTGTTTTCGGTCTCTCAAGCGCGGTCGGTGGCCCAGGTGGCGATGCAGTACACGGGGACCAGCATCGACGATGCGATCACGCGGTTTGCTGCGAAGCTCCACGCATCGCTGCCCAACACCGTGTGCGCCGGCTGGAACTGGGGGACCCCCATCGACCCCGACGGCATTCGGAAGAGCATCGACGAGTAGCTTCGCGAGCCCAGCGTCGGTTACGCAGAACGGCGTACATGCGAGTGCTCCGCGATGAACTCGACGGCGTCCCGAACGGTACGGATCTTGTCTGCTGCTTTGTCGGGGATGTCGATGTCGAACGCCTCTTCGAGCGCAAGCGTGAGGTCGAGAAGCGCAAGCGAATCGGCGCCAAGGTCGTTCGCGAATGACGCGTCGAGCGTGATGCGATCTTCGGCCACTTCGAGCCGCTTCTGAATGACGCGTTTTATGTCGTCGGGAACGTCCTTGGTCACGAGACCATCCTCGCTAACTTTCACGACGAGCGTCGCCATCTTTGACGAAAGAGCTCGCCAGCGAGTGTCCGGCGCTTCGCGTGGCTGGGTTGAAAAGCGCGACGCGCAGCGTAACGACGCCGTCCAAGCGCGCAGGGCTACGGTTCGCGGCGATGCGCATCTTGCTTTTGGCGTGCCTGCTCGGGTTGTGTGCGACCGGACGTTCGAGTCAGAGCGCAGGAGAAGCGTGCATATTTAGCGGCGGACAATGCGTCCTGGGGCGAGACTAGCAATTTGCACCAATGCGGGTGCGACCTGCAACACGAACCCGCCCAACCCTGGCGGTGCGTTCTGCTGCTACGCGTTCGCCGACGGTGGCGCGGATGGGGGCTAGAGCGTCTTTCGGCGATGACGGGGCGAAGAGCCCGAGCGCGACTGCGCGATCAGCCAGCAGCTCAAAGTGGAAACGCGGCCCCCACGGAATCCTTCGGTATTCACGTGGGCGACGCCAGGGCACGGGACTTGCGTAAGCCCACTCGCTTTTCCAATCCTTTCACTGAATTTCGAGGTCTCATGCGACGATTTCCAGCGGTCCGAGCGACCGAGTTACTCTTCCTCGCAGCTTTCGCCTGCGCGCCCATCGTAGGTTGCGGCAGCACCAGCCCTTCCAGCGGGAGCGGGAGCGCTTCTGGCACGAGCGGAAGCACGTCCGGCACGGGTAGTGGCGCGTCAGGAGCGGCAAGCGGTTCGTCGGGCGCTGCGAGCGGAAGCTCGTCGGGCGCTAGCGCGGGCAGCATCCCGGACGCGGGCGGCGATGCTGCGGAGGCAGGCGCCCCGGACGGCGGAGAGGCTGCGACGGTTGACGGTGGCGACGCTGCGACGGCGGACAGCGCGGTGGACGGTGGGGATGCAAGCGCGACAGCGACGGATGGCGGTGACGCCGGGAGCGCAACGGACGCTGCCGATAGCGGCGGCTGATACGCGTCGGCGTTCGCGCCGAAATGACAATCAAAATCTGACGACCGTGGCGCAGGCTCGTGCGGCATTCCATTAGGGGATGGCGGTGTGCGAGCTTCGACTGCGGCCCCTTTCAGCCCGGTCCTGCCGTGCTCGGGCCGCAGTTCAGATTAGGCTTCACGCTCTCGGCTCGTGGCCCCTTCGGGCCTTGGCCTTCGGTGAACGACGCCCGCTGACCTTGCTTGAGATCCTCCGCACGGCGGCCCTATGGGAAGAAGAGGTCGCTCCTGTCGCCCGTTTCGACGAAGCCGAAGCCCTTGTCGGTCAGTCGTTTCATGGTGCCTTCAGCCGTTCGGAGGCTCCGCGAGGAAAGACCCGCAAGGATCGCGCGCGGCGTCGGCACCCTGCGCGCCCTCCATCACGGTGAGTGTCTTCCCCAATTCGGGTCACACCTCGCCACTCACTATGCGGCCAACGTCCAGGCTGCGTGACTCGCCGAGATCCGAGCGCAATCCACGCCCCACCGGCGGACCCCTCTAACGACGACGGTGCCCCCGCGCTTCTCGCCTGACTGCACACGGAGCGCCATCGCCCTGACCACTCTCGGGGAGCGCGACTATCCGATCGCGGGGCTCTCACCGAGGGCGCGGAGACGAAGGTGCCGCGCGGCCGCGGATCCTGGCGCTTCTCGACGGAGTCGGACCGAGCGCGCGGCATCGCTCGAACCTCCCTCAATGCCGGTCGAGGGGCGGCTCATTGCGAATCCCCCACGTGCGTGGGAGCTATCGCGTCCGGCTGACCCGCATCCGGGGGCGATTTGCATTGATACATGGCTTCGCCGAATAATTTGGCCTCGACGTATCCATGCCTGCACTCCTGCCCAAGCAATTTCAAGAACCTCGAGGTGCTCGAGCTGCTCGAGCTGCTCCAGTCGAAGCTTGGGCGCATCAGCCACACACGGCAGTCGGGGCCTCTCACAGGCTTCGCCTTCACGAGCGGGCCAACCGTTCCATAAGGAAGGTGGCCCGGACGAAGCTCGAACACTTGGTCGGTGTCGTCGATGGCAAACACCTCCCTTGTCTCTAGCTCTTTGTCCGTCACGCACGGACCTTGGTCGTCCGCATGGTCCGGTTTGCAGTTGAACATCTTGTCGTTACCCGCGACGTATCCATTGGGGCACTTCGCGCCCATCGCCTCCACGCACTTTGCGTCGCTCCCATTGCATGTCAGCCATGGATTGCCGTCGGGGCCGGTCACCGTGGCCATCCTGACGGCGCACGCGGCGGCTACGGTAGAGAGAAGCAACGCCAAGAAAAAAACCGGATGCCGGACGCGCTGCACTTTGCCTGTCCCCATCATGGCGACCTCGTCGCGTCCAGCCTGGCGGCGTCTTTTGTGAGCACAGCGATTGGGGGCCGCAATTCCTCGTAACGGATGGCCACTCCGACCGCGCGACGCTCGTGGCCCGCCCCGTCGCGGAATCTGACGTACGCGGTCAGGTGGTCGCGCGCCTCCCCGCCGCTGCGGCAGGGGTCCCGACGTTCGAGGTTGCCAGTTTTCATTCGGCTTGTGGGCCGCACCCACGTGTCGGCTTTCGCCGCCGGAGAGCCCTCACCCGTGGCCGTATTGGGCCGCGAGACTCCCCGTGCGCGCTTCGTTACTGCAGCGTGCTCCAGAACGCCCAGCCGCTCGGCGAAAGGTAACTGTTGCCTGCTTGGTGGGCGCCGCCGGTGTTGCACCAGACGACGGGCGACGAGCAACCGCCGTAGTACTGGCAGCTTGCGGTTCCGAACATCATGTTCGTGGGCGTCGTGCTGCAGCCGTTGAGCTGGATGAACAGGTCGCGGGCGACGGACACACCGATCTGGTTGCCCTGCGGATCCTGGGTCACGGCGGAATCGCCGGGGAACTCCATCGCCGCCGCGCCCCCCGTGCACGTCGGGTGGGCGACCGGAATACCGCCCGAGTCGGCGGCGATGCCGCGGATGACGTTGCCCCGAGCGCACCCGAGGTAGTTCGAGAGCCAGCCACCGCTGCTCGTGCCTGCGGCGAAAGTCCGGCCCTTGTCGACGCAGTAGGTCGCCTGGACCTGCGCCATGACCTGGTCGAAGTAGTTGAGCTCCGGCGAATCCACCGTGCTCGTTCTGCCCGTCTGGAAGCATCCGGGCGAGCTGCCCGTCGGAACGAGGTTCGCTCCCTTCGCGTCCGCGCTCGAAATGGCCTGGACGTAGAAGATGTCCGTCCGGCCCGTAAACGAGCTGCCTTCGCAGGCCGTCGCGCCGCAACCCGGCCCGTAGAACACGACGGGATAGGCTTGGGTGGGAACGTAGCCCTTCGGGATCGTCGTGCAGTAGACCCGGTGCGTGTAACCGGCCACGTACTCCTGGGCCAAGCCGGTGATGTCCATGGTGTGCAAGACAGCCATCCCAATCGGCTCCGTGCTCGGAGGGGGCTGGCCGCAGCCTGCGCTCATCCCGGAAGGCCGTCCGCCGTCGGACATCGTCATCAAGACGCTGCCGCCGTCGCCGCCGGCCGCGGCGCCGCTGGCGCCGGGGCTCGCGCCGGTGCTGGTCCCGGCGGTGACGCCGCTGGTGACCCCGGTGCCGCTCCCACTGCTCGTCCCCGCGGTACCTCCAACGCTGCCACTATCGGCACCCGTCGGCGTCGTCCCGGCGACCCCGCCCGAAGTCGCGCCGGACCCGCCCGTGCCACCCGCGGTCCCGGCGTTGGCTCCCGTCGAGCTGCTCGGGCTCCCCGTACTGGCGTTGGCCCCGCTGACGCTGGCTCCCGTGGAGCCGAGGTTTTCGTTTGGCGTCGTCCCACCGCTACAACCGACAGCGAGCGCACCCAGGACACCGAACAAGGCCAATGGACGTAAACGCATGGAAGGCATCTTGCCTCAACCGTGCTGCAGTCCCTTCCGCACGTCAACTCGTCGACGGAGAATCGAGCCCGGTGGGTGCATGAATCCAGCCCAACTGCACGGCGCACCCGCGCCCTCACGATCGACGCCAAAAGGCCGATTCGACAAGGCGTTTTAGCCCGGCACCCTGTCTGAATGGGGGCTCATTCAGGCGCCTTCGTTGGAAGCACGCGCCGGGGTACGCGCAGCCCACCCGGCAGCCGGTCAGCTTGGCCGGCGATCGAGGGCGACGATCTGGATGAGATTGCCGCAGGTGTCGTCCAGGACGGCGATGGTGGAGCCCGGCACCTTGCTGGCCGGCATCGTGAACTTCACTCCCAGGCCCTTGAGGCGGTCGTGTTCGGATTGCACGTCGTCGACGTAGAAGAGGGCCGCGGGCTGGCCCTGCTGAAAGATCGCTTGCTGGTAGGCGCGAGCCGCCGGGTTGGTGTTGGCTGCGAGCTGCAGCTCCGCGCCCTCGGGCTCTTCACGTGAGGCGACGGTGAGCCAGCGATAGCCCCCGTTTGAAACATCCGTCTTCTTCTTGAAGCCCAGGACTTCGCTGTAGAACCGCAGCGCCTTCTCCTGTTCGTCCACGTAAAGGCTCATTACCTTGATCTTCATTGGCGTGCTCCTGTGAATGAAAACCCCCGTCGGCACTTGGTTCGCGGCCGCCGGCAGTTCCGTTCACCCCCTGACGTTTTGGCCGGGGGGAATGTGACCGCGGTCACGTCGCGTGGCTCCCGTTCGTTTTCTTGATAGACCCGCCGGCCGGGCACGTCCAACCGACGCCAGGCTGAGCGGTGGGATCCGATCTAAGGTTCGGGAACCCGTCCCCGCTGGGAGAAAAATCCATGGATGCCTCGAAGCTCATCGACCAGAAGATCGCCTCGCTCGCCGACTGGCGCGGCGAGCTGCTCCGGTCCCTGCGCCAGATCATTCACGAGGTGGACCCGACCATCCTCGAGGAGTGGAAGTGGATGGGCACGCCGGTGTGGAACCGCGACGGCATCGTCTGCCTCGCCAACGCCCACGCCCTCAAGGTGAAGGTGACCTTCCCCAAGGGGGCCAAGCTGCCCGACCCCCAGCGGGTCTTCAACGCCGAGCTCGAGGGCAACGCTTGGCGGGCCATCGACTGGTCGCAGGGCGACGTGCCCAACGTCGAGGGGCTGAAGGGTCTGGTGCGCGCGGCCATCGCCCTCAACTCCGCGAAGCCAGCCGCGCGCAAGCCCGACGCCATCTCCAGCGTGAGCGCGAAGAAGCCGGCCGCGAAGAAGGCCACCGCGAAGAAGGCCACCACGAAGAAGAGGCCGGCACCAAAGAAGACTCTGGCGAAAAAGAAGCCGGCCGCGAAAAAGAAGTAGGCCGGGCGGCGCACTCGCCGACCGCGACTCCTAGGCCGTCGCGCGAAACAGAGCTCCGAGCGTTCGGCTTGCCGGCCGCAGCGCCCAAGAGGCGATCGCGACGACCGCAAAGATCGCCGGCCCGACGACGTTGCCCGCGCTGCTTCCGCTCGCGGCGTGCGACACGGAGGCGCCCGTCAAATCGAAAAGTATCCCCGCGTACGCCCATTCTTTGACCCGCGGAAGGCGCGGCGCGACAATCGCCATGGCGCCCAGCACCTTCCAGACCCCGAGCAACACGATGAAGTAGACGGGGTAGCCGAGCCGCGTGATCCCCGCGACGGCATCGGGCAGGCGCATCACTTGCATGATGCCGCCCGAGCCGATGAGCAGCGCGATGATGCCGGTCGTCACCCAGTAGCCGATCGCTTTTGATTTCACGGTTTCACCACCCCGATTCGTACCACCAACGCCCGGATGGGCGGCGGGGCTTCGCGAAGGACCCTCGCGAGGCTCTTCATCCGTTTACCCGCGAACGGCGCGGCCGACGCATCCGTGAGCGCGCGATTCGAGGAGAACCGACCCCGCCTGCGTGCGGTCACGCACCGCATGCTGGGCTCGACCCGCGAAGCCGAGGACGCCGTGCACGAAACGTGGCTGCGGATCCCGCGGGCCGATCCCGGCGCAGAGGACAACCTCGGCGGCTGGCTCACCACAGGGATCGCGCACGTGTGCATCGACAGGCTCCGGGCGCGGAAGACGCGCGTGAACGCGGCGCCCACGAGGGGGCCTAGGGCGGCGACGGCTCGCCGTGCTCGATCCCGATGTTGTCATACGCGTCGACCCCGTCGCCCTCAAAGCCGCAGCCGCGCGCGAAGCGCCGGGCGCGCCACGTTTCGCCCGCGAAGTGCGCGGCGCCGCCGATGTCGCTCGCGTCTTCCTCGGCCGCGCTCCGATCGCCCAGCCCGCGCTCGTCGATGGCACGCCTGGCGCCGCGTGGGCACCCGGGTGGCCACGCGCACGCCCTCTTCGCGTTCAAGGTGGAGCAGGTCCGCATCGTCGAAGTGCAACTCGTCTTCGACCCGAAGACGACCGCGCGGCTCGACGTCTTGCTTCTCGATGGGGCGCGAGCGGGGCCGGCCTCAGTGCCCCGCGCGGATCCCTCGCGAAGCCTGCGGTCGACTCTATGGCAGCGACGTGAGAAACGGCCACATCGCGTTCTTGTAGTCGACCCCTTGTATCGTGTTGTCGTGCCCGCCGTTTAGCTCGCACCAAATCACGGGAAAATTGTCGGGGCAGCCGGTGTACTTGAGGCACGCCGGAAACCCCGCGTCGTACACCGTGGTCGCCGTGCCGATGCAACCGTTTCTCATCAAGAGAGAATCTCGCTCGGGCGCGGAACCGAAGCTATCCAGATCCAGGTTGATCTTCGCGAGCGGCCCCACCGGATTGGGCCCGTCGCCGGCGTTGACCACCATCAACGCCGCCATCGGCCCGGTGCACGGCCACTGGTTGACGCGGAGGCCCCCCGAGACCGACACGAAACCCCGCAACTCGTCTGCGTCCCCGCAGCCGGCAGTCATCGATTCCCAGCCGCCGCTGCTGCCGCCGCCGATGAATTCTTTGCCCATATCCACGCAGAAGTTCGACTCCACCCAGTTCAGCAGGGCGCGAATGTAGGGGATCTCCGGGCCGTTCTTGCACAAAGGCTCGGTGGCGATGCTCCCCGAGCACTGGATTCCCCCATCCGCAAAGCACTGCCCGATGTAGCTCAGGCCTATTCGGATCGCTCCGGTGTCGCCCGGAATGCCGTACCCATCGCCGGTCTGAGGCGGTTGGCCTCCGCACCCACCCCCCCCCATGTAGATCGGATAGGGAGTGCCCGGTTGGTAGCTCGGCGGCAGCGCGATCGAGAAGTCGCGGTTCGTGAAGTTCTCGACGCCCGCCATCTGGCTCGACGGGCCGCCCGGCGCGAACTCCGGCGCAATGCAGTCGCGCGGGCAGTTGGCCATCGCCGCCGAGCAGCCGGTGCACACGGGGATGGGGAGCTTGTGATTCGTGAAAGTGCCCGAGAGGGCACCCACGGGCGCCATCCCGCAGCCAGGGCTCGGGCCCGTATGGACGCCGCCCATCCCGGCACCGGAAGAAGGCGAGCCAGAAGTTGCCCCCGTGCCGGCTGCCCCGCTCGCGCCGCTGCCGCTCGCCACGCCGGTCGAGCCTGCAGCACCGACACCGCTGCTCACCCCCGAACCGACCGCTCCGCTTGTCGAACCGGTCGCCGTCGCATTTCCGCTGCTCACACCCGACCCCGATGGCATATCCGCAGCACCCGCGCCGGCCGCGCCGACTTGGCTGCCCGTCGACCCGCTGCCGGTACCCACGTCGCCGCTGCTTGCGCCGCTCGCTCCGACGCTGTTGCCCGTCGAAGCGTTGGAGCTCGAGCCGCCCTGGGTGGGGCCGCCACATGCGACCGCCACGAGAAGCGCGACCCAAGGGATCGCTCGCGAGCAAGACCGGTAAACCATGGCCGATCCTATGTCTCGGGCGCCGCGGCGGGTCAACGAGGTCTAGTGACAGAACAAGTTTACAACGCACCTCCGGCTTCCGGTGGTGGGCAGTTTGAGATCGCCTACGGCTCGCCAGCGTCCGCGGCGTCCGACGCTCAGAAGGTCGACTGCAGGTGCTTCTGAACGGTCGCACCGAAGTAGGGTGTCGGCGCACCGGTCGTAAAGTCGGTGATGAGCACCGGGGTCTGCGCGCGGTCCCAGGACCAAGCGAGATAGCCTTGCTTCTGGCCCTCCATGTAGGTCATCAGCCCGTCCAGCCAGCTTTGAAGCACGGTGAGCTGCGCGGCGGAGAAATGGCTCGCCGTGGACGCGGAAAATGCCGAGATCCCCATCTCCCCGATCACGACTGGAAACCCGGCGGAGAGGACGTCGGTGATGCCGGATTTCACGGCGAACTGCTGGGCAGTGGCGCAACTTGGAGCGCTATACGCAGGCTGATTGTACTGAGAGGGGCACTGCGTGTAAGCCGAATTGAAGTCGTAGGCGTGCCAGGACGCGGCGACGTTGTCGATCGAGATCCCGTTGAGCGGCGCGGGCAGGCTGGGGATGCTTTGCACCGAGGTGACCCAGTTCGAGAAGTCCTGCGCGTAGGCGAGTCCGCCGAGGATGGCGAGATTCGACGCGCCGACGCTGCGGACGGCCTGAAGCATCGTCGCCATACCGGCGACCGCGTAGGCGCTTCCCTTGGCCTGGGCGCAGTTGGCGCTCGCCGCCGCACCCCTCACCCAGCAGCTCCAGTCGGTGATGTTGGGCTCGTTG
>Ga0070761_10001916_pt1 | contig 12960 bp, 14 predicted proteins | sample HubBroMetageREF1_FD_66724 | JGI IMG/M metagenome (GOLD analysis project Ga0070761, IMG submission 66724) | Reference soil microbial communities from the Hubbard Brook experimental Forest, New Hampshire, USA - Hubbard Brook CCASE Soil... | ecosystem: Environmental > Terrestrial > Soil >...
GTAGGGATCGTCGACCGCGCTCGTGGCGCTGCTGTGCTTGATGGCCCGGGCCCGCTCGCTGGCGAACCAGACGGCGTCGTCGAGCACGGCGCCGGCCAGGCCGGCCTCGACGGCGGCGAGATAGAGCTGCGCGGCCGACGCGAACGGATTGCGGCGACCGCGATCGGGGCGGTCGATCTCGTCCGCCGTGACCCGGACGTCGGTGAGCCTGGTGCTGCCGCTTGCGGTCATCCGCTGGCCGATGGCGTCGAAATCGTCGACGCACTCGACGCCCTCGCGGTCGGTCGGGACGGTAAAGCTGACGACCTCGCCGTCGTCGTCGGTCGCCGTGCCGGTGAACCAGTTCGCGTACAGCCCTCCGGTGCTGTAGTACTTGGTGCCGCTGACGATGAATTCGCCGCCCCGCCGGCGCAGGCGGGTCGACACCGCTCCGCTGGCCACGCCGCGCTCGTTGGTCGTCCCGGCGAAGACGTGGCCGGCCAGGACCCGTTCGACGAGCCGCGCCCTGGCGTCCGGTTCGGCCAGCCCGGCCGCTCTGATCGTGGTGAGGAAGCTACTGCGCAGGGCCTGCGCGACGTTCGAGTCGGCGCGTGCGATGTCGATGACGACCTCGAACAGCTCCCGGGCGGTGGCGCCGGCCCCGCCGTCGATCGGCGGGATGCGGAGCCACAGCACACGGGCCTGGGCGAGCTCCTTGATCTCCGCGTAAGGGAGCTCACGCCGCAGCTCCCGGCCGGCGGCAGTGGCTTTGAGGTGCTCGAGCACGGGCGCGATGGCGGCGCGTATGCCGGCCACGGTCGGGTTGGTCATGCGGACACGCCCGCATTCGTCATGTCCCGGCCGGGGGTCACGCCCCGGCCGGGGATGGCTGCGATCAGCTCTCGGGTGTACTCCTCGCGTGGGTCGGCGAAGATCTCGCCGACCGGGCCGTCCTCGACGATGCGGCCGCCACGCATCACGCTCACCGTGTGGGCGATCAGGCGGACCACGCCAAGGTCATGGGTGATGAACAGGTAGGTGAGCCCGAGGGAGGCCTGCAGGTCCACGAGCAGCTGCAGGACCTGGGCCTGCACGGAGACGTCGAGGGCCGAGACGGCCTCGTCGAGCACGACGAGCCTCGGATTCAGCGCCAGCGCCCGGGCGATCGCGACCCGCTGCGCCTGGCCGCCAGAAAGCTCGGCCGGGTGACGGCGCAGCAGGTGCGGATCGAGCGCGACCGCCTCGACCAGCTCGCTCACCCGCTGGTCGAGGGCGGGCCGGCCGGCGACGGCCCGATGGATCTGCAGCGGCTCGGCGATCAGGCGGCGGACCGTGAAGCGGGGGTCGAGCGACGAGAACGGGTTCTGGTAGACGAACTGAACCTGGCGCCGCGACTCCCGCCGTGCGGCTCGGTCGAGCGTGCCGAGATGGACGCCGTCGAAGGTGACGGTGCCGGCATCCGGCTTGGTGAAGCCGAACACGATCCGGGCGACCGTCGACTTGCCCGCCCCGGACTCCCCGACGATGGCGTGCGTCGTGCCGCGGGCGATCGAGAACGACACGCCGTCGACCGCGGTCAGGCGCTCCCTGCTGCGATGGTGGGGGAGCTTGAAGTGCTTGACCAGACCGTCGGTGACCAGGATGGGGCTCGTGGCCGGCTCGTCGTCGCCGGCGGCCGCGGGCCGGGTGGCCTCGAGCCTCGAGTGGTGCGACGAGGGTGCGGCGGCGAGCAGCCGGCGGGTGTAGGGCTCGCTCGGCGCGCTGGCCACCACGGTGGTCGGGCCCCTCTCCACCACCCGGCCGGCCTGCATGACCACGAGCCGGTCCGCCCGCTCGGCGGCGATCCCGAGGTCGTGGGTGACGAGCAGCACGCCGAGGGACAGCTCGGCCCGGAGCCGGTCGAGGTGATCGAGGATCGTCTTCTGGACGGTGACATCGAGGGAGCTGGTCGGCTCGTCGGCGATGAGCAGCTTCGGGTTGCTGGCCAAGGCGATCGCGATCAGGGCCCGCTGCTTCATCCCGCCGGAAAGCTCGTGCGGGAACTGGGCGAAGACGCGCTCGACGTCGGTCAGGCCGGCCGTGCGGAACTTCTCCAGCGCGAGCTGGCGGGATACAGCCGTGCCGAGCTTCCGGTCGTGCAGCAGGATTGCCTCGACCAGCTGGCGCCCCACCCGCTTCACCGGGTTCAGCGCGTTACCAGGGTCCTGGGGCACGAATCCCACGAAGGGCCCTCGAACCTTGCCGAACTGCCGGTCGCCCCATTTGGTGACGTCGGTCTCGCCGTAGGTGATCCGGCCCTGGAGGATCTCGGCGTTCGGCGGGAGGAGCCCGAGCGACGCCCGGACCACTGTGGTCTTGCCCGACCCGGACTCGCCCACCACGGCCACCAGCTCGCCCGGCCTGACCTGGACGCTCACCCCCCGTGCGGCGGGTTGACCGAGCTTGCCCCCCAGCCGGTAAGCGACGTGCAGGTCGTCGATGGTGAGCAGCGTGGCCGGGGAGCCTGTGGTCAGGTGCCTTTCGGCATTCGACACAGCGGTCACCGGCCCTTCCCGATCGAGCGGCTGATGCGGTTGGTCGACAGGACGACGACGGCTATCACGGCGCCAGGGATGAGGGCCAGGTAGGGGTACGTGGCCAGGTAGGTCTGACCCTCGGCAACGGCGAGGCCCCACTCGGGCGTCGGCGGGGGGTCTCCGTAGCCGAGGAATCCGAGCCCGGCCACCGCCAGCATGGCTACCCCGCACTCCAGGGCCGCCAGAGAGAGCACCGCCCCGACGGAGTTCGGCAGCACGTGCAGCACGAGGACCCGGAGCCGCCTGGCCCCGAGACCGTAAGAGGACTCCACGTATTCGCTGTGCACGACGCGGAGCACGTCGGCCCGCATCACCCGGGCGAAGGACGCGATCGAAACGATGCCGATGGACAGCGCCACGTTCATCGTGCTGTAGCCGAGCGCCGCCACGATCACCATGCACAGCATGAGGGTCGGGACCGAAAGCAGCACGTCGATGAACCGCATGACCACCCCGTCAACGACGCCGCCTACGTACCCGCTGACCAGCCCGATCGTGCCCCCGGCCAGGAAACCGACGGCCACCGCGTACAAGGTCGCCGATAGCGTGTGGGAGGCGCCGTAGACCATCCGGGTGTACATGTCGCGGCCGAGGTCGTCGGTCCCGAAGATGTGGTGGATGCTGGGCGGCTGGAGGGCGTCGGCGATATTGCCGACCACGGGGCTGGAAGTCGTGAACGCCCCGGGCACGACGGCCCAGAGGATCACCAGGATGACGACGAGCCACGCCACGGTCAGCCCCGGCTGGCGCGCCCGGGCCAGCAACCACCTGGTCGCGAGCTGGCGGACGCCGGGGGCGGCGTCGATGTCGCGGGTCGCGACCTCGGGGATACCCTCGACCGGGTCGGCGACGGCGCTCATCCGGCGGCGATCCTGGCCTTGAGCCGCGGGTCGAGGATCGGGTAGAGGAAGTCCACGACCAGGTTGGTGATGGCGTAAAGCCCGGCCGTCAGCACGACGATCCCCTGGATGACGGGGATGTCCTTGGTGCCGACGGCCGTCTGCGTGAGCCGGCCGAGCCCGGTCCGCGAGAAGATCGTCTCGGTGATCACCGCCCCGGCCAGGATGTTGCCGAAGGTGATCCCGGCGATGGTCAGGGCCGGGAGGCTGGCGTTCCTGAACACTTCCCGGCGGATGACCCACGAGCGGGTGCCGCCCTTGGCCAGCGACGTGGTGACATAGGGAGCGCTCAGCTCACGCTGGAAGCTGTTCACCAGGAGCTGCGAGATGGGCCCGGCCACCGGGATCGCCAGGGTGAACGTGGGCAGCACCAGGGAGCCGAAGCCCTGGTCCCCGAGCGGCGGGAACCAGTGCAGGTCGAAGGAGAAGACCTGGATCGCGATCAGCCCGATCAGGAAGACGGGCACCGAGACGGTGGCTGACGGCAACGTCTCCACGAGGTTCACGAGCCACGGATGCCGTGAGTTCGACGCGAAGAACGCGATGCCGAAGGAGATCGCCAGGGCCAGGACGAGCGCCGCGGCGGCGAGGACCAGCGTGGGCGGGAGGACTTCCTCGATGGCCTTCCACACCGGCGCCCCGGTCTGCACCGACGTGCCGAAGTTGCCGTGCAGGGCGGCCCACAGCCGGTCCCCGTACTGGACGAGGGCCGGCTTGTTGAACCCGTACTCGGCGGCCACCTGCTGCTTGGTCGCGTTGGAGATCGTCAGCAGCTCCTGTGGGTCGAAGAGCAGGTCAACCGCCTTGACCGGTATCAGGTAGAGCAGCGCGAACGAGAGGCTGTACGCCGCCCATATGACGAACAGCGCCCGGCCGACCTTGGCAGCGGCGTAGCGGCTCCAGGACATGGGCTCCTACTTCCCGATCCAGGCGTCGTAGAAGAGATTCCGGGACTGGGCGTCGAAGACGATGCCGTGGACGTCCTGGTCGGCGGCGATGACCTGAGACGGCACGTAGACCGGGTCGACGAGGGCGTACTGGGCGATGAGCAGGTTCTGGGCCTGCGCCGTCGCGGCGGCGCGCGCGGCCGGGTCAAGGGTGCTCTGCACCTGCTGCAGGATGTTGACCAGCGGCTGGTATTCAGGGGAGCTCGGCTGGACGTACGACCCGTTGCCGACAGCGGGCGAGTCGGCCTGCCATAGCACGGAGGGATCGTCCCGGCTCGTGTTGCCCGCGATGCCGTTCCACGTGGTCTGCGCGACGGCCTCCTGGGCTTCGAAGTCAGGGATCGGGAGCACCGAGAGCTCGACGTTGATGCCCACCTGCTTGAGCTGCTCCTGCATCAGCTCGTAGGCGGACTGATTCGGCGCCAGGTTGTTGATCCCGAGCAGCTTGACCGTCAGCTCCTTGCCGTCCTTGTAGCGGTAGCCGCCGTTCCCGACCTTCCAGCCGTCCGAGTTCAGCAGCGCCTCGGCCGCCGTCGGGTCGTAGCGCAGCGCCGAGTTCTCGAACGAGGCATAGCCGGGCACGTTCGGAGCGAGGACCGACCACGCCGCCCGGTAACTGGAACTCAGTACCGGTCCGAACAGGGCGGCCCGGTTCCAGCCCTGGATGATGGCCTTGCGAACGTCGATGTCGCTGGTCGGGAAGAGGTCCGCGTTCAGCGAGAAGGCGATGTTCTGGCCCCCGATGGGCTGGTACAGGATCTGGTAGCCGGCCGACCGCAGGCTCGCCTCGTCGGTGGGGGCCACGTCGAGCGTCGCCTGGAGCTGCCCGGCCTCCAAAGCCCCGGTCCGAACCGACGCCTCGGGGATCGTCTCGATGTCGACCTCGTTGAGGTACGCGGCGCCATCGTGGGCCAGCGGCGCCGGAGCCCAGTTGTAGCCCGCTCGGCGCACCAGGACGACGTTCTGCTGGTAGGTGAAGGACTTGACGATGAAAGGACCGGTCCCGATCACGTTGGCCGGGATCAGCCGCTGGGTCTTCGTGCTCTCCAGCGTCTTGTTGGCGACGAAGCCGGGGTCGTTGTCACCGCTGAACGAGCTGAAGGTGAGGAAGCCCGCGTTCGGCTTGGAGAACTCGACGATCACCTCATAGGGGTTCGGGGTCAGCGTGCCGATATACCCGGTCCAGTGGGTCGGGTCGGGCGTGATCTGCAGCTTGGCGTCGCCAAACGCGTCCTGGTCGAAGTTTGCCTTCACGGCCGCGGCGTTAAAGGGCTGCCCGTTGCTGAATGTGACACCGTGACGCAACTGGAACGTGAAGCGGGTGAGGCTCGAGTTGTAAGACCAGCTTGTGGCCAGCCACGGGTAGAGCTTGCCGGATACCGGATCCTGCCAGGTCAGCTTGTCCGTGATGTTGTCGGCGATGATCGACTCCGGGTAGGAGCTGGCCTCGTGGGGGTCGATCACTGCCGGTGCGTCGAGCACGCCGAAGTGGAGCACGCCGCCCGGCACGGGCGTTGCCGCGGTCGCCGTGGAGCCGTATCCGGTCGCTGCGCTCGCTCCCGGTACGACCGTCGAGGCCGGTATCTCGGCGACGGCCGCCGCCGCTGAGTTCGACCCGGAGGGCGATGAGGAGGGGGATCCGTCGCACGCAGCCAGCACGCCTAGGCTCACCAGCGCGGCACCGAGGGCCAGCGCTCGCGTCGCGCGACTGCGGCGAAAGCCGCCTTCATGTTTGCGGACAGCGGACGGGGAAGCCGCCGGGGCGCGGAACGGGAAGAGGCCGCGTCGGTGGAGTATCACTGCCATGAAGCACGTACCTTTCGCCTTGGAGGATCGCCGCCGGTAGGCGCTTGTCACCAGCTACCAGCGTCGCAACCTGCGAGAAGGCAAAAAACCCCCTATTCCTACAGAAATTGTGTAGTTTCTCTTAAGCGTCGTTCCCGCAGGCGCGCGGGAGCGGTCATCCCCCTTACGGAACGACGCCCGCGGAGTGCTTCGCTAGCTGGCATGCCTCAATCGGGCGGCGGCAGATCCGTCCTGCAGGGCTGACTCGCGTTCGGCCACAATCGCCTGCAACGTGCGGAGTACGACAGAGACGGCAGGATTGCGTTGCGCGCCCTCGCGGTGCACTGCGTACACCGAACGGCTCCCCAGATCGATGCCGTGCAGCATCAGTCCCCCCAGCGTCGACGGCACCGACAGGCGCGGCACCATAGCCGACGCCACCTCAGCGGCGGCTAGGTGGCACATGTTGGGTGCCCCGGGAACACGATGCGTGACCTGCGGCACAAAGCCCGCTGACTCACTGGCCAGGTCGAGGGCAGCCGCCCAGCTTGACCCGTGCGGGCCAGTGATCCACGGCTCGTCGGCCAGCGCCGACAGCCCCTGCTGGTAAATGCGCTCATGCAAGTGGGCCGGCGCGAGCAACACGAGAGGGTCGTCAAAGAGCGGCCGGCTGACCAGCCCGCCCACGGTCTCGTCGGCCAGAAAGTACAGCCGGAAGATCAGTGCGACGTCGATCTCCCCGCGTCGCAGAGAGCGCAGGGCCGTGGCGCTGCCCTCCTGGATGACACGAACATGCAGGTGGGGTTCGTCACGGCTCAGCCGCTGCACCAGCGGCGCGGCCAGGGTCGGGATTGACGTCTCGAACCCCGCGATGGTCAGCTGACCACCGACCGTGTCGCGCGACGCGGCGACGGCACTCATGGCCTCGTCAACTGCACCTATAACGCGGCGCACGTGCTCGACGAGGATCTCCCCGCTCTGGGTCAGCCCGAGCGTCCTGCCGTCACGCCGGAACAGGACAGCATCGGTCTCCTGTTCGAGAACCCGCAGCTGCTGCGACACTGCTGAACTGGTGATATTACGGCGCTCGGCCACCGCCGCCACGGTGCCGAGATCCGCCAGGTCGCATAGCAGCATCATCCGGCGCAGATCAAGCATGACGCACCAGGCCCGCAGGTTGCAGAGGGCTTACAAGAACTCCAAGAGGAGGTAGGAGAAGGACTGGAAACGGGGTCACGTGCATGGAATCTCTCCGCTGCAGGCAGCAGCAACGAAGCCGCCTAGCCCCTGAGGGTGGCGGCAGCCGCCTGGCTGGTGGGGAAATCCGGATCGTCAGTCGTTCGCCATTGCCCGCTGACGGTACGCCGGATCGAGGACAACAGACGTCAACCGCAACAGCCCGCGCTGCACGCACGCATGAGATCGATGTAGCGGCGCACTACAAGACCGATGGCGCTCATGGCCGCCAGTATAGGCAGATTCTCTACTTTACCGATAGGGATAATTTGCTATCTCGTTACGTGACGCCCTCACCTGCTCAGCCGGGCCAGGAGAAGACGTGACCCGGTCAGGAGCGTCCAGGCAGCTGCTCAAGCCGCCCGAAGCCGCTGCGATGGAACACCAGCGGCTGCGCGTGGTCGGCATGTTCAACGGCGTGCAGCCGCAGTAGCACGATCGTGTGGTCACCGGCTTCGACCTCGCGGTAGATGGTGGTGTCGAACTGCGCCAACCCGTCAGCCAGCGTCACCGCACCGTCGCCATTCGAGGCCACCTCAAGCCCTTCGAAACGAGTCTCTACCGGACCTGCAAGCTGGCGCGCGGCAGCTCCGTGGTGGTCCGCCAGGACCGTAATGCCCAGGTGGACCGCTCGCCGCAGGTCGGGCCACGTGCGGGACACATTCGCAATCGAGAATGACACCAGCGGCGGGGCCAGTGACACCGACGTGAACGAACTCGCCGCCAATCCGAGGAGCCGGCCATCCACCTCGGCGGCGACCGCGACCACACCCGTCGGGAAGACCCCGAACGCCTTCCGCAACCGTACGGGGTCCAGGTCCTGGTTAGTCGGGAAGCAGGCCACGCGTGCGGCACCACCCGGAACGATGTTCATGTTCGTAGTCCGAACAGCAGGCACCGGGCGGCCTCTGATCCGGCCGGCCAGCGAGATTCGTCAATCTGATCCGGCACGTCGCTATTTCCACCTCGTGGTCGTGGTGCCTGCCGATGCGTGCAGCTCCTCTTCAAGCGTTAAAGCAATGGGCAGGCAGATCAACGCAGTCCGGCTACGCCATTTGTTTAGCGCAACTTGCAGGTGCGAGGGCTAAGGTGTCAGCACGATCCCGCCGAACACCTCGCCGGCGTCCGCTCGTAGAAAGGCCTGCGCCGCTGAGCCGCGGGAGAACAAAACGGACGGCCGAGACAGCAGATCGCAGGGCGAAGCGCGGTGGCATGTCACACTAGCCGCGTGAGCGTCACCATCCTCGAACGCGAGATGTACACCGAGGCCGCCGCCGCGCGCCTGCTGCGGGTCGCCCCGTCGACGCTGCACTGGTGGCTGGAAGGGCGGCCGCCACGCTACCGTCCGGTGATCCGCGTCGAGCCGACGGGGTCGCGCAACGTCACGTGGGCGGAATTCGTCGAGGCGGGTCTCCTGCGGTCTTACCGGCGCGAGCTCGATGTGCCGCTGAAGGAGCTGCGGGATTTCATCGACCGGCTCCGGGACGAATTCCAGGTGCCGTACCCGCTCGCTGACCGGCGTCCCTACGTCGGCCCAGGCCGTCGGCTGCTGATCGACCTGCAGGACCGCAGTCACCTTGACCCGGAGTTCTGCCTGGTCGCAATCGCGAACGGGCAGATCGTCCTGACCGCGCCGGGAGAGGAATTCTACGAGCGGGTGGACTGGTCCGGTGATGAGCCGGCGGCATGGCGGCCGCACGAGGATCCTGTATCGCCGATCCGGATCAACCCGCTGGTGCGTTTCGGGATGCCCGCGATCGGCGGTATCTCCACCGAGGCCATCGCCGGCGAGCTCGACGGCGGAGCATCCCTCGAGGAGGTCGCCGGAGACTTCGGCCTAGATATCGATGCCGTGCGGTGGGCACAGAGCTATGAGCTGTCGCAAGCGCGCAGCCGCATGAGCCCGCGTGCGGCCCAGGTACGCATCTACGTCGACGCTGACATCCTCGGGCTCGAAAAGATCCTCGCCGGGCTCCAGCCCTGGCTCGGCTTTAGCGGTTCACCAGCAGGTTCTCTTCTTGCTCGGCGTCCTCGTCGCCAACGATGACGTGGAACCGTACTCCCATCGCGTTCCCGAGTCTCCGCAGGGTCTCCAGGTCAGGCACGCCGCCGCCCAGCTCGATACGCGACAGGGCGGGCTGGGTGATTCCCGCTCGCTCTGCGACTTCCTTCTGGGTGAGATTCCGGTTCCTGCGGATCGCGCGAAGCTGGTCGCCTAGTCTCAGGTCCCGGCCAGCCTGCTCATAGTCAGGGTCCTCAGCGACGTCACCGGCTTCGGCGAGCCGCTTGGCCTGGAGGGTCTTCCATCGGCTGTGCCCGGCCATCATGCGTTCCTTTCGAAGTCGTGGGTGATCGTCATGTCGTGTTCTGCCTGGCAGGTCTTCTTGGCTCGGACGGCCCTGTCCACATCGGCTTTCTGAACGCCATCACGGGTTTTCCGGAACACGGTGAGCAAGATGATCACCTGCCCCCCGGGCTTCCAGAAGCTGATGCGCCACGTGGTGCGATCGAGCGGGACTCGCAGTTCGTAAACGTCATCAGCGTCTTGCAGTTTCTTGAGGTGATCGCCATCTGGCACGCCACCGGTGACGAGGTAGTCGTCCACGTTCCGCATGACCCGCTGGTAGTGGCTGAATGGCAGGCTGAGCAGCCAGGCCTCCACCGCCGGTTCCAGGTCGATCTCCCACATGACATCTATGGTATATACCGTCAATGTTAAACCGGGTCAGGCTGCCAGCGAAAGTCCTGGCGGCAGGTCGACCGCGGCCCTGCTAAGGACGCAGCCAGGTATTACATCCAGGCCAGAGAGACCGGCGGGAAAAACCGCCTAGCGCTGGTGGGACCGGGCCCGGGCTCTCGGCCTCGAGTTCATGCAGGGCACGGGCCTGACCCGGTTCGCGCCGGTCAAGCCCGAGCACTGGGTGGTCGCCTCCGGCGAGCACCACACCAGCCCCTCCACGACCTCCCGCGCCCTTACGTCTGCAGCATCGTCCTCGCCAATTTGACCACGGCGGCGAAAGTACGCTGGCCTAGCTGCGGCGGCAGGTCACGGCTGATGATAGTGAGCGTCTCAGGTGTTCGCGGTCATGTACTTGATCACCGCGTCGGCGTCGCGGCTTTCGGCGTACAGGTCGGAGTCGGGGTCGTTCTCGGCCACGCGCCAGACTTGGTAGCTCTTGTCCCAGAACGCGGACCAGGTCAGGTGATCGGCCAGGAATGCGGCGATGCGGACGGCGGCGTGCGGGGTGGGGAGGTCGGGCTCGCCGACATCGGCCGCGGTCGGCTCCTGTGCCTCCACCTCGCCCGCCGCCGACGCGCTGTCTGGCCCGGTCATCACAGCTCACCTCCGGCTGGTGCAGCGTCGGCCGGTCAGCCCGCTGGCATCATGGCCGCGGCTTGGGTCAGGTGCAGGTGATCCCCGCATGTCTCCTCCTTGGCTGACATCGGTGCTCGTAACGGGTACGTTCGCGCCGGGGATCTTGATTACTCAGGGTTGTTTCGTCGGGGCTTCAGGCGCCATTCGGCCCAGACGACTTTCTTCAGCCCGGTAAGGCTGGTCAGGTGCCATCCCCACCGGCTGCTGAGCGCTTCTACCAGTGCCAGCCCTCGGCCTCCTTCGGCGTCTGGGCGCAGGTTCAGCCGTACCGGAGGCCGTGGGCTCGTGTCTGCGACGGCGAGGAGAAGGCAGTGGCTATCTGATCCGAGCCATACCAGCACCGGCGCCGCCGGTGATCGTAGCTCGACGGAGGCCACGACGCTGTTGGTCACCAGCTCGGAGACCACCACGCTCGCATCCGGGCCTACCTCTGCCTGGCCCCAGCCCGATAGAAGTTGCCGCAGGTGAGCCCGGGCCGAGGGCACCGCGTCCGGTAGAGCTCCGAGGATGAGTGTGTCGCGCAGCGGCCAGTGTTTGAGGTCGTGGCCGTGGTGAGAGGGCGGGATTGCCCCCTGGGCACCGCTGCGGGGTGGTGGATGCGGCGCCGGCGACGGTTTCGCTGCTGGTGGCGCATCGCCGGTGCCGCTGCTTTCGAGCCGATCCTGGCAGTACCCTCGCGCGTCCATCTCGCTGGTTACCTTTCGCCGACCGGTCTTCCAGTGCCATGCTGGACCCGGAAGGCTTTCTTCCGCAACTATCATTGGAAACTTTCTCCGGAGAATTCATGGCTGCGCCGTCAAGCCCGACCGTCCGCCGTCGGCAGCTCGCCGCCGAACTCAAGCGCCTGCGCCTGGCCGCCAAACTGACAATCGAGCAGGTCGCTGAGCACTTGGAGTGGTCACCGGGCAAGATCTCCAAGATCGAGAACGCCCGTGTCTCGGTGCTGCCACGCGACGTCCGTCATCTGCTCGACACCTACGGCACCGGCGAAGGCCCAGAGCGTGAGGCCCTGCTCACCCTGGCTCGTCAGTCCCGGGAGCGCGGCTGGTGGCAGCAATACGCCGAGGCCGTTCCCGAGTGGTTCCAGACCTACGTCGGCCTGGAGGCAGCGGCATCGGCCATCAGTACCTACCAAGCCGAATACGTACCCGGCCTGCTCCAGACCGAGGCCTACGCCACCGCGGTGCACCGGGCAGCGCTGATGAACGCAAATGAGGGCGAGATCACCAAGCAGGTCGCCGTCCGCATGGCCCGGCAGCACCGGCTGACAGAACCCGATGCTCCGCAACTGTGGGTCGTTCTCAACGAAGCCGTGATCCGCCGTCTTGTCGGCGAGCCAGCGGTCATGCATGCCCAGCTGGTGAAGCTGTCCGAGCTATCGGGTGCTCCGAACGTCATCATCCAGATACTCCCGTTCTCGGCTGGCGCGCACCCGGCGATGGACTCAGCGTTCTCGGTAGTGACGTTCGATCCGCCAACACCAGGCGACGTTGTGTACTTCGAGTACCCATCTGGCGCTCTCTATCTCGAAGTCCCAGACGACGTGGCGCGCTATAGACTCATGTTCGACCATCTGCGAGCCATGGCTCTGTCCCCCGAAGATTCCAGACGCCTCCTAGCTCGCAGCGCCGACGACTTGGCGTAGAACCAAGGAGGTGCGCCATGGACATGGACCCGGACGGTGCCACCTGGCGCAAGAGCACCTATAGCAACGGAAGCGGCGGCAACTGCGTGGAGGTAGCCGACCTGCCCGACGGCCGGGCCGTCCGTGACTCCAAGCATCCGGAGGGACCGATCCTTGTGTTCACCAGGGGTCAGTGGCGCACGTTCGTCCAGGACATTGAAGCCGGGGAGTGACGCGCTCGATATGCGGACGATCCCGACATGGTGCTGACGGGCCGCGAGCGGGAAGCGATCAGGGTGGTGCGGGCGGTACTGGTCAGGGTCGCGGGCAAGGACCGCGATGCCCGCTGAAGCCCGGCACGCCGCGAGCGCATTCCGGACGATCATCGCGCGCCTTCGTGAACGGCGGCCAGCACCTGCTTGATCGGCCGGGGCGGCGCCGTTGCATCTGGAATCCGGTCACCTGGTCAGCGCGACGGCGGCGTCGGCGGCCGAGGCGAACAACTGGCGGCGCGCCGATGTGGCCGTCATCCACCCGC
>Ga0070761_10001917_pt1 | contig 12954 bp, 10 predicted proteins | sample HubBroMetageREF1_FD_66724 | JGI IMG/M metagenome (GOLD analysis project Ga0070761, IMG submission 66724) | Reference soil microbial communities from the Hubbard Brook experimental Forest, New Hampshire, USA - Hubbard Brook CCASE Soil... | ecosystem: Environmental > Terrestrial > Soil >...
CAACAACCGTGTGCTATTGATTCCGCTGCCCTAGAAAGCGTGACTAGGACGCGCGAACGGGCCTGTGTCGAGCGGCCATATGTTGGGCCAACCCTGCAGGCAAGCGGCGCATCGGAAACTGCAGGGGCGAGTGCGGGCGCGGCTCACCGGCATCCTGGGACGCACAGCTGGTGGATTTTCCGAAGAGTCGATTCTGATTGACCCTCTTCTTCGTCCATAGCTATAATGCCCGGTTTGAATTGACCGCAATTTTGCACAAGGAGTGGGCAGCATGAAGATTCGATTGGCAGTTTCGATTTTGGCGGCCACCTTAGCCGTCCCTGCAGTATGGGCTCAGGCTGGAGGCGCCGCTCCCTCGAAGGTCGGCGTCCTAAACATGGAAGTCGCAATCACCAGCACCGAAGAGGGCAAACAAGCGGCGAACGAGTTGACCGCCAAGTTCGCGCCGCGTCAGACGGAACTCCAGAACATTCAGAAGCAAATACAGGACATCACGACGCGGTTGCAGACCAACTCGAATACTCTCTCCGATGATGAGAAGTACCGCCTCTCGCGCGAAAACGATACTTTGACTCGCAACCTTCAGCGTAAACAGCAGGAGGCGCGCGACGACTATCAGGAAGCGCAGCAGGATCTAATCAACACTCTCGGCCGTAAACTGATGACCGTTCTCGATAAATACTCCAACGAGAATGGCTTCGCTGTGGTCTTCGATAACTCGTCGCAACAGACGCCCGTGATTTACGCCTCGAGGGCGGTGGACGTGACTCAGGACATCATCAAACTCTACGACCAGAACTACCCGGCCAAGGCGGCGGCGAGACCCGCCGCGCCGGCGACCGCGAAACCGGCTGCTCCGAAACCCCAGCCGCAGAAACAGTAGATTCGGTTTCGTCGATTTCGAAGCCTCTCGGCCGAACGGCCGGGAGGCCTCGTCTCTCGCAGTACCGCATCGGCCGAAATCCGGCCTCCCAGGCCGGCCTTGCCTTTTATCGATAGGGAAACTATACTGGGTTGCTTTCATCTAGGTCGCACGGCCGAGTGGGCGCGAGCCCACTTTTTTGTTGGGCGCAGTTTTCGGGCGCTGGGAAAGGCCTGATGGCGGGCGTCTGAACGGCGTAAGAGCCGTAGATGGAACAGAATGGACCTGGACAAGATTCGCGAAGCGGCGGAGCGGGTAGCTCGCTCGGAAGGCCTGGAAGTCTTTGACGTCGAGTGGAAGATCGGCAAGCAGAGGTTGCTGCGGGTCTACATCGATAGGTTGCCAGGTCCTCAGAACCCGGAAGGTCTCGGAATCAGCCACAGCGATTGCCAGCGGGTCAGCGAGCAGTTGAGCGTGATTTTGGATGTCGAGGACTTGGTTCCCGGACCCGGTTACGTGCTCGAAGTTAGCTCGCCCGGCCTCGACCGCAAGCTGATGAAGCCGGCGGATTACGAGCGATTCGCGGGAAGGCTCGCCCAGATTTGGGTGAACGAGCCCGTCGAGAATCAGAAGTACCTCGAAGGGCGGTTGGGCGGCTACTCCGAGGGCACGGTGAAGTTGAATGTGAAGGACCGGGAAATAGCGGTTCCGTTCGCCGGGATACGCAAGGCGAACTTGGTTGTCGAGATCTAGGGGAGAAACGAAATGGCGAGTCTGCTGGTCCAGACAATTGAGCAGATCAGCCGGGAAAAGCACATCGAACCGGAGATCATCGTCGCGGCCATTGAAGACGCGATGGTGGTGGCGGCGCGGAAATTCTACCGCACCGAGGAAGAACTGCGTTCGAAATTCAATCCTGAAACCGGCCATGTAGACGTGTATTCGGTTCACACCGTGGTGGAGGAAGTGCAAGATCCCTTGCGCGAAATCTCGCTGATTGACGCGCGCAAGCAGAGCCCCGAAATTGAAGTGGGCGGCGAAATCGTTCATACCAAGCCGACGGACGTTCTGGGAAGAATCGCGGCGCAAACAGCGAAGCAAGTGATTCTCCAGAAGGTTCGCGAGGCCGAGCGCGACACCATCTACAACGAGTTCCACACGCGCGTGGGCGAGCTGGTGAACAGCATCGTGAAGCGGCTCGAAGGCCCGGACATCATCGTCGACCTTGGCCGCACGGAAGCGCGCCTGCCGAAGCGCGAGCAATCCCGGCTCGAAGCCTACAACGTGGGCGACCGCCTACGCGTGACGATTCGCGCCGTCGAACGCGCCGCGAAAGGCCCGCAAGTGGTGGTTTCGCGCGCCGATCCCGCCCTGGTGCAGCGCTTGTTCGAAATGGAAGTGCCTGAAATCTACGACGGCACCGTGCAGATTCGCGCCGTGGCGCGTGAAGCAGGCGAACGCACGAAGATTGCCGTCGAAAGCCGCGACAAGGACGTCGATCCGGTGGGCGCCTGCGTCGGGATGAAGGGAATGCGCGTTCAGTCGATCATTCGCGAGCTGCGCGGCGAAAAAATCGACATCATCCCGCACAGCGAGGAAACCGTCGCGTTCGCTCAGAAAGCTCTGAGCCCCGCGAAGGTCACTCGCGTTCAGATTATCGATCCGGAAGAGAAGCGCCTCGAGGTGATCGTCGAGGATACCCAACTCTCGCTCGCCATCGGCAAGAAGGGGCAGAACGTTCGCCTTGCGAGCAAACTGATCGGCTGGAATATCGACATCAAGAGCGAGGAAGAGAAGCGCCGCGAGATCGAGGCGCAAATGGCGGCTCTCACCGCGCCCGGAACGCCGCTTTCAGAGTTGAAGGGCGTCGGACCCAAGACGATCGAAAAGCTCGAAGCAGCGGGCATCACCTCCGTCGAAAAGCTCGCCGACATGACTCCCGAGCAGCTGGTGGAAATACCGGGTATCGGCGAGAAAATGGTCGAAAAGATTCATCAGTCGGTCGCCGCTCACTTTGAAGCGCTCGAAGCTCAAGCGGTCGCGCCGGCCGAAGGCGTAGTAGAAGAGGCCATAGTGGAAGAGGCGGTCGTCGAAGAGCCCGTCGTCGAGGGCGAGGCAACGCCGGAAGCCGGCGGCGAGGCTCTCGCACCGGTCGCCGAGGAAGCCGAGGGCGCCGTGGCCGGCGAAGCCGCTGCGGCAGCTGTCGTTGCCGAAAACGAGGAACAGAATAGCGAACCGTCCAGCCAGCCGGCGGAATCCGAGCCGGAATCCGAATCGGAGCCAAGCGCCGAGAATCCGAAACCTTCCGAGTAGACGGAAGCGCGAAATAGGAGATGATGTCAGACCCAAATCAAATTCGAATTAACGAGCTGGCTAGGGAGCTTGAGATCAAGGCGAAAGTCCTGATCGACTACCTGCCTGAAGTCGGCGTAACCGAGAAAAAAACGCACTCGAGCTCGCTCGACCTCGATAAAGCCGAACTCGTACGCAAACATTTTCTTGGCCTCGCCGCTCAGGAAGCAGCGGCAGAGGCTGATAAAGCCGCCAAGACTGCCGCCGCAAAAGCGCGCCCCGCCCGGCCCGTGGCACCTCCGGCCGCGCCAGCAAAGCCAGCAGCACCCGCAGCCGTGCCCGGACCCGCAATTGCATCCGCACCGGGCATCGCTCCCCGGCCTGCGGCGGCTGGAGTTTCTCCCGTGGGTGTGGGAAGGCCCGCCATCGTTCCGCCGCGCCCGGGTGCGTCCGCTGCGCCGGCTTCGGCTGCGCCTGCAGCGCATCCTGCTCCCGCAGCTCCAGCGCACGCTCCTGCCGCTCCGGCTGGTGCTCGGCCGGGCCCGGTACCCGCACATCCGTTGCGGCCTGCAGCCCCAGCACGACCCGGGGTGCCAGCAGCGAGCCCGTCTCCTGCTGCACCAGCATCTCAGCGCCCAGCTGCCGCAAGCTCCGCGCCGACTTCAGGATCTCCGAGGCCTGCGGGTACTCCTGCGGGTCCTGGTGGTCCCACCGGTCCGCAAGGTCAGAGATATCCCGTCCGTCCCGGCACTGGATCGGGCCAGCCTCGACCTGGTGCTCCGGTTGGGATGCGCCCAGCCGCCGCGCCCGGCCAAGCGCGTCCCGGCATGCCGTCTTCTCGTCCGGGCGCTCCGCCATCGCGTTTTCCGCAACGTCCCGGAGGCCCACGTCCCGGCGGCACCGGTGGTGCGAGGCCCGGCGGTCCGGGTCTTGCCGGCGTGCCAAAGGCCGAACCCGGAAAGCCGCTCTACGCCAGAAAGCCTCCTGTTAGCACTACGCGCGGCCGCCCGCTCATGGAAAAACGGTTCGCCGAAGGCGAGCGAAAGCTTCACCCGGTGCGAACGCGTCCCGGTGTGGGTCCTGGAGGAAGAATTGCGCAAGCCGAGCCGGTCGCGCCAGTCCAGCGCGAGCCGCGGCAGGTTACCGTCACGGAAGGAATCACGGTGCGCGACCTGGCCGAAAAGCTGGATATTCGCGCGAAGGATCTTCTGAAGACTCTGATGGACCGCGGAGTCTTCGCCAGCATCAATCAGGCCCTCGACGCTCCCACTGCCACGTCTCTTGCGGAAGCATTCAACGGAATTGTGACCGTCGTCACGTTCGAGCAGGAAGCGGCGCAGGAAGAGAAGGTAAATGAAGAGCGCACCGGCCACGTCGTCCCTCGCGCTCCCGTCGTCACCGTGATGGGTCACGTCGACCACGGCAAGACGAGCCTCTTGGACTCGATCCGCGAGACGGAAGTGGCTGCCGGCGAGGCCGGAGGAATCACGCAGCACATCGGCGCGTATGAAGTGCATGTGGACAAGCGTCGAATTGTTTTTATCGACACTCCTGGCCACGAGGCGTTCACGCGCATGCGCGCGCGGGGCGCCAAAGTCACAGACATCGTCGTGCTCGTCGTGGGCGCCGACGATGGCGTGATGCCGCAGACGGAAGAGGCGATTGCGCACGCCAAAGCCGCGAACGTTCCCATCATCGTCGCGATTAACAAAATCGATAAGCCCGACTCGCAGCCCGAACGCGTGAAGCGCCAGCTCGCCGACCGCGGTCTGATGCCCGAGGAGTGGGGCGGCGAAACCGTCATGGTGGAAGTCTCGGCCAAAACCAAGCAAAACCTCCCGCGGCTGCTCGAGATGATTCTGCTCGTGGGTGACCTGCGCGAGCTCAAGGCCGATCCCGATGCCCCCGCCAGCGGCACCGTGCTCGAATCAAGGGTAGACAAAGGCCGCGGCCCGGTCGCGACCGTGCTGGTGCAGAACGGCACGCTGCATGTCGGCGACGTCTTCATCGTCGGCGCCGTTTACGGGAAAGTGCGCGCATTGTTTGGCGATCGCGGCCAGCCCATCAAGGAAGGCGGCCCGTCCACTCCCGTTGAAGTTTTGGGCTTACAGGGCGTTCCTGAAGCGGGCGACCAATTCCAGGTCGCGGACGAGGCCCGAGCGCGCCACATCGTCGAGTACCGCCAGGCTAAGCAGCGCGAAGCTTCCCTGGCCAAGACGGCTTCTTCCGGCCGCCTCACGCTCGACCAGTTGCACGAGCATCTCCGCGCAGGCGAATTGAAGGAACTGCCCATCGTCGTCAAGGCGGACGTCCAGGGCTCTGTCGAAGTCCTGAACGAAATGCTGCCGAAGCTCTCGAACGACGAAGTGAAGCTCAAAGTCATCCAGGCCAGCGTCGGCGCCGTCACCGAGACGGATATCCTGCTCGCCTCCGCATCCAACGCCATCGTCGTTGCCTTCAATGTGCGTCCGGAGCGCAAGGCCAGCGACCTCGCGCAACGCGAAAACGTCGACATTCGCCTGCACACAATCATTTATGAACTCCTAGACGAGTTGAGGAGAGCAGTCGCGGGCCTGATTGCTCCCATCATCAAGGAAACGTATTTGGGCCGCGCCGACGTGCGCGACACTTTCCGCGTGAAGGGCGCCGGTATGATCGCCGGCTGCCACGTTCAGGATGGGATCGTCAAGCGCGACGCCGATGTGCGCGTGTTGCGCGACTCCGTGGTGATTTACACCGGCCGCGTGATCTCCTTGCGCCGCTTCAAGGACGATGTCAACGAAGTCCGCGCGGGCTTCGAGTGCGGCATCGGGATTTCGAATTTCAACGACGTCAAGGTGGGCGACATTCTCGAATGCTTCAAGATGGAAAAGACCATGCCCGTCATCGATCCGAATTTGTCGGATCGCGGGCGGCCGCAGAAACAAAGCGGAGCGGACGCTACGGCTTAGCGCGAGACCTCACGTCAACCCCGCGTGAGCGTTTTTCGTTGTAATCGGTGGGACCGGAAATGCCAATCGGCCTCCTCACTCTGGAAATTCACATCCCAGACGCGCGGTCTCTCAAAGACAAGCGGCAGGTGCTGCGCAGCCTCAAGGATCGCCTTCGCGCCCATTTTAACGTGGCTGTTTCAGAGCTCGAGCACCAGGATCTGTGGCAGAGGTCGCGCGTTGGCGTCGTCAGCATTTCCGGAGACGCCAAGCATCTCGAGGAATCGCTCGCGGCGATCGCCGCTGAATCCGAGCGCATGCTCGGCCGCGATTTGGTTTCGCAGGACATCGAATATTTCGAGGATAGCCCGTCATGACCCTCGGACATCGCTCGGAGCGCGTAGCGGAAGAAATCCGCAACGAAGTTAGCCTCATGCTCGCGGGAGAACTGAAAGATCCCCGCCTGGCCGGGTTGGTCAGCGTCACGGAAGTCCGCCTGACTCCGGATTTTCGTACCGTGCGCGTCTACGTGCGAATCGAAGGCGACGAATCCGAACGCGCCACGGCTCTCGAGGGTTTGCGAGCCGCTTCGAGGTACGTTCGCCACGAGCTTGTCGAGCGCCTCCAGCTTCGCCGCGCCCCGGAAGTCTTGTTTCAGCCCGACGAATCCGAAGAGTACGGGCACCACATCGACGAGTTGTTGCGCAAAGTAAGAAGCCCCGAGGAGCGGTAAACCTTCGCACGAGCGTCCGCGAAAAATCCCGCCCAACCCATGCCCAGAATTCCACAGCCTCCTCCGGTCGACGGAATCCTCGTCGTTGATAAGCCCCGCGGCAAAACATCGCACGATGTCGTCGAAACCGTTCGCCGTCTCGTCGGATTCCGCCAAATCGGCCATCTCGGCACCCTGGATCCGCTCGCGACGGGCGTCCTGGTTCTCGCACTCGGCCGCGCCACTCGTCTGGCGCGCTTTTATTCCGGCCGCCGGAAGCGTTACGACTGCGCCGTCCGTTTCGGTTTCTCCACCGATACCTTCGACGCGGATGGCGAGCCGCTCAGTCCCGACTCGGCTCCTGCTCTTGACGCCGACGCGTTGGCATCCTTTGCGTCGCAATTCGTCGGAAAGATTCAGCAGATGCCGCCCGCGTTTTCTGCCAAGAAAATTCACGGCCGCCCCGCCCATGAGCTTGCGCGCAAGCACAAACCCGTGAAGCTCGAACCCGTGGAAGTGGAAGTCTACGAATTCCGGTTGACGTCCGTGGAAGGTTCGGTGGCGCGCTTCACCGTCGAGTGCGGCGCGGGCACCTACATTCGCTCGCTCGCCAACGACCTCGGAAAACTTCACGGTGCGGGAGCGCACCTCTCCGAAATCGTTCGCACCGCGGTAGGCGAGTTCACGCTCGACCATGCTGTGGCGCTTCCCGACCTCGAACAGGATGTGAAGGCTGGGAAGCTTGCCGCTCGCGTCATCCGCCTCGAATCGATGCTGCCCGAACTCCCGCGTGCCACCGTGTTGCCGATCGTCGAAAAGCGCGTCCGGCACGGCGCCAAATTCAATTTGCCGATCGCGCAAATTCAGCCCGGACAGGTCACCGCCGCGCAAGGCGCGCCCCGGCAACTCGATTCCGGAGAATGGAAGCCGAGCCGGCTCCGCGTCTTCAATCAACGGGGCCAGCTCATTGCGATCGCTGATCCGGTGGTCCCGCGAACCTACCAGCCTCTCGTCGTGCTCGAAGCAACGCCCTGATATTGTGCGATCGCCGCCCGCGCTAGCGCTGAGGCGGATCGGTAGGCTTCACCGGCTGCGGCGGTGATTGTTGCGGAGGCACTTGTTGCGGTTGTCCCTGCGGCGGCACTCCCTGTTGCGGCGCTCCTTGCTGCGGCTGTGCCGCCCCAGGTCCTTGCAGCCCAGGGCCGCGCTCGAACCGGCTAGAGGCGTTTCCGCTCGCAGGAAGCACCCCGTGGCCCGCATAGATTACGTGATCTTTGCGAGGGGCCAGAGAAACCATTCGAGGCGTAATCAGGATCAATAACTGCGAGTCCTGCTCCATGACACTATTCTGTCCCGCTAGAACTCCCAGTCCGGGCAGGCTGGCAAGCCCCGGTGTTCCGTTCAGTGCGTTCGTGACGGAGGGCTGCATGATTCCCGCGAGCGCGGTGGTTTCGTTCTCCTTCAGCCGCACCGTCTGATCGAGCATGTCGCTGTCGATTACCGGAATCGAGTTGAAGCTCTGATTCGCAATGCTCGTAAGCTCGAAATGGAGCTGCAGCGTCACTTCGTCGTCCAGATGGATGCGAGGAGTGGCTTTTATCTTCAAGCCGATGTCGAGATATTCCGAGCCGGGAAACTGCGTGCCTTGGCCGCCTAGCGAGCTCGTGGATGTGCTCGTCTCGTTGAGAATCACCGTCACGCTGTTTGAGGCGTTGTTCGCAATGGCCCCGTCGGGCTGGCCGTTTCCGGTGAAATCCGCGCTGACCACCGAAACGGGATCGTTTCCCACCGCCAGCTCGTAATTTGAGTTGAAGGTTCCGCCCGTCAGCCCGAAAAGAAGCGAGACCGTGTTGCTGGTGGAATCGGTAACCGCCAGATCGAGAATGCCGTCGAGATTGTAGTCGGCCACGGCGATCGACGTGGGTCCCTCTCCTGCTTCATAGTCGGTGTGCGTCGCAAACGTCCCATTGGCTGTTCCCGTGCTTCCGAGCTGGCCGAACAGAATGGAAACTGTATCGTCGGTATTGTTCGCCACCGCCAGGTCGAGCACGCCGTCCCCGTTGAAGTCTCCCGTCGCGACGTAAACCGGCGCCACGCCCGTCGCGTAGTCCGAGCGCGCTTGAAATGTGCCATCGCCATTTCCCAGAAAAATCGAGACGGTATTGTCGTTCTGGTTGACCACCGCGAGATCGGTGTGGCCGTCGTTGTTGAAGTCGGCTGTAGCCAGGGCTGTCGGCGCGCGCCCCGTCGTAAGCAGAGTGGGCGTGCCGAATGTCCCGTCGCCCTTGCCCAGGAAGATCGAAATCGTGTTGTCGCTCTGGTTCGCCACCGCCAGGTCGAGGTTGCCGTCTCCGTTGAAATCGGCGGCCACCACGGAGATCGGCGTGGCGCCGGTTGCGATATCCGTCTTCGCCTTCAACGTTCCGTCCCCGTTGCCCAGCAAAATCGAAATCGTGTTTGCGCTCTTGTTGGCCACCACGAGATCGATGTTTTTGTCGTTGTTGAAATCGCCGGAGGCGATCCACGTCGGTCCTGTTCCGGTTGCGTATATGACTCCGGGAGTTACGAAGGTCCCATCGCCATTTCCAAGGAATATCGAAACGTCGTTATCCGCGAAGTTCGAAACGATCAGATCCTGGATGCCGTTGCTTCGCAAGCTTGCCGCTGTCACGAATGCAGGAGCGTTCCCCGTTGTGAGCGTGCTGATCGGGAAGTTCTGGGCGCTGATCGCAGTCGTGTTTACGTTGGATGTGAGGCTCGACGAGAATTGCGCCAGCGAAACCGGAAATTTCTCGCCCACAAAGAAGGTAGCAGGCTGGCCGTCTTCCGCCCTCAGCATGACGCGTCGCCCGTGCCGCACTAGCGAAAGCGTCCGCGAGAGATTCGCCGACGCTCCGGGCATGGTCGAGAGAAACGTCGACTTGCCTCCCCCAAACGCCACCACCGGCGGAAGCAGCGTGTTCAGGTTGATCTGCCCGGAGGCGATCTCCGAGGCTATTTGGTCGGCGGTCAGCCCGGAAAGCGCTGAGGGCGTTCCGAATATCGTTTCGAGAACGCTGATGAGCCCCGTCAGGGTATTCCCTTCCGAAAGCTGCTGGCTGGCGATCGAGTACACTGTTGCCGTTTGCGGCGGCGTGATTCCAATCTGCCGGGCGTAGTTGCTGTCGACCTCAAGAACTTCGATCTCCAGCATGAGTTCGCCTGCGGGTTGTTCGAGGTCTTCCACCAGATCGCTGGCGATCGCCAAGGCGCGCGCGGAACCGCGCAGTGTGATCGAGCCGTGTTCCTGATCCACATCGGCCCGCGTAATCCCTGTTACCTCCCGCACCAGCCGGAAGACATCCTGCATCTCCTCGGATGTTTCCGATGCCGGTAGGCGAATCGTCCGAACGATCAGGCTTTCGTAGTCGCGCCGCTTTTCAGGAGTATCTTGGGCCACAAAAAAAAGACGCTTGGTTAATGGCTGCCAAAAGGTTCGAGTGGCCTGGCCGAGCACGTCCATCGCCGTCAGAAAATCCACGTTTTGGAGTTGCAGTTGCGCGGGCCGCTGCGGTAGCTCTACGTCGAACGCCACTTGCACTCCGAACTGTTGCGCCACTTGTTCGTACGCTCCGCGGACGTCTCCCCGATAGTTGATACTTTGCGTTTCGCGCCGGTAGTCGACGTGAATCGGGCCCGTCAGTTGCGGTTGCTCGCGAACTTCGTCGCCTCTCACTGGCTCCAGCGAGGTCAACTGCGCGAGCCGCTCCGTGATGGACCTGTCAGTTGGATCCAGGTAGCTGGCCTCCAGCAGCTCCTTCCGGGCGTCTCCCAGCTGGCCGGAAACCGCATCCTTTTCGGCCAATTCCACTTTCGCTTGGATGAGACGTCCCTTCACCACTTCTCGCCGGAGCAGATACTCATGATCGTCGGGCGCCGACTCCAGCGCTCCCGCGTAAGCTTCGTAGGCCGCCTGCCAGTCCTTATCGCGCTCGGCCTCGACACCCCTCTTGTAGGCCTCTTTGGCCTTCTTGGCGTCGGGCCTTGTGGTGGGAGCGCTGTTTGGTTGGCTCGCTGGCTTCTCCTTCTGGGCTCCATTCGTTGCCTCTTGGGCAGGGCGCCGCGCCGCGAACGCAAATGCGCATACCATGGCAAGCGTGACACCTAGGAGGGCCCCACGAAGAATCGATCGAGGATTTCCGGCTCTGGACATCACACCTATTAGACGCTTATTGTACCGGGAATGCCGTCCGGAGCGGCGGGAAACTGTTGAATTCGCTTGATTTTGGAGGGCAGCGAAGATACACTCCCATACGTACTTGATACTAGTTATCAACTGGAATCGGCACCCCAATAAATGCTATCCGCCCTCCTAGTCGCACTCCGCGAAGGCGTCGAAGCCGCGCTCGTCGTCGGCATTGTACTCGTTTATCTCCACCGCACCGGCCGCAGAGCGCTCGTCGGCTACGTCTGGAGCGGAGTCGCATTGGCCGCCGCGGCCAGCGTGGCCATTGCCATTTTGCTTCAGCGTTTCGGCGGAAGCGAAGACGGCTTTGAAGGTCTGCTGATGCTGGTTGCCGCCGCCCTCGTAGTCACCATGATTGTGTGGATGAACCGCGCTGCGCGCACGCTTCGCAAAGACATCGAACAGCGCGTCGAAGCCTACGCGCAGAAGTCGACGCGCGCGGCGGGGTGGGGAATCGGCGCGTTCGTCTTTTTGATGGTGGTTCGCGAAGGCGCCGAACTCGTTCTGATTCTTCGCGCCGTGCAGCTTTCGAGCGCCGGCGTGCAAGTCTGGATTGGAACGGGGCTGGGCATCGCCATCGCGGTCGGCGTCGGCCTTTTCTTCTTTCAGGGCACCCTGCGGATTCCGCTGCACCGCTTCTTCCGCGCCACCAGCGTGATTCTGATGGTCGTCGCGTTCCAGTTGGCGCTCGCCGGCGTACACGAACTCAGCGAGGCCATGTGGATTTGGTCGAGTAAGACGGAGATGGCCACGGTCGGCCCGATCGTGCGCAACGAAGTCTTCTTCTTTGTCGTGATTCTCGGAGCTGCGGCCCTCGTGGTCCTGCGCGAATGGTTCAGCGCGAAGCAGCCCGCTGCTGACCCAGCCTTGAACCCCGCTCAGCGCCGCATGCGCGAGTGGGAGTTTCGCCGCCAGCGCCGCTGGAGCTTTGCCGCGGCGATTCTGTGCGTCCTCGTGGTGCTCTCGCTCGCCGCCGAATTCGTCTACGCGCGCGCCATGAACGCGCCTTCCGAGGCAAAGATGCTCACCGGCGAGAACGGTCAGGTCCGCATCCCGCTCTCCGAGCTGAACGATTCGAGCCTGCACTACTACGCCGCCGACGTGGACAACACGGTGATTCGCTTCCTCGTGATTCACAGGATGAACGGCGATTACGCCACCGCCCTCGACGCCTGCCAGATTTGCGGCCGGCAAGGATACCGGCAGGAAGGGCAGAACGTCATTTGCCGCAATTGCGGCGCCGCGATCTACATTCCTTCGATCGGCCAATCCGGGGGGTGCAATCCAATCGGCGTGAAGTCGCGCGTCGAAGGGGGAGACGTGATTGTGGATCTCTCGGCGCTTGTGCAGGCCGATTCGACGATCCACGCTCGATAGACATGTTCGCCCGCCTGGTAAGGGAATCTTTCGTTCGCAATCCTCGCCGCAAGCTGCTCACGGCCGCCGCCTTGATGGTCGGCATGGCCGTCGCGACCGCGACACTCACCGTTGCGCTGGAGGTGGGCGATCGCCTCGCGCTCGAATTCCGCAATCTCGGCGCGAATCTCCTCACCACACCGCAATCGGACACGCTTCCCGTCGAAATCGGCGGAGTCGATTACCGCCCCGTCGACGAAGGCGCCTACCTGCGTGAAGCCGATCTCGGCAAGCTGAAGATGATTTTCTGGCGCCACAATATCCTTGGCTTCACTCCTTTTCTCGACGTGCCCGCCTATGCCTCGGAAACGGGTGGAGCAACGACTCTAATCGGGACATGGTACGAGCATGGTGCTTCCGTCCCAGATGGAACTTTATTCAGGACCGGTGTGAGTACCACTCATCCTTGGTGGAAGATTCAGGGCCGGTGGTTCAGTGATGGAGCCGATGAATGCGTCGTGGGTGCCAGTCTCGCCGCGAGGCATTCTGGAAGCATCGCCGTCGGCAAGCCCATCCA